>Ga0210398_10003438_pt1 | contig 15171 bp, 20 predicted proteins | sample IncBWC4OmetaG_FD_161047 | JGI IMG/M metagenome (GOLD analysis project Ga0210398, IMG submission 161047) | Forest soil microbial communities from Barre Woods Harvard Forest LTER site, Petersham, Massachusetts, United States - Inc-BW-C-4-O | ecosystem: Environmental > Terrestrial > Soil >...
TCGGCACGCCGGGCAGTTCGCCCGCGTGCGCCATCTCGCGCAGGCAAATCCTGCACAGCCCGAACTTGCGGAGCACCGCGCGCGGGCGGCCGCACTTATTGCAGCGGGTGTACGCGCGCACCGCGAACTTGGGTTTGCGCGCGGCTTTGTTGACTAATGCCTTCTTCGCCATCTGGTCAGTTCTCCTTGAACGGAAAGCCGAGGGCACGCAACAGCGCTCGTCCTTCGTCGTCGATCGTCGCCGAGGTGACGACGGTGATGTCCATGCCCCGGACCCGGTCGATCTTGTCCACGTCGATCTCATGGAACACCGACTGCTCGGCCAGTCCGAAGGTGTAGTTGCCGGCACCGTCGAACTGCTTGGGCGACAGCCCGCGGAAGTCACGGATACGTGGCAACGCAATAGACGTGAGCCGGTCGAGAAACTCCCACATCCGGTCGCCGCGCAGGGTCACCCGCGCACCGATCGGCATGCCCTCGCGCAATTTGAACTGCGCGATCGACTTTCGCGCCTTGCGGATCTCGGGCCGCTGCCCGGTGATCGCCGCCAGGTCGCTGACCGCGCCGTTGATCAGCTTGGCGTCACGGGCGGCGTCGCCGACGCCCATGTTGACCACGACCTTCACCACGGTCGGGATTTGCATTACGTTGGCGTACTTGAACTCTTGATTGAGCGCATCCCGAATCTCTTCGCGGTAGCGCACTTTGAGCCGTGGCTGAACTTTCTCTGCCGTCGTCATGCCTGGATGTCCTTGCCGTTGCGCTTGGAGATGCGGACCCGCTTGCCAGTCTCCTCGTCGACTCGATAGCCGACCCGGGCGGGCTTGCCGTCGGAGTCGACCACCATCACGTTGGAGACGTGGATCGGGGCTTCCTGCGTGACGATCCCGCCCGACCGCGCGCCGCGCTGGTTGGTCGAGATCGGGGTGTGCTTCTTAATCCGGTTGACGCCCTCGACGAGCACCTTGTTGCGGGTCGGGTAGGCCTGCAGCACCTTGCCCTTGGCGCCCTTGTCCTTGCCGGAGATGACCAGGACGGTGTCGCCCTTGTGGATCTTCACCTACAACACCTCCGGGGCCAGCGACACAATCTTCATGAAGCGCTTCTCCCGCAGTTCGCGGCCGACCGGCCCGAAAATACGGGTTCCACGCGGGTCGTTGTCGGGCTTGATGATGACGGCAGCGTTCTCGTCGAACTTGATGTAGCTGCCATCTGGGCGGCGGCGCTCTTTGACAGTGCGCACCACCACGGCCTTCACCACCTCACCGCGTTTGACGTTGCCGCCGGGGATGGCCTCTTTGACCGTCGCCACGATGACGTCGCCGATTCCGGCGTATCGACGCGACGAGCCGCCGAGCACGCGGATACACAAGATCTCCCGGGCGCCGGTGTTGTCAGCCACCTTCAGCCGCGATTCCTGCTGAATCACTAGATCTCCTGACCTGGTTCACGTATGCACGCCCACGCGCTGCCATCCTGGTAGGACCGCCGTTTTACAACGTATTCCGACGACGTACCACCAGAGACCCGGCCGAGCATGGTCTTCGTCGCCGAAGGGCACGCAGGGCCGACTGAGTTAAGCCGGCCGAGGTCTGCTCACGGCAACCCCTAGAGTCTAGGTGAAGACCTGCTCAGAGCCAAATTCCTGGCCAGCGTCGATTACCGTTGCCACTGACGCATCGCCGCCCGGCCGCGGAAGGGTGTCCCGGTTGCTCATGTTGACCCGGTTTTCGGCCCGCACGCTGCGGGTCTGGGTAGCGGTGTCGGTTGTGCTCTGCACCTCGTGCGCCCACCTGCCGGTCGCGCGTCACGGTTCCGAATCGACCCCGGGACGATCCGTCGGGCGCCCCGGATGCGGGCCGCCGATCAGCTATCAGGTGTTCCAAAAGGACGCCTACGGCGCGGACTGGTCGAAGGCCGACGATCTGCTGGCCTACAACGCCAAGGGCAGTGACGGTCGCTACCACATCTATACGGTCAAGCCGGACGGCGCCAACCCTGCACGGTTCGGTGTCGGTGCAGCGAATTTCCCGCAACGCACTACCGGCTCCCCGGTATGGAGCCCGTCGGGCAAGTTCATGGCGTTCGTCGCCGAGAAATCTGATCACCCGGGCAATTCGGTGCCCGCGACACCGGGATGGGGTAGCTACTCGGACCTGTGGGTGGCCAGCGCCGACGGTTCACGTGCCTGGCAGCTCACCGACGTCCCGACCGACAAAGACCACGGCACCATGATCCCGGAATTCTCGCCCGACGGCCGGCTGCTCGAATGGACCGAGCGCACCAAGTCCCCGAAGGTCCTGAACCCGAACCGGTTTGCCGGATTCTGGATGATCAAGGTGGCCGACTTCAACGTCAGCCAAGACGGCACACCGTCGCTGTCTGACATCCGCACCGTCTCGCCCCCCGGCGATGCAATGAACGAAACCGGCGGCTTCTCGGCCGATTCCTCGTCGCTGGTGTTCACCAGCGACTTCGAAAACCACAACTTTTGGCACAACCAGATCTACCGCCTCGACCTCAAGTCCGGCGCAATCACGCGACTCACCCGAGGCGACAGCTACAACGAGCATCCCCGCTACACACCCGACGGGCAGGTGTTGTGGATGTCCAACGCCGGCAACCCGTCACACGGCACCGACTGGTGGACGATGAACCCCGACGGGTCAAATCCGCAGCGCCTCAGCGACTTCAACGTCGGCGGCAACGCCGATGCGATTGGGCACAAACCCGTGTATGCCACCGTCGTGCAGACCGCCAACTGGGGCTCCGACAATAGCTACTTCTACGGCGATGTCGAGACCAACTTGTTGACCTCCGACAGCGTGATAGCGCGCGTTGCGCTCACCTGCCACGGCGCTTGACGCGTCAGTCCCCTTGCCGGACCCAGGCGAAGATGTACAACGTCATCGCCGTCGCCAGCGCGAGCAGCACCCATTGCACCAGGGCTTGGTCGATCATGGAACCAGGCGGTGGGGCGCCGGGAAGGATGTTGCGCAACGGAACGATGGCGAACAGGTTCGCGGCATACCAGGTGGCGAACGGCGGCACGAACTTCCGCCTGCCCAATGCCATCGGAATGGCCACCAACAGCGCCAAGGTAGGCAGGCTGACCAGGACCACGATGATGCCCAGGTCGAAGATCAGCGGGCCTTTGGCCCGTTGCAGGGTGAGGACCACGTTGCTGTTGTTGTGGTTTCCGGTTTCGCTGGTGTCGGTATTGCGCTGGACTTCGGCGTCCCAGCCGTCCATCAATCCGGTGACCTGGACAATGGCGGGTATCCGTTTGCGGTTGAGGCCAGTCCCAACGAACACATCGGCCGACTGTGGCTCGGTGCGGTACGAGTCGAATGGCCAGCTACCGGGATCGCCGTGTGCCTCGATCGTGGTGGTGACCTGCGCAGGCGCTTTTCCTTTCGGGAAAACCAGGTCGCCCAGGTCGTTCGGCGGGTACAGCCGCACGGCGATGTCGGTGTTCAGCTCATCGAAGCGTTTGTCATAGAGCGACTCGCCCGGGTAGATGATCACATTCACCGTCAGGCGATTCGTCGTGGGCTTCAGCTCTTGGAGACGTATCTGCACGACGGTGTCATCGGGGCCGGCCTGGCTGAGGTCCAGTGGCGGCAGCGGACCCTCCGATTTCTGCAGTGCACGGACGCCGAGCAGCGATAGGCCGTAGGTAGCGAAGAAAGCCAGCAGAATCGCCAGACCGATCGCGATGCCCCGTCGCGACCGCTTGCGCGCCGGCGGCGACGGCGGCGCAGCGGGCGGAGCTTCAGTGGTCATTGGTCGTCACCGGAAAGTCGCGACAGTCGGCGCAGCACGGGGTCAGGTTAGCGAATACCGGTGCGGGCTGCGCGGCGAAATAACTTTGCCCCGCAAGACTCCAAAGTCCCGTCATCCGCTGTCCATTTAGCGGTAATGCGCAGTTCAAGATCGGTACCAGATCGGCACTTTCGCCTTGCGACGCGGCGCGGTCGCGACGTTTACGAGTTAATCTGATATTTGTTTGCATGGGCAATTCAATAGCTGCAATTCTCAACAGGTGTCGACGTTCCGGGTGAGGCAATCAACATGAAGCACAAGCGATTACTGGCCGCCACGAGTTTGCTGGCAGCGGGTGCCATCGTGCTGTCGGGATGCGAGGTTCCCCACACCAGCATGGCCTACGCCAGCGAGGTCGTGACCTGCGGCGGAAAGGCGGCCATCAACGCCAGCGGCTCAACCGCGCAAACCAACGCGATGAAGTCGTTTGTCAGTGCGTACGGCAAGGCCTGCCCAGGGCACACGCTCAGCTACACCCCGAACGGGTCGGGCAACGGAGTCAGCGATTTCCTCGCGGGTAAGACCGACTTCGCCGGATCGGACATTCCGCTGGCCGAAGACCAGTACGCCCCCGCCAAGCAACGATGCGGCGGCGCCGACGCCTGGAACCTACCGGTGGTGTTCGACCCGCTGGCCGTTACCTACAACCTCAACGTCGACTTTTTGGTGCTCGACGCGGACACGCTGGCCGGGATCTTCAATGGCAGCATCAAGCGCTGGGACGACCCTGCGATCACCGCGCTGAACGCGTCCATGCCGCCGGAGGACATCAAAGTCGTCTACCGCAGCGATAAATCCGGCAGCACGGCCAACTTCCAGGCCTACCTACAGTCCGCATCCGGCGGAACCTGGACCCAGGGCACCGGCAGGGAGTTCAAAGGCGGCGTCGGCACCGGCGCCAAGGGCAACGACGGCACCTCGGCGATGGTGAAGAACACCGAGGGCGCGATCACGTATAACGAGCTGTCCTACGCGATGGACGAGGGACTTTACGCCGCCGAGATCAAAACCCCGGCAAGCCGCAAGTCGAGACGCCCGGTGCGCATCGGCACCGACTCGGTCGGCAAAACCATTGCCGGGGCCAAGTTCGTCGGCAAAGGCAACAACCTGGTGCTCGACCTGTCGTCGTTCTACAACCCCAGCCAGGACGCCGTCTACCCGATCGTCATGGCCACTTACGAGATCGTTTGCTCCAAATACGCCGACCCCGCGGTCGGCGCGGCGGTCAAAGCGGCCCTACAGGCGACGCTTGGGCCCGGCCAGATCGACCTGGACAAGCACGGCTACATCCCGCTGCCGCCCGACTTTCAATCGAAAGTCGTCAGCGCGGTCGACGCCATCAGCTAGCAGGCAGGTCGCTCACACATCGGAATCCGATGTGGGTAGTGGCGGTGTCCTGCGATTGCGGTGACCGCGCTGCCGGCCGATACCGGTGGCAGTATTCCGGTGCGCACAGGTGGGAGCCACCCTTGAGCGTCTGCGCGATGGTCGGGTCGGCGGGCCTCGATGGTGCGCAACACGTCTTCGGCGGCTGATTCAGCCGGTGATGGGCGGAGAATTCGGTGGCGGTCCATTCCCAGACATTGCCGATCATGTCGACAAGGCCAAACCCGTTCGGCGGGAATGCGCCCACCGGTGAGGTTCCGGCCCAGCCAAGCGCACCATCGTTGCGGTAGGGGAAGCTGCCCTGCCAGGTGTTGGCCATCAGCTTTCCGGCGGGTTTCTCCTCGTCGCCCCATGCATAGGTGGTGGTGGCTCCGCCGCGAGCCGCGTACTCCCACTCGGCCTCGGTCGGCAGCCGCCGCCCGGCCCAGCGCGCATACGCCGCGGCATCGGGATAGGCCACCTGCACCACCGGATGATCGGCCCGGTCCGCAATGTCGCTGTCCGGCCCGAACGGGTGCCGCCAGCTCGCACCCGGCGCCCAGACCCACCATTGCCGCCAATCGCGCAGGTCGACCGGACCCGGCGTCGGACGAAACACCATCGCGCCCGCGGGCAGCTCGCCGGCGTCGACTCCGGGATAGAGAACGGGGTCGATAGGTTGCTCGGCGACCGTCATATACCCTGTCGCGGAGACAAATTCGGCGAACTGATCATTGGTCACCGGATGCCGTTCCACGGCGAAGCCGGGCACGGTCACCGTGTGGATCGGCGCTTCCTCGGGGTAAAAGCTCGTCGACCCCATGCGGAATGATCCGGACGGCAGTTCGACCAGCTCGGTGGGCATACGTTCAGGGTATGACCACCGCGAAGTCCTGCATCAGCGCGGTTTTCGCCAGGTCGAATCCAGGGGTGTCGGCCGGCCCTTCCAGGTGCATGGTGACCAGGTATTTGTTGGTGTTAGTCCAGATGTGGGTGATCCGGTCGGCGAAATCGAGCGTGCCCGGCGGGCCGACGAATGTGCCGGTGAGCCGCTGGCTGCTGTATCCGCAGAACTTGGCGCCGGCGGTGTCCACCTGCAAATCGGGCTTTGAGCGCCGCAGCGTGGCCGCGTAGTCCGCGAAGGCCGCGGCTGGGTCGAGCGTTGTCGCGGCAATGGTCACCGTCCCCGTCATGGCGTCGGGTCCGGTGAGCGTCAACGCCACATCACCTTGTCCGGACTCAGAAGTCCAGCCGTCGGGCACCGTGATGGTGATTCTCGGTGCGGCCGGGTCGGCGACTAGCGCGACGGTGCCGACGCCGACCCCGGTCGGCTCCGGAAAACAGACGAATGCATTGGGTGGGATGTGATCCGGCAGCGTTGTCTCGATCCCGGGAAGGGGTGTACCGGCGCTCGTTGTGGGTTGCTGCGTCCTCAACGCGTTGGTTGTCGTCGACATCACCGACTCACCGGCCCGGACGGCGCTGCCTCCGGTTGCCCTCACGCACCCGGAAAGCACAGCGATCGCCACCAGGCACGCCGCCGCCGACCTCAAAGGGATCTCAGTCACGCGAAAAAGCCAGCGCCAGTTCCTTTTCCAGGTCTTCGTACGGCCGCCCGGTTAGGTCGACGGTGACCTGGGCGATGGTTCCGCCCGTGAACGCGAACGGCACCTTGTAGCGGCTGGACACCGCCGACCCGCCGTTGCGTCCGACCGTGATGCCGGCACCCGCCAATCCGAAGGTCCCCGGGTGCGCCGTCACCTCGGCGAGCGCGCCCACCACGACGTCATCGATGAACAACGTGGCATCACCGAGCGGCGTGTGGCTGTTCTGCACGGTTCCAGTCCGCGAATAGCGGACGCCGAGCAGGTGTCTGCCCAGCGGCACCGGCTCCGACGACGAAATCAGCTGCTGGCGCTCACCGAGGAAGTTGTAGACGTAGTGCAGCCGTCCGTCCTGGATGAACAGCGCATGCCCGCCGTGCGCGCCACCTTGCTTGAACAGCACGCCTTCCGCGCCGGTGGTGTCCACAATCACCTCGGCCAGCACCGCGAACGAGCGGCCCCGAATTTCGGCCGCGGCGCCGATGCCGACGTCTGCGCAGTCGGGGTAGTAGACGTAGCTATCCCGCTCACTCACCAGGTACGGCCGCGTCCGCGACAGCGTTTCGAGGATGTTCAGATCCGCCAGTGGCAGTCCGTTGTACTTGGCGGCCTCGGAAAACCACAGCGCCTTAAGCTCTTCCAGCTTGTCGGGGTGCTCAGCGGCCAGGTCGTGGCACTGGCTGCGGTCGGCTTCGATGTGGAAGAGCTCCCAACGATCGGCGTCGAAGTGGCCCCAGCCTGCCGGAGTAGCCGCATGGACGGTATTGGCGAACCAGCCGTTGTGCCAGATCCCGCGGGTACCCAGCATGGTGTAAAACTGGGTCTGCTTGCCGGTGTCGATAGTTGGATCGGCAAGTGCCGCTTTGAAACTCACACCGTCCAACGGTTTCTGAGGGATGCCCTTGACGGTTTCCGGCGGTTTGATGTCCAACAGCTCGTAGATGGTCGGGGTGATGTCGGAAACGTTGACGTAGTTGTCACGGACCTCGCCGTGCGCCGCAATGCCGTTGGGCCAGGAGATGATCGCCGTATCGGCAATACCACCTTCATGTGAGGCGTAGCGCTTGTAGAGCTTGTAGGGCGTGTTGAAGGCCATCGCCCACCCGATCGGATAGTGGTTGTAGGTCTCCGGCCCGCCGAGGTGATCGAATACCTTCATGCTCTCTTCGACGGTGTCGATGTAGCCGTTAAAGAACTTGCCTTCGTTCACCGATCCGTTCGGACCGCCCTCACCGCTGGCGCCGTTGTCGGAGATGACCACGATGACCGTGTTGTCCAGCTGGCCCGATTCCTCGAGATAGTCCAGGATTCGGCCGATCTGGGCATCGGTATAGCTCAGGAAGCCGGCGAAAACCTCGGCCATCCGGCCGAACAACTTTTTCTCTTCGTCGGTCAACGAGTCCCACCGACGCACCGTGTCTTGCAGTGGCCACGGCTGCCCGTCGGGCCCTTTCACGTCGAGGTACGGGTTCACCGGAGACAGCTCGGTGTCCGGCGGCACGATGCCCATCGCCTTCTGCTTCTCCAGCACGATCTCGCGGTAGCGCTCATAGCCCATGTCGAACTTGCCGGCGTAACGGTCCGCCCACTCCTTGAAGACGTGATGCGGAGCATGCCCGGCGCCGGGGCAGACATAGCTGAACCACGGCTTGTCGGGCGCGATCACCTTGGCATCCCGGATGAACTCAATCGTCTTGTCGGCGATGTCCTTCGACAGGTGATAACCGTCCTCGGGCGTCCCCGGCGGAGGAACCGGATGGTTGTCATAGACCAGGTCTGGATACCACTGATCGGTTTCGCCGCCCATGAACCCGTAGAACCGTTCAAAGCCGCGCGACGTCGGCCAGTGTCGCCTGGTGGAGGCCAGATTGGATTCCTCAAGTGGCGTCAGGTGCCACTTGCCGACGCAGTAGGTGTTGTAGCCGCGTTCGGCGAGCACCTCCGAGAGCAGCGCGGTTTCGAACGGAATCCGACCGTTGGAATTTGGGAAACCCTCGGTGAATTCTTCGATCATGGCCATGCCGACGGTGGTGGCGTTGCGACCAGTCAGCAACGACGCCCTGGTCGGTGAACACAGTGCCGTGGTGTGAAATTGCGACAGCCGGACGCCGCGCTCGGCGATGCGCGTCATCGCCGGCATCTCGACCAGGCCGCCAAAGCAATCCCAGGTCGCGATACCGGTGTCATCCCACACCAGATAGAGAACGTTAGGGGCGTTCTCCGGCGCCGTCGGCGCTGCGAATGGACCCCAATCCGGTTCGGAATCACGGATATCCAGCTCGATCTTGCCGTTGAACTCGGTCGCCATCGCTGGCCTCACTCTCGTGGTACACCCCCGGGATTCCGGATGCAGCCTATACCCGCAGGGGCAATGGCCGATGACGAGACGCTAAAGCCCCCGAAACTCGGTGGTTTCGGGGGCTTTGCGATCGACTAGGCCGTTACTTGGCCCTTTCCAGGATCTCGACGAGTCGCCAACGCTTCGTCGCCGACAGCGGGCGAGTCTCCATCAGCGAGACGCGGTCGCCGATGCCGGCATCGCCGTGCTCGTCGTGCGCCTTGACCTTCTTCGTGGTCCGGATGATCTTGCCGTACAGCGGATGGCGCCTACGGTCTTCCAGCTCGACGACGATGGTTTTCTGCATCTTGTCGCTCACCACGAAGCCGATGCGGGTCTTACGCTGACCGCGTGGCTTCGGGGTACGCGGTGTGTGTTTGGAACCCTTGACACCGCCCGCCGTGTCTTTCGTCGCGGCTTTGGGAGCGGCCTTGGACGCCTTCGGCGCGGCCTTCTTCGCTGCGGCCCCCGAGCCGGTTTTCGCTTCTGCCATTAGGAGTCCTCGTTTTCAGCGCCATTGGGGCCCGCGGCCAGGCCCAGTTCACGTTCACGTAGCACGGTGTAGACGCGTGCAATCTCGTGGCGCACCGTGCGGAGTCGACGATTGTTGCTGAGCTGGCCGGTCGCCATCTGGAAGCGCAGATTGAACAGCTCTTCCTTGGATTCACGCAGCCGGTCGATCAGCTCCTCATCGGTGAGCTCGCGCAGTTCGCCAGGGGAAATTCCCACTGCCATCAGAACTGGTCCTCTCGGGTAACGATGCGTGCCTTGATCGGCAGCTTGTGGATTGCTCGGGTCAACGCGTCCCGAGCGATCGTTTCATTCGGGTAGCTGAGCTCGAAGAGGATCCGGCCCGGCTTGACGTTGGCGACCCACCACTCGGGCGAGCCCTTACCGGAACCCATTCGGGTCTCCGCCGGCTTCTTGGTGAGCGGGCGATCCGGGAAGATGTTGATCCACACCTTGCCGCCACGCTTGATGTGGCGGTTGATGGCGATACGCGCGGCCTCGATCTGCCGGTTGGTGACGTAGGCATGCTCCAGTGCCTGGATGCCGTAGTCACCGAAACTGACCTGGGTGCCACCGCTGGCGATCCCGCGCTGACGGGGATGGTGTTGCTTGCGGTGCTTGACCTTGCGGGGAATCAACATGATTCAGCCCTCCGTACTCGGCGTCTCGAGGGCCGGCTCGTCCGGAAGGGCAGCGGCCGATGGGGCGGCAGCCTCCTCAGCGCCCGAGGCGGCGCGTCCGGCCTCGGTGCTGGTCGCCGTGGTGCCCGCGGCGCCGCTGCGGCGCGGACGGGTGCCCGACGGCCGCTCGCGGCGAGGACGTTCGGCACCGGCCGCTGAAGGAGCGACCAATTCGCGCTTGCCACCAACGATGTCGCCCTTGTAGATCCAGACTTTCACCCCGATGCGGCCGAAGGTGGTCTTGGCCTCGTAGAGTCCGTAGTCGATGTCGGCGCGCAACGTGTGCAGCGGAACCCGGCCCTCACGGTAGAACTCCGAGCGGCTCATTTCCGCGCCGCCGAGGCGGCCCGAGCACTGCACCCGGATGCCCTTGACGTTGGGCTGACGCATGGCCGACTGGATGGCTTTGCGCATCGCGCGCCGGAAAGCAACACGGTTGCTCAGCTGCTCTGCGACACCCTGTGCCACCAACTGAGCTTGCGACTCAGGGTTTTTCACTTCCAGGATGTTGAGTTGGACCTGCTTGCCGGTCAACTTCTCCAGATCCGCGCGGATCCGGTCGGCCTCGGTGCCGCGGCGGCCGATGACGATACCCGGCCGGGCGGTGTGGATGTCCACCCGAACTCGGTCCCGGGTGCGCTCGATCTCCACGTCGGCAATCCCGGCGCGTTCCAAGCCGGTGGACAGCAGCCGACGAATCGCCACGTCCTCCTTGACGTACTCCGCGTATTGCTTATCCGCGTACCACCGGGATTTCCAGTCGGTCGTGATACCGAGGCGGAATCCGTGCGGATTGATCTTCTGGCCCACTACTGCGAGCCTCCCTTCGGTTCCGAAGTCTCAGAAGTCCCAGTGGACTTCGCGGCGGATGCCTTCTTTGCGGGCGCCTTCTTCGCGGGCGCTTTTTCGGCGGCAGCCTTCTTAGCCGGGGCCTTCTCCGCAGTTGCCTTCTTGGCCGGCGCCTTCCCCGCGGCAGCCTTACTGCCCTGCGCGCGGCGGGCGCGGGCCGCGCTGGCGGATTGCGAACCCCGGACATCCTTGGTCGGCCGGCTTTCCACCACCACGGTGATGTGGCTGGTGCGTCGGCGAATCCGGAAGGCGCGGCCCTGGGCGCGCGGCCGGATTCGCTTGGCGGTCGGACCATCGTCGGCGAAGACCGAGGCCACCACCAAAGTCGCCGGGTCTAAGCCGTTGTTGTTCTGGGCGTTGGCCGCGGCGCTCGCGATGACCTTGGCCACCGGCAGGCTGGCCGCCTGCGGCGCCCAGCGCAGAATGTCCAGTGCCTCTGCCACCGACTTGCCGCGTACCAGGTTGATCACCCGCCGTGCCTTGGTCGGCGATACCCGCACAAAGCGTGCCTTGGCGACCGCAGAAGGAAATTCAGTAGCAGTGGTCATCGCCGCTTGGCCTTCCGGTCGTCCTTGATGTGTCCCTTGAAGGTGCGTGTCGGCGCGAACTCACCCAGCTTGTGGCCCACCATCGCCTCGGTGACGAACACCGGCACGTGCTTGCGGCCGTCGTGGACCGCGAACGTGTGACCGATGAAGTCGGGAATGATGGTCGACCGTCGCGACCAGGTCTTGATGACCTGCTTGGTGTTCTTCTCGTTCTGCACGTCGACCTTCTTCAACAGATGGTCGTCGACGAACGGACCTTTTTTCAGGCTGCGTGGCATATCTGGCTACTCCTGGCTGCCTCTAGCGCGAGTGTTTCTTGCCGGTGCGCCGGCGTCGGACGATGAGCTTGTCGCTGGTCTTGTGGCTCCGGCGAGTACGCCCCTCAGGCTTGCCCCACGGGCTGACCGGGTGACGACCACCGGAGGTCTTGCCCTCACCACCACCGTGCGGGTGGTCCACCGGGTTCATCACCACACCACGCACCGACGGGCGCTTGCCCTTCCAGCGCATCCGCCCGGCCTTGCCCCAGTTGATGTTGGCCTGCTCGGCGTTGCCGACCTCGCCAACCGTGGCGCGGCAGCGTACGTCGACGCGACGGATCTCACCGCTGGGCATCCGCAGCGAGGCGTAAGTGCCTTCCTTGCCGAGCAATTGGATGCTCGAACCGGCCGAGCGAGCAAGCTTGGCTCCCCCACCCGGCCGCAGCTCCACAGCGTGGATCAAGGTACCGGACGGAATATTGCGCAGTGGCAGGTTATTGCCCGGCTTGATGTCGGCGTTGGCGCCGGACTCGACCACGTCACCTTGCGAAAGACCCTGCGGGGCAATGATGTACCGCTTCTCGCCGTCCAGGTAGTGCAGCAGCGCGATGTTCGCGGTGCGGTTGGGGTCATACTCGATGTGGGCGACCTTCGCGTTGACGCCGTCCTTGTCGTTGCGGCGAAAGTCAACCACCCGGTAGGCACGCTTGTGCCCGCCACCCTGGTGGCGAGTGGTGATCCGGCCGTGCGCGTTGCGTCCACCACGACCGTGCAGCGGTCGAACCAACGACTTCTCCGGAGTGGAGCGAGTGATCTCGGCGAAATCGGAGACGCTGGCACCGCGGCGACCCGGCGTCGTCGGCTTGTACTTGCGAATTCCCATGTCTGTTAAGTCTCTCTATCCCCGGCTACGCCGGTGCTCCGAACAGGTCGATCGGCTTGCTGCCGGGCACCAGCGTCACGATGGCGCGCTTGGTGCTCTTCCGCTTGCCGAATCCGGCCCTGGTGCGCTTGCGCTTGCCCTGGCGGTTGGCGGTGTTCACCGCCGCCACCTTGACCGAAAAGATCTTCTCGATCGCGATCTTGATCTGCGTCTTGTTCGAATCCGGGTGCACCAGGAACGTGTACACGTTGTTGTCGATCAGGCCGTAGGACTTCTCCGAGATGACCGGGGCCAGGATGATGTCGCGGGGGTCAGTGACGGTCGCCATCAGGCCGAAACCTCCTCTGTGCCTTTTTCGGCGCTTGCCGCCGCGGCCCCGATGTAGGCGTTGAGCGCCTCGACGGAGAACACCACGTCGTCTGCACGCAGCACGTCGTAGGTGTTGAGCTGGTCCGGCGTCAGGATGTGCACACCAGGCAGGTTGCGCACGCTCTTGGCACCGGTTTCGTCGCTACGCCCGATGACCACCAGCACCTGCTTGCGATCGGTCAACGTGCCCAGAAAAGCCTTGGCGCTCTTGGTCGACGGAGTCTGGCCCGACACCAGCTCGGTGATCGCGTGGATGCGGTCATTGCGGGCCCGGTCCGACAGCGCACCACGCAACGCAGCCGCGATCATCTTTTTCGGAGTGCGCTGGCTGTAGTCGCGGGGTCTAGGACCGTGCACGACGCCACCGCCGGTGAACTGCGGTGCACGCGTCGAGCCCTGGCGGGCGCGACCGGTGCCCTTCTGCCGGTACGGTTTGCGGCCACCGCCGCGGACCTCGCCACGGGTCTTGGTCGAGTGCGTGCCCTGCCGGGCCGCCGCCCGCTGCGCGGTGACGACCTGGTGCATCAAGGCGATATTCGCGGGTGCATCGAACAGCTCGGCAGGCAGTTCAACGGAGCCTTCGGTCTTCCCGGCCGGCGTCTTGACGTCGATCTTTTTGGCTTTCCCGGCCTTTTCGGCAGCCATTACTTCTCACCCCGTTTGATCGCGCTCCGGACCATGACGAGGCCACCCGTGCGGCCGGGCACGGCCCCCTTGATCAACAGCACACCGTTCTCGGCATCGACCTTGTGCACCAACAGGTTCTGCGTCGTCACCCGGTCGTTACCCATCCGGCCGGCCATCCGGGTGCCCTTGAACACCCGAGCCGGAGTGGCGCAACCGCCGATGGAACCAGGACGACGATGCACCGCCTGAGCGCCGTGGCTGGCGCCCTGCCCGCGGAAGCCGTGCCGCTTCATGGTTCCGGCGAAACCCTTGCCCTTCGAGGTACCGGTCACGTCGACATAGGTACCGGCAGAAAAGATCTCGGCCGTCAGTTCCTGGCCCACCTGATAATCGGCCGCAGCGTCGGCATCATCGAGACGCAACTCGGCCAAGTGCCGACGGGGGTTGACACCGGCGGCGGCGTACTGACCGCCCAGGGGCTTGTTGACCTTACGAGGACTGATCTCGCCATAGGCCAGCTGCACCGCGCTATAGCCGTCACGTTCGGGTGTGCGGATACGGGTCACCACGTTCGGCCCGGCTTTGACCACCGTCACCGGCACAACACGGTTGTTCTCGTCGAACACCTGCGTCATACCCAGCTTGGTGCCCAGAATGCCCTTTCTCGCCATTGCTCGCAGATCTCCTACTGGATGTTGACGTCGACGCTGGCAGGCAGATCAATGCGCATCAGCGCGTCAACGGTCTTCGGTGTCGGATCGAGGATGTCGATCAGTCGCTTGTGGGTGCGCATTTCGAAGTGCTCCCGCGAGTCCTTGTACTTATGCGGAGAGCGAATGACGCAATACACGTTCTTCTCGGTGGGCAGTGGTACCGGACCCACCACGCTGGCGCCGGTTCGGACAACCGTCTCGACGATTTTGCGCGCCGAGGCGTCAATGGCCTCGTGGTCGTAGGCCTTGAGCCTGATGCGGATCTTCTGTCCCGCCACGCTTCTCCTACCTCACTCTCCCGTGTCCGGAACCCGTGTTCCGTTGGGCGCGCCCGAATCGATCTGGCGTCACGCCCGGATGTTGCGCCGCTGTTTACCTGTCTTGGTCCACCGGTCCCCGCGGTCGGGTGTGTCGCCCGCAAGCGGCCTTAGCGCGCTTATTTCAAGGCTGAAATTCGCGTTCCAAGGATGGGACCGGACGCGCCCGTGTGGGCGCTGGTCGTATGCCCGACCAGGCCTAAACCCGGCGCAAGGCAACCCGAACAGTATGCCCTAGATCCTGGTATCGGCCAAATCCCCACACCCCGAGGTAGTGGGTCAG
>Ga0210398_10003439_pt1 | contig 15169 bp, 12 predicted proteins | sample IncBWC4OmetaG_FD_161047 | JGI IMG/M metagenome (GOLD analysis project Ga0210398, IMG submission 161047) | Forest soil microbial communities from Barre Woods Harvard Forest LTER site, Petersham, Massachusetts, United States - Inc-BW-C-4-O | ecosystem: Environmental > Terrestrial > Soil >...
ATGGCTTCCGAGAATTCGATCGACGAGCGTCGTGCCGCTGCGCGGCAGGCCGACGATGAACACCGGAGCGTCACTCGGCGCATCCTGTCTGCGCGGCGCACCCTCGCTGCTCGGCGCATCTTCCGGATAAGCATCGATGATCCAACCGAAGGTGGCCGCGTCGGTCGCGACGTCGTATCGCATATGCTCACGGCGCTTTGCCGCGCCCTTTCGCAGATGCCGAAAAGACTGCCGATACTGGCCGATGTCTTCGTATTCCTTGGCGAGCGCGTAGCGGACCTGAACCTCGCCCCGCCAGTCCCCGATGCCGCGCGCAATCAATGACTCGAGCTCATCGATGTGATTCTCGGCCGCGGACTGGGTTCGCAGCTCCGAGCGATTCGTGTAGGCCTCGTAGTCGATGGCCTTCAGGGCGATGACCCGGTCGTAATCCGCCTCCGCTTCTGCCAGCCGTCCGAGAAACCGGTATACGGTCGCGCGATTGAAAATGTAGTGCGGATTGCCCGGCGCCACGCTCACGGCCTGCTCATACGCCGCCAGCGCACGTGGCTGGTCATTGGCGCGGCTGAACAAAGTTCCGATCGCATCGAGCAGCAGAGCATCCGAGGGTGCGCCCAATTGTGCGGCGGCGGCGGCCTCGCAGGCCTCCGCGGGGCGTCCGAGGGCGAGCAGGCATTGGGCTCTGCCCAACTGCAGCTTCGCATCGTCGGGCGCCAGCCGAAGCGCTTGATCGATGCGATCCATCGCGCCCTGCCAGTTCTTCGCCTGAATCAGGTGCAGTATCTCCCGGCGCTGATCTAGTGTGGCTAAATTCCCCTGAATCATGGATTGCCGGGCACGCCGAAGCTGGGGGCGCGGCTGGGATCGATCGCCCGCTGTACATAGTCGTCGACTTGAGGCGAGTAGCGTCGCCAAAGAGCATCGAGCGCCGCCACCGGATCACCCTCGGTCCAGTCGATGCGCAAATCCACGATCGGCCAGCTCACCTCGCGCACGATGAGCAGACCGGCCGAGTGCACAGGTCCTGCTTCGCCCCCGCCGTCCAGTCCCGCGCGCAAGGCCGCCAGCAGCCGATCGCCCAGATGACCTGCTGCCTTCTCGAAGGCCGTGACCATGACCGACGGAATCGCTGGGCTCGCCAGGAGATTTCCGGCCGCGGCAGCATCGACGCCGACTGCTTCGCTCACGATCCCCAGTCCCCGTGCGCCGGAATGCACGGCCGGCGGCCCCTCGCCGCCGATCGCGAGCAATTGGCGGTAGGCGCCGAACGGAGTCGCGGCGAGCGCGTGGCGGAGCGCAGCCGAGGCCTGCATGCCGCGCCCCAGGGCATCGAGAATGCGCGGCCCCAAGCCGGGATCGGTGATGTTCTGGCTGGCCACCGCCCCGGCTCCGGCGCGCCCATGCGCGCAGCGCGCGGCTACCGCAGGCGAGGAGGAGGCGATCGCCACACCGAACAGCTTCGCGCCGGGTGATCGGGCGACAAGGGAGAAGGTCATGCTTCAAGGCTCATCGGGCACCACCGCAATCACGTCGAGCTCGACCAACCATTCCGGGCGCGCCAATCCCGCGACGACAATTCCCGTCGACACCGGATACACGCCGCGCAGCCGGCGGCCGACGGTGCGGTACACCGCTTCGCGAAAGCGTGGATCCGTAAGATAAATCGTGATCTTGCAGATGTGCTCGAGACGCGCGCCGGCCTCGCGGAGCAGCGTTTCGATATTCGACATCGCCTGCTCAGCCTGCGCCGCCGGATCGCCCACGCCCACGTTCACCGCCGTGTCGAGATCCTGGCCCACCTGCCCGCGCACGTACACGCTCCTCCCACGGGCCACGACCGCCTGGCACAGGTCGTTGTCCAAGTTCTGTTCCGGGTACGTGTCGCGCGTATTGAATTTACGGATCCGGGTGTGCATGAAGTTCCCTCAGGCCGGAGCGCCGGCCGTAGTCATGACTCGCGCCGACAGGTCCGCGGCCTTGCGCACAAAGTCCAGCGGTCCGTCCCAGTCGAAGTTTCGATACACCGCGGCCAGGTGCGCGAACGGCGGGGACTGTGCGAACAGCTGGAACGTCAGTCGATGGCCGGCGTAGTCCGAGTTCAACAGGTCCCGGGCGAACGCCAGCAGCTTGCGGCGATCGTCCGCCACCCAGTTCTCGTTGACCGAATAGAATTTATCAAGCCAAGGTTTGGTGTCCGGCGAATCGAAGGAAGCCTTGTCCGGGGTCACGCAAATCTGGCCGCCGCACAGTTCGCGCGCGATGTGCATCATCTCGTGCAGCTGCGAACAGGCGAGCACCCGCCCGGTGTACAAGAGCGACTGGTTCGGCATCAGAAGCCCCGCGGGACTCTTCTCCGCCAGCGCAATCGCCGCAGTGAGATGGGCATTGATCCCCTCGCGGTAAACGGCGAGCTGGGCGAGTTTCTCCTGAACCGCCTGCTGCTTGTCGAGTCCGGTCTGGCGCGCATTGAACAGCGCAGCGCCGATCATCATATCGGCGAATTTTTGGATGCGCTGCACGAAGGCGAAGGCCGAGTAGCGGTGCAGGGTGGCGCGGATGAACGCCGCCGCCTTGGTATGCCGGTAGAAGAGCACGTTCTCCCAGGGGATGAGAACGTCGTCGAAAATGACCAGCGAATCGACTTCGTCGAATCGATTGGACAGCGGATAGTCCTCCGCCGGCGCGCGCCCGGTAAATCCCGTACGGCAGATGAATTTCAGATTGGGAGAACCCAAATCGCAGATGAAGCCGACCGCGTAGTCGGACAATGCGGCGCTTCCCCAATTGGCGTTGGTGGGTTTCACGAAGGCCTGATTGGCATACGGCGCGGCAGTCTCGTACTTGGCGCCGCGCACGACGATGCCGGCGTCGGTTTCCTTGACGACGTGCAGCAGCATATCGGGGTCCTGCTCCTGCGGAGGCTTGGACCGGTCGCCCTTGGGGTCTGTGTTGGCCGACACGTGGAAGGGATCCTTCCACAGAACCCTGTCGATGTGCGTGCGAATGTTGGCCGAGAACTCCGGATCGACTTGGTTGAGCACGCTCTGGCCGTCGTAGAGCGACCACATTTCGCCCACCGTCTCGTCGCCCACACGCGTGACGACGCCGCCGATCGCATCGAGAACGGCGTCCGTCGCGCGGCGCTTCGCCGCCCAATCGCCCTGCACCCTCGGCAGCATGTTCGCAACGGCGTTCCATTCGCCGCCGTCCTGAAAGCTAAGCACGTCGCGCGTGCCCGCCTCGTGCTGCATGTCGTAGATGCGGGCGCGGATGTCGACAAGGGGCTTGAGCATGGGGTGCCGCGTGACGTCCTTGACGCGCTCCCCGTTGATGTAAACCTCGCGGCCATCGCGAAGGGAATCCAGGTATTGGCTGCCGGTTCTGATCATTGCGACTACCCTATTCGACTGTCAAAACTGGCTCGGCACGTCTGCGCGGCATTCGATCTCGATAGACTACGCGAGATTCGAATTCGACGCGACGCCCTCGTGATTGCAGTGGATGTCGGTACAATGCGTTTGCTTCCGGCCAACAAAAGGTAGTACGCATGCCGTCCACACATGAAGTTCCGGCGCGTCAGGGGCGCGCCGTCAAGGTCGCCCGCGGGCAGTCGCTGCAGATCATCAATACGTTCGGGACACAGGTCGTGGACTTCTGGGCCTTCGATGCAAAGGACACCGGCATCTATCTGTCGATGGAACACACCCGCGCCACCCTGAGCCGCCTCACCCCGCGCGCCGGCGACGTTCTCGTCGACAATCGGCGCGAGCCCATCCTGGCCTTCGAATCGGATACATCGCCCGGCGTGCACGACACCGTCATTGCGCCCTGCGATCCGGCTCGGTATGCGAAGCTCGGCTGCGCCGCCGGTCATGCGAGCTGTGCCGACAATCTCCACAGAGCCCTCGGGTCTCTCGGTCTCGCCTCCCCGGTGTGTCCTGCGTCCTTCAATTTGTGGATGAACATTCCGGTGCTTCCGAGCGGAGACCTGGAATGGCGGGAAACCGTATCGAAGCCCGGCGACAGCGTGGCCTTTCGCGCGCTCATCGACTGCATCATGGTGATGTCCGCCTGTCCCCAGGATGTCATTTGCATCAACGCCGGGCGCCCCGTCTCCGCGCAATACGCTCTGCTCGATGACTGACTCGGCTGCATCGCAGCTCACGGCGCCGAGCTCCGCCGAACCCACGGTCGATGGGAATCGCCTCTGGGCGCGGCTCATGGCCATGGCCGAGATCGGCCGGCGCGGCGAGACCGGCGTCGATCGCCCGGCTTTTTCGTCCGAGGACCGCGCGGCTCGCCGCCTTCTGTACGAGTGGGCGTGCGAGTGCGGTCTCGAGGTGTCCCAGGATGCCATCGGCAATTTATTTCTGCGTTATCCCGGCCGGCGGCGGGATTTGGCGCCGGTGTTGACGGGCAGCCATCTCGACAGTCAGCCGACGGGCGGCCGCTTCGACGGCGCGTACGGCGTACTCGCGAGCCTGGAGGCGGTCGCAACCCTGTCGGGCGCGGGAATACGCCCTCAGCGCTCCATTGAGGTGGTCGCATGGAGCAACGAAGAAGGCGGCCGGTTCGCACCAGGTGCCATGGGCTCGCAGATCTTTGCCGGCCTGCGCTCACTGTCGGACCTCCTCCCTCTGCGCGATGCCTCGGGCGCGACGCTGCGCGAATCCCTGTCGGACACATTGGCCGCTCTTCCCGAGGCCGCGATACGCAGCAGCAGCGCGCCGCCGGCGGCCTATTTGGAAGCCCACATCGAACAGGGGCCCCGCCTCTATCGAGAAGAAATTCCTGTGGGCGTGGTCTCGGGAATCCAGGGTTGCCTGTGGCTCGAGTATGAAGTGCGCGGCGTCGCCGCACATGCCGGCACCACCCCGCACGAATATCGGCGCGACGCGCTCGAAGGAGCCGTGCGCCTCATCGGGCAGCTGCGCAGCCGCTGCCTCGAGCGATCGGCGGACTGCCGCTTCACGGTCGGGCGGCTCAACGTAGAACCGAACACGCCGAATACCATCCCTGGATGCGTCACATTCACGATCGATTTTCGCGATGCCGACCCTGCGGCCTTCGATGAGCTGGGCCGGGAGTTGCGCGAAGCAGCGGCGCCCGAGTCGTTCGGGCTGGACATTCGCGAGTTGTTCCGCCATTCGCCCGAGATGTTTCCTCGAGAGATCGTCGGTGTGGTCGCCGCCGCCGCGCAAACGCACCATTATCGCGTACTCGAGCTCGTGTCCGGTGCCTTCCACGACGCGCTGTTCATCGCGAATATCTGCCCGGCGGGAATGATATTCATCCGCTGCCGCGACGGCGTGAGCCATAACCCGCTGGAGTTCGCCGATCCGGCCGATGTCACCGCCGGAGCTCAAGTGCTGACGTCGGCGTTGCTCGAGCTCTCGAGGAGTTGACGCCGGCGTTCTCCCGCTTCGAGCGAGCCAGCATGACGATCAGCACGCCGGACGCGAGAACTGCGATACCGATGTACCACGCCTGATACTTGTCCTTGGGCTCCGCCGGATCGGCACCGGCTGAGTACATCAAGACCCCCAGGACTCCGATGGCCAGCAGCGGCAGCACCGATGCCGCCGCCGCGCGCAGAAGCGAATGACGCGAGAACATGAGCCGGATGAACGCGGCCAACGCCGACATATACGCGAGCGCAAGCGTCACCACCACCGTGTTGTAGTAGAAGGTGACGTCGGACAGAGGCTTGTACCAGACGAACCCGATGGCGACGGCGGCGATGAGCATGACGCTGACCCAGGGCGCACGGTGGCGATTGGTGCCGCCGAGGGCACGCGGCAAGTGACCCTCCTGCGCCATTCGATAGGCAGTGCGCGCGCCGGCGGTCATCGAAACCTGCAGCCCCGCCATCGCGGAACTGATCACGACCAGGATGGCGATCCACGACAGCGCCGGCGGCAGATACACGCGGGCGATCGCGCCGATGGGCCCGCCGTCGCCGTTCTCCGCGATTCCGGCGAGTACGTCGACCGGAACTGCCAACTGCCAGCCGATGGCGGCGATGCTGTATATCAGGAAGGCCGACGTGAGAACGATCAGGAGCGCGCGCTGCACCGTTCGAACGGGAACTCTCGCCTCTTCGATGTAGTTGATGGCCGAGTCGAAATTGGCCAGCATCCACATTCCGAGCAGCACCCCGGAGCCCAGGGCCGACCAGTGCGGCGGCAGGTTGTAGAAACTGCTCAGTGGCACGACCACTTGCGGCCGTACGATTCCGAGGATGCCGAGCCCGACGACCACGGTGATTTCGCAGGTCAGGAACACCGTGGTCACGCGCGCCGTGAGCAGTACCCCGCGCAGGCAAACCAGCATGAACAACACGATGAGGACGGTGCCGGTCAGACCGGCGGCGAGCGTCCCACGCAGCGCAGGCACGAGCGCCTGCAGGTATTGCGTACCGATGATCGCGGTCATCGGCACGACCGCGGCACAGGCGACGGTGTAGGCCCAGCCGAGCAGCGTGCCCGCGGTTGGATGCAGAAACCGGCTCGCGAAGGTGAAGATCCCGCCGGCTGAGGGTGCCTCGCGCGTCAGATACACGAGGCACAGGGCAAGCACCAGCATTGGAAAGAAGAACGAAATGAGAATGGCGAGAGGCGCGGCCGCTCCGACCGCCGCGTACAGCACGGACATCGATACGGCCGCAATCCAGGCCGGAGCGTTGAAGCCGAGCGCCGCCAGTGCCACGTCGCGCGTATTCAGCGCATCTTGCTGCAGGGTCGTCTCGAGTTGGCGAAGTTCGCCATTCCGATCGTAGCCGAACCAATCCAAGATCATGACCGCGCCACTCCCGACTTCGTGCCGCCGATCGCCTCCCACGGGGGCGGCAGCGCCTGCGTGCGCGGTATCCACGTTCCCTGCTCGATGCAGCCGCGCACGTGCGCCGCGATGTCGCGCATGGGGGCGAACCAAACATGACCCCGTTCGAGCATCTTGCCGATCATCCGGTGGGTATGGCGCCAGCGCGCCAGGCGGCCCGACAAAAATGGATGCCAGACGGGAACCCACAGGCCGCCGAATTCCCACATGGCCTCGAATTCTTCCCACCAACCCTCCCAGGCCCGGGCGGCCGACTGAATCGGCATCTCGAAATTAAGCTCGCTGCTGTGCATGAAGGGCGGCCAGTCGTCCATGCCCCAATGCGAGGGCAGTTCGAGCAGCGGGCCGCGCGGGGTCTCGACGAGGTACGGAATGTCGTCGCCCATCAAGGACGCATCGTAGTCGACGCCCGCCTCGAGCAGCAGTTCCGCGGAGCGGTGCGAGAATCGGTACAGCGGCGCGCGCCAACCGGCGGAGCGTTCGCCGGTCACAGACCGCACCGCCGCGAGGCTGCGCTGCATCCAATAACTCTCGTCGGCGTCCGACTGCTCGTTCGGAAGCTCGTGCACATAACCGTGGGCGGAGACCTCGTGACCGTTGCGGACCATGGCCTCCAGCGCGTAGGGGTAGCGTTCGGCGCACCAACCCGGCACGTAGAACGTCTGCCGAATTCCGTAATGCCGGTAGGTGTCGAGAATCCGCGGCACGGCGACGTCCGGTCCATAACGCAGCATCGAGGCGGCCGACACCATGGTGTGGGCCTGCTGCGGATGCGCGAGGTATAGGAGACTCTCGGCATCCATGTCGAGAGTGAAACAGGCGGCGCATTTCGCCCCGTTCGGCCAAGGTATGGGATTGGCGATCATCGAGCCGTCTTTCCTCCGTCGATGCACCAGGCGGCGCCGGTCACGAAGGCCGCGGCGTCGCTGGCGAGAAATGCGACCACCGGGGCGATGTCGGCCGGAGATCCCAGCCGGGACAGCGGAATCGCCGCGATCTCGGCCTGCTTCGCGGCGGCCGGATTCGCGTGGGCGGTGAATTCTTCCTGCAGGAGGGCGGTGTCGACCGGGCCCGGACACACCGCATTGACTCGAATGCGCTGCTCGGCGAGTTCCAGCGCAAGCGCTCTGCTCCAGGCAAGCACCGCGCCCTTGGTGGCGCAATACGCGCTGTAGTCCGGCTGACCCACCAGCGCGAGTTCGGATGCGATGTTCACCACCGAAGCGCGCCCGCTCGCACGCAGCGCCGGAAGCAGGGTCCGCGTAATGCGAAACGCGGCAATGAAGTTCACCGCGAACATCCAGTCGAGCATGGCATCGTCGGTATCCTCCAGCGGACGCAACCGACTCACTCCCGCGTTATTCACCAAAATGTCGCAACGCCGCTCCAGTCCGTCGAGCAATTCCGCGAGGACTCGGTCGACTTCCGTCCGGTCGGCGAGATCCACCCGGTACGCCACGAACGAGTCCGCCCGAAATTCCCGCGCCGCCCGCTCGAGACCCTCGTCGTCACGGTCCAGTCCATGAACAGTCGCGCCCTGCGCAATCAGTTGCCGGGCCACTTCATGGCCGATGCCCCCCGCCGCACCGGTGACCACGGCGCGCAGCCCGGATAGCGGAGCCCATGCCACTAGACCACCGTTAGAAACGACACGCCGTGCGCGCCCACGAAGCGGTCCGCGCCCCGCGTGCCCGGCGACGGAGCGCCGTAATCTTCCGCGAACACACGTCGCACGCGATTGCGGTGCCACGTTCGCCACAGGTCCGAGAGCGGCAGCATGCCGCCCGGCTCCTCGCCATACAGATCTCGGTGAAGCGCGGGCAATCGATACCACGGCGCCGAGGCGCGGTGGTGATGCGCGTTGTGATAGCCGAAATTCAAAATGAGAAGATTGAGCCGCGGGTGCCGCCGGGAGATCACATTGGAGTAGGTATTGGCGTGCTCGTAGGCGCGATCCCGGTCATGGACGGCCAACGGTTCATCGGCGGCGACGGCATATTGCTCGAAGGTATGGTGAAAGGCGTCGAAGAAGTTCAGCACATGCAGAAACAAGAGGACGGCGACGCCGTACAAGATGAGCGCCTTCCACGACCAGAGGCCGAGCAGCACCAACAGAGCGCCGCGCACCAGAGCCATGGCCGCCACGCGCGGCAGGTAGCGGCGTTGCGAGGCAACGAAGAGCGGCCGCAAGATGACCTGTCCGTGCATCAGCAGTTCGGTCGCCGGGATGTAGCACCACTCCAGGATTTGCAACAGCCGGCGAACGCCGGGGCGGCGCCGCAGCAGCCCCTTGAAGTCGAAACATGTCAGATCGGCACGATCGAGATGATGGCGAATGTGCATGTGCCGGATGCGCTCGAAGGAGGCGTAACTCGAGCCGGCAATGAAGTTCATCGTCTCGCCCGCCGCCGTGTTGGCCCAATGCGGGGCAAACAGCGTCTGATGCGCCGCCTCGTGGATCAGGTAGGCGGCGAGCACCATGGTGTGGGCACAGAGCAGCACGCCGACCGCATTCTGTACAGCGGAGTGCGCACCCATGAGCGCGAAGGAGCCGAGCCAGCCGGCGCATGTCCACAACAGCACCAATGTGTTGGCCCGGGCCGCCTTGCGGTCGCGGAACAGTCTCCGGGGCCCGATCATGCCGGCCGCGCTCATATCGATATCCTCAATACCCTTTGAACGAATATCCGACGGTCATGCCGAACGTGCGCGGTCGTGAAATCACCTCTTGAGTGCGATTGCCCCAGAAGGTTGGGTCTGTAATGGCGTTGACGCCGAGAGTGTTCGTGATGTTGTCGACATAGGCGGTCGCAAGCCAATGCGATCGGGTAAAGGTGATCCGGCCGTCCAGCATGGTATAGCCGGGTACGATGGGCGCCGTTTCCGAAATCGACGACAGCAGTTTGCTCTGATAGTGCGAATCGACGGCGTAAAGCAGTTCCCCTCCAGCGAAGGGCTGGTGCGCATACTCGAAGCTGAGCGCGGCGCTGCTCTTGGGCGTACCGGGCAACGGACCGCCCGGGGGCGGCAGCGGTACCGTGACATTTTGGGAAAAGACGAAGTCGAACGAGGTCAGCTTGGTCTCATCGTAGGTGTAACCCAGTCTCACGGCCAGGTGCCGCGTAAGGCTCACCGTCGTTTCGAGCTCGAGTCCGCGGCTGTAGGCGTCGCCCACGTTGGCCGCGGAAGGCAGGGACAGGGGCGTGAGCGACGTACCCTCCTGAACATTGTGCCATTGGATATCGTAGATGGCCGCGGAATAGCTGACTCGATTCTCCACCACGCCCTTGATGCCCACCTCGTAGTTGTCCGCCTTGTCAGGTTGATACGTGAGCAGCGATGGACCGAGACAGTAGAGGCCGGCGTTCGGGCCGCCCGCCGGGCAGGTCGTTCCGACCGTTCCCTGGCGTGCCGGAACGGGTTGATCCGGCGGGAGCGCGTTGACGCCGCCGCGCCTGAAGCCCTGCGACCAGGTCGCATATACCAGATTTGATTTATCGAGCTGGTAGGAGGTATTGACCTTCCACAGCGCCTTTCTCCACTGATCGCTCAAGCTGTTGCCCGAGACGAAGCCCACCCCGTCGAACAACAGGCCTGTCTGCTGCGCCTGGGACACGGTCTGTTTGAACACGCGGGTGCCGCCGGTCAGACTCCAGTCGGAGGTCAAATGCCAGGTCAACTCGCCGAAGGCCGCAATGTCCTTGAATGAAGTCTCGATGTCGCCGATGTAGGCCTGATCGAGAGGATTCGTGATGCCGTCGATCACGGTTCCCGGAGGCTGCTCCCCCGCCCCGCAGGTGGAGGCGTTGATCCCGCCGTAGTCCGTCGGAGCATACAGTCCCGAGGCGGTACAGGCATTGTAAAAGGCGTTGTAGCCGGGGTAGTACTCGTGCTCTTGGATGAAGGTCTTCTCGTCCTTGTAGAAGAGACCGGCGATCCAATCAAAGGTGCCGCCGGTCTTCGACGCCAGGCGAAATTCCTGCGCGTAGATCTTATCGTCATCCTGATCGAGCGCGTTGATGATGTTGCGCGGATTTTGCCCGTACAGGTTCTGGTAAAAATTGAAATTCGCATACTCGGCGGTCAAGTCGTCGTGAGTCGTATTGTTGTGATGCGCCCAGGAACTCGACGAGGTGAACGTCGCAAATCCCATGTTGTAGTCCAGGTTGAGCGCCACCACGTTCACATCGTCCACCGTGCCCTCCAAACTGTTGCTCGCAGCGGTCAGGCGGTCCGTTCCCGCGGGCACGGTGGCGGGAGCGAGCGACAGCAGAACCGGTGGACTGGAGGCCGGCGTTTGCGTTCCGTTCGGAAGAAACTGGTTCGCGGCCGCAATCGGCTGGGTAAAGGCCAGTGGGCCGGTCGCGATATAGGGGAAACCGTTGGCGGTGGACCGTTGATAGAGGTAGGACAGCTGCGCCTTGAAGTCGTCGCTCGGCTTCCATAGTAACGCGACGCGCGCGTTCCGATACTGGTAGGAATTGACACCGTCCTGCGAATAAGTCTTCGGTGCGATTTGCAGGCCCACGGGATTGCCGGGGGTCGTCGGCTGCGACAGCTCTGGCACGCCCGACGAGTCGAGCACGTACAGATTGGTTTGATTGATGAAGCCCGCGTCGTCGCTCGCGCCGGCATTGATGCGCACCGCCAGGGTCTCAGACAGAGGCAGATTGATCATTCCGTTGATGTCTTCGTTGGTCGTGTGCGTGTGGGCGGTCTTGCTCAGGCCTGCCTCCGCCTTCGCGTCGAATCCGGTGGGGTCGGGCGCATTGAGCACGAAGCGAATCGTGCCGCCGAGCGAGCCGGAACCGTAGAGAGTGCCCTGCGGTCCACGCAGTACTTCGACCCGGTCCAGATCCTGCAAGCGCATGTTGAAGAACAGCGCGGTGTCATCGACGTAGGTGGCCACGGGCGGCACCACCGATGTCGCGAGTCCTTCCTGGAAGGCCAGCGACTCGCTGTTCAGCCCCCGCATGATGAGCGTGCTGCCGTTCACCCCGCCGAACGGTCCCCGATCCGTGTAATTCACGCCGGCCATGGAATGCGCGAGACCGGCCATGTCCTGAATGCCGGCTTGCGCCAACATTTCGCCCGACACTGCCGTAATGCTGATCGGCAGATCCTGCGCCGATACCGCGCGGCGGCTCGCAGTCACCACGACCTCTTGCAGGGCCGAATCATCGTTCGGCACCGGCGCCGGTGCCGGCGCCGCGGCTGCGGGAGCACCGTACAAAACGGCGAGCACTGCTGCCGTCACGGAATTGACTGAACCCACATGCCGCCGCGGGCGCTGAGGATGGATTGCGGGATACAGTGCTCGGAGAACCTTTTTCATAGGCATTCCTCGATCAGACGTGGCCGAGCCACACTGGAGGAGCCTCTTCGCGAGACTCGGGATATCCCCGGCGCAGGGAGACCATCCCGAGGACGCGCAGGGCCTCCTCGACGTTGTTCTCCCGGGCTTTTGTCCCGCCGTGTATCCCTTTATTAGGGACTGCCTCTCTCGGACCAGTCGTCCGCCGAAGCAGACCGGAACCCTAGACGCACATTTTACTTAGAGCATTGCAAATGCCGTGCCTAATGCATCGCGATTGCCACACGCGCACGAATGTTGCGGAAAACGCAGGGATTTAGGCGTTGTGCCGACGTCGCGGAAATCGGATGCAGGCGCCGCGAGGCGCCGTCGTCGCACTATGAGCGGGCAACTGCCGACGACGGCGCCTCAGATTCGCGCGCTGCTTGCTGGGTACTCACCTTCAGCATCCCACCGCAGCGCCGTCGCTGCGTGGATCGCTCGCGCCCTGGAATCCGCGCGAGCTCGAGTACACGATCGCGCCGGCGTGACCCATGATGGGATCGAACGCAGCCACGCGCTCCACCGGATGACCCGCCGCGCAGAGTTGGGTCAAGAGCTGGTCGGGGAACCGGCTCTCCAAACGCAGTGCGGAGCGCGATTCTCCCCAGGTGCGGCCGAGCACCCAGCGCGGAGCCGAGATTGCTTCTTGCAAGTCCTGCCCGTAAAACGCGTAGCGCGAGAAAAGAGCGGCCTGCGTCTGCGGCTGGCCGTCTCCGCCCATTGCCCCGTACACCATCGTGCGCCCATCGGGGAAGCGTGCGAAGGCGGGATTCAACGTATGGAAGGGCTTGCGGCGCGGCGCGAGCACATTCGGCCCTTCGCCGCCAAGCCGAAAGGCGCAACCGCGGTTCTGCCACACGAAGCCCGAGTCCGGCAATCCCACTCCCGAACCGAATTCGAAATACAAACTCTGAATGGCGCTGACGGCACGTCCGCTAGCGTCGATCACCCCGAACCACGCGGTGTCGCCCTCCCCGGCATCGCCCTGCCACGGCGCCGCGCGGCGCGGATCGATGAGAGCGGCGCTGCGTTCGAGCTCGGAGCTCGTCAGATATCGTTCGAGCATCGAGCCGTCGTCCTCGCGATGGCCGACCTCCCGATCCCGAACGGCAAATGCGAGCTTCGTGCTCTCGATGATTCCGTGTATATGCGCAAACCCGTCCGGCTGCGCGGCGGGTAGCCGCGAGAAGATACCGAGGATCAGCAAGGAGGCCAGTCCCTGCGACGGCGGTGGGCAATTGAAGAGTTCGGCGACGGGTAGCTTGAGCTGTAACGGTCGGCGGATGGCGGCGCTTTGACCGGCGAGATCTGCCGCATTCAACGGGACGCCGGCCGCAGCAAGTTCGGCGGCCATCTGGCGAGCGAGCGCTCCCGAATAGAAACTCATGAGTCCGTCGCGGGCCAATGCCCGCAGCGTTCTTGCCAGAGCGGGCTGGAATAGGACTGCGCCCGCGGCCGGCGGCGCTCCGTCGATGAAGTGCAGAGCACTGAACCCGGGCACGGCCTCGAGCGCGGAGCGGAACCGGGATGCCGCATCGGCATGGCCGGCCGTGACGGGGACGCCGTGCTCCGCAAGCGACGCCGCCTCGGCAAAGATGCGAGAGAGAGGCATCCCTCCGCCCCATCGACGGCCGACCTCCCAGGCCGCGCTCCAAGACGACACCGCGCCGGCCACGGTATTGGCCGCCAAGGGGCCGCGCCAGGGAATATCGCGCAGGCCATGATGCCTATATAAAGAGTCGGTCACGGCGGCGCCCGCGCGTCCCGCCCCATCGATGGTCACCGGCGCCCTTTGCGGTTCGGCAATCAACCAGAATGCATCGCCGCCGAGGCCGGTCATATGGGGATAGACGACGGCCAAGGTCGCGGCGGTGGCCAGTGCCGCTTCGATGGCATTACCCCCTTCGGCGAGAATCCTTGCGCCGGATTGCGCAGCGAGGGCATGCGGAGCGGTCACCATTCCGGCACTCGAATGGACCGTCATGAGAGCTCTTCCCATTTATCCCGCGCCGATCAGCCAGTGCAGCGCGGTCGACTCCTCGGTGAAGACCGCGACGGCACCGCCCCGATTGCGGGCGACGGTTTCGAAGAAATGATCGACCAGTTCAGGCCGACCCACCCCGGCCAATTTCAGGCGACGGTCCGCCGCGCGGGCAAATTCCGTGCCTAGTTGATACTTCTCGAAGGTACCCACCGGGGTCTGGATCTTCGTCAAATCGACCAGCACCCGCCAGACATCGCGCGAGTGGGTCTCCGCGAAGATTCTTTGCAGTAGCCGATGAAGATCGCCGCGCATCGAGGGACCGCTCGCGGTCACTCGAAGATAACTTCCGTTCGTTGTCACCGTGATTTCGAACTGTTCCATGTCGGCCAGATCTTAACTGGTTAATTGTCGGCCGGTATGCAACCAATTGCCCGAGCCCCGGCACCCACCGTTGACCACAGGCCTACAACGCAGGGAGCCTTCACATGTACAACACACCGGTTTCTGGGTTTACTTGGGTACGGTTCATTTTCACGGCAGGACTGGGATTCTGCGCCGCGCTGGTCCACGCCGCGGATAACGATCGCGCGTTCATTCCGCGCACCGTCAATTCCTCCACCGTGCCACCCAGCGGCGACGTCAATCCGTACGGAGTGGCGTTCGTTCCGGAGAGTTTTCCGGGCGGCGGCACCATCGCTGCCGGCGATGTACTGGTCAGCAATTTCAACAATGGTTCGAATCTCCAGGGCACCGGTACCACCATCGTGCAGCTGAGACCGCGGGGATCTCTCGCCCCTCCGGGAACCGCCAATGTGTTCTTCACCAGTCCTATTGCCGGGCTCAGCACGGCCTTAGGCGTGCTGCGCAACGGCTTCGTGATCGTGGGCAATGTACCGACGATGGACGGCACCATCGCCACGATCGGCCAGGGTGCAATTCAGGTCATCGACCGGCACGGCCAACTCGTGCAAACCTGGATCGATGCGCAG
>Ga0210398_10003440_pt1 | contig 15162 bp, 17 predicted proteins | sample IncBWC4OmetaG_FD_161047 | JGI IMG/M metagenome (GOLD analysis project Ga0210398, IMG submission 161047) | Forest soil microbial communities from Barre Woods Harvard Forest LTER site, Petersham, Massachusetts, United States - Inc-BW-C-4-O | ecosystem: Environmental > Terrestrial > Soil >...
TGGCGGGATGCAAAAGGTTCAAGGCACGGAAAAGCCCAGTGCCTTGAACCTTTACATCCCGCCGGACCGTTCACGTTGGACGCTCAATCTCACAAGTGCTGGAGTCACTAGCGCGACGCCTAGAACGGCCGCAACAACCGCTCGCGGTAATACTGCAGCTCACGGATCGAGTCGCGGACATCGTCGAGCGCGAGGTGAGTCGAGGTCTTGCGAAAGCCCTCGGCGACATTCGGGGCCCAACGCAGCGCCAGCTCCTTGAGCGTGCTCACATCGAGATTACGGTAATGGAAGAAAGCCTCCAATGACGGCATGTGCCGCGCCAGAAAGCGTCGGTCCTGGCAAATGCTGTTGCCGCACATCGGTGAGCGCTTGGGCTCGGCCCACGCAGCGAGAAAATCCAAGGTGCGCCGCTCGGCGGTTGCCGCATCGATATCACTCGCGAGTACACGGGCGGCCAATCCGGAGCGGCCATGCTGATTTCTGTTCCAATCGTCCATGGCGCTCAGAACCGCTTCGCTCTGGTGCACGGCGATGACCGGTCCCTCGGCGAGCACGGTGAGGTGTTTGTCGGTTACGATCGTGGCGATCTCGATGATGAGATCCGAATCGGGCTTCAGGCCCGTCATTTCCAAGTCGATCCAAATGAGATTATCGGGGGATTTCATGGCGATTCTAAAAACCTGATGAGCATGGTAGCAGGCGGCACCGGCATCGTCCTTGCGAGTTTCGGCCGAAGCGTTTTGGTCCAGGCGAGCGAGGGCCTCGTGCGCTGCGGCCTCAAAGGCCGCAAATTGCGCGTGGTGTGCGGAGATCGGGTCGTCTGGGGATACCCACCTTCGGCGGACGGTCCCTCGGTCGAATCCGTCGAGCCACGCCGCAATTTGATCGAGCGAATCGACGCGCGCGGGCGTGCCGAGCCGGTGGCGGCGAATGTCGACAGACTGGCTATCGTCGCGGCTCCCGAACCTGAACCGGACTGGTTTCTCGTGGACCGTTACTGGGCTGGTGCTGCGCTCAAGGATTTGGAGGCCTTGATCATCGTCAATAAGAAAGACCTCGGCACCGGCGCGATCGAGGCTCAACTGGACGAGTATCGCCGCTTGAACCTGAGCTGCATCGAGGTAAGTTGTCAAACCGGAGAGGGCATAGCGAAGCTCAAGCAAGCTTTGAGCGGTCACGTGAACTTGTTGGTGGGTCAGTCTGGGGTCGGGAAATCATCGCTGGTGAACGCGATCGCGCCCGCGGCCGAAGCGCTGACCGCCGAGTTGACGCGCGATGCCGAGGGGCGGCATACCACCACCACGGCGCGCTGGTACCAGCTAGACGCCGCGTCCGCCATCATCGATGCGCCCGGCGTGCGCGACTTTGCCCCGCCCGCGCACTTGGTGCGCGCCGCGGAGCGTGGCTTCGTCGAAATACATGCGCGTAGCACGCAATGCCGATTCAAGGATTGCCGGCATATGGAGGAACCGGGCTGCGCGGTGCGCAGCGCCGTAATCAATCAACAAATTTCGGCGCGCCGCTATGAAAGCTATCGACGCTTGTTTCGGCTATACCAAAAGCTGGCGAGTTGACGCCGACCATCGCTCACGAAACGCTCGTGCGTCCCGCCAGCGCATGCGCCAGAGTGCCCCCATCGACATACTCCAACTCTCCGCCCACCGGGACGCCGTGGGCAATTCGCGACGCCTTTAACCCTGCGCGCAGCGCGAGCTCGCCAAGATAGTGGGCGGTAGCCTCGCCCTCCGCGGTGGGATTGGTTGCCAGAATCACTTCGCGAACTTCACCTGCCTTCAGCAGCTGCTCAAATTCATCCAGACCCAGCTCAGCGGGCCCCACGCCATCGAGCGGCGACAAATGCCCCATCAGCACGAAGTAACGCCCGCGGAAACCGCCGGACTGCTCAATGGCGACGACATCAGCCGGGGATTCGACCACGCAGAGCTGGGCCGAATCCCGTTGAGTGGAGGCACAGATGGAGCAGAGTTCGCTCTCCGTGAGCATACGGCAGCGCTTGCAATGACCCACCTGTTGCAGCGCTTCGGCCAAGGCCTGACTCAAGGTCCTGCCGCCATCGCGATCGCGCTCCAGGAGGTAGAACGCCATGCGCTGCGCCGACTTCGGGCCGACACCGGGCAAGCAGCGTAGCGAATCAATCAGACGCGCGAGCGTCGGCGTGTATTTCATTGAGCGCAGCGCCTCAGAACGGCAGCTTCATTCCGGGCGGCAAATTCATGCCCGACATGAGCCCGGAGTACTTCTCTTGCGTGCGCGCGGCGACCTTTCGAACCGCATCATTGATCGCGGCAGTCAACAGGTCCTCGAGCATGTCCTTGTCCTCACCCAGCAATTTCGGCTCAATCAAAACCTTTTTGGTTTCGTGCTTGCCATTCATGGTCACCTTGACCATGCCTGCACCCGATTCCCCGGTTACTTCGATCTCCGCCAATTCGGCCTGCGCCTTCTGCATGCTCTCCTGCATTTGCTGCGCTTGGCGCATCAGATTTCCCAATCCACCTTTCATCATAGGTGCCTCTCCTGCTAGTTCGATGGTTTTACCGACGCGGCGTCCACATCGGCGCCGAAGCGTTCGCGCAGTCCTTTCACAGCCGGGTCCGATTCGAACGCGCTCGCCGCGCGGGCGACTCTTTCCTGCTCCGCCTGAACCCGCTGCCGCGCCGGCGAGTTCAAATCCGATTCAGCAGTTTCAAACGCTACGCGGATATCGCTCCCTAAATACTTCGACAAGCCCTGCACGAGCTTCTCTTCAATCGGACGCGTACGCCGGTCCGAAGCCGCTTGATCAAGCTTCAGCGTCAGCAGATTGTGCTCGAAACCCGCCGGCACACAATTCAGCGCCAGCTGACGCACCATGGCGCTCAATCCCGCGGCCTCGACCACGGCCGGCCAATTTGCGGCATCAATGCTCGTGAGCCGCGCTCCTTCGAGGATCGGCCCTGCGCCGGCGATCGGGTTTGTGCCCGCGGCTGGACTTGCGACTGCGGCTGGACTTGCGCCTGCGACCGAGCTTGCGCCTGCGGCAGGACTCGTGCCGATGACCGGGCTTTTGCCGGTGGCCACGGGGTTTGCAATGCCGGCGGCTTTCGAGGGTTGCGCACCCGTATCCGGCCGAAATGCCAACATTCGCAGCAAGGTCATTTCGAAGCCAATTCGCGGCTCCGGCGCCATGTTCAAGTCGCGGCGGCCCGCGAGCGTGATCTGATAATAGAGCTGCGCATCCTCGGGCGTAATTGCCTGCGCGAGCTGCGTCAGCAATGCCGCATCGAACTCCTCATCCTGCGGAGCCGCCTCAGGAACAATCTGCACGATGGCTACGCGCTGCAGCAGCGTCGCCAAATCGACCAGCGCGCGATCATAGTCCGGCGCATCGCGATCGAGTTCGCGCACTTCGGCGAGCAATGCGGCGCCGTCGCCGCGCGCCAGCGCCTCGACCAGCCGGCCGACATGGCCGCGATCAATGGTGCCGAGCATCGATCGGGCATTGGCTTCGCTAATCGCACCGCCGCCAAAGGCGATCAATTGATCCATCAGGCTCAAGGCATCGCGCATGCTGCCCTCCGCAGCACGGGACAGCAGCGCAATTGCCGCAGGCTCGAACGACAAATTCTCCGCGGATGCGATGAATTTCAAGCGCTCGCCAATCAAGGCCGCGGGCAGCCGCTTGAGGCTGAACTGCAGGCAGCGCGACAGCACCGTTACCGGCAATTTCTGCGGATCGGTCGTCGCCAGCAAGAATTTGACGTGCGGCGGCGGTTCCTCCAGTGTCTTGAGCAGCGCATTGAAAGAGTGCGTCGAGAGCATGTGAACTTCGTCGATCAGGTACACCTTGTATCGGCCCCGGGTCGGTGCGTACTGCACATTGTCGAGCATGTCGCGCGTGTCATCGACCTTGGTGCGCGAGGCCGCGTCCACCTCGAGGAGATCCACAAATCGCCCCTCGTCAATCTCTTTGCAAGCGGCACAAACGCCGCAGGGATTGGAACTCACGCCATTGGTTTCGCAATTCAGCGATTTCGCCAAAATGCGCGCGACCGTCGTTTTGCCGACGCCGCGAGTCCCGGAAAACAGGAACGCATGGTGCACTTTGCCGCTGTCCAGGGCATTGCTGAGCGCGCGCAGAACGTGCTCTTGCCCGACCATTTCGGCAAATCGTTTGGGGCGCCATTTGCGCGCTAATACGACGTAGCTCATAAGGTATTGTCGCACGCCTTTTAGGAGGCGGCCCGCGCCAGCAGGACTTCGGCGCCCGACTTTAAGCCTCTACCGCTGCTCCCTTCCGGGCCTGACGGGGTTCGTGACCAGTCGTCGCGAAGATGCAAACGCGAGCCACCATAAACAGTAGCCAGCGGAAAACGTTGTGGCGGAGAGGGTGGGATTCGAACCCACGAACACGGTTAGGTGTTACACACTTTCCAGGCGTGCGCCTTCGACCGCTCGGCCACCTCTCCATAAACAATTTACTCAAACCGTACTTCCAGGGTGGGATTGACTCGGGCCGTCCTGGCCCTCGCCCTCCGGACGCGCTACGCGCGTCCAAAAGCGCAGCAAGGGTACCGGAGCGGACTCAGGCGATCAAATCTACCCGCCTGCGGCCTTATTCGAGGGAGCGGGCTTGTAGTGCGGCGGAATATCATAGCAAGCGTCGTGAGGACCCGCGGCGGCGGCACATCCGTTACGGGCGGAATCACCAACGCGCCTGCCGTGTTGGGCGTGTCGAGTCCGGCGGGTACTTTCAAGGGGGGAGCCGACAACGCGTGCTGATATTCCTGCGGCGAGTGGCAGTCGGGATTCAGCTTGGTGAATAAGTGACAGCCGCTCATCAGCGCGCTTGCAGCAACCAACAGTAAAATTCGATCAAGACTCATGCAGCTTGGTCCTCAAGAGTTACACCGGCGGCCCGCATCGCACGCAACACCGTCTCATGGTGCGCGGATGCCAGTTCGACCAACGGAAGGCGGATTGCGTTCCCGATAATGCCCATTCTCGCCAACGCCCACTTCACGGGTATCGGGTTCGCTTCAACAAACAGATCCTTATGTAAAGGCTGCAAACTCGCGTCAATCGTCCGAGCCGTGACCAAGTCGCCCGCGAGGGCAGCCTCGCAAGCTTCGTGCATCCGACGCGGCGCGACATTTGCCGTCACCGAAATCACCCCGCGCGCGCCCGCGCCCATCAAATCCATCGCCGTCGCGTCGTCGCCCGATAGCAGCGCGAACTCCGGCGGACAGGTGCTCACGATCTCGCGCGCGCGGCTCACGGAGCCGGTCGCTTCTTTAATCGCCACAATGCGAGGGTGCCGCGCGAGACGAGCGATGGTGCTCGGCAAGAGATCCACCGCCGTTCGGCTGGGTACATTATACAGAATAATGGGCGCGGCGGACGCATCGGCGGCGGCCGAGAAATGCCTGAAAAGGCCTTCCTGCGGAGGTTTGTTGTAGTACGGCGTCACCAGCATCACGGCATCCACGCCCAGCCGGGACAAGGAGCGGGTGAGCGCCACGGTCGCATCTGTGGAGTTAAAGCCGGCGCCGACGATGACTTTGAGCTTGTCGCGGCAGCGCGCCACCGCCCGCCGCGTCAGCTCTTCGACCTCCGCGGCGGACAGCACCGGCGATTCTCCCGTAGTGCCGGCCACAACGACCGCATCGCTGCCCTCGCGCACGTGAAAATCCAGCAACCGATCCCACGCGGGCCAATCCAACGCCCCATCGGCCGTCATTGGGGTGACGATTGCTACCATACTTCCGGAAAACATCAAAGAACTCCGCGGGAAATATCGCTACCTTAAGTGCCAGACATACACCCTGGCAAGCGCCCATCCGGTAGAATTTACCCCGATGAAACAACATATCGTCATTTCCGCGGTCGGCAGCGACCGCGTCGGCATGGTCCATGAGCTGTCGAAGGCAATCGCCGACTGCGGCGGGAGCATCAGCGAAAGCCGCATGACCTCGCTCGGCAACGAGTTTGCCATGCTCCTGCTGGTCAACGGCAATTGGCACACCCTCGCGAAGCTCGAAGGGGAGTTCAAGAAACTCGCCGACGCCACCGGCATGAATATTCAGCTGCGGCGCACCGAGGAACGCTCGGCGCGCAACGACATGCTGCCCTACTCGATCGACGTGGTGTGCCTCGATCAAACCGGAATCGTCGCCGGGCTCTCTGGATTCTTCGCGCAACGCGGCGTCGACATCGCCGAGCTGTCGACGCGTTCGTACGCCGCCGCGCACACCGGCGCCCCGATGTTCTCGGTGCAAATGATCGTGAATGTCCCCAGTCGCCTGCACATCGGCGTACTGCGTGAAGAATTCATGGATTTCTGCGACCACCTGAATTTGGACGCCATTTTTGAACCTGTGAAGAGTTAGTACAGCCATGAGCAAGATTGAAATCGGCAAGCAGGCGCCGCCGTTCACCCTGGAAGGCACCGGCGGAAGCTGGTCGCTCGAGGACGGCAAGGGCGCCGCGGTGGTCATCTATTTTTATCCGCGCGACAACACCTCGGGGTGCACTCAGGAGGGCTTGGACTTTGCCGCGCTGAACGCCCAGTTCAAAAAATCCAAGACGCTGGTGCTGGGCATCTCGCCGGACAGCCTTGCGTCGCATGAAAAATTCAAGAAAAAGATGGCCTTTCCGTTTGAACTTTTGAGCGATCCAGATCAGAAGGTGTGCAACCTCTACGGCGTGTACAAGGAAAAAAGCATGTATGGCCGGAAGTACATGGGTGTCGAGCGCAGTACCTTTCTCATCGACGGCAAAGGCGTGCTGCGGCACGAGTGGCGCAAGGTAAAGGTCAAGGATCATGCCGGCGCCGTATTGGCGGCGGTGAAGGCACTGTGACCGGCAACGTGCGGCCTTTGGGGGCCGCTGTATTGAAGAGCCGTCAAGGCAAGGCAGAGCGTCGAATATTCGTGCTCGACACAAATGTCTTGATGCACGATCCGACCGCGATCTTCCGCTTCGAAGAGCACGACATTTATATCCCGATGACCGTGCTCGAGGAACTCGATGCCGGCAAAAAGGGCTTGTCGGAGCCGGCACGCAATGTGCGCCAAGTCAGCCGCTTTCTGGACGAACTGATGCAAGGGGCGACCAAGAAACAGATCGACCGCGGCCTCGCGTTGCCGACCGCAGTACCGATCAATCATGGCAAGCGGCCTCCCGGCGGACGGCTGTTCTTCCAGACCCAGTTGCTCGAATCGGTGCTGCCGGACAGCTTGCCGGGCCAGGGTGCGGACAATGCAATTCTGGCCAACACGCTGGCTCTGCAGCAGAAATTTCGCACAGCCCGCGTCACCTTGGTCTCGAAGGACATCAATTTACGCATCAAAGCCGCGATTCTCGGCGTGCACGCCGAGGACTATTCCAGCGATAAAACCATCGAAGATGCGGATTTGTTGGTCAGCGGGGTGCAGCAGCTGCCGCAGAATTTCTGGGAAAAGCATGGCAAGGGCATGGAGTCCTGGCAGCACCAGAGCCGAACCTACTATCGGGTGCGCGGCCCGCTGGTGCGCGAGTGGAAGACCAATCAATTCGTTTATGACCCCGGCGCGAATGGTGTGGAGGCCATTGTGCGCAAGCTCGAATCCGATTCAGCGATTCTGGAGCTGACCACCGACTATCGAACCGAACGCAACAATGTATGGGGCGTCACGGCACGCAACCGCGAGCAGAACCTGGCACTGAACCTGTTGATGGATCCGGAAATCGACTTCGTGACGGTGCTGGGTCCGGCCGGCACCGGCAAGACTTTGCTGACTCTCGCGGCGGGTCTGGCGCAAACGCTGGATCATAATCGCTTCAGCGAAATCATCATGACGCGCGTCACCATACCGCTCGGCGAGGACATCGGCTTTCTACCCGGAACTGAAGAGGAGAAAATGGAGCCCTGGATGGGGGCCCTGATGGACAATCTAGAGGTTCTGACGCAGAGCCAGCCCGGCGGCACGTGGGGCCGCGGCGCCACGAACGATCTGCTACGGCACCGCATCAAAATTCGGTCGTTGAACTTCATGCGCGGCCGTACGTTTCTCAACCGCTTCATCATCATCGATGAGGCTCAAAATTTGACCCCCAAACAAATGAAGGCCCTGGTCACCCGGGCGGGACCCGGCACCAAAATGGTGTGCTTGGGCAATATTGCCCAAATTGACACGCCTTACCTGACGGAGACTACGACCGGACTCACGTATGTGGTAAACCGATTTCACGGCTGGGCGTTTTCGGGACATATCACGCTGGTCCGCGGCGAACGCTCGCGTCTGGCGGATTACGCCTCCGAAGTTCTTTGATTTTGCTTCTGTTTTGAGCGAACTTTGGTATGCGCCTACACTCCAAGGGTCCTAGAGACACCATGTCAGCGCTTAAATCCATAACCGCATTTCTGATCGCCGCCGCGTTCGGCGCGAGCGTGAGCGTGGGTTACGCGCAGGGCGTCGCCCAAGCCAACAAACTCACCAACCAAGACCTGCCGGAGTTGGGCAGTCCGGCAAACGCCGCAATTTCCATCGACGATGAGTATCACGCGGGTTTGGGCTTCGTTAATGAGATACGCAAGGAAGGCGTCATCCTGACTGACCCCGAGGTCCAGCAATATGTCCAGGAAATTGGCCATAGTCTCTCGAGCCAGGCGGAGGAAGGTCAACACCAGTTCTATTACTTCGTGATCCGCGAGCCAACGGTCAACGCCTTCGCGATCCCCGGCGGTTTCGTGGCGATTCACAGCGGCCTGTTCGCGGCCGTGCGCAACGAGAATGAATTGGCGGGTGTGCTGGCGCATGAAACCGCGCACGTCACGCAGCGCCACCTCGTGCGCCAGCTCATCGACCAAAGCCACGAGGGTCTCATGGCCACCGCGGCGATGTTGGCCGCTGTGCTGCTGGGAGCAACCGCGGGCCGCGGCTCGCCCGATGCGATCGAGGGCGCCATTCTGGCGGGCCAGAGCGCCATGATTCAGCATCAAATCAATTACACCCGCAGCAGCGAGTTCGAAGCGGATCGCATCGGCATCACGACCATGGCGAACGCCGGTTACGATCCGCTGGGAATGGCCAGTTTCTTCGACTACATGGGCCGCTCCGGCCCCGAACCGAGCCGCATCAATGCGGTGCAGTTCCTGATCGATCACCCGATCTTTTCAGATCGCGTCGCCGAGGCCCAGGATCGCGCGCACCAGATCGGCCGGATCCATCACGAAGATTCTTTAGGATTCCTGCTCATCCGCGAACGATTGAGAACCGTGGCTGCGGATCCGCAGATGGCGCGTCAATACTATTTGAATCTGCTCAAGAACGGCGTCGGCAAAACCATTCACGAGCGCTACGGCATGGATGTGGCGCTGATCGAAACAAAAAATCCCGCGCCCGCCATCGCCGACTTGCAAGAGCTGGTGCGAGACTATCCCAAGGTCACGCAATTCTATGGCGCCCTCGGCCAGGCGTACCTGGCGAATAATCAGTTCAAAGAATCAAGCGCCATTCTTGAAAGAGCGATGATTTTGTTCCCGCGCAATGTTCCGATCACGATTCGGCTGGCGGAATCTTTGATGCACTCCGGCGACAACAAGCGCGCCCATCTCGTGTTGCTGGATTTGTTCAATAATGTGGAGCCCACTCCGGATCAGACTCGCCTCATCGCGAAAGCCGCCAGTACCGCCGGCGACTACGCCGATTCCTACAGCTACATGGCGGAGTTTTATCTGATGACCGGCAATCTCATGATGGCGTCGAATCAATTGCAGCTTGCATTGACCCTGCCCGGGCTCGACCCCGTGCAGCGTGCCCGCTATAGCGCGCGCCTCGAGGAAGTGCGCGCGGCCATGCCGAAAAAGAATAAAAACACCATGGCCGATGAGCGCGGCGAAAACAGCGGCCGATACTAACGCCGTCTCCGCTGACTCCCGCAATAGTGTATCTTTGGCTTAAGAGCCTAGAGACGCGGGAGAGATTCGATATGCGGAGAGTAAAGCAGGCGCGCGCGCTGCTTGGCGTCATTCTGACTGTCGCCCTGGCGGGATGCGTCACGCTGCCGCCCAACGCCAAGCCCGCTCCCCAGGATCCGTGGGAATCGTGGAATCGCGGCGTCTATAAAGTCAACAACAAACTCGACCGCGCGGTCGCCAAACCCCTTGCACGCACGTACGTCCGCGCTGTGCCGGCCCCGGCGCGCACCGGCGTCAGCAATTTTCTCTCGAATCTTCGCACCACGACAGTGATGATCAACGATGCCTTGCAGGGAAAATTCCGTGCGGCCGGCAACGATCTGGCGCGCCTGGTCGTCAATACCACCGTGGGGTTCGGCGGCCTGCTGGACCCGGCGACGCAGATGGGCTTGGACAAGAACGACGAAGACTTTGGGCAGACGCTGGGCCACTGGGGGGTTCCGCCCGGGCCGTTTTTGGAGATCCCTTTTTTGGGCCCTTCCGACACACGTGACGGTCCGGCCCGCGTCGTGGACATTTTCACGGGACCGACGCATTACATCAGCAACAACTGGGTGTCGTACGGAATCTATGGGGTCGGTTTGGTCGATGCGAGAGCCGGATTGCTGTCCCTCGACGAGACGCTGCAAAAGGTATTCGACCCCTACGCCTTCGTTCGTGATGCCTATTTGCAGCGCCGCGCTTACTTAGTGTCCGACGGCAAAGTAACCGACGAGGTATTGGTCGATCCGGGAGCCGATGACACGGATACGGCTGCACCGAAGCCCCCGCCGCAAACGCCGCCGCCCGATCCGACGAAGAAACCTTAGGCCGTTGCGACGCTGCCGTAGCGGTCGACGGCAACCTATCCCGCTGTCAGCAATTCCTCCACATCGCTCAAGCGCGCAAGTTGATGCAATTGGGCTGGAATGTTTTCGTAGCGCAGACTCTTGTGCTCGGCTCTCGCGATGCTCAGCCATTCGATCAGCAGGGCGAGGCCGGAGCTGTCGCTATCCTTGACCCCGGACAGATCGATGACGGCGGCGCGGCCATTGGCGATGGCTTCACTGCCCGTCCGCAGCAGCGCCGTGACCGTGCTGAAGTGCAGCACGCCCTTGACGCATGAGCGCTCGCCCTCCTGGGACTCGAAATCGGCAGTGATCCCCGCGCTATTGTTCAATGGGGCACCGCCGCACCGGCCGGCCCTACGCGCCCTTCTTTCTCGAGCCGGCTGATCACATCGTCCAGCCCCTTTTGCTGGATCTCGGAGGCAAAGTCGGTGCGAAAGCTCTTAACGTAGGAAATGCCTGCGATCACCACATCCCACGCCTTCCAGCCTTCGGGAGTCTTGCGCAGACTGAAATTCACCGGAACCTTGTCGCCGGTGGATTTCTTCACTTCGGTTCGTACCGTCGCGGTGGTGTCGCCGGGGTCGCCTTTGTACGGCAGAACGACGAATCGATCGCCTGTAAAATCAATCAGTGCCGCGCCATAATTTCGCAGCAGCGAGTGATAAAAGGCATCGACAAAGCGTTTGCGTTGCTCAGGCGTTGCCGTCCGCCAGCTCTGCCCCAGAACCAATCGGGCCGAGTATTCAGTGTCGAAATTCGGCAGAAGCACATTGCCTACGAGCGCGTCGAGCTTCGCCGGATCGGCTTTGTACATGGCGCGGTTCGCATCCAATTCCTGCAGCATGCGCTTGGCCGAATTTTCCACGAGCTGTTGCGGCGATAGCGTGCTCGCATTGGGTGGCGCGGGAGCCGGTGCGTCGGCGGCGTGCGCGCCGATTGCCACCATCGCCACCAGCATTGCCGTGATCGTTAGTTTACTCATTTGGTTTTCTCCGTCGCTTTCGCTTTCGTGTCCGTGGCTGCGGGCGCCTTCGCGTCCGTAGGCGTCTGCTCATCCGCCTTGGACTTGGTGAAGTTTGCCAGGACCTGGCCAATCAGATTCTCCAGCACGAACGCCGATTGCGTGAAGTCTATTTGTCCCTTGTCCTGAAGATAGGTATCGGCGCCGCCGGCCGTGAGTCCAATGAATTTACCGCCCAGCAGCCCTTGCGTATAAATGCTGGCATCGCTGTCGGTCGGAATTTTGTCGTAGCGCGCGTTCAATCGCAGCGACACGACCGCCTTGTATTCGTTGGAATCGAAATCGATCTTGTCCACGCGGCCGATTTCAACGCCGGACATCGACACCGGCGCGCCTATTTTGAGATCGCCAATGTTGTCGAATTTTGCGATCAATTCGTAGTGCGGCGGACCAAACCAGGACAATCCGCGGCTGGTGGTCTGAGTGGTGAGAAAAAACAGCGCCGCGAAGCCCAGCAGTACAAACGAGCCGGTGCCTAGATTCAAGGTGCGTGACTTGCGCATTAGAACACTCCTACAAAAACGCTGCGGTAATCAAATAATCCAGGAATAAAATCACCACCGCAGAGGTAACGACCGTACGCGTGGTGGCTCTACCGACGCCCTCCGCAGTGGGCGTCGCATAATACCCTTGATAAACAGCGATGAGACTGCAGGCAACGCCGAAGACCATGCTCTTGACGATGCCTTCGGTAATGTCCGAAAGCCCGACCGCGGCGCGCATTTGCGACCAAAAGCTACCGGAGTCGACCCCCATGAACTGCACGCCGACCAGTTGCGCACCAAAGATGCCGATCACGCTGAAGATGGCCGCCAGCAGCGGCATGGAGATGACACCGCCCAAAAATCGCGGCACCACGACGCGCAGGATGGGATCGACCGCCATCATTTCCATCGCCGAGATCTGGTCCGTCGCGCGCATCAATCCCAGCTCAGAGGCCAACGCCGTCCCCGCGCGGCCGGCGAACAGCAGCGCGGTCACCACAGGCCCGAGTTCTTTCACCAAACCGATGGCCGCGGCGCTGCCGAGCGCCTCTTCCGAGCCGAAGCGTTGCAAAAGCTCGAAACCTTGTATGCCCAGCACCATGCCGACGAACAGACCGGAGAGCATGATGATGACGAGCGAAAAGGCGCCGGAGTTGAAGATCTGTTGAGAGATCAGGCTGAATCGCAGCAGCGCCCGCGGCGTATTGACCAGCAGACGAAATAGGAAATGAACGACTGAGCCAAGGGCTTCCAGGGCATCGGTGAAACTCTCCCAGAGTTCTTTGAACATGCTCAAAGAACCTCTTTGCGGGACAGAAGCTCGCCGAAATAATCGGGTGCCGGAAAGTGAAACGGCACCGGCCCGTCCGCCAGACCGCCGATGAATTGCTTGACGATCTCCGTCGGATTGCTCTTGAGTTCTTGCGGCGTGCCGCCCGCCACCACCTTACCCCCCGACAACAGGAACACCTGATCCGCGACCGTGGAAATTTCTTGCACATCGTGCGAGACGACGATGCTGGTGATGCCGAGCGTATCGTTCAAGCGGCGAATCAGCCGCAAAATGACTCCCAAAGAAATGGGATCCAAGCCGACGAAGGGCTCATCGTAGATCAGTAGTTCCGGGTCCATGACAATGGCGCGCGCGAGCGCCACCCGCCGTCCCATCCCGCCGGAGAGTTCCGCGGGCATCAATTCCGCCGCGCCGCGCAAGCCCACCGCCTGCAATTTCGTCAGCACCAATTGCCGGATGAGCCGCTCGGTAAGATTGGTGTGCTCGCGCAGCGGGAAGGCGACGTTTTCGAACACACTCAAGTCGGTCAACATTGCGCCGTTCTGGAACAGCATTCCCATCCGTCGGCGCAGCACGTATAAATTGGCGCGCGAGATGGCGCGCAGGTTGGCGCCCGCCACTTCGATGCTTCCGTTATCGGCCAACACCTGTCCGGTGATCAGCCGCAGCAGCGTGGTTTTCCCGGTGCCGCTCGGTCCCATGACCGCCGTGATTTTGCCGCGCGGAATCTGGATATCGAGACCCGCAAACACGGGGCGCCCCGTCACCGAGTAGTCTAGATTGCGGATATCAACGATGGGGGCGGATTGGTTCAATGGTTTGTTGCGCAGGCGCGCCCTACAGGACGCGGCCCGTGGGCGGCGCCTTTAAGCCGCAGCCGATTCCAAAGCGGCACTGTACTGACCCACCGCCGCCATTCCGTTGAGCTTCGCTCGCTTGGCCAGGGCCTTCTGACCGCCGACAAAACCGCTTTCCTTGCCCGCCCACGCGTTCAGTGCGTCTTCTTGCAGAGCGCGTCCGTAGCTGAAGGTCAGAGCCCACGGCAATGCTCCCTGCGCGTGCATGAGATTCAAGTGCAGTGTCGCATCAGTTGGACTCTGACCGCCGGACAGGAACGCGATGCCGGGAACGGCCGAGGGAACTTGGCGCTTGAGCGTTCGAATCGTCGCTTCAGCGATGCGCTCCGGCGTAGCCTGGTCCGCGCATTTCTTCCCGGGGATCACCATGTTCGGTTTCAGGATCATGCCTTCCAGAACGATCCGCGCGGCGAACAAGTGACTGAACACGCTGTCGAGCACCATGTTCGTGACTTCCTCGCAACGCTCGAGCGGATGCGCGCCGTCCATCAGCACTTCCGGCTCCACGATCGGTACGATCCCCGCTTCCTGCGCCACAGCGGCGTATCGCGCCAAGCATTCGGCATTCGCGTCGATGGCATAGCGGGTGGGAATGACTGAATCGATATTGATGACCGCTCGCCATTTGGCAAAGCGCGCGCCCAGCTTGTGGTATTCGGCAAAGCGCTCGCGCAAACCGTCCAAGCCCTCGGTGATGGTCTCGCCCGGAAACCCCGGTAAAGCCTTCGCTCCCAAATCGACCTTGATTCCGGGGATCATTCCGGCTTTGGCCAGATACGCGGGAAATGGGACGCCGTCCTTGGTCTTTTGGCGCAGCGTCTCGTCATACATGATGACGCCGCTGATGTAATCCTTCGCGCCCGGTGCGGTGAACAGCATTTCGCGGTAGGCCCGCCGGTTCTCCTCCGTTGACTCCAATTTGATGGTGTCAAAGCGCTTTTTGATGGTGCTGGTGCTTTCGTCGGCGGCCAAAATCCCTCGATTTTTCGCGACCATGGCGCGCGCAATGGCGTTGAGCTCTCCAATATTCATGTCGTACGCATCTCACTGATATTGACGGTTAACTTAAGGCAAGGATAACAAACCTAGGTCCAATCCGCCCTCCGGGTGGAACTGCGCATCAAATAGGACTAAAATAGTCCCAGATGAAATCTCCGGTTTGGAGGACTCTTTATATGCTGCGTATGGGAAAAATGACGGACTACGCGACCGTGG
>Ga0210398_10003441_pt1 | contig 15162 bp, 12 predicted proteins | sample IncBWC4OmetaG_FD_161047 | JGI IMG/M metagenome (GOLD analysis project Ga0210398, IMG submission 161047) | Forest soil microbial communities from Barre Woods Harvard Forest LTER site, Petersham, Massachusetts, United States - Inc-BW-C-4-O | ecosystem: Environmental > Terrestrial > Soil >...
GGCCGGTCTTTTTTTTCGAGGATGGCCCGGCTGGTTAAGCTGACCAGTACCGCCGAGACCAGACCGGCGAGCGCCAGGATGAGCAGCATATTCTTGTCGAATTCCAAAGCCTTACTTAAGAAAAGTTTTAGGAAAGTGGCAGGGTAAATTAAGACAGCCGCGAGGAAAAGAAAGCCCGCGAAGCCGGCCAGCCGGTCCACCTGCAGCTGTACATCGGGATTGATCATTTCCCGGATAAAGGACTGGCTGATGATCCGGAGCACACCTTTGAAGATCATGTATAGCTTACATCCGACATAGGCTGCAGCGATGACCCGGTCATTATAGAAATATACGGCAACGGTAATAAGGCCCAGCCCAATGAAATAGAAGGACAAGCTGACAACCCCGAGGTTGAGGCTTTTCCAATAGAGATGCAGGCTTTTCCAGGAAGGCCGTTGCCAGTAAGGGCGGCCCAGGAAGCGGGTGATGAATATCCCGGATCCCAGATAGACCAACACGGAGCTCACGAAGAAAACCGGTATCGCATAGGCAGTGTGGAGTTTCACCGCAACAAGGACCGCTACGTAGGGGATCAGGACCCTTGCAAAGGCAAAGGCCGCCGCCAGAACGGGATAAGAACGGCCATACAGCGCATAGTCGGCGTTCAGGGCGAGCACGGGAGCAAAAAGGAAAATGAAATAATCATGGTTATGGAGGCTCCATGCCGCGGCAGGGATCAGAAAAAGGGAAAGGGTCAACCGCGCCGTTTGAGCCTTATCCATCTCGAGCTGCCAATCTTGACTAATGGCGAGGTCCCGCACTGAAGACATCAGCAATCCGAGCGCGATGAGGTTGATGATCAGGTTCAGAAGAGAATCGATCCCGCCGAGCGAACTCAACTGGCCCGGGTCCATCGATCCTCCGAGTTGTTTAAGGGCCAATAAGGTGCTCAGTTGGGCCGAGCCCGTGAACAGCGCTACCAGGGCGAGCCTTTTAAGCATTAGATTGTATGGGTATTGCCCCGTCTCCGTTTTTCCAGTTCCGCAATTTTCACATAGGCTTCAAACAACAGCAGCAAAGCTACCGTTCCCAGCAGGCACCACAACGAATATTGCAGGAAGGATTCCTTGAAAGGAGAAATGGGTGTGCCGGTGGCGTTGAAGCCGGAATAGACGTCCAGGATCTGCCGGTGGTTCTCCAAATACTGCCGCGTACCCGACAAAGATGCTCTCAGATCCCGCTCTTTGTCAAAAATCTCGGCCTCCGGACTGTGGGCCGGCTGCGGGGATATCGAAAGGGTCGAACCTTCCGGCCGCTCTCCGGAAGCTATCCTTTTGCTGAATGCCTTCAACAGGGTATCGGCGGTAGACAGCGAGCCAAGAACGAGGTTGGCTTCTTCGCCGACTAGTGAATCTACCGCTTTTTTCCGCTCTGCCAATGACGGGTTGCCCGAGACGGCCTCCACCAAGCCCACGCTTACGTTGGTAAAGACGTCCGGCGACAGGCTATACAGAAGAATCCTTTGCACAGGGAAATCATAATCCATCAGCTTTTTTCTGAAATCGGCGTATTTCATTACCAGCTTTGGCCATACCGTGTCCTTCTGATTGTCATTGTCGATGCTGATATTCTCGAGGCCCCCGTCTAAAACTATCTTCTTATACAGTTCCGTTGCCTGCAGTTCGTCATCCACCGGCTCAATTTCAAAACGGTGAAGCTTGGCTGCCTCGGGTTCCGTCAGGTGAAAAAGCTCCGCCAGTTTCTTGGTTTCGCCTAACTCGATCAGGGAATTGAAGTAGTCGATCTTATTATACAGGTCATGGACACTTCCGAAATTGGCCCTTACCGTCATGGCGGAATAATACTGGCTGCCCCGTGTCAGGTAACGGTAGAGACCCGGGGCCAGGCTCAGCACCAGCCCTGCCAGTATCAGCAGGAAACGGCGCCTGAGGAAGATCAGGAGAAGGATCAGGCCGTCGACAAGCCAGAAGAAGAACGATCTTAGCGCGGATATCAGACGATGGCCTACTTTTTCAAAAACGGAAAAAAGAACGCCGAGGTCAACTTCTTTTTCTTCGCCGGAGGCTTGTTGTTTCGGTTGATTTTCCATACGCGTTGAATAGAGGTATACGATTGAATTTATGCAAATATATAGGACTAGCTCAGACTGTGCTGAATAAGTTCCTGACAGATCCTTTCCGCCGCTTTACCATCCCATAAAGGGGGGATACCGCCCTTTTTCACCTTTCCGGCGAGCACGTCGGCGATCACCGAATCCGCTTTTGCAACGTCTGTACCGGCGAGATGATTCGTACCTACGCTGACGGTGATGGGACGCTCCGTGTTATCTCTCAACGTGACGCATTGCACGCCGAGAAAAGTGCTTTCTTCCTGGATCCCTCCACTGTCCGTTATGATCACGCGCGCATTTTTGACCAGATGCACGAAGTCGATATACCCGATGGGCTCTGTCAGGATGACCTCCGGCGCAATCTCCTCCTGGAGCCCAAAAGCCTTTATATTGGACCGGGTCCTGGGATGTACGGGAAATACTACTTTTCGTCCCCGCGCATGCTTGTTGAGCAGCCCCAGGATGTCAGACAAGGAGTCGCGGTCGTCCACATTGCTTGGCCGGTGGAGGGTGACCAGCAAATACTCCGTGTCTTCGATCTGCAGCTGGCTTCGGATGGCGGAAGCGTCGATCAGCGGCAGATTGCTGACCAGACTGTCGATCATGACGTTCCCGGTAAAGAAGACCTTTTCATCCGCAATGCCTTCTTTCTTCAGGTTCTGCATGCCGCTTTCCTCCGTCACGAACAGGAAGTCCGAGATCGTGTCCGTAAGGATCCGATTGATCTCCTCCGGCATCCCGCGGTCGAAACTCCGGAGACCGGCTTCCACATGCGCGACGGCTATATGTAATTTTTTTGCTACCAGGCTGCAGGCGATGGTGGAATTGACATCTCCGGCGACAAGGACAAGATCAGGCTTTTCCGCCGACAGTATTTTTTCGAAAGCCACCATCACGGCGGCGGTTTGCACCGCATGAGATCCTGATCCCACGCCAAGGTAAAAATCCGGCTTTGGCAATCCAAGCTCGTCAAAAAAAATTTTGGACATTTTCTCGTCATAGTGCTGACCGGTATGACAGATGAGATGACTGAGCGTATTTTTATATTTTGAGAATTGGAAATGGATGGGCGCAATCTTCATGAAATTAGGTCTGGCGCCTACAACAGAGATGATTTTTTTCATAATTGCACCGCAAATTAATGTTTAATCATGAATTATCCCGGCCCGGAGCCGGCTGCCTGGGGGCATAGAGGACCAGAAGGGGGAAAAAGCTGAACAGGAAAACTCCATCCTGCAGGGTAATGGGCGACTCGAAAATAAAGAAAATGGCGATGGTCAGGATGACGAACCAGGCTTCTCTCAGGTCGGATCTCCTTGCCCGGACGAACAACAGCGCAAAGATGGCAAACAGGGACGTCAGCCCGACCAATCCGGTTCGGACGAGCGTTTCCACGTACTGGTCATGGAAATTAAATCCGAGGTAGCCGCGGATATGGCGGTTAGGGCCTTCCGCGGGATTTCCGATATCCATGTGTGCGTCGATATACTTCTGATCCAGCAGGTCCTGGCTATCGCCGGGGCTCACGCCGAAGAGCCACGCATGGCCGGCATTCAGGATCTCCCCTGCATAGCGCCATTGCAGGAGGCGGGAATCCCAGGAGCTGAAATGTGTGTTAGGATCGAATTGCTGCTGTTTCAAAACGCTTAGTTGTCCTTCCTTGATCTCCCCGAACCGCCAACTGATGAAATTATTAGATGAGCCAAGCATGCCGACCGCAATAAGAACCAGCGCTCCGGCAATAACCAGCACCAGCTTTCTCCTGCGATCGGTGAACCTGCGTGAAATGATATCGAAAAGGATAAGCGGCGTGATCACCAGCAGCAGCCTGGAAGACAGCATAACCATCATCCCAAGGAAGAAGATGAATAACGCATAGCGCAGCACCTTCCTGCCGCGCTTCGAAAGGAAACCGATCGCCGGCTCCCCGTAACGCGACAGCAGAAAGACAATCCCGAACAACATGAATATGGAGAAGAATACGGCGTTGTGAGAGATAGGCGCCGTGAGGGGATGATAGAACAGCTCGTAGCGGCTTTGATTCACCCTGTAGCGGAGCCAGGCCAAAACAAGACAATAGACGGAGGCCGCCAGCAACAGCAGGGAATAGGCGGTGATCAATCGCCTGTAGGTTTGGCCGTCGGCAAATTCTCCGGCGCAGAAGACGAAGGCGATAGCTACCATAGCCGCTTCTTTTGATACAATCTTCCCTTGCGTGCCGGTGTCGTGCGTATGAAGATAACCGGCCGCATCGATGAGGAAAAAAATAAAAAAAGCCAGGAAAAGGCGGTTGGAAAAAGCCGTTCTTATGTTGGCAATGGGGTTGCCATACAACAAGCGGCAGGCTATTACAAGCAGGAGCGCCCAGCTATTCGGCAGGAACCAGCCGAAAATGGTGGTAAGGAGGACCAAAACAATTGCCAGGAAATTCAGGTAGTTTCTAAGGAAGACCGGAGATCCGTTGCTCATACATAATCTTTGTTCGCTCGGTTTGTGTACAGCGGTTTAGGGGGCCAAAATTATGGCTTTTTGGGTAGTTTTGGCGCAGTAAGCGCTATCTGATAGGCCTCAAGGGTGTAGCGCGCCGTTTCCGCCCACGTGTATCGTGCAAGGATCTTTCTCCGCAGGGCGCCCGACGGCCCTTCGCCTGCCGCCTTCTTCAGCGCTTCCAAAATTGATGCGGGCGATGCGGGATCACAATAAAAGGCCTGGTCGCCGAAATATTCGCGGGTATCTCCCCTGTCGGTGATCACGAGGGCACAGCCCATGGCCGCCGCCTCGAGGGAACTAAGCCCGGTAGTCTCGAACCAACTGGGAAGGGCATGTACCCTTGCCCGGCTATAGAAAGCGACAAGTTCTTCCTGAGAAACCGGGTTAATAAAAGTAACGCCGGGTCCTGCGGCTTTTCGGCATTCTTCATAATAGGCCGCCTGGTTGAGAGCGGGCGCCCCAACCAGGATCAGCCGAAAAGATGATCCGTTAACTGCCCTTACGAGGTTCAGTTGATTCTTTATCCCTTCTATCCTTCCTACGCACAATACCAGATCATCCTCTCTCGCCTGCGCATCGGCGGACATCCGGAAAATATCCGGGTCGATGGCATTCGGGACAGCCTGATAGGGGCAAGGGATGGCCAGGCGCTGTAGCAGCCGGTTGTACTCGGATTCCGAATTCGGCAGGAGGAGGGTGGCATGTCTTAGGATTTGGCACATCGATCCCCGCTGGCCATACCACCAATATCGGGAACTGACGATCCTTTCGCCGTTCAGGATTCGCCTCGCGATCACCTTGAGATATTCGATCCGGTCCGGTGGGACCAGGCGGAGCAATAGCTTTGCGAGCCCCGAGCGCGTATTTCTGTCGGCCTCCGAGTAGTCCACGAATAAAGGCGAAACGACATAAGGTTTTCCGGAGGTCATGGCGTGCCGGAGGATATCCGCAGGCCGCATCAGGTTGAAAAAGTGGATGAGGTCATAACCCGTATAATCGATATCCTCATTCGCGAGCCGGATATCCACGACGACGCCGAGCTTACCCAACCACTCTGCCGTCTTGTACAGCTGGATCGTATCTCCACCTCTGTTCTTAAACAACGAGGCCCGGGCTATAAAGAGTATTTTCATCCGACTGTCTAAGTGTATCATGCTCGGTTTCATGAGCTGGGTTTTGAAATTCCGGGAACAGGTCCGGCGTGAACGCAAGGATCCAGATCACATATTCCGCTATATTGGAGATAAAGCTGCCTGTGAACTGATAGACAAAAATGAACAGGAACAAAACCAGCCGGTAGTCGTTGCGGAAAACCTTCGTCCTGAAAAAGAAATATGCTTCGATGAAAAGCTTGATCGCCACCCCAAACAACCCGAGCGTGCCGAGGAGGTCGCCAATGCTGTTGGGGATCACCACGTCATGGATCGTATAGCGATTGGAGTTATAGAACTCACGGAACCTGGCCACTCCGAGCAGTTTGAATTGACCGAACCCCGTTCCCCAGAATAGGCTCTTTTTGTGCACAATGTCCAGGCTTAGAATGAAAGAGTCCAGGGTGCGGCCTGTGAACGAGCTGTCTCTGCCCGCCAGGATATTGTCCAGCCGCCGGATAATAAAGTTGTCAGGAAAGGACAGGAAGGCAACGACGGCTACAGCCAGGAGCAGTAAGGCCCATCCGGATACCCGGCGCAAAACGCCGTACCGCCGCAATTGTCCACCGCCCCGGATGATGAGCAAAAGCAGCAAGCTCAGTGCTATGCCGAGGATCACACCAAACGACATGGAAAGGAATAGCGGTATGAGTACCAGCGCGAGGTAGGTTGCGCGCTGCGGCAGCTCGTTCCTGATCGCTTTCAGCAAATAGTAGATAGCGATCGGCGTCAGCACGATTGAATAATAGGAAGGTTCGTAGGTAAGCATCTTCAACCGCTCGATACCTTCAATGCCGCGTGAAAGGGTCTTGTTGTACCAGAAGAATTCCCGCAGCCCGGGGACCGGCAGTGCGATGAGCGCGATAACGGTCATGAAGGCGTTGATCAGCAGGATGGATTGGAAGATCTCGCGGAGGGATCTGCAGGACAAGACATACTGATAAAAAGCGAGCCCAAAGACAAAAACGCTGAAGGAAAGCGCCAGTGAATATCCGTAGTAGGCCCAATCGACCTCAAGTATCGAATGAGCGATTATGAAAGGGATCAGCATCAGGAAATAAAGTAACGTCGGCCGGATATTCCGATAACGTGCGACCCAGATCAGCAGGAAGGGGGTCAGCAGCGTCGTATAAAGCAACCCCACCGGAAGAAGAAAGGCATTCAGGAAGAAATACAAAATGGCGGCGGGCAGGTATTTATTGATATGGTTGGCTGGTGTGAACATAGGTCCTTAATTCGAGAAGCGCGGCGATCAGGAAGGTAACAAGAAATCCCCCTAGCCCAAGCACCACCACCACAAACGCGGCCGGCGCCGACTGCGGCTTGTCCGCTGCCCGGAAGCCGGTGATCTCCGAAATCGCTCTGTCGCCGTGAATGAGGTAGCTGCGGATCGCCGCCCTAAGGCTGTCGAGGGAATAGGATTGCCGGTAGATGGAGGCAGGGTCGGGGAGATTATTCTTCTTTAGTGAATCGATATTCGCCAATTGTTTCTGGATAAAGCTCAGTCGGTCCTCCCGAATTTTCCTTTGCTCTCCAATCTCCCCATATAGATAAGGGAGACTGTTGATGTAGCCGATCAGCGCGTTGCCCAGACTATCGGCGCCAAGGGGAGACCGCAGTTCTGCGGTGATCTCGAAGATCGGAAAGTTCAAAATCGTTTGGTCTGTCAACGGCTTGCCGTTCAGGTCGGCGGTCCCCAGCTTGTTTACCCTCTCGATGAGGGGTAGCGAAACCCCCAATTGGGCTGCAACCTGCCCTCTCGATCCGTATACGATCATTTGGTTGAGGTCGCTTACGATATCCCGATAGATCATCTTATCCAACGCACGGTATTGGACGAGCATGGATACTTTGTACTTTTGACCGGAAACCGTGTGGTACAGCCATCCTAAGGACCCGCCGAGCAGGGTTCCCGTGATTACCAGCCATAGTCGGTTCCGGACGCTGTCGGCGGCCAGGCGGCAGCATTTGAAGAAAAAGCGAAAGAGGCCGCCCAGGAAAGTTCGGAGACCGGAGAAGGAGATATAGTCATCCGGCTGGATATTCGATGGGGTCATGCCGGTACGTTTTCCATGAAAAGCTGCAGGTAGCGATCGATCACTTTATCCCAGGAATACCGGGTAAGGATCTTCTCTGCATTCAATTGCTTCCAGCCGCTGGTCTGGTCGCTGTATGGCGGCCATCCCAGGAGCGCAGTCAAGTCCTCCCGGGTTGCAAAATAGCAGGCCTCATTTCCAAGGATCTCCCTGTTGAACGAATTATCGTGTGCCGCGATCGTACAGCCGCAAGCCATCGCTTCCAGCAGTGACGGATTGGTCCCGCCGACAGAATGACCGTGCAGGTACAAGGACGAATAATGTCGAAGCGCATTGATCGTCCCGGGCTCGTAAATCGCGCCGGCAAACAGCAGCTTTTCATCCCGGTAGGTCTTGCGAAGATAGCTCCCGAAACCGTTGCCCGCGTCACCGATCAGCATGAGTGGCTTCCTTTTTCCCGTCGCCAGCCAGGCTCGGATGATCAGCTCGATATTGTTCTCCGGCTCCATCCTGGCCACCAGCAGAAAATACCCGCCGGGCTTCAACCCCCAGCGGCCCAGGTGACCGGTCTCATAACTGTCAGGGATATCCGCGCCATAGGGAATATAAGTGGCCGGCCGGCGATATTTCTTTTCGATATAGTCCCGGATGCCGAGATTGTCTGCGACCAGCACATGCCCATGGCGGGCCGCCCAACGTTCAGCATGCAGCAGGAATTTCTGGACCATCCGGCTGTACTTGGTCCGCTTCCATTCCAATCCGTCCATATTGACCACATTCAGCGCCTTTCCCGGCCAGATGGAATGGAAGATGGAATTACTGGTATACCCCAGCTGCAGCAGCACGTCAAATTCCCTTTTCCGGGCGTCCATCAGACAATTGTAATCATAGACAAATTGCCCGGCTGTTCCGATCCTGTTCTCCCAATCGCTGCAGTGAATGATGTGTACCCCATGGTAATCTTTTTCCCGGTAGGGATGATTACTCGAATTGTATACCCAAACCGAATGCCCGCGCCGCATGAGGCCAACCGAGAGATATTGGGCAAATTGCTCGAACCCTCCATAAGTATTCGGAATACCCCGTGTACCCAGGATGCCGATTTTCATCGGGCGATCCGGCAAAAATTCGGTCCAGCTTCCGGTGGAGATCCCGGCGGGGATTCCGGTGGGGATTCCGGCGGGAATTCCGGCCAGAAATTGGTTTTCCGGCGACTCTGCGACAATCGGTATAGCCATATAGCGGTAAACGCGCTCAAATTTTCATCGGTTGCCTGTTCAACGGTCGCGGTCAGTCTTTCGTCAGTTGGTAACTCTTTCAGCAGCCTTTATTTGCGCAATCGGTGAACTTTTCGTTATTTTGCGCCCGGGTTAGCACACATCTGAAAAATTTCATTTTTCCCGCGCAATAAGCTGTATGAAAATGTGTTATTGAGTGGAAATTCAGGCATTTCCGCAATCTTGAGGTGGCCGGGTAATCCCCAGAAAAAAACTGCTGTACAACGCGGCGGCTGTTTAAACGATCTAGGCTGAGAGAGGTCAAAGGAGGCAGGATGGAATCTTTTTGATGTAATTAATTGGTTAATAGAGCATTAGATTTGGAAGGCAAATTTTGTTAAACCTTTGTTCGTATGACAGGATCCACAAGTATCGGAAAAACCACATTGAAGGAAGTGAATAAAAAAGAAAAGAGTTCGGTCGATTTCAGAGCGTATATTAGTCAAAGGCAATCCTATCTGCTTGGCAAAAGAATAGTTGATGTTGCGGTTTCGGTCCTGGTACTGGTGTTTGTACTCAGTTGGCTTTTCCCCATTCTCTTCCTTCTGATCAAATTGGATTCCAAAGGCCCGGTTTTCTTCGTGCAGAAACGGGTTGGTTTCCTTGGCCGTTCATTCCCCTGTCTTAAATTCCGTACGATGCATCTCAATTCGGAAGCCGATACCAGGCAGGCTACCGAAGGCGATCCCCGCATCACCCGGATGGGCAGTTTCCTTCGTCATTCCAATCTGGATGAACTGCCTCAATTCCTGAATGTACTTGCCGGTCAAATGAGCATCGTCGGGCCCCGGCCCCATATGTATAATGATTGCATCAATTTCTCCCGCGTAGTGGATTCTTATAAATTCCGCAACCTGATGAAACCCGGCATCACCGGCCTCGCTCAGGTCAAGGGTTATCGCGGGCCGGCACTCAACTTCGAACAGATCTTCCGCCGGTATCAGTGGGATGCGTTCTATGTACGCAATGCCGGCTTCTGGCTGGATCTGCGTATTATGCACCTGACCGCTGCGCAGACCCTTTCTTATCTCTTCAGCAAGATCGTCGCAATCGAAGACCTTTCAGACATGACTCTTGGAAAGGAATGGATCGAGCCGAAGAATGTTCTTAACTAATCTTTAACTTATTCCGTCCCTTGTTAACGATTGCCCGGATAGCGCGTCCACACAGAGTTTCAACGTGGAGACCGGTCGACACATGTGAACGCTTGTTTTAGTTTAACAATTGCATTGTAGCATGCAACGTTTTGATAGCAGCGTTTGTCAATGCCCGGAAGATCAGCTTGTTTTGCCAACGACCAGTCGCTTTATCGGACCAACGATCGCTCGCCGCCGCTCCAATGGCATCGTTATTGCTAAAGGAGAGATAAGACGATCGAGGAGTTTAATAAAGAGAATATAACCAATCCTTCGTAACATGCAGAGCACTATTGTTGAATCGCCCGTTTATTATCCGGAAACTTGGGAAAAAGGAAACTGGAAATTTATCCGTGAATATTGGAACGAACGCTATAATTATTTGGTATACAAAAGGTTTATGGATGTGCTCACTTCCCTGATCGTCATCCTGCTCGTCTTTCCCTGGCTCTTCCCGATCGTTGTTCTATTGATCAAGCTCGATTCAAAAGGCCCCGTTCTGTTCCGACAGAAGAGAGTAGGCTTCCTTGGCAAGACCTTCTGGTGCTATAAGTTCAGGACGATGTATGTCAACGATGACGCCGATACCCGCCGGGCTTCGAGGAACGATCCCCGCGTCACCCGTGTTGGCTCGTTCCTCCGCAACACCTGTCTCGATGAGATCCCTCAGTTTATAAATGTCCTGGTGGGGCAGATGAGCATTGTAGGACCACGGCCGCACATGTTGAAAGATACCCAGGAATTCTCCAACCTCGTCTCCAACTATAATTTCCGGAATATGGCCCGCCCCGGTATTACCGGCCTCTCCCAGGTCAGAGGCTATCGCGGCCCCGCCGCCAGCTTCGAGAGTATCCTGCGGCGATATCAATGGGACTCATATTATGTCCGCAATGTTAACTTTCAGCTGGACCTCAAGATCATGATCGAGACGGGCTGGCTGATGATCAAATCCCTCTTTTATCGCGACGAACCGGTTCCTATGGACCGTGCGGTTTTTCCCCAGGAGGAGCGACTGGTTACGGTCAAAAAGATTGCCTGAAAAGTCTTATCTTCCGGCTGAACGAAGCCGGGTCGGGGACGGCACGGCGCAAAATCAGCCTATCGATGACCATCAACAGACGGACCGCCATCCGGCAATTGACGTTCGCATCAGCCGGCATCGTCTTTTTGCCTGCCTGCTCGGGCAAACACTCCAAGCCGGATCTGGTGCTAAATAATTTTACGGTGAACGACGCCGGGCAGCGAACACTTGATGCATTGACGGCTACGCTCATTCCGACCACGGAGACCCCTGGCGCCAGGGAGACAGGCGCAACGCTATTTATACTCAAGATGCTGGATGACTGTTCCTCCAAAACGGATCAGGATAGCTTTTTCAAAGGGCTGAAGCAGTTGGATGAGGCGTCCCGCAAAATGACCGGCGGACCGTTCATCGAAGCGGGCGGCATCCAGCGCGAGATGATTCTGACCGCGGTCGGAAACAAGCAGATTCCGGGGGACGAGCTTAGGTCTTTCTATTCGACGGCCAGGAAGCTGACAATCCTGTCCTACACTTCCTCACAATATTTTCTGACCAAAGTACAGGTATATGAATTGGTGCCCGGCCGATGGCATGGCTGTGTGCACGTCTAAATCGTTTGTCATGGGAGATCCAATCGGGAAGAATCGTTTTGACGCAATAGTCATCGGCTCGGGAATGAGCGGGGGCTGGGCTGCAAAAGAATTTACTGAGAAAGGCTTCAAGACCCTGGTGCTTGAGAGAGGCCGGGATGTCCGCCACATCAAAGACTATCCGACGACCAACATGATGCCCTGGGAATTCGAGCACCGGGGTGAGATCCCGGAGTCTGTTCGCGAGGCTAATCCTTCTGTCAGCCGGTGTTATGCTTTCCGTGAGGACGCCATGCATTTTTTTGTAAAGGATACGGATCACCCTTATGTCCAGGAGCGGCCTTTCGATTGGATCCGCGGCTACCAGGTTGGCGGCAAGTCGATCATGTGGGCCCGCCAGACCCAGCGCTGGAGTGATTTTGATTTTGAAGGCCCGGCCAGGGACGGGTATGCTACCGATTGGCCCATTCGCTATAAGGATCTTGCTCCGTGGTATAGCTATGTTGAAAAATTCGTGGGTATTTCCGGCAACAAGGACGGCCTGCCCCAATTGCCGGACGGGGAATTTCTGCCACCGCTGGAGCTGACCTGTGTGGAGACCTATTTTGCCGATTTCGTCCGTAAGAAGTACAAGGATCGCCCGGTCATCTACGGTCGCTGCGCCCACCTCACTGAACCGACGGCCCTGCACCTCCAGCAGGGGAGAGGTCAGTGTCAGAAAAGGAACCTGTGCCAACGCGGCTGCCCGTTCGGTGGTTACTACAACAGCAATTCCACGACCATCCCCTGGGCGGAAAAAACGGGCAACCTCACCCTCCGGCCATTCTCCGTTGTGCATTCTATCTTATATGACGATAAGAAGGGAAGTGCAACCGGTGTCCGCGTCGTCGATGCCCATTCCAAAGAAATATTCGAGTATTATGCACCGGTCATTTTTGTGAACGCCGGGTCGCTGAACACCAATCTGATCCTGTTGAATTCTATCTCCGGCCGTTTTCCCCATGGCCTGGGCAACGACAACGGGCTATTGGGTAAATATGTGGCTTTCCATAATTATCGCGGGCATATCTCCGCGGAGTACGACGGATTCCCGGACCGAACGACAGACGGCCGGCGCCCGACAGCCGCCTATATTCCCCGCTTCCGCAATCTCTTCCATCCCGACAAGGATGCCGATTTCCTCCGCGGCTATGCCGCCGGATTTTCCGCTTTCCGATCCTTCGATCACCCGACCGACGGGGTGGGGCTGGCATTAAAACAACATCTTTCCGGCGGGAAGCTTGGACCTTGGCGTGTAGGCTCTCACATGATGGGGGAGACGATCCCCAAAGCAACCAACCAGGTCAGCCTGGACCCTGTCCTCCGGGATAACTGGGGCATCCCCCAGCTGAAGATCGCTATCAGCTATGATGATAATGATGAGAAAATGCTGAAGGACTTCTTTAAGCAAATGACGGAGATGTATTCCGCCGCAGGGTTTACCAATATCAAGACGAGCGATTCGGGACAAGCTCCGGGTCTGGATATCCATGAAATGGGCGGAGTTCGGATGGGTAAAGACCCAAAGACCTCGTTGCTCAATGAATGGCACCAGCTGCACGCCTGTAAAAATGTTTTTGTGACGGATGGAGCCTGTATGACCTCCACGTCTACACAGAATCCTTCCTTGACTTATATGGCCATGACCGCCCGGGCAGTGGACTTTGCTATTGAGCGGTTACGGAAGAACGATCTGGTTTAATATTCTACTACCATGAAGAGCCTTATATTAACTGTTATTTCCTTTCTCCTGATTTTGGTCGTGCTGAATGCGGGATACTACCCCACGTGGTTCAATTCGAAACCCGTTAAGTATTGGAGTGATTTCCTGACGGAGAAGGACGACACCCTTGACGCGGCCGGGATCCGAAAGAGCAGATATGGTATTTCCTATGTGATTTCTATTAGCGTAAAGCAGGCGGTGGAAAGCAAGCATCTTTCCAATCCGGTTATTCTCTTCGAGCCCAACAGTTATTACCGTGACTCGCTGCACATCTATCCGAATGTCAAGGCTCCGGAGCCGGCCGTGTTTTACTATTATACCGGCCTCGAAGGCGTTTGGACCAACTCGCCGGATGTCGGCAGAGCCAACTACCTGGTTAGAGTGACGAAGAAAGGCGTGGCGCTTGAGGCGATCCATAACCCGGCACAATTGCAGCAGATCCTGGCGTACTATAGAAAATTTACCCCAATATTATAAACCCAATGCTGCTTATCTCTTATGTGCTCTTAGTCCTGTATTACCTGGTCGCCGGTTATGGCGTGCTGACGTTGTTCAGGCTGCGGTTGAAGACTGCTTATATGATCACGCTTTCCGTCCTGCTCGGCGTGGCCGTTGCATCGGTGGTCCCTTTCCTTATGCAGCTGCTCTTTATCCCGCTCACGCCTGTCGCCGTCTTCGGAGTCCTGATCCTGGCTGCGGCGGCTCTGAACACGCCCAGCATTCTTCGCATCCGCCGGGAAGGCTTCACGGCTTTCCGCCGGTCGTTGAAACCGCCCCCGTTCCGATTGTCTCCTTATGAAATCCCTTTCCTGGCCATCTTTGCGTTCTTCGCAATCGTTAGTATCTGGAGATGTTATTATCTTCCGCCTACGTCACGCGACGCTCTTTCGGGCCCGGAAGCCATCGCCGAATTCGCCGTCCGTGAACATTCGATGATCAACTCTTTTTTTAACGTCGATCTTTCGACGACCAACAACCAATTCAAATCTCCCTATCTCATCAGCCTTCAGCTGATCTGCAAAATGGCCGGATTCCCTTTCGGTCAGATTTGGCTGAGTCCCGTTTTTGTCAGCTTTACCATCTTCCTCTATCACGCGCTGAAGGAAAAATTACACCCCATCGTTGCCGGCCTTCTCCTGCTGTTGTTTCTGATGACGCCGGAAGTGTATGCGTATACTTTCATGATCCTGTACGACTACAGTAACATGATCTTCTTTTTCCTGAGCCTCTGGTTCCTGTTTGGGTATTTTCGCAACAAAGTAACGGCATGGTTCTATTTCTCGGGTCTTCTCATGGGCATCGCCACGTATATCCGGTCTGAGACCGTGGTCCTGGCTTTTCTTTTTCTTCCGCCCATCTTACTGGCATTGTATCGCGAACACATGACTGCCGGAAAGATAGCGCTGGCCTGTCTATTTTTTTTCCTGCCTTCGGCGCTGGGCTATTATCTGCCCGGCCCGCTTTATATCGGGCATTATCTTCCTGCCCACTATGATGTTGGAGGATTGGTGAACACGGACTTGTCCGACTGGAGCCCTCTCTTCCAGCGGTATTCGGATATGGCGACGCGGCTGATCTTTAGTATT
>Ga0210398_10003442_pt1 | contig 15161 bp, 14 predicted proteins | sample IncBWC4OmetaG_FD_161047 | JGI IMG/M metagenome (GOLD analysis project Ga0210398, IMG submission 161047) | Forest soil microbial communities from Barre Woods Harvard Forest LTER site, Petersham, Massachusetts, United States - Inc-BW-C-4-O | ecosystem: Environmental > Terrestrial > Soil >...
ACGACAACCTGACCGGCTCCACCAAGCTCGGCTTCGATGTGACGGAGACGTTCGATCTCGGTTTGGTCGCGCGCTACACCGACTCGCACCTGCGAATCACGGGGGACAATTTCAATTTCTTCCCGTCAATTCCCGATACCGCACAAAGTGATTTCAATACGAAGCAATATTACTTGCGCGCGACCGCGCACCTGCTGAGCTTTGGCGGAGCGCTGGATCAGACGCTGGGCGCCGCGTATAGCAACGTCAAATCGTTCGATTTGAGCCCCGATGGCCCATCGGAGACGGAGAATTTTGGCGCGAGGGTTAAGCTTGACTGGCAAGGCGCCGTGGCGCTGGCCGCCAGTCAGAAACTGGTCTTGGGCGCGGAGCATCAGCGCGACTCCATCACAACGCCGATTTCCGCAAGCACGACCATCGACTCCGGTTATGCCGAATTGCAATCGAGCTTCGGAGCCAGCCTGTACGATACCGTGTCGGTACGCTATGACGACAATGATCGCTTTGGCAGTAAGGTTACCTACCGAGTCGCGCCGGAATATCTCATCGGCGACTCCGGCATGAAGATTAAGGCGAGCCTCGGCACCGGCTTTAAGGCGCCGACGCTGACCGACATGTTTCAAAGCTTTCCGGGCTTCTTCGCAAACCCGAACTTAAAACCCGAGACCGACCTAGGCTGGGATGCGGGCTTCGAACAGACCTTGCTTGAAAATAGTGTGCGCTTCGGCATTACGTACTTTCATATCAACATCAAGAATTTGATCGATACCAGTCCTGACGGGACCACTGACACGAATATCGGCCGAGCGGTGACCGATGGCGTCGAGAGCTTCATTGCGTATCAGCCGATAAAGACGCTCACCTTGCGCCTGGATTACACCTTCACGCAGGCCACGGATGAAATTGCGCATCTGACCCTGCTGCGCAGGCCCAAGAATAAGGAGAGTTTGGTGACCGCGTGGCAAGCGACGGATCGGCTGCAATTGGCGGCTACCCTGCTGTCGGTCAGCTCCTGGGTGGACGGCAATCGGGATTTCTCGATTCCCCGTTTGAATGCATCCCCCTACACGACCGCGGATGTGGCGGGCAATTACAGTGTTACCCAGCATTGGGCGCTGACTGCACGCATCTCCAATCTGTTGAATCGTCACTACCAGAATCCCAATGGATTCGATCAACCGACATTCGGGGCATTTGCCGGCGTCAAAGTTAAGTTCTGAGAGACCTCGATAGTGCGTGAATAGCGGGTGCTCGACGGCGATCACCCGTGTTCAGCTCGCCCCCCTGATATATTGAAACGCCTATGCGGACCAATCGGAAGTGAGAATTTGGCTTGCCGCTGTGTGCGCAACCGCGCTGTGCGCTGTGACAGCTGCGGCACAGACACCGCAGCACGTCATGTCATTGAGCATGTGCACCGACGCGCTGCTGCTTGACTTACTTCCGCTAAGTCGTATCGCCTCCATTACGTTTCTTTCCAGAGATCCGAGCAACTCCTTTCTCTGGCCGCAAGCTGCCAAGGTCCGTATCAATTACGGCAACGCCGAGGAGGTGTTCGCGGAAAAGCCCGATTTTGTGCTCGCCGGCACCTACACGACCCCCGCGACTCGAATGCTGATCAAGAAGGTCGGAATATCGATGCTCGAGGTCCCCGCTGCCAACAATTTCGCTGAGATCCGTACTACGACCCGCAGCGTCGCTCACGCCCTCGGCGCGGACGCACTGGGAGAAGCGCTGATTACGAAAATGGATGGAACCCTGCGGGAATTGGCGGCAACCAAACCGCAACGCATTATCCGCGTCGCCGGTTGGAATGGCGGCGGCTCGGTACCCGGACGCGGCACGCTGTTCGACGCCATCCTGACTGCGGCCGGCGGCGTTAATGTCGCATCGAGTGAGGGTGAGGGCGACGGCTCATTCGATCTCGAACAGTTGCTCCGCGCAGGGCCCGATGTGCTCGCTTACGGCAGCGACACAAGTTCAACACCCAGCCTGCACACCGACGAGGCCTTGCATCCGATCGTTCTGAAGCTCTACGCCGGCCGTCGAATTACCTATCCGAGTGCCCTCTACAGCTGCGGCGTCGTGGAAAGCGCCGCTGCGGCCGTCGCGCTTCGCGCAAGTCTGCTCGATGCCTTGCGAGGCGGCGATTGAGGACGATTTTGTCCAGCAACCAAGTCAATACGGATAATGTTTTCAACAACTTACCGCGTAGATGCCATTGGCATGGCATCACTGGGGAAATCGGAGATATACTTCATATATCATACTTTATACTGCAAAGTTATGAGCACGTACTTGGCATTGAACCAGCTTCCACCAATGGACTGTTGGTGGAGACGGCGTCGAAGCGGGCGCCGGGTTGAAAGCAAAGCGTGGGTTTGTAAAAGTTGGTTACGGCGATCGCAATTAAAAAATCTTATATTCACGACGCAGCACATGCGTCATTGCATCCGGGGGTAATAGCAACATGAACGCGGCACAAATAAACGCACCCATCCAACAGGCTGGTTTGAAAAACCGTTGGGCGCAGTTGGTCTTTGGAATCATCTGCATGGCGATGGTGGCCAATTTGCAATACGGCTGGACGCTATTCGTGAATCCAATGCACGATAAGTTCGGATGGGACAAGGCAGCCATTCAGGTTGCGTTCACCATTTTCGTGCTTTGCGAAACGTGGCTGGTTCCGGTCGAAGGCTACCTCATGGACAGATTCGGCCCACGCCCGGTGGTATTGGTGGGCGGTATCCTGGCCGGGCTTTCCTGGATCATGAATTCTTACGCGACGACATTGGGGATGCTGTACTTCTCCGCGGTCGTCGGCGGAATCGGCGCAGGCGCCGTATATGGCACCTGCGTAGGCAATGCGCTCAAGTGGTTCCCGGACAAGCGCGGTCTTGCCGCCGGTCTGACGGCCGCGGGCTTCGGCGCCGGTGCCGCGCTGACCGTGATTCCGATCGCCAACATGGTGAAGGCAGGCGGCTACGATAAGGCTTTCTTCACCTTCGGAATGATCCAGGGAATCGTGGTCCTGGTGTTGTCGTTGTTCCTGATTCGACCACCCGTTACGGCGATTGTCGCTTCGCTCAAGGGCGCTGTGAATCCGATGGCCCGGCGCAACATCGGCCCGGCCGAAATGCTCAAGACGCCGGTGTTCTGGGTGCTCTACCTCTGCATGGTTCTGGTCGCCTCCGGCGGGCTGATGGCCGCTGCGGAAATTGGTCCGATTGCCAAGGACTACGGCGTTGACAAGCTCCCGGTCACCGTTCTGTGGGCGACCCTGCCGCTTCTCACGATGGCGCTGTCGATCGATTCGCTCGTGAATGGCTTGACTCGACCTCTCACCGGTTGGATTTCGGACCATCTCGGCCGCGAAAACACGATGGTGTTGGTGTTTGTCGTGGAAGGCGTGGCCATCTGGGGACTGATGCAATTCGGCCACAGCACGACGGGGTTCTTGATCTTCGCACCGCTGATCTTCCTCGGCTACGGCGAAATCTTCTCGCTCTTCCCTGCGGCGAGCGGCGACACCTTCGGTCCGAAATACGCGGCGACCAACAATGGTCTGCTTTACACCGCCAAAGGAACGTCTTCCCTGCTGATTCCCCTGGCGAACGTGTTGAAGGCGTCCGCCGGCAGTTGGGTACCGGTTCTTTGGATCGCCGGCGCGTTGCCGATTACCGCGGCCGTGCTGGCGATATTCGTGCTTTCGCCAATGCGTCGAAAGATGCTCGACAAATTGGTGGCCGACCCTTTGGAGAAAGACGTACAGACGCAGACGACATAGCGCGCTGGCGTGATGATTGTCACTGAAAAATGGGGCGTTTCCGACGCCCCATTTTTTTGCCTGTAGCCGTCATCCCTGTGCTCGGCGGACGACGCGAGCCTCATCGCGCATCCTACCGCCTGAATTTACGAGCCGACCGGTATTGTTACCGTTACGGCCAGCCCACCCTCGGGGCGATTGCGGAGGGCGAGGCCACCGCCGTGAGTTTTAGCAATCCGATCCACGATGGATAATCCAAGCCCCGCACCTAACTGCGTTCCCCGCGCGGTGTTCTCTCTCGCAAATGGTTTGATGAGACTATTTGGATCCATGGACCGGATGCCGGGCCCGTGGTCGAGGACGCTCAAGGTCATGTTGCCGTCGCGGTAACGCGTGTTCACCTCAATCTCGCCGTCCCCGTAGCGAGCCGCGTTGTCCACGAGATTGGTGACCAAGCGACGCATCGCAAGTGAACGAAATCCGAACTCCGGCAGCGTCGCCAGATCGGAATTGACCACTTTGCCGACAGCGACGTAGCGTTGACAGACTTCCGCGACTACTTGATTAAAATCAGCGACCACCGCGTCTTCTTCCTTCCCGGTTTTGGCGTAGTCCGCGAACTGTACGAGAATGCTGTTCATTTCCTCGATATCCTGGATCATGCCGGAGATCTGACTGACATCCGGTTTCATCTGCATCAGTTCAATGGCGAGTCGCAGGCGAGTGAGCGGCGTGGACAAATCATGGGAAATGCCCACGAGCATCAGACGCCGATCCGACTCCAGCGCTTCAAGTTTTAGCGCCAACTGATTGAACCCTCGGCTGAGATTGCGAATTTCTTCCGGACCCGTCTCGGGCAAAGGTGGGGGCATTTGCGCATCGCCGAGAGTCCGGGCCGCGCCCAGCAGACTTTGCAGCTGACGTCGCAGCCAGTAGAAAATGACGTAGACGCCGACCGTGCAGACTACCAACGCGAACAAGGCCCATTCGACGTCCACCAAGAATCTCAAGATACCCTGCGGATGATGGATCTGGTAGGGCTGTACATAACGCTCGTAAACCGCCGGACGGACCACAACGATCCACAGGACATTGTTCAGGATCAGAATGAGGGTCAGGAACAGCGCATTGCGCCCGACCAAGGATTTAGGCAGCAATCTCATATCGCTGACGCATCGGGCACAAAAACGTAGCCGAAGCCCCATACGGTTTGTATGAAACGCGGTTCGGCGGAATCGGTTTCGATCAAACGACGCAGCCGCGAAATCTGTACATCCATGCTGCGATCGTAGGCGCAATGCTCGCGCCCGCGTGCAAACTCCATCAGTTTCTCCCGCGATAGGGGCTTGCGCGGGTGACGCACAAGCGCCTCGAGTACGGCGAACTCCCCCGTCGTCAAGGAGAGCGTCCTTCCGGCCTTTGCAAGAGACCGCGTACCCAGATTGAGTTCAAAGATTCCGAAGCGGACTACAACATCGCACTCCGCCGGCGCGCCAATCGGAGGCTTCCGGTCGCGTCGCAAAACGGCGTTGATTCGGGCCACCAATTCCCGTGGATTGAAGGGCTTCGCCAGGTAGTCGTCCGCACCCATCTCTAGACCGACGATCCGGTCGACATCGCCACCCTTGGCGGTGAGCATGATGATGGGAAGTTCAACGCCTGTGCCGCGCAGACGGCGGCACAGGCTCAGTCCATCTTCACCCGGAAGCATCAGGTCAAGCACTAGCAGGTCGATCTTCTGCCTCGCAAGAATCGTCTCCAACTGCTCGCTGTCTACCGCCGTGGCAACAATAAATCCCACCTCCTGGAGGTAGGACTGCAGCAGCGTGCGCGTGCGGCGATCATCGTCCACGACGAGTATTTTGACGGGCGCGCGTTTCATATCGGATCTCAAGTCTAACGCCACCCTCGTTGTCGAGATCGGGCAGAAACAATTATTTACAAATTTAAAGCTCGCCGAAACAGCTCATTTACAACCGGCCCCTACGATGCATCGACTTCCACCGGCAGAATGATGATTCCGAGTATCGCGTACCCATGGAACACAACTTCGATCGTCTCGGAAATCCGGACACGATTGCGACAATGCCCCGCACGGAAAACCCACCCCGGTACAGTCGGGCGGCGATGCTGTTTCATTGGGCGATCGCGACGCTGGTGTTGCTTGAATTTGCCTGCGCCCAATCGTTCAGCCGCTTCAATCCCGGCGATACCTGGTATTTCCGCGCTGCCTATCGCATGCACATGTCGGCTGGAATGGCCCTGCTCGCACTAAGCGCAGCGGGCGTGCTGTGGAGGCTTTCGCACACCTATCCACTTCTTCCCGGCGACATGCACCGCGCGATCCACGTGCTGGCAAAAATTGCCCATTGCCTATTGTACGTCTTCATCGTCGCAGTGCCGCTGACCGGCTGGGCAATCCTCTCAGTGCGAAATGCCCCTGCCGCTATTCTCGGCACGCTTAACTGGCCCAACATCGCATACCTGGCCCACATGACCCATGAGCGGCGCGTCGGCTTGAATGATTTCTTATTCCCAATACACGCAAAGCTGTCCTACGTCGGAATTGCCCTCGTCGGACTGCACGTGGCGGCCTCGCTGTACCACCACTTCGTTCGAGGCGATGAAGTGCTCATGCGCATGTTGCCAAGAATGAGAACCCGATTCACCAGTCGCTAGGATCAAAATGCACTACGCCACTCTTTGCATCTTCTTGGCCGCCTCCGGCCTCGCCTCAGCCACTCCGGCCACCTACAATATTGATCCGAATCACACCCATCCGATGTTCGAAGCCGATCACTTGGGTGGTCTTTCCATTTGGCGCGGTCTCTTTAAGAAGACCAGCGGCACCATTATCCTGGATTCGGCCGCGCGGACGGGCACTCTCGACATCACCGTCGACATGGCCAGCGTCGACTTCGGCAACGACGAACTGAGCGACACGGCGGCCAATTCGGCGGCTCCGCCGATCTTTGAGGTGCGGAAGTATCCTGTGGCACATTACAAAGGCACGCTGGGCGACTTCGTGAATGGATCGCCAACGACAGTCACGGGATTGCTCACACTCCATGGCGTCACAAAACCCCTGACATTGGCAATTAATTCCTTCAAATGTATCGACGATAAGCCCCTGCCAAGGCAGCAATTGTGTGGCGCGGACGCGTTCTGCGTGCTGAATCGCGCGGACTTTGGGATTACGGTCGGCCAGAAGTATGGCTTCAGTATGGAGGTGACGTTGCGCATTCAGGTGGAAGCCATCCGAGCGGAGTGACTGGGCGGTTATCTCGCCGCTGTCATTCCTTGATCCACAGTGGACTCTTCCAGGCCGCCAGCGCATGCAGGAAGACGTTCAATCTCAAGGGTAGGAATTTCCGATTCGAGTAAACGGCGAACACCGGGATTTGCGGGGACGTCCACTTCGGTAGGAGGCGTACGAGTGAACCGCTCACGAGTGCTTCGTCACAGTAGGTTGACGGCAGTAGCCCGATGCCGTGACCCCGGTGCACGAAGGTGGCGACCGAATTGAAATCGCGACTCGATATCGGCCCGGAGACACGGATGCGCGCCTTTTTTCTACCGTACACCAGATCCCAGTCAGTCTCATTGTTTCTGGCGTTGAGCATCACACAGTCATGCAGCTTGAGGTCCGTAGGCTCGACAGGAAGCTTTCGGCCTTTCAGGTATTCGGCGGCGGCCACGATATAGCGAATGCTCTTGCCTAGGCGGGTGGCTACCACGCTCGAGTCCTCCAACTCTCCGAATCGGATCGCGACGTCGATATTCTCGGCGACCAGATCGAGGAAAAGATTCGTGATGAAAAGGTCGATCCGGATCCGCGGCTGAGCTTTCAGGAACCCCGACAGGAAGTCCAGAAAGGGCTCCTGACCCAGAATGACCGGAACGGACATCCTCAACATCCCTTCGGGCGTATTCTGCCCAAGCCTCAGAACTCGCTCGGCTTCTTCGAGCAGGTTCAGCGGCTCCCTGCACTGATTGAAGTACTCGCGTCCCGGCGCAGTCAGGGTCACTCGTCGCGTTGTGCGCCTGAGGAGCGAGACGCCAAGCTTCGACTCGAGCACCGATAAGCGCCGGCTAACCGTCGAGATCGGCATGCCCAACGAGCGTGCCGCGCGGCTGATGCTCTCGAACTGGGCCACTTTGACGAATGTCAGGACGTCGTCGAGGATCGCCATGGCCGTCACTTTGCCATTTTTGAAAATTAGATTCCAGAGTTTCCCATCTAATCAATTTCCGTGCACGGCCCGAGAATGCGGACCCAGTAGGACAGCCAAAGACGGAGGATTCATATGACCACGAAAACGAAGACCATCATTGTAACGGGAGCCTCGCAAGGAATCGGCGCCGCGGTTGCGAACCTATTCCTCGATCGCGGCTACAACGTGGTGGGTAACTCGCGCAAGATCAGTCATAAGCACGAGCTGCAGCCCTCGGACAAGCTGGCGCTGGTGGATGGCGACATCGGTCTGGCCGCGACAGCTGTGATGATCGTTGCCACCGCACTAAAGCGATTCGGCTCGGTCGATGCCCTGGTGAACAACGCGGGAATCTTCTTCGCGAAGCCGTTCACAGAGTACACGCCGGAGGACTTTCGCGCGTTGTCATCCACCAACCTGGACGGCTTTATCCATACCACGCAACTGGCCGTGAAACAGATGCTCTCGCAAAAGAGCGGCGGCAGCGTCGTGAGCATCACGAGTTCTATCGTAGATCATCCACTTGCTGCCTTGACCGCGTCCGTCGCGATGATCACCAAGGGTGGTATCGACGCGATCTCCCGGAGTCTCGCAATGGAATACGCGAAGCAGGGCATTCGCGTGAACGTCGTGGCTCCGGGTGTCGTGGATACCCCGCTGCACAAGAACAATCCCAAGGAGTTCCTGCGCACACTCTCACCCCTGGGGCAGATTTCGCCGGCCAAAGACATCGCCGAGGCCGTGTTCTATCTCACTGAGGCGAGCCAAGTCACGGGCGAGGTGCTGCACGTTGACGGCGGCGCGCATCTAGGTCGGTGGTGATGTGCACTAACACAACGAACGCCGGCGCCGAACGACGGTTGAAAGACCTCTGCATAGACCTGCCTCGTCCCGCAACCCCGTTCGGTACCTACGTGGAAGCCGTGCAGTCTGGGAATTTGCTCTTTTTGAGTGGCACGCTGCCGATAGAGGATGGAGTCCCTAGGTTCTTGGGCCGCATCGGTGGTGAGTTGAGCGTCGAAGAGGGTCGGCGTGCGACTCGGCTGGCGGCATTGAACGCTCTTGCGCTCGCCAAGGAGCATTTGGGGTCACTGGACAGAGTTACGCGTGTAGTCCGCCTCGGGATATCACTCGTCACGAGTCCCGAGTTTCGCGAGCACCCGAAGGTCGCGGACGCTGCATCGGAATTAATGGTCAGCGTATTCGGAGCCGACAAGACGTCGACTCGCTTGGTATTCGGCATGGCGAGCCTCCCGGTTGGTGTGTGTGTCGTGCTAGAGAGCATCTTCGAGATTGGTGAGGCGGTTCGGGCGTAGTTTGTCTTGGCCTCCTGATAGTCATCTGGGACCCGTCACAGATGAGCGTCCATGTATCGCCCTGCGAGCAAGCCCGTCGGCTCCAAGTAGAAGTCATACTGAGCCTGACAGGAGCGCAGGAAACTCCGCCCGCTGTGCCCGGCCTTACGCAAAACGGAGCGGTGCATCGGCCACACCACCGCGGCGGTAATTGCGAAAAAGATCCGATGCGCGGGGCGCGTCAAGGCGCGAATCCAAGCGGCACGCCCGGCTCGCAGCGTGAATAGCAACTGAGACTCGAATCCGACATGGGCGAGCTCGTCGGAAACAATCGTCCGGCAGAGAACCTGCAAGCGCTCGCAATCCGTAGCTAATTCGAGCGCGCGATAATATACATGTCCAATCAGCTCAGCGCAGATGAGAACACTCACGTAGAGTTGCAGTCCCGCGAGTCGCCGGACAAGACGAAAAATCCGATCCGTCCAGTCGGTTGTCTTAGGGGGCACCCGGTGATCCCGCATGAAAGCCCCCAAGAGCGCTGCATGACGCTGCTCCTCTCGGATGAGCAATTCAATTATCCTAGGCAAGTGAGGAAGCTGGCTCTCCCGCGCGAAGCGTTCTGTCGCTCGCAGCAGTGTCCGCCCCTCAGACCGTTCGCCGAGCTGAAAGGTTGCAATGGAGCTTGCAATGAGCTTCCGTTCATCGGGCCTCAGCACATCGGAGAGCCCGTGCGAAACACAGCGCGGCTGCAGGGCATGATGTTCGAAATGATTCAACCAGATCGCGAGATCTTGAGCACCCACGCCGCCACCCTCCTGATTGCACAACAAGGAGTGTGAGAACCCAATCGGGCAATGCAGAGGAGGAATTCGGGCAGATTGTGGCGACGACCAAGAAGGCCTCGCAGCCGCCTGCGCCACGCGGGTTGCTGCGGAAGATCAGCCGGTTACTACTTTGTCGACACTGTCACGACCTCGAGCAACGCCGTTTCACCTTTGACTTTGAATATGAGGGTTGAACCGGCAGGCATAGTCCAAAAATCGTCGGCAGTCTTGATTACCTCTTTGTCATCGGCTTGCGTTTGAATCTTGCCGCTTCGCATTTGGAAAATCGTGAAGTTATCCACGCGGATAGTCTGGGGCCCCAGGGTGCCATCGATCGACCATCTCTGAACTGCGACATTTAACGAGACGACCTTTCCTTGTTTCGTTTTAAGATTGAGCGGTGCGTGAAAGCCTTCCCGCACGCGGAACGTTTTCGCGGCATCTGCAGAGGCACCGTTGGCCTCCGTATGCGCTTGCCCCCATGCCCGCGGCAACGCGAGCAACAGGGCCGCGAAGCAAAATATTGCGAAGAAAGGTCCTTTTTTGCTCGTCATCGCGATCTCCTTGTCGGCTCAGTTCGTATCGAGCATGAAGACTTTTCCGCCCACGTCCGCCACCATCACACGATCTCCAACGAGGACAGGTTCGCCAAAGATTCCGGTCGCGCCAGGCAATGCGATGTCGTTCAGCACGGTCGGGTCGGGAACCAACCGAATGACGGAGCCCAGCGTACCGAGGATCGCGCAAATCGGGGTTGCAACATTTGGATCGCTACAGCGCCAACCGGCCGCAGGTACAACTTGTGGGTCTGCGATGACAAGCAAATGGCCTTCGACCGTCCCCACGTAGACAATACCGTGCGTGATCGTAGGCGGCCCAAGCGGATAGGTGGCAAAACCGCTGGTCGCCGGCACATCTTTAATCCAACGAACACGACGATTCTCCGGCGCGCAGACATTCAATGCGTGCAACTGCCGATAGCCCGCGGTTAAATTGGTGGTCGTATCGAGACCTCCTACGGTGGCGACGTACACATCGCCCCACGCGGCTCCGGGCCGCTTGTAGTCAGTATCGCCGTGAACCGTGCCGTCAGCCGTTGTAAAACCGCCCGTCGCCCACGGTCCCGTGGGGAAAGCCCACCGTACGCTTCCACTGTGGGCATCGACTGACCACGCCCAGCCATCTTTTTGCTGTGAGGTTATAAGCCGACCACAACTGGTGTCCATGACAACTGCGCCCGCCGCCCAATCAGGGTCATCGTCCAGCGCGTACGGCACAGGCTGATGCTGCCACATGACTGCGCCGGTGTCTTTATTCAGACGCAGCATGCTGAGGCCGTGATTGATCGCCGGTTGTGACGGATTGCCGTTGGCCGTATTGCCGGTGGTCACGAAGACATCTTCCGAAGCGGTTGCCGAATCCCAGATTCCGCCACCTCGTGTACTCGTGGACACATAGTTGAACGAGGTATCGATGGTCCCGTCGTCAAGATGGACGGCGACTAACCTGCCGTTTTGTATTGGGTTGTCACAGTGATCCCCAATGCCTATGTAAACGCGCTCGTGAAAAACCAACGGGGCTGAATAACCTATCTGCTGGTGCAGATCGTTGAAGCCGCTACCCGTCACTTGCGCGACAGCCGGAGACTCCCAGAGCAACGCGCCATTCTCCGCATCCAGTGCGAACAGATGGCCGTCACCCAAGTGTGCACCGGAAGCTCGATCCGGCGCGCCGAAAATGACGGCTTCCTTGCCCTTTACCCGCGCGAACACCGCACTGGAGGCGATTCCAAAGCTCGAAGGATTGCAGGTGAACGTGGAGGTCAAGGGTGTCCCGCTGGGATACTGCCAGAGGACCGCGCCGGTTTTTTCGTTGAGTGCGTAGAAAAATCCATTGCCATTCCCTATGTAAACCTTGTGGTCATGGACGATTGGCGAACTAAAGAAACCAGCCGCGCCGCCGGGCGAAAATGTCCAGACAACCTTCAGGCTCGAGATCTTCGAAGGATTGGAAAGCGCCGAACGTTCGCGTTGATTGCCGGTGCGCTCGGCATCGTGACGAAACGTATTCCAACTCTTGTCGCATCCCGATAACACGCCGAATACCAGGAGCAGTGCCGAAACCATTGAAACTGTTGCCAACCTCATCTCGCCTCCTTGCAGGGTCACAAGATTGACCCTATGCGGGCTAGGGAATGAAAATGCGTGCGCGGAGTAATAGTGGGCTGATGCCGCGGCTTTCAATTGAACCAGTGGCATCCTGCGCCAGAGTGATCGAACTTCCCTGCGCAAGCTCCTGAGAGTTATCACCGATGGTGATTTTCCCTTCGCCGCCGAGCACTTCGAGAATGGCCGGCCCCGGCAGGGAAACCTTTGTCGCCGCTCGTCCAGGAGTAACAAAGAGATCGCGCACTTCTATTCGCGTGCCGTCAGGCCCTGGTGTCTCTAGAAGCGTGCGCGCGAGGAGGTTTTCACCCGCTTCCTTGTACGGATTCTTGGCAGTGTATGAGGAGAAGTTGCTTTCATCGGACGCCGCTTCGGCCAGGAGTTGGGTGGTTTGCTTTTCCGGCTCCTGATTGCAGCCGGCCTGCAAGCACACCAATGCCGCGATACAGGTCATCAAGGGTAGTTTTAAAATGCGTGGCATCACGTTCTCCTCCCTGGTGGAACAGTGATCAGATTTTCCGCGCTTATCGCCTGCTTCACTCAGTTGCTAAGATAGTGAAGAAGGCACCCAGTTCGTTACAGCAGCTGCAAGAATTATTTTCTTAGCTCTTGATAGACGCCAGCAGATCGGCGTTTATCGTGGCCGCCTCCCTCACCAACGCCCGCAACATTGCAGACCTGAGGACTCCTTACCGCGGCCGGCATGCCTAAGAGCCTGGGGCGTCTCTACTTCGGGAAAAGCAATTGCACCTGAAGGCGAAGGGTCCACGTGCCGCCCTCGTGCGATCGGACGACATCGTCGAAAGCCTGAATGTAGGTATTCACTGCCTGACGGCCAATGCGCAAGATCTTGCCACCGCCGCCACCCACGGGGACCGTCCACTTATTCCCCGAAGTGGCTTTCCAATCGGCCGTCATAATGGGAGAGCTGGCGAGATACCAGCCATGCGAGAAGTTGTAGTCTACAAACGGTTGCATCAAGAACTGGTGAACGTTCTTTCGATCTTCTCTACCGCCTATCGACGCCACGTCGGTGACTAACACACCCACCAACCATGGACCATGGATGGTAAGGACGGCGGTCGAAAGGCCTGCACTGTCCTTCCCGGTGCCCAAGCTCCGATCACTTGCGGTTGCGAACGAAAATGAAGGGCCGAGTCCCCAGATAAATCCATGAAAGGGCGCGACCGGCGACATATACAGCGATAGCTGCACGTCTCCTAAACCGCTCACATTTCCGAGGCCCGGCGCGAGCGTCGGCTGATTGATGACCGGGACAATGGTGCGTGTGATGAGGTTCCAGTCCGAAGTGAGCTTGATTGGGATTACAGGCTCTATCTCCAGCGCGTTTTGGACGCGTGAATCTTCGCCGACGCCGAAGGTTGTATTGTTTTGGAACGGAACGGAGATCAGCGAAGCAATGGGATTTTGGGCCTGTTTGGCGATGTCGGGCGAATCTTCCGCTCGGGCAACGGTATGAAAGAATGCCGCGAAGGCGCAGACCATTCCGAGCCAGTGTCTCGCATGACGCTGCACACCTGAACTTGATTTGAGAGAGAGTCTTTCCATTGTGTAACCACCCGGCGTTCCACGATCAGTTCACAAGGAACCTACAGCAGACTCAGATCCAGGTGACTCCCCCCTTTCGGGGGAGATAGGCGAAACGGTGGGTGCGTTACGATGAATTGCTCGCGCGTCGCACCGCACCCCTATGAGGCGGCACAGCATAGTGACTTCCGCTTTGTTACCTGTCCTGATCCTGGGTTTCGTGATCGTCAGCTACATCGCGCTACGACCGTTTCCCGCGCGGGTTCGCCACTTATTTGACTTCGTGTGTTTTGCCGACGCGACCTTCATACTCGTGCGGCATCAAACTCTTCCCTTACCGGATCATGGGGCAGCCAATGCGACCCCGTTATGGCTGCATGCAGTGGCCGGTATCTGGTGGCTGCTCGGCGCGCGAGTCCTTGTTGCGATCATGTCGTTCACCCTCAATCACAACCTTCGCTGGCGCGAGGCACGGCTCTTTCCCGACCTCACCGCCGCCGCAATTTACACCGCTGCCGTAACGGTAGTCCTGATTTCTGTGCTCGCGCTGCCCATTGGTGGTCTGCTCGCCACTTCCGGTGTCTTGGCGATCGTGTTGGGTCTTGCTCTGCAGAACACACTGGCGGATGTGTTTGCAGGAATCGCATTCGGCATCGAAGCGCCCTTCAATGTCGGCGATCGTATTTCGCTCGGCGATAAAACCGAGGGAACGGTAGTTCAGATGAACTGGCGTTCGATTCGCATTCTCACCGATGGCGATGATGTTGCTATTGTCCCCAACAGTGTGGTCGCGAAATCCGACATCGTAAACCGCAGCTTTCCGACTCGTGTTCGTTCAGCATTCATCGAGCTTTCGTGTCCCGCCGCCTCAAATCCCGAACGAGTCATCGATACGATTGAACAAGCCACATTGCTGTGCCCTCCCATTCTTCCGATGCCGCGCTCCAGCGCCGTGCTGACACGCCTCGGGGCGACGGAAAACCGCTATCGGGTGAATTTTTCGGTGCCCGATACTGAGCACCTTTCAACGACTAAGGACCTGCTATTTCGGCACGCAAGGCGACAGCTTTACTATTCCGGGCTCTACTTTCTGCGCACTGCGCAAGACATGCGAACACCCGATGAAGGTACGAGCCGACCATTTCCGGTACTGCCGGTTCTTCAAGAGATCACGCTTTTCGAAGCCTTGGGGACGGAGCAACTGGCGGAATTGCCAGCCCAGCTAAGACCTCGGTCGCTCGAACCCGGAGAGGTGCTGTTCGCGCAAGGGGGAACTGAAGCGACGCTGTTCATCGTCGTCTCGGGAATACTTGAGATCAGCCAACATACCGAGCCTTCTGGGCAGCAGA
>Ga0210398_10003443_pt1 | contig 15157 bp, 10 predicted proteins | sample IncBWC4OmetaG_FD_161047 | JGI IMG/M metagenome (GOLD analysis project Ga0210398, IMG submission 161047) | Forest soil microbial communities from Barre Woods Harvard Forest LTER site, Petersham, Massachusetts, United States - Inc-BW-C-4-O | ecosystem: Environmental > Terrestrial > Soil >...
ATCCTCCACTCGTTGACTGTATTCAAGCCTGAAGAATAAATCTCGTATGATGGCGCTGCGCTCGCAAGAGGAGGATTGTGCAATGACACCCGTTATTCGAATCCGGATCGATTTCGCCGATAACGTCCATGTGGGTCCGGGCAAGATCGCATTGCTCGAGGCGATCAAATCCAGCGGCTCCATTTCCGACGCCGCACGCTCTCTGGGCATGAGCTACCGCCGCGCCTGGATGCTGATAAACAGCCTAAAACAAGGATTTAGCGAAGCCGTGACCATATCGGCCGCCGGCGGCGCCGGCGGTGGCGGCGCGCGACTGACGACCTTCGGCGCAAGCCTGATCAAGCAGTACCGAACGCTGGAGCGCGAAGTCGGCCGCCTCGGTGCGCAGCGCCTGACGGACATCGTGCCGCATGTCGTCGCGAAGGCATCTCCGGCGGCGCGCGCCGGCCGAAAACAACTTGCAAAAAAAATCGTGCAACGCGGGGAGAAGATCTCGTAACATCTATCCCAGAGCCATTCGTCGTATTTCCTCCGATACAACGGACGACTGTCTTCTGGTTCCCCACGCTGTATCTCTCGGAATATAGCCGGCGAGTAACGGGAAGAATATATTGACGACGATGATTGTAATTGAGGCAGTGCTGATTGCCTGCTCAACAGGCGAGGTGTTTGTTCGCCGCCATTAAAAGCGCAAGTGCTGGACTCCAGTACTGGAACTCCAATCGCAAACGCTCAGGTTACTATGCGCTCAATCGAGGATCCGGCGGCTCATGAAACGGGAGTCTCGGACAACGATGGATTGTCAGTCTACCTCGCCTCACCGGGCGGTTGCGAAGTTCATTTCCCCTTGTTGCAGATCGAATCGCGCTGGTAGCGATAGCGCGGTTTACAGCGACCGGATACGTCACCAGGGAAATTACATCCGACAGGGACCGCTTGGATTTCGAGGGAGCGATTCCAATTAAATTGGAACCCGTTCCGCGCAAATGCAATTGCTGCAAGCGCGCCGGGCTATCTTGCAAGCCGAGGCTTGCCGCGCTCATAGCGCGAGCCTCGGTTTCTCCAAACCCTCCTCCACCCTACGCACCGGATACAAGTTGTAATGCGTATCCCACGACGCGTGCCGGCGCAAAAAGAAGTCCAAGCGCGCAACAGGACTGGCTGCAAACGTCGCATCCCGCTCGCACCGGTTCCAGAATTCGGCCGCGAGCCGCGGATCTTGTTCGATCATTTTCTCTGCAATCTGCTCGGCGACATACGGTTCCATGTGTTCCTTCTGCTCGAAGCAGGCGTTGAACAGGCCCCATGCGGCGAACGAGTCCGGTGCTCGGGGTTCGAACAGTGCCACCACCAGCCGCGCCAAGGGCTGTGCAATTGGCACTAACAGCGCGCCGTCGTTGGGGGTATACATCTCTTCGTGCCAGGCGCCGCTCAGTTGTGCGCGCATGCGTCCTTCGAATGGTGCCGTGGAGAATCGCACCTCCGTGGCGCGAAACGCCTTGGCTTTCATTTCGCCACGAGTGCCGGCCAAGCGTGAAAAGGCGATGCCATGAGCTTCCAGCCGCGGTGCGATGTCGGCGGCGAAACCCGCGGGAACGACGTACCCGCCGAGCGGCACGGTCGCCGATACTGAAACCTCGACTTGATCGCGAAGCGGCACGCGCCAGATTTGCGGCGTTTTTGGATCGTACGCCGTGACAAGAACCCCGGATACTCGCGACGGCGTGCGCGTGTAGGCATAGCCTCTAAAGTCGATCACGCGTGCGGCCGTGGACGCGTCCCGGTCAGGAGTCGCGCCGCCCGCCTGCGCCGGTTCGCGCCAGCTCGACTTGAAATCGAGCGCCATCTCGGTGCCGCCCAGCTTCATCGCTGCCTGATCCGACTGATGCGCAAGCTCGAGCCAAGCGCGGCCATGAGCGCCAACCAGGTCGGCTAGGCTGGTGATGGTGTCGCGCATCACGCGGACGCGACGCGCGTAATCCTTCCAGGAGTGCGTTTCGACCAACACGGTAAAGCGATTCCGCTGCGGAAAATATCCGGTGGAGAAGCGCGGCGAATACACCGTCAAAGCAAATCCTGAGGCAGGGTCATCGGTGCTGGCCAGATCGGGATAGAAATCGAGGGCTAAAAACCCAAGTTCGGTGAGGCGCGCAATGAGCGCATCCCGCATCCGCCGCCCGCTCACCCTCAGGTTTGCATCGCCTTGATTGAGCGGCTCGACTTGCAGCGAAATGTCGGGCTCGAAGTCCGCGCCATCGGTGACATGCAGGTCTGCGCACACGAGCGGATCCCACGTATCGATCAGGTGCAACATGGCCCGCATCTCCGGGGTATCCGCCTTCATGTAGTCGCGATTGAGATTGATGTTTTGCGCAGTCGTGCGCCACCCGGTCTCGAGTGGACCATTCTGATTGGGTCGACTCCAGCGTCCAACGCGCTCGTGCCCATCTGTATTGAAAGCGGGAACGAACAGGACCGCAATCCGCTCCAACAATGCATTCGATGAGGAATCCCCAAGCAAATCACGCAATGCTGCAAACCCGGCGTCCTTGCCGTCGCTTTCGCCCGGGTGGATGCCGCCTTGAATCATGAGCAGGGGAATGGCCTTGGTGCGCAGTTCCGCCGGCGTCAGTGCGCCGGATCGGGAGATCAGCAGGCCACGCATGATGCGTCCCTCCGCCGAACGTCCGAATTCGAACGAGCGCACCGCGTCGGGCCACGTACGCGCCCATTCGCCGCTTAGGCGCTCGACCTCCTCGAGGCGTCCGGTCTCTTTGTAATTGGACAGCTCTGCGATCGTCAGTAGTGTTTTAGGATTCATCGGCGGATTCTAGCGACTGCTTGCCTTGAGCACGAGGTCAGACTAATGCAACGCCGCCCCCTATAATGACCGTCATGCAAATTGCGATATTCACGACCGGCGGCACGATCGACAAGGTTTACTTCGACGCCAAGGGTGGCTATGAAGTCGGCGCACCCATGGTTCGCCAAATCTTGGACCAGGGCCGCGTGACGGCGCACATCCCCATCGTGGAGCTGTTGCGCAAAGACAGCTTAGAGATGACGCCGGTTGATCGAATTGCGGTTCGCGATGCCGTCGCCGCCTCAGACGCGACCCGCATCATCGTGACCCATGGAACCGATACCATGGTCGAGACGGCGCGCGAGCTGCGGGGGCTTTCGGGCAAAACCATCGTGTTGACCGGTGCCCTGCAACCCGCACGATTTGCCGACAGCGACGCGGCCTTCAACTTGGGCCTCGCCGTCGGCGCCGTCCAGGTACTCCCGCCCGGCGTGTACATCACCGCCAACGGACAAGTATTTCCCGCCGATTCCGTGCGCAAAAATACAGTGTTAAATCGATTCGAGTCCGTTTGAAAAAAATACAATCGCTCGCGTGAAGTTGCAACAATTCAGGCCTTGCCTTAATCGCCGCGGCCGAGTAAAAAAATCATATATGAGCATTGTCCGTAAGCGCGCTGAAACCAGCGACCCACGCAATTCCTTCGCCGCTGCCACCTTTAGAAAGGTCTTGAAGGGATTTGAGATCGGCGGCCTCCCGTATACGGAAGTCGAATTTCAACTCAAGCGATTGCTCGCCACAGGAACTCCTCCCGGCGAGCTGCGTGAAGTTCTGCGCCGCTGTGAATTGATCGAACCGTTGCCGGAGTACGCGTACCGAGAAGTTGCGGGCCTGCTCGATAAAGCGATCGAGCAGGAGGCGGCGCTGCAGAGCGATCCGCAGGACGCAATCGATCAACAGAAGGAATTGGATCCGGCGGCGCTCTCGGCCGAGTTGCAAAATACCCGCGACACGTTGGAATCGGAGCGAACCCGGGTACGAGAGGCAGAGGAAGCCTTATCGGAGAGAATCGTCTCCGAGGCCTCGCTGCGATCTCGCCTGGACATGACGATGCGGGAGTCCGAGCGCTTCCAGGGGGAATTGATCGCGGCGCGCAATTCTGTCGCGAGCAAAGACAAGATCACTGCGCTGATGCGGCAGACTCTCAACGAGCGCGACGCCGAACTCGCCGCGATAAGTGCCGAGCTCGAAACGGAGCGACGCAAAAGTCAGGAAATCGAACGCTCACTGACCGACAGCCATTCGCTGAGCGGCGCCGCGCGCGAATCGCTGGCCTCACAGGGCAAAACTCTGGCTGAGATACGGCAAACGCTGGCGGAGCGCGATACGCAGTTGGCCGCCCTGCGACGCGAACACACCGAGACGCTCGCCGCGCTCGAAACGGAGCGGCGCAAGAGTCAGGAGATTGAGCGCTCGTTGACCAATAGCAATTCGCAAATCGGCACTGCACGCGAGTCGCTGTCATCACAGAGCAAAACGCTTGCCGAGATGCGGAAGTTGCTGGCGGAGCGCGATTCGCAGCTCGCCGTGCTGCGCCAGGGACACACCAAGGCGACGGGCGATTTGGAAAGCCGCGCTCAAAAGGCCGAGGAGAAGTTGCAGGCGGCGAAAAGGCGCGTGGATGATTTGAGGTTGGAACTGAAAGCAAGTCACGATTCCATCGCTGCGGGCAACGCGCAAGTTGCCAACCTGCAGTCGAAGCTGCGGGATAACAATGCACTGATCGAGAAATTGGGTGCATCCGTGAGAAGCGAGGCTAAGCGCGCCGCGCAATGGCAAGCGACAGCGCAGCGAGTTCCCGAAGCGGCCATAACATTAACCGCGGAGGAAATCCTGCCGCCGGAAGACGTCCTTCAAGCGCGGGCTCAAGCCACACCGGTCTCGGACTCACCGCCCAGCGTCCGCTTGAATGTTCGCGACTGGCGCTGGAATGTCCGCCCAACCCCGCGAGTAGTGTGGATCGGCGCCGCGATCGTGTTGCTCGCCACGGCGATCTGGTTTGTTGCTCATCGTTCCGCGCCGGCGCCGAGCAAACCGGTCGCCGCGGCGGCTACCGTGATCCCGCCCGGCACGACGATCCACGACTGTCCAACGTGTCCTGCCCTCACCGTGTTGCCGACGGGTCGATTCGAACAAGGATCGGCACCGATTGAAAATGGTTCCGCGTTTGAAAAGCCGCTGCATTGGGTGATGATTGCCCGCCCGATCGCGTTATCGACCAATGCCGTCACCGTGGATGAATTCCGCGAGTTCGTTGCCGCGACCGGTAGAGACATGCAAGGCTGCGACACGTACGACGGCGAGTGGCGCCATCAAGCGGGAAACAACTGGGATAATCCCGGCTTCGTGCAAACCGGTTCGCATCCGGTCACCTGCACCTCCTGGAATGACGCCAAGGCCTATGCGGCCTGGCTGGCGGCGAAGACCGGCCAGCCCTATCGCTTGCCCAGTGCGTCGGAGTGGGAATATGCGGCGCGTGCCGGCGGAGCGGCGGCGCCGTGGAGTGCCGAGGGCTTGGATGCCTGCGCCAACGCGAACGTCGCGGATCTAAGCGCGGGCCATCGTTACCCTGGCTGGGCCGTGTTCGCTTGCAATGATGGTTTCGTCCAAACTTCGCCCGTGGGAACTTTCAAGGCCAATTCATTTGGTCTCAACGACATGCTGGGCAATGTGTTTCAGTGGACCGAAGATTGTTGGAGTGCGAACTACAAGGGCGCCCCCATTGATGGCTCGGCCCGCCTGGACGGCGATTGCACCGAGCGCGAACTTCGCGGCGGCTCGTGGTTCAGCAGCCCGACGTATGTGCGCGCCAATTATCGCAATCACTTCGGCGCGGACTATCGGACCAGCACCGTTGGAATTCGCTTGGCCAGAGATATCTCACCATGAGGCAGCTCGCGTGGATGATCGCTTCCGCCGGCATCGTGTGTCTGCTCCCATTCCTCGCTGCACCGTCATTGGCGGCCAATAATGACTTTGAGCGCTGCCGCGCAGGTTCGATAGATGCCTGCTACGACGCGATCCGCTGGAAGCCCAGTGATCCGTCGCTGCTCACGGCCTTAGGGGATGCCCAGCTTCGTGCCAATCGCCCCGCGGATGCACTCCGAAGCTTCCAACGCGTCGCGACCCTTGCGCCAAATCTGCCCGGCGTAGCCGCAAAGATCTCTGCGATCGAGGCAAAGTTGTCCGCAAAGCGCACGCCGGGAAATTCACCGCTGCGCACCGCCTCGGCCAATGCAGCCGGCAAACGCTACTCGAACGCCGCACCAGAGACGCAATCGCACTGAACTGCTATAAGAGCGGGCAGTTTCGACAAATAACGCGGGATGCGCCAATGCGGACCAGTCCTCGTTGCGCCACGGAGAACAAGAAATGCAAGATTGCGAGATTGAGAACAAGCAAAGGCGCGGGTTGCTACTGACGGCCGCCGCAGCCGGTGCCACGTTGGTGTTGCCGCGAATGATCCTCGCCGCCGCCGACAGGCCCGACCAGTCGACATATGGCGGCGATCTGAATTCAGTCCGCGCAGCAATCGAAAAACAGCGGCCCGAGGCCATCAAGCGTCTGCAGAATTGGATCGCGCTGCCGTCGATCGCCGCGGAAAACCGCAATATGCAAGAGGGCGTGCAAATGATGATCGCCCTCTTGAAAGACGCCGGCTTTCAAAGCGCGAGAGTGATGCCCACCGACGGTCAGCCCGGCGTGTTCGCGACATTGGATGCGGGCGCAGCACGCACAGTCGGTATGTATTTCATGTATGACGTGAAACAGTTCGACCCCAAAGAGTGGAGTTCTCCACCCCTGGAAGGCGCCATCGTCGACCGCCCGCCCTTCGGCAAGATCATGATAGGCCGTGGCGCCACCAACCAAAAAGGGCCCGAGGCGACCTTTCTCGCCGCGCTGCATGCGCTCAAGGCCGCCGGCCGCAAGCCTCCCGTGAATATCGTGCTGGTGGCCGAAGGCGAAGAAGAAATCGCCTCACCGCATTTCGCCCAGGTGGTGCATCAACCCGAAGTGCTGAAGGCATTGGCCAAATGCCACGAAGTGTTCATGCCCTTTGCGTCGCAGTCGCCGCAGGGCTCGGTGCAGATAGCGCTCGGCGCCAAGGGCGTGGTGGAAGTGGAACTGGTGGCCTCAACGGAGAAATGGGGCCGCGGATCCAAGGACGACATTCATTCCAGCTACAAAGCCGAACTCGACAGCGCGGTGTGGCGCATGGTCAAGGCCCTCTCGACGCTCGTGTCCGAAGACGGCAACGATCCGGCCATCGACGGTTGGTTTGAACGTGTGAAGCCCTTGACCGGGCGCCAGAAGGAACTCATCGCCGAACAAGTCGCGCACACCAACGAAGCGGATGTCAAAAAACTGCTGGGTGTGCAGCACTGGGTGCGGGACCTGTCGTATCGAGACGCGCTCGAGCGGCTAGCCGCGCAGCCGACCGTCAATATCGAAGGCATGTACGCCGGCTACATCGGCCCGGGTGGGAAAACCATCCTGCCTTCAAAGGCCACCGCCAAGTTGGATTTGCGCTTGGTACCCGACCAAACCGCCGCCGATTGCGAAGCCAAGCTCAAGGCGCATTTGGCCAAGCGCGGTTACGGCGATATCGAAGTCAAGGTCACCGGCGGCTACGATCCGACGCAAACCGATGAGAATTCATCGCTGATCAAGGCGTCGACTGCCGTTTACAAGCAACTCGGCATGCCGGTGAGCTTATCGCCGCGCCTCGCCGGCTCCTGGCCAGGCTATATCTTCACCGGCGCGCCGGTGAGCTTGCCCGCCGGTCATTTCGGCACCGGCCACGGCAGCCGCGCGCACGCGCCGGACGAGTACTACGTGATCGAGTCGAGCAATCCTGCGGTGCAGGGCATGGCGGACGCGACACTGTCGTATGTGATGCATCTGTATGCATTGGCTGCGGTAGCCTAAATGCTAGGAGATGCAAGACAGTCCACAGTTGCAACTTGCGGACTATAGCTTTAACGTTTTTGGGGACAGCCGACTTAAACTGGTCGCAACATCCGAGACGCTCCGCTTGAGCGAATCGTGCCGTGATCGCCTCACCACGGCGCCGGCTTGTAGTCTTTCAGGAACTGTCCCCACACATGCTCACCGCTCAGGCGGCCGCTGAAGATGGGATCGACGATGCGCGCCGCGCCGTCGATGATGTCGAGCGGTGGGGCGAATCCTAAGCTCGCCTTGCGCGCCGCGTGTGCGGCCGGATCTTCATCGGTCACCCATCCGGTATCGACCGCGTTCATGTGGATTCCGTCTTTGACGAAATCCGGCGCGCTGGTGCGCGTCATCATGTTGAGCGCCGCTTTCGCCATGTTGGTATGCGGATGCTTGTCGGTCTTGGTGCTTCGATAGAACTGGCCCTCTACGGCGCTGACATTCACCACATGCTTGTGGTTTCCCAAGGTTCGCAGCATAAGCGGCTTTAGGCGCGCATTGAGGACGTAGGGTGCGATGGCATTCACCAACTGCACCTCGAGCAATTCAGGCGTTTTCACCTCGTGCATGCGCAACCGCCAGCTGTTCACCTCGCGCAAGTCGACCTGCTGCAGGTCCTCATCGAAGCGATCGGCAGGAAACACGGCCTCGCCGCGGCGATAATCCTCATCAAGATAGCGCCGCTGCGACAGCACCGCGCTATGCAGCAGCCCCTCACCAGGCAAGCTCCGCGCGGCGGTGGCTGCGGCTGCGGCCAGGGTGCCGGGCGGCGCAGGCGTCTGCGATCCCTCGAGGCGTCGGCGCAATTCACCGTGGCTCGCGAGCGGTCCGCGCCACGCACCGGGCAGTGCGGCGAGCGGCACGCTCTCGCGCGCGAGTAGGTGCTCGAAGAACCCCGCGGGACGGCGCACCGTCTGGCAGGCGTTGTTCAGGAGGTAATCGAGCCGCGGCAACCTCTCCAGCAGAAACTGCGTAAACAATTCGACGCTCGGCGTATGCCGCAGATCGAGTCCATGAATTTCCAGGCGCTCCTGAAAACCGCCGAAGTCGGGCTCTTTCGAGTACCGATCGACGGCGTCCACTGGGAAGCGGCTGGTCACGATGACATGCGCGCCGGCGCGCAGCAGCTTCAACGATGCCTGAAAGCCGATCTTGACGCGCGCGCCCGTAATGAGGGCGTAGTGACCCGCGAGATCGGCGCTCTGCTCGCGTTTGGCGTAATTGAATTCGCCGCATTCATCGCACATCGAGTCGTAGTATCGATGCATTTTCGCAAAGGGCTGTTTGCAGACATAGCAATTGCGCTCCTGATGGAATTCAGGGTGAGCGCTCTCTACATCGGCCTTCGGCCGCTCGAGCCATAGCGGCGCATAAACTTTTGACCGCCGCTGCATGCGCAGACCCGCGCGCTCGATAATATTGCGGTCATGCTCCTGCGAAACTTGGCGCTTGGCGCGCCGAAAGCCCTTGAGCATTCTGGATACATCGTGCCGATCGGGCTTCGCAACCAGGCCTGCCAGCATCAAGAGTTCGCGCCGCTGGTCTTGAGTCAGGCGTGTGAGATGCGATCGATCGGCCTCGATGCTGCGCAGGACGCGCACGCAGGTGCGCACATCCTCATCGGTCAGGGTCGTGCCAACCATCAAGCTATCGCGTACAAAAACTCGACGAACGATGCGCTTGCACCGTCCAATCCCTTGATCTTGGGATTCTTCGAGTCGATCAAGTAGTACTCATCCGGCGCGTGCGCCCCGGTGCCATGGCCCAAGCCGAAATCAGTCGCCGGCAAACTCAAAGGGGGGGCGGTGAATCGATAGCCGGGCCAGGATCCGGGGTTGCGCGGCACCACCAGCGGCGGGGAACCGAGCTTGTTGAAGGTCGCGACCACCGTCTTGAAGAACTTACTGTCCGGATCGGTCTGCGTGGGATCGTAGCCGCCGCTCATGTTGACCTGGATGTCTCCAAATCCGTGCTTGGCCAGATGCGCCTTGACCTTCGCCAGCGTATCGGCGGCAGTCATGTCGGGTACCAAGCGCATGTCGATTTTGGCCACGGCCCGATGTGGCAGCACGGTCTTGCCGCCGGGTCCCGTGTAGCCGCCGACCAGACCCTCGATGTTGATCGTGGGCTGCGAAAATAGGCGCAGCAGCGAGTCCTGCCAATTCAAGTCGTGCACCCAATGCTCCACTCCGAATTCAGCTTTGATTGTGGCTTCGGGCACCGTCTTCGCATAGGCGACTACCAATTTCTTTTGGCTCTCGGATAGGGGTTTGACCTTTTCAAAGAACCCTTCGACGGCGGGCGTATGCCCATCTTTCTCCACTAAGGTGTTGAGCGCCTGCACCAAGTGCCAGGACGGCGAATCCACCTGCGCTTCCAGGCTGGAGTGGATGTCCTTTTTCGGCCCTCGTCCCCAGGTGGCGCCATCCGAGACCAATTCCATCTCGACCACGCCCTTGGCGCCGGCGGCCACTTGCACGCTGCCGTCAGTGTCCTGGCTGGCATCCGGCAACATCACGCCGATGCAACCCTTCATGTGCGGAAACACATCGGGGCTATTGACGATCTCGCCGAAGTGCGGCGAGGCGATTTCTTCTTCGCCTTCGCAGACCAAGACCAGATTGACCGGCAATTTCCTTCCCGTCGCCTTGAATGCCATGAGCGCGCTCAGAAAGGAATTCTGCGGGCCTTTCTGATTTACGGCGCCGCGGCCCATGCACACGGTTCCTAAGCCCGCCTTCTCAACGAGCCGGCCTTCGAGCGGCGGCGAGCTCCACTCCTCGGGTACGAACTGTTTCACGTCATACACGAAATAGACCGCGACCGTCGTTTTGGCGCCCGAGTCCAATCGCCCGAAAACGCCGGGCTTGCCCGAAGTCGGGATGATTTTCACGCCCGTGAAACCGGCATCGGTGGCCAGTTTCGCCATGTACTCGGCGCCTTTGGGATAGTTGCGGTTCTCGGCCGCAATGGAGGGCAGCGCAATCCAATCCTGCAGGCGCTTCACATTCTCCGCGTGCATTTTCGGAATCTGCGCCAACACCGCTGCCTTATCCGGATCATCGCCGGCTGCCGCCAGCGCTGCAGCCGGGACGGCGAATAACACCGCGCCCGAGAGTGCGCCTTGCAGCCAATCGCGCCGGCTAAAAGGCTCGCTTGAATCAGTCATGAGCATCCCCCCGTTTTAGATTGGCGCCATTTTGACTTAAACCGGCGGCGCCGCGGGCAGCTTTCTGCCTGCCATTAAAGAAGGTCCGGCGCCCATGGCCGCTTTACGCGCCGAAATCCGATCTCATGCTTAGAGGGCAACAATTCATGAGTGGGATCATGCCGAATCGATGGGTCATTGCGATCGCGGGAACCGTGCTTATGGTCACGATCGGCTGCCTGTATTCCTGGGGCTTGTTCACTCAGCCGTTGCTGGTGGCGTACGGCTGGGACTTGAGGACCACGACCTGGGCCTACGCCATCGCGAATTTCTCGCTGGCGGCGGTGGGCGCGGTCATCGGCGGATTCTGGCAAGACCAAGCCGGCCCGCGAAAAGTCGCGATGGTGGGGGTCACGCTCTGGGGGTTGGGGAATGTACTCGCAGGCTTGGGAACCTCGAGGCTGGGAGCGCCCTGGCTGTATGCGACCTACGGTATCCCGGGCGGCATCGGGGCTGGGATGGCCTACATCACACCGGTGGCGATGGTCACAAAGTGGTTTCCCGACCGCAAGGGCCTCGCGGGCGGTCTCGTTGCCGCCGGTTTTGGTCTGGGCGCGTTCGTCTATAACCTGTTGGTACCGCGCCTCGCCGGTTTTCATGGCGCTGCGCTGCACGCCGGCGGTTTGCTCGCCGCGAAAGCGGCCGCGACAGCCGCGGGCACGCTGTTCAATCCGGTGGACCTCACGCCGGCGCAAACCTTTACGCCGGCCGATATCGCCGCCGTCATGCAGGTGTTCGTTGCCTCCGGCGGGGTGTTTCTGGTCGTCGGCCTGGCCGCGGCGTCGCTATTTCGCAATCCGCCGCCGGCTTACCGCGTGGCTTCACTTACGGGCCTGGCCGCGATACCAACGGTCGAGTCCTACTCGCCGTCGCAAATCATGGCGACGCCGCAGTTTTATCTGCTGTGGTTGCAACTGTTCGTCAATGTCATCGGCGGCATCACCATAATCTCGAACGCCGTGTTCATCCTCACCGATCTGACTTCTGTCTCCGCGGCAGCGATCGCACCCCTGTTCGGCCTGGTCAGCATTTTCAATGCGCTCGGCCGTTTGTTCTGGGGCGCCGTGTCGGATCGGATTGGCTGCAACAGAACCTTTGCGGCCATGTTTGCCATTCAGGCGGTGACGTTGTTTCTGTTGAGCGATGTCCATGATCTGAAGCTCGCGCTGCTCGGCACCTCAGTGGTGCTGTTTTGCTGCGGCGGAGGTTTTGGGACGATGCCCTCGTTCAATGCGGGCTGTTTTGGCACCAAGTATATGGGCCTGAATTACGCGCTGATTCTCACAGCCTGGGGTTTCGCCGCGCTGGTCGGCCCCATCCTGGTTGCGCGTGCCAAAGACATGACCGGTTCCTTTGCGGGCATCCTGCCGCTGATGGCACTGGTGCTGCTCGGCGCCGTCATTCTGCCCTTCCTGACGAAGAAGCCGGCGCGCAGACAGCCGCTGCGAGAGTCCTTTCCACGCAGCATCTACGAATCCCTGGATACGTCGCCGACCGGCGAATTCCGCTAGCCCTGTCGGGGCGTGATGCGAGCTAACCCGCGCGGTTCTCGGGAAAGCTCAAGGTTTGTAAGCGGTTCGCGTCGGCATGGCCCAGCTTCTTCTGCGCGCGGATCTCATTCACGATTTCGAGCGCCGTCTTAGGTGTAGGCGGCAGCTCGGCGTCGCTCTGCTCGAGCGGCGACAGACGCTGGCCCCAACGAATGAGGTGCGCCGATAAGGTCAGACCGCCGCCAAACGCCGGCATCAGCACCAGGCTATTCGGTGCGACGCGGCCCTCTTCCACGGCTTCAACCAAGGCGACCGGGGCGGTGGCCGAACTCATGTTGCCGTACTTCTGCACTGTTAAAAATACCTTGTCGGCGCTTGCGCCGGCACGCTTGGCGACGGCGTCGATGATGCGCAAGTTCGCTTGATGTGGGACGACCAGTCCGATATCCGCCATGGTGACGCCGGCTCGGCGCATCACGTCGAGACTGGCTTCGCTCATGCCTTGCACGGCCTTGCGAAAGATTTCCTGTCCATCGAAATCCCAGCTGGTCTGCCCATACTGCACCCCGAGATTGGCGTACATGGTGCCCATGCCGCGCACGCGCAGGATTTGCCGGGCATCGGCATAACATTGCAGCTTCTCGGCGATGACACCGGATTCGCTCGGTGACTCTTTGAGCACCACGGCCGCCGCACCATCACCGAACAGCACCGCCACATTGCGATTGTCCCAATCCATGTACTGCGAAATCAGCTCGACGCCGATAATGAGGGCATTTTTGACCACGCCGGTCTTGATCATGGCGGTGCCGATCGACAGCCCATACATGAAACTGGTGCAGGCGGTGTTCACATCGAATGCCGCCGCCTGGGTGGCGCCGATTCGTTGTTGTACGCCGGAGGCGCTGTTGGGTACGAGCTCATCGTTGCTGCAGCTGCCGTAGATCACCAGCTCGATGTCTTTGCCCGACATACCGGCGCAGGCAATGGCGCGGCGCGACGCCGTGATGGCGAGCTCGATCCCGGGCACATGGGAGATGCGACGCTCCTTCATGCCCGTGCGCGTCGTAATCCACTCATCATCCGTGGGCAGGAAAGTCGCGAGGTCCTGATTCGACAGAATGAGCGGCGGAAGGCATTTGCCCCAGCCGACGATGGCCGCGTGCGTCAATGAACTCCCCTAACACAATTTTTGTGCCGCGCATTGTCCCCCATATGGGCTGAACTCGCACGCCCGCCGCCCAAGCCGCGGCGACAGGGCCGCCAATTGGCCCAGCGGCTGAACGAATCAGACGCTCATGGGTTGCGGCGTCCCGACGCGGCTCTCAGTCGGCCGACACCGTGCGGCTGCTGGCCCACTCACGCAGAGCGGCCACTTTTTCTGCCATGACGACGGCCAAGGGCCGGGTACTCTGCATCTCGTGCGCGATCATGGCCGCCGTGACAGGCTGTTTCGCGGCATGCGCGCTGTAAAGCGCCGCGACGATGGCCTGTTCAATCTCCGCCCCGGAGAAATTCTCGCAGCGGCCGGCGAGCGCAGCCAGCTCCGGGGCGCTCAAGGAAAGGCCCCGCTTGCGGCTATGAATGGCGATGATGTCCGCACGCGCGTCCTTGCGGGGCAAATCGACGAAAAAGATTTCATCGAACCGACCCTTGCGGATCAATTCCGGCGGCAGCGCCGTGATGTCATTCGCCGTGGCGACCACAAAGATGCGTGAACGCTGCTCAGCGAGCCAAGTGAGAAAGGTTCCGAGCACGCGGCGCGAGACGCCGCTGTCGCCTTCGCCCTGTGCGAGCGCCTTCTCCATCTCATCGACCCACAGCACGCAGGGCGAGAGGCCTTCCGCGGAATGCAGCGACTCGCGCAAGTTTTTTTCCGCTTCGCCCTGCCACTTGGTGTAGAGCGCGCCGAAGTCCAAGCGCACCAGCGGCACGCCGAAGATTCCGGCGGCGGCGCGTGCCGCCAAACTCTTGCCGCAACCCTGCACGCCCAACAGCAAGACGCCCTTTGGCGGGTCGAGCTCGGGAGCGCTGCCGTCGTATGCGGGCTTACGGCTCGTGAGCCAGTGCCGCAAATTCTGCATGCCGCCGACATCGGTGAACTTGGCGGTTGCCGCCTCGTACGTCAGCGATCCGCCGCGATTCAACAGCTCGTATTTCTCGGCGAGCACCGCCGAGAGGTCCTCGAGCGTGAGGGCGCCATGATCGAAAATCGCGTGGCGCACCAGGCGCTCCGCATCCGAGGCCGTGAGACCATTGAGATTATCGACGAGTTTGGTCAGCACCTCGCGATCCAAGGAGCAGGGCTTGCCGGGATTCGCGCCATTCCACTCGCGCACCACGCGCGTGATGATCATCAGGCGCTCGTTGGTCGAAGGCAGCGCGAGATGCAGACGCGCCGCAAATTGCTCGAGTTCATCCGGCAGCGTCACTTCATAGCTCATCAGCACGACGGTGCGGGCAACCTGGTCGTATCCTTGCGCGATGTCCTTCAGGAGTCTGACGTTCACCGGTTCTTTCAGATAGGGATGAAAATCGAGCAGCACATAGATGCCCGGCATCGGCGTGGCCTTCAGATGCTTCAGCAGCTGCTCAGGATCCGCGAGCATGCGCTGCGGACCGCCAAGATCGATATCGATGCGC
>Ga0210398_10003444_pt1 | contig 15156 bp, 8 predicted proteins | sample IncBWC4OmetaG_FD_161047 | JGI IMG/M metagenome (GOLD analysis project Ga0210398, IMG submission 161047) | Forest soil microbial communities from Barre Woods Harvard Forest LTER site, Petersham, Massachusetts, United States - Inc-BW-C-4-O | ecosystem: Environmental > Terrestrial > Soil >...
CACCGAATCGCTGGATCAGCAGACGGCAACATCGGAGGTGCTTCGTGTCATCAGTTCGTCGCCGGGCGAGCTCGATCCCGTCTTTCAGGCCGTATTAGAGAACGGGCGCCGAATTTGCGAAGCAAAGTTCGGAGTATTGTGGCTTTGCGAGGGTGACAAATTCCGTCCTGCCGCCATTGCGAGCGCCTCGCCCGCATTCGAAGCATTTGTCAGGAAACGCGGGACGTTCACACCTCATCCGAAACAGCCGCTTGGCCGCGTGCTGCAGACAAAAACCGTGTTCCAGGTGTTTGCCGGCGCCAAGGACGGATCGAGCACTGCCGCATTCGAACACGGCGGTGCGCAAGCCCTCATCAGTGTGCCGATGCTCAAAGAGACCGAGCTGATCGGTGCAATCAATATCTTTCGTCAGGAGAGGTTGCCTTTTACCGACAGGCAGATCGCTTTGGTGCAGAATTTCGCCGCGCAGGCGGTTATTGCCATCGAGAACGCCCGGCTGCTCAGTGAATTGCGGCAATCGCTGGAGCAGCAGACGGCGACGGCGGACGTACTGCGCGTCATCAGCGCGTCGCCCGGCGACCTGGAGCCGGTGTTCGGGGCCATGCTGGAGAACGCGACCCGCATTTGCGCGGCCAACTTCGGCAATATGTTCCTTATCGAGGACGGCACGTTTCGCACGGTCGCCATGCACAATGCGCCGGCGGCTTATTCCGATGCCAGGACGGCTCGGCCATTCCGTCCGCCGGCGGACAGCGCCCCAGGTCGCCTCGTGTCGTCAAAGGACGTGGTCCACGTCGCCGACCTGAGGGCGGAGCCAACATACCTGCGGCGCGATCCGTTCTCCGTCACCGGCGTGGAACTGGCCGGCATCCGCACACTGCTCGCCGTGCCGATGCTCAAGGACAATGCGTTGATCGGCGCTATCCACATCTATCGGCGCGAGGTGCAGCCGTTCACCGACAAACAGATTGAGCTGGTCAAGAATTTTGCGGCCCAGGCGGTGATCGCGATCGAGAACACGCGGCTGCTCAGCGAATTGCGGCAATCGCTGGAGCAGCAGACGGCGACCGCGGATGTGCTGCGCGTCATCAGCGCGTCGCCTGGCGCTCTGGAACCGGTCTTTGCAGCCATGCTCGAAAACGCCACGCGCATTTGCGACGCGAAATTCGGCATCATGACGCTGTACGAAGGTCGATCGTTCCGCGCGGTGGCGCTGCACAACGCGCCGCCGGAATTCGCCGAGGCACGTCGTCGCGAGCCGCTGTTTTCCCCGGCGCCGAGCAATCCGCTGGCGCGGGTCGCGGCGACCAAAGAGACATTGCAAATTCCCGATCTGCGGCTGGACGAATCCTATCGCTCCGGCGAGCAGGCAACCGTCATCATCGCGGAGCGCGGCGGCGCCCGCACCCTGATCGACATTCCGATGCTCAAGGACGGCGAGCTTGTCGGCGTATTCGGCATCTACCGCCAGGAGGTGCGGCCGTTCACCGACAAGCAGATCGAGTTGCTGCAAAACTTCGCCGCCCAGGCCGTCATCGCCATCGAGAACACGCGGCTGCTCAACGAGCTGCGCCAGCGCACCGATGATCTCACCGAATCGCTGGAGCAGCAGACGGCTACATCGGATGTGCTGAAGGTCATAAGCTCGTCGCCTGGCGAACTGGAGCCCGTGTTCCAGTCCATGCTGGAGAACGCCACGCGCATTTGCGAAGCGAAATTCGGCACGCTCTGGCTTGCAGAGACCGAGGGCCTACGGGCCGTCGCCGTTCATAACGCGCCCCCCGCATTTGCTGAGGCGAGACGCCAAAGTTTGGTTCCCCCCGGTCAGAACACCGCCGTCAGTCGTGTAATCACCAGCAAGGAGGTCGAACAAGTCGAGGACATTGCTGCCGATCCCGCGTACAGCCAGCGCGATCCGCTGCGCGTCGCTCTTGTGGAGCTGGTTGGAGCACGCACACTCGTTGTCGTGCCAATGCTCAAGGAACATGAACTTGTCGGCGCGATCAGCATTTATCGTCAGGAAGTCCGGCCGTTCACCGACAAGCAGATCGAGTTGCTGCGGAATTTCGCCGCCCAGGCCGTGATTGCCATCGAGAACACGCGGCTGCTCAACGAGCTGCGCCAACGCACCGATGATCTCACCGAATCGCTGGAGCAGCAGACGGCGACGTCCGAAGTGCTGAAGGTCATAAGCTCGTCGCCTGGCGAACTGGAGCCTGTGTTCCAGTCGATGCTCGAAAATGCCACGCGCATCTGCGAGGCCAAGTTCGGCAATTTGCTCCTTTATGATTCGGATGCATTTCGACTGGCGGCGATTTTCGGAGCGCCGCCCGCATGGGCCGAGGAATATCGCCGCAACCCGATATTTCGCCCAAGCCCGGACGTCCCCCTTGCGCGTGTCGCCGCGACAAAGCAGGTGGTCCACGTCGCCGACGTTGCGCGCGAGCCGAGCTACCTAGCCGGCGATCCGGCGATAGTGCCGCTGGTCGATATCGCCGGGGCCCGCAGCCTTGTCGTCGTGCCGATGCTCAAGGAGAATCAACTGGTCGGCGCTTTCGGCATCTTTCGCCAGGAGGTTCGCCCATTCACGTCCAAACAAGTCGAGCTGGTGCAAAATTTTGCCGCCCAGGCCGTGATCGCCATCGAGAACACGCGGCTGCTCAACGAGCTGCGGCAATCGCTGGAGCAGCAGACGGCGACGGCGGATGTGCTGCGCGTCATCAGCTCGTCTCCCGGCGAGCTCGAGCCGGTGTTTCAAGCCATGCTGGACAACGCAACGCGCATCTGCGAGGCCAAGTTTGGAGTGCTGCTGAGCTTCGACGGCAAGATGTTCGAGTTCGCGGCGGAGGTGGGCACGCCGCCGCAGTTTTTTGAATTCATGAGACAGCGCGGCCCGTTTTCACCGGTGCCTGGCAGCCATCTCGAACGCGTATTGCAGACAGGGCAGGTGAGCCACACCGTCGATTATGCCGCCGACTCCGCCGATGCTCCGCCCGTCAAACTCGGTGGCGCCCGATCGACGATCGATGTGCCGATGCTCAAGGACGGCGCGCTGGTGGGCGTGGTGTCGATCTACCGCCAAGAAGTCCGTCCGTTCACCGACAAACAGATCGCACTGCTGCAAAACTTCGCCGCCCAGGCCGTCATCGCCATCGAGAATACGCGGTTGCTCAACGAACTGCGGCAGCGCACCGACGATCTGAGCGAGTCGTTGCAACGGCAGACTGCGATGTCCGAGGTGCTCGGCGTCATCTCGAGCTCGCCGGAAGATATCCAGCCGGTCTTCCAGGCGATCGTCGAGAGCGCGGCGCGATTGTGCGAAGCGGATAACGCTTCGATATTCCGCGCCGAAGGCAACTTTGTCCGTCACGTGGCGGCCCATGGACGGGTTGCCACGATCGACGTAGGTGACGGCAGACCATTGGCCCCGGGTTCGATGAGCGGCAATGTGATCATGCGCGGCGAAACGATTCACATTTTCGACGCACTTGCGGTTGCCGAAGCCGCGCTGCCCGAAAACCGCGTGGCCATCGAGCGTGAGGGCGTACGCACCTTGATGGGCGTGCCCCTGCTGCGCGGCGATACCGCGCTCGGGGCCATTGTATTGCGGCGCATGGTGGTCCGTCCGTTTACCGACAAGCAGATCGAGCTCATTCAGAACTTTGCCGCCCAGGCCGTCATCGCCATCGAGAATACGCGTCTGCTTAACGAGCTGCGGCAATCGCTGGAGCAGCAGACGGCGACGGCGGACGTGCTGCGTGTCATCAGTTCGTCGCCCGGCGAGCTACAGCCGGTGTTCCAGGCCATGCTGGAGAATGCCACGCGCATCTGCGAGGCAAAATTCGGCACGATGTACTTCCGCGAAGGCGATGCTTTCCGTGCCGTTGCCATGCACGGCGCGCCGCCGGCCTACGCCGAAGCGCGGCTGCACAAGCTCGTTGAGCCAGGGCCCGATACCGGCATCGGCCGCGTCTTGGCCACAAAACGGGTTGTGCAGGTCGAAGATGCTGCCGCGGACCGCGGCTATTCTGCGGGCAATCCCATGCGGGTTGCGGCGGTCGAACTTGGCGGGATTCGTACCCTGCTCTGCGTGCCGATGCTCAAGGACGACGAGGTGATCGGCGCCATCGCGATCTATCGCGAAGTGGTGCGGCCGTTCACCGACAAGCAGATTACGCTGGTGCAGAATTTTGCCGCCCAGGCCATCATCGCCATCGAGAACACCCGGCTGCTCAACGAATTGCGGCAATCGCTGGAGCAGCAGACGGCGACGGCGGACGTGCTGAGCGTCATCAGTTCGTCGCCCGGCGAATTGGAGCCCGTATTTGAAACACTGCTGGCGAATTCTGTGCGCATCTGCGGTGCGAAGTTCGGCATTCTATTTCTTCCGGAGGGAAACGACGGACACCGCATCGTCGCTCTGCATGGGGCACCGCCCGCGTTCGCAGAATTCCGCCGGCGCGAGCCTGTCATAGAGCTAAATCCCGCCACCACACTTGGACGCGTAGCGGCAACGAAACAGATAGTTCAGGTCGAAGACATTCGATCTGACCCTGCATATACAAGCGACCCTACGCGATCTGCCCTCCTCGATCTCTCTGGCGCGCGCACCATGCTTAATGTGCCGATGCTCAAAGATGATGAGCTTGTCGGGCAGATAGCGATCTATCGGCAGGAGGTTCGGCCATTCAGCGAGAGGCAGATCGCGCTGTTGCAAAACTTCGCCGCGCAGGCCGTCATCGCCATCGAGAACACGCGGCTGCTCAACGAACTGCGCCAATCGCTGGAGCAGCAGACGGCGACGGCCGATGTGCTGCGCGTCATCAGCTCGTCGCCCGGCGAGCTGGAGCCGGTGTTCCAGGCGATGCTGGAGAATGCCACGCGCATCTGCGAGGCCAAGATCGGGATCCTCTTCAAATATGAGAATGGCGCCTATGCCGCCGTTTCTCTGCTTGGTGTGGCACCGGCCTATGCGGAATATCTCAATCGCGGACCGATCCAACCCGGCCCGGAGACCGGACTCGGACGTGTCGCCAATACGCGACAGACGGTGCAAATCGCCGACACGCAGGCCGAGCAAATTTATGCCGAACGCGAACCTTTCCGCGTCGCGACAGCCGAGCTGGGCGGAGCGCGAAGTCTGCTCAACGTGCCAATGCTCAAGGAAGGCAAGTTGATCGGCGCGATCGGCATCTATCGCCAGGAGGTGAGACCGTTCAGCGACAAGCAGGTCGAGCTAGTCACGAACTTCGCCAATCAGGCCGTCATCGCCATCGAGAATACGCGGCTGCTCAACGAACTGCGGCAATCGCTGCAGCAGCAAACGGCCACCGCCGACGTGCTCAAGGTCATCAGCCGCTCGACGTTCGATCTGCAAGCGGTGCTTGACACGCTGGTCGAGTCGGCCGCCCGGCTATGCGAGGCGGATATGGCCTCAGTCAATCGACAGACGGGCGAGGTCTATCGGCAAGTCGCCAGCTACGGCTACTCGGCTGAGTTCAAACAATTCATGGAAACCCGTCCTCTGCAACTGGGAAGCGGTACGGTCGCTGGGCGAGTCGTTACCGCAGGCAAAGCGGTCCAAATTGCCGATGTCCTGGCTGATCCGGACTACCAGTTCAAGGAAGGCGCGAGAGTTGGCGGGTTGCGCACCATGCTTGGCGTTCCGCTGTTGCGTGAGGGGATACCTGTTGGCGTGATTGTTTTATCACGTCGCACGGTGCAGCCGTTTACCGACAAGCAGATCGAGTTGGTGCAGACTTTCGCCGACCAGGCGGTCATCGCCATCGAGAACGTCCGGCTGTTCGAAGCCGAGCAGCAGCGCACCGACGAACTGAGAGCGTCGCTGGAGCAGCAGACCGCCACCGCCAACGTGCTCGATGTCATCAGCCGTTCGGCGTTCGATCTTAGGGCGGTATTTGAAACGGTTGCCGAGAGCTCGGCCCGCTTGTGCGGCGCCGACCGGGCGAACATATTCCGATTCGACGGTGAAGTGCTGCGGGTGGTGACGGGATACAATGCGCCGCAGAAACTCATCGATTGGCTTGAGCGAAATCCAATTCCGCTCGGCCGGCACAGCGTCGCCGCTCGGGCCGCGCTTGAGCGCCGATCGGTCCAAGTAGCTGACGTCTTGGCCGACCCGGAGCACACATACGCGGCAAAAAGTGTCGATCCTTTCCGCACGGTTCTCGCGGTGCCGATCCTCAAAGGCGATGAATTGCTGGGCGTCATCCTAGTTTACCACATCGTAGTCAGGCCGTTTACTGACAAGCAAATCGCGCTGGTCGAAACCTTCGCCGATCAGGCGGCGATCGCCATCGAAAACGTGCGGTTGTTCGAAGCCGAGCAGCAGCGCACTCATGAATTGAGCGAATCGCTGCAGCAACAGACCGCGACGTCGGACGTGCTCAAGGTCATCAGCCGCTCGACTTTCGACTTGCAGACAGTTCTCGACACGCTCGCAGAATCGGCCGTACGTTTATGCGAAGCCGACATCGCATCGATTCACCGCCAGCGGGGTACCAATTACCAAGCCGTCTCGACCTTCGGTGCGGCGGTCGGTCGGGTCGACACGCGTGCGCTCGTTCTCAGCAGCATTCCGTTTGCCGCCGGGCAGGGCAGCATTCTCGGCCGCACGGTACTCGAGCGCAGACCGGTGCAAGTTGCCGACGTGCTGGCCGACCCCGACTACACGCTGCAGGACGTACAGAAAAAGATCGGGTTTCGCACCATCCTCGGGGTCCCGCTGCTACGTGAAGGCAATCCTATCGGGGTCATCATTTTGATGCGCTTCACTGTGCGGCCGTTTAGCGAAAAACAGATCGATCTTGCCACCACCTTCGCCGACCAGGCGGGTATCGCCATCGAGAACGTGCGGTTGTTCGAGGAGATCCAGGACAAGAGCCGGCAGGTCGAGGAGGCGAGCAAGCATAAATCGCAATTCCTCGCCAACATGAGCCACGAACTGCGCACGCCGCTCAACGCCATTCTCGGCTACACCGAGCTCATCATCGACGGAATTTACGGCGAGGCGCCGGAAAAAATGCGCGCCGTGATGGAGCGCGTGCAGTCGAACGGCAAGCATCTGCTCGGCCTGATCAACGACGTGCTCGACCTGTCGAAAATCGAGGCCGGACAGCTCGTGCTGTCGATCCAGGATTATTCCATCAAAGACGTGGTGCACGGCGTCTACAGCGCGGTCGAGCCGCTGGCGAACAGCAAAAAACTCGCATTCAAGATCGAGGTGCCGCCAAACCTGCCGCCGGCCCGCGGCGACGATCGCCGTCTGACCCAGGTGCTGCTCAATCTGGTCGGCAACGCGATCAAGTTCACCGACGCGGGCGAGGTCGCCGTCAAGGCCGCGGCGTCGAACGGCGCCTATACTATTTCGGTGCGCGACACCGGCCCGGGTATTGCCGAGGCGGACCAGGCGAAGATTTTCGACGAATTCCAGCAGGCGGATAGCACGCAAACCAAGGTCAAAGGCGGCACCGGCCTCGGTCTGTCGATCGCGAAGCGCATCATCGAAATGCATGGCGGCAAATTATGGGTCGAATCCAGCCTCGGCGCCGGTTCGACCTTCTCGTTCACGGTGCCGTTGCGCGTCGAACACCAAGCGGGGCGAACATGAGCAAGCGGATTCTCGTTGTTGAGGATCAGGAAGACAACCGCCAGATCCTGCGCGATCTCCTCGGCAGCGCCGGCTACGCCATGAGCGAGGCTGGCGACGGCGAAGCGGGGGTCGCCGCGGCCAAGACCGAGCGTCCCGATCTCATTCTCATGGACATTCAGCTGCCGCTGCTCGACGGCTATGAGGCGACGCGGCGCATCAAGGCCGACCCCGACCTCAAAGCCATTCCGATCATCGTCGTGACTTCGTACGCGTTGAGCGGCGATGAGGCCAAAGCGCGCGCCGCCGGCTGTGACGCCTATGTCACGAAGCCGTATAGTCCGCGTCAATTATTGGCAAAGATCAAGGAGTTCTTGCCCGCTTAGCGCAAGATCGCCGGTCCAGCTTCGCTCCACAACCGAATCATCGATTGCGAGACGAGCATGAACAATCCACCCCTCATCCTCGTGGTCGACGACAACGAAACCAATCGCGACATTCTGATTACGCGGCTGGAGAAGCACGGCTATCAATTGCTACAGGCAGCGGACGGCGAAGAAGCGCTAGTGAGCACCGCCCAGCATAGTCCCGACCTGATTCTGCTCGACGTGGAAATGCCGAAGCTCGACGGCTTCGAGGTCTGCCGGCGGCTGAAGAACGATCCGGCGATGCCGTTCATCCCGATCGTATTGGTGACGGCGCGCGCCGCCAGCCAGGATGTGGTCACTGGCTTGGACGCCGGCGCCGACGAATATTTGACCAAGCCGATCGATCAGGCCGCGCTGGTTGCCCGCGTGCGCTCGATGCTGCGCGTCAAGGCGCTGCACGACCAGGTGCAGGCCCAGGCCGCCGACCTCGCCACCTGGAACCGTACCTTGGAGGAGCGCGTCAACCAGCAGGTCAGCGAGCTCGACCGCATGAACCGGCTGAAGCGCTTTCTGTCGCCACAGATCGCCAAGCTCGTGGTGTCGTCGGGCGACGACAAGCTTTTGGAAAGCCATCGTCGCGATATAACAGTGGTGTTCTGCGACCTGCGCGGCTTTACGGCGTTTGCCGAGAGTGCGGAGCCGGAAGACATCATCGCGGTGTTACAGGAATATTATCAGTGCCTTGGCGAATCGATCGACCGCTTCGAGGGCACGCTGCAGCATTTCGCCGGCGACGGCCTGCTGATCATCTTCAACGATCCGCTGCCTTGCACCGATCCGGCGTTGCGCGCGGTGCGCATGGCGGTCGAGATGCGCGGGCGGGTCGCGGCGCTGGTGGAGAAATGGCGCCGCTTCGGCCACGAGCTCGGCTTCGGCGTCGGCATCGCCTCGGGGCATGCCACTTTGGGCAGCGTCGGCTACGAGGGCCGGTTTCATTATTCGGCGAACGGCACGGTGGTCAATCTCGGCTCCCGCCTGTGTACGCAGGCCGCCGACGGGCAGATTCTGATCGACGGCCGGGTCCAGCTCGCCGTCGAAGCGATCGCCTCTACCGAGCCGATCGGCGATCTCGACCTGAAAGGCTTTCATCGCCCCGTCCGCGCTTTTAATGTACGCGACTTGATGGCGTAATGGATTTGCCGGCATCTGCCGAAAAACGCCGCAACGAAGGGGGAATCGTGCCCGAAAATCTGACCGATCTGATCGCGGAGCTCGCGCTCGCCAATCGCATTCTCGCCCATGAAGGCGTGCTCGACGCCTTCGGCCATGTCAGCGTGCGCCATCCGTCCGATCCCGGGCGCTATCTGCTGTCGCGCTCGCGCTCGCCGCTGTTGATCGAGCCCGGCGACATTCTCGAATACACGCTGGATTCCGCGCCGGTGCGGCCGCCCAAGGTGAACCTCTACGCCGAGCGCGTCATTCACGGCTGCATCTACCAGGCGCGCAGCGACGTCATGGCGATATGTCATCACCACGCCCCGGCGGTCATGCCGTTCTGCATCGCCGGCAAGCCGATCATGCCGGTGTTTCATCTCGGCGCCGCGATGGGCGAGGAGGCGCCGTTCTGGGATCAGCACGACGAGTTCGGCGACACCAACCTCCTGGTCGTCAAGCCGGAGGAGGGGCGGTCGCTGGCGCGCACGCTCGGGCGGCATGCCGCGGTGCTGATGAACCGCCACGGCGCCACCGTGGTCGGCGGCGGATTGAAGGAGCTGGTCGCGCGCTCGATCTTCATGTGCCAGAACGCCGAGTATCAGATGCGCGCGTTCTCGCTCGGCGCGGCGCCGCCGCTGCATCCCGGCGAGACCAGGCTTGCGGGCGTCATCAGCGCCATGCCGACCGTGGTAGGCCGGACCTGGGAATATTGGAGCTTGCGGCTCGCTGCGGCCGGCGCCACGCCGCCCCGGCGTAGCGCGAAGAAATCCGGACGAAGTCGGGGCAAAGCACGCAGCCGGCGATGACGCCTTCGGCGCGGTTCACGCCGAGAACGTCATCCTATCGTGGCGGCTGGAAGTGGCGGCGCTTGGCGCCGCCAGCGAATTGGTCCTCAGTGCCTTAGGCTTACTTCTTGCACGGACCGTCGTGGATCCAGATCGCGTGGGCGTTCTCGGCCGCACAATTGTTCGGGTAGGTCATCCTGGCGTGATTGAGCGGATCCATCCCGCACAGCGGCGCTGTGATAAGCGTAGGGCCGAAACCCTGGCAGAATACGTTGCAGGTGCCGAGATGGGTAATTTTGACGCCAGCGGCCTTGGCCGCGCAGGCGCTGTCATAAGTCTGGGGGCCGTCGGCCTTCACGACGCAGACCGGGCCGCCGCCGCAGGCCCGTGCCGCGAAGGCACTGCTACCGCTCGCCGCCAGCGAGATCGTGACAATCCCGGCTAGTACCGCAAGACATGAGAGATTGGTTCGCAAACTAAGCATATTTAGCCCCTCCTGGATTGGCGTGCACAGGCACCCCTCGCGAAATGTTAGCACAATTATCCGGACGGGATAGTGCATTGAAGCCTAAATGCCAGCCCTGCCGGCGCGCCGACGCCGCGCGTTGGCGCCACGCGGTTTGTCGAACGTATCCGTGGATCGCTTTGGGATTGTTTGGCCATCCCGGCACCGAAACCAACACAACCGTTCGGAGAAACCAAATAGCCCAAGCTCCGGGCGCGCGACGAGGCACCCGACCAATCAATGCCGGTCGCGCGCCGCGGCGCTGATCGCGCCGAGCATGGTGGCGCGATCCTTGTTGAGCACGCCGCGCACGGATTGTTGGCCGCCGATCTGCCCCATCTCGCGCTGCCGCTTGACCGTGGCCGAAGTCATCAGCGGCTCGACGCCGAGCTCGCGCAGCGTGTCGGCGACCTCTTCCATCTCTGCGGCGCGGCGCTCGCCGTGGTTGGCCATGCGTTCGAGATTGTAGGGCACGATCTTTGCCCAATCGAGGCCGGGGTAATTGTTCTTCATCGAGGCCGCCACCTCGTCGATGACGCCGGCGCGGGACGCGGCCAGAAAACACTCCAGCGTCAACGCCTCGATGCCCTTGATCATGACGCTGCGCACCATTTTGATGGCGGCCGCGGCGCCGGTTTCGGCGCCGGCGATGCTGACGCGCATGCCGAGCGCCGCGAGCGGGGGCGCGATCGCGCCGGCGTGCGGACCGGCAAGCAGCATCGGCGTTTGATGCCGTGCCGGATAAATCGGCGCCAGCACCGCGACGTCGACATAGCGGCCGGCAGCGCCGAGGAGTTTTGCGGTCTCCTGCTTGCGGCCGGGCGAGACCGAGTTGATGTCGAGAAAGTACGGCGTGCCGGCAAGATGCGCCTTGATCGCTTGCGCCGCTTCGATGCTCGACGCCGCGGTGACTGCCGAGATGATCAGGTCCACGCCGCGGACCGCGTCTCCGGCCGAATTGGCGCAACGCACGCCGGCCGCTTCGGCGGCGCGTTTGAGCTTCTCACCCGCCGCTTGGCGGAACAGAATGTCCCACGCCGCCATCGTCTCGACGCCGGCCCCGCGCAAGCCGGCAGCGATAGCTTGGCCGGCTTCGCCGAAGCCGATGAATGCGAGTGTTGGCTTGCCGTTTGGCATGGTGACGGTTCCCTCAGGGCTACCGCGATGATGGCAGTTTCGACGCGCGCAACGCAATGGCGCCCGTTTCCATCGCCGCTCCGGCCCGATAGGATGCCCGCAAAATACTCGGGGAGGAGGACCGTTATGACGCCGATCGTCGATCGGGCGACCAGCCGCCGCCGCTTCATTCAGTTTCTCGCCGCAAGCCCGCTGTTCGCCGGCACCAGCCTTGCGGCGCTCGCGGCCGAGCCGGGTCCGGAGCGGCCGGCCGATCCGTTCGTGTGGGCGCCGCGCGACTACGATCATCTGATTGCGAGTCCCAAGGAAGCGCTCGACGTGTTCGATTTCGAGCCGGTGATGCACAAGAACGTGCCACCGGCGCATTTCGGCTACATGGCCTCCGGCGTCGACGACGACGTCACGTTGCGCGCCAACCGCGAGGGCTTTTTGAAATTCCAGCTTCGCCCGCGCCGGCTGGTCGACGTCAGCAAGGTCGACATGAGCACGGAAATTCTCGGCCAGCGCTATGAGACGCCGATCATCATCGACCCGACCGGCGGGCCTACCACCCCGACGGCGAGGAGGGTGTGGCGCGCGCGGCCAAGACTGGCGACCATCTGATGATCCTGTCGACGCAAGCCTCGACCTCGGTTGCCGACGTGATCGCCGCCCGCGGCCGGCCGATCTGGTCGCAGCTCTATGCCACCAACAAATTCGAAGTGGCCAAGCACCATGTCGAGAGCATGGAGCGGCAAGGCTCGATCGCTATTGCCGTGACTGTCGACCGCAACGGCGGCCGCAACCAGGAAGTGGCGTTGCGCATGCGCCGGCTCGATACCCGCGAGTGCTCGGGCTGCCACGACCGTTCGAGCCTTGCCGCTTCGATGCGCGACGATCCGATCTACGAAGGCGCCGATCTGTCGGGGCTCAAGAACATCCAGTCGTCGGCCATGTCGTGGGATTACATCAAACGGCTGCGCGACGTGGCCAAGACCAAGATAGTGCTCAAGGGCATCCTCGCCTGGGAGGATGCCAAGATCGCCGCCGAGACCGGTATCGACGCGATCATCGTGTCGAATCACGGCGGCCGCGCCGACGAATCCGGCCGCTCCACCATCGAGAGCCTGCCCGAGATCATTGCCGTCTCCGGCACCATGCCGGTGCTGATCGATTCCGGCTTCCGCCGTGGCACCGACATCGTCAAGGCGCTGTCCATGGGCGCCAAGGGCGTCGCCGTCGGCCGGCCCTATCTGTGGGGTCTCGGCGCCTTTGGCCAGCCCGGCGTCGAGCGTGTGCTCGATATCCTGCGCACCGAGTTGATGGTCGCCATGCAGCAAATCGGCGCGCCGTCGCTCAAGGACCTCAAGCCGTCCATGGTGGTGAAGGCGTAAAATATGAAACAAGCGTCCTGCCGCGATCGCCTCGAACAGGCGCTGGCGCGCGTTGCCGATCCGAAAGGCGAGGGGGCGCGCGCCTGCCTCACCGTCTATGCGGAAGCGGCGCGCGCGGCGGCCGATGCCGCCGATACGCGGGCGGCGCGCGGCGCCTCGCTCGGCCCGTTCGACGGCACCATCGTCAGCATCAAGGACCTGTTCGATGTTGCCGGGGAGCCGACGCGGGCCGGCTCAAAAATTCTGGCCGAGGAAGCGGCGCCGGCCAAAGCCGATGCGACCGTGGTGCAACGGCTGCGCGCGGCGGGCGCCGTGATCGTCGCCAAGACCAACATGACCGAGTTCGCTTTTTCCGGCATCGGCGCCAATCCGCATTTCGGCACGCCCGGCAATCCGGCCGACCGCAGCCGCGTGCCCGGCGGCTCCTCGGCGGGGGCGCCGATCAGCGTCGCAGATGGCATGTGCGACATCGCGATCGGCACCGATACCGGTGGCTCGGTGCGCATCCCGGCGTCGCTGTGCGGCCTGGTCGGCTTCAAGCCGAGCCGGCAGCGGGTGCCGACCGATGGTGCGTTTCCGCTGAGCACCACGCTCGATTCCATAGGCCCGATCGGCAAGAGCGTCGCCGATTGCGCCGCGGCCGACGCCGTGATGGCCGGCGAAGAAGTTTTGCCGCTCGAGCCGATTGCGCTCGCCGCCCTGCGCCTCGGCGTCGCCGAGGGACTGCCGCTCGACCGCCTGGACGACACGGTCGCGGCCGCGTTCGCTTTGGCGGTCAAACGGCTCGACGACGCTGGCGCGCGCGTCACCCACGAATCGTTTGTCCTGTTCGACGACATGGGCGTGATCAATGCCAAAGGCGGCATCTCACCCTACGAGGCCTGCGAAATTCATCGTGACCGGATGAACCGACGCGCCGCCGATATCGATCCCAACGTCCGGGACCGCGTCGCGCGCGGCTGCGCGATTACGCCTGCGGATTACGCCGACATGGTGCAAGAACGTGGGCGGCTGGTGCACGCCATGGACGCGCGGCTCGCCACGCTCGACGCTCTCTTGATGCCGACGACCTCGATCGTGGCGCCGACCATCGCCGAGGTGGCGGACAGCAAAACTTTTGCCGCGCGCAACGCCGCGGTGCTGCGCAACACCGCGATCATCAATTTCTTCGATCTCTGCGCCATCTCGCTGCCGCTCAAGGCTGCGCTGCCGGTCGGGCTGATGCTGGTCGGGCGCAACGGCCATGACCACCGCCTGTTACGCATCGCTGCGGCAACGGCGCAGCTTTTTGCCGCCTGATCGTGCTTGCCGCCGCCGCAACAGTTTCCTAGCATTTCGCCAAATCCTGGGAGGATATTGCCGTGACACACCGCCTTATGCCGCTCAACCGCCGCCGTCTGCTCGCCGGCGCCGCCGCCGCCGCCACTACAGCCACTGTCGCCGCGCCCGCGATTCTGCGCGCCCAGGGCGGATCGCTCAAAGTCGGCGTGATACTGCCGCGCTCGGGCTATGAGGCCGGCATCGGCCAGGACTGCCAGCGCGGCGTCGACATCGCGCCCGGCGTGCTCAAGGCGCTCGGCATGCCGGAGCTGACGATCATCAATGGCGACACCGAGTCGAACGTCGACACCGCCCGCGAGCACGCCGAAAAGCTGATCAACGATGGCGCCCAGCTTCTGATCGGCGCCTTCGATTCCGGCCAAACCACGGCCGTCGCCCAAGTCGCCGAGCAGAAGGGTATCCCGCTCGTCATCAACGTCGCCAGCGCCCCCGAAATCACCGAGCAGGGCTACAAGTTCGTGGTCAGGAATTTCCCGACGGTGCAGATGCTGCTCAGCGACGAGCTCGACAGCCAGAAGGAAGTGTTCGAGATCGCCGTCGCGGCGCCGAAAACGGCGGTGTTCATGCACGTCAACGACCTGTTCGGCACCGGCATGTCGAAGGGTCTGCACGGCATGATGCCGAAATACAATCTGCCCTACACGATCGTCGATGAAATCTCCTACGATCCCGCCGCGCGCGATCTTTCCGTCGAAGTGACCAAGGCCAAGGCGACCAATGCCGAAATCATGCTGGTCGTCGGTCGCCTCAACGATGCCATGCTGCTGACGCGGGAAATGATCAAGCAGCGCTGGACGCCGCAGGCGATCCTGAGCATGGGGCC
>Ga0210398_10003445_pt1 | contig 15149 bp, 16 predicted proteins | sample IncBWC4OmetaG_FD_161047 | JGI IMG/M metagenome (GOLD analysis project Ga0210398, IMG submission 161047) | Forest soil microbial communities from Barre Woods Harvard Forest LTER site, Petersham, Massachusetts, United States - Inc-BW-C-4-O | ecosystem: Environmental > Terrestrial > Soil >...
ATCTCGATCGCCCAGTTCACCGAGGGCAACACGCCGGTGGTGTGGCGCGGCCCGATGCTGCACCGAGCGTTGCAGCAGTTCTTGGCCGACGTGTACTGGGGCGATCTGGACGTGCTGCTGCTCGACTTGCCGCCGGGCACCGGCGACATCGCCATCTCGGTGGCGCAGCTGATTCCGAATGCAGAAATCCTCGTGGTGACCACACCTCAGCTGGCGGCGGCGGAAGTGGCCGAGCGCGCGGGAAGTATCGCCGTGCAGACCCGCCAACGCGTCGTCGGGGTGGTGGAAAACATGTCCTGGCTCGCGATGCCGGACGGCTCGCAGCTACATGTCTTCGGCGAGGGCGGCGGCCAGCAGGTCGCCCAACGGCTGTCGGAAACGGTCGGCGCTGACGTGCCGCTGCTTGGCCAGATCCCGTTGGACCCCGCGCTGGTCGCCGCCGGCGACGCCGGGGTGCCGATCGTGCTCAGTGCCCCCGACTCGTCGGTGGGCAAGGAACTGTATAGCGTCGCCGACGCCCTCTCATCGCGACGCCGCGGCCTGGCCGGCATGTCGCTGGGACTGGATCCGACGCGGCGCTGAGCCGATTCAGGTGGCGTCGCTGTCGAACGGCGCGGGCCCGGCGGCGGGTGGTTCCGGCGCGGTTGACGACGGCGGGACGGCCGGCTGGGCCGGCTGAGCCGAAACACTCTCCGGCACGCCAACTGACGGCCGGTCGAACTGGCCGGTGAACAGCGAGTCATCGCCGTCGAATAGATGCTTGGCCAGCGCTGCGCGCGGGGTCAGACCCCGCAGCTTCTGCAGCTCGCTCAGCGGCTCGCGCAGGTCGTCGAATTCGGGCCCGATATCCTCGCGCAGCTGTGTCGTCACCCCGCTGAGGTAATCGCGGGCCTGGCGCAATGCCGTGGAAGTCCACCGGATGGCGCCTGGAAGTCGCTCGGGGCCTAGGACAACCAGCCCGACCACCACGAGCACCAGCATTTCCCCCCAACCGACGTTGGCGAACATCTAGCTGGAGGCATCCGGGCCGGGTGTGACGGTGAGCGTGACGTGGCGACCATCGCGGACCACTTCGATCGGGGCGGGCTGCCCGATCGTCAACTGGCGCACGGCGACGACGAACTCGTCGGCGTCAGCCACCCCCCGATTGCCGACCTTGATCACCACGTCGTTTTCCAGGACGCCGCCCTTTTCGGCGGGGCCACCCACTTTGACGTTGGCGACCTGCGCCCCCTGGGCAATCGCGTTGCTCACCGACCTGGCACTCACGCCCAACGTCGGGTGCACGATCTTGCCGTCCTTGATCAACGTCTCGGCAACCAATTTCGCTTCGTTGATCGGAATCGCGAAACCCAGCCCGGAAGCGCTGTCCGACAACGACTTACCGGCGGTGTCGATGCCGATAACCTGGGAGTCCATATTGATCAGCGGGCCGCCGGAGTTCCCGTGGTTGATCGAGGCGTCCGTCTGGACGGCGTCGATAACGGTGTCGGTGTCCGAACCCTCTCCCGACAACGGGATCGGACGGTGCAGCGCGCTGATGATGCCGTGCGTCACGGTGCTGCGCAGACCCAGCGGCGCACCGGCTGCCAGCACTTCGTCGCCGACGCGCACCTTGTCGGAGTCACCGAGCCGGGCCACCGTCAAGTTGTTGACGTTGTCGACTTTGATGACGGCCAAGTCCGTCTTGGGGTCACGCCCGACCAGGTTGGCGGGCACTTCTTTGCCGTCGTTGAACACCACAGTGGTCTTGAACTGGCTCGGGTTGTTGGCGGCTTCGGAGATGACGTGATTGTTGGTGACGATGTAGCCGCGGCCGTCGACCACGAATCCGGATCCCTGCATGCCCTCTTGATCGCTGACAGACTGGATCGTTACCACGGAATCAGCCACCGCGGCAGCGACTTTCGCGAATCGGCCGGCCGGCGATTCGCTGTTTCCGTTGGTAGACAACGTGACCTTGGACGTGGTGAACGCCTCGACAACCTCGGCCGTCTTGCGTCCGATCACACCGCCGATCAGGCCGATCAACAACGCCAGGACGCCGAGCACCAGAAGCGCCGTGTAAGAGACCCGCCCGCCGAACAGCACGTCGCGCACGCCGAGCCGGTCGCGTTCGCCGCCCCAGCCTTGCGGGGCTGAGCGTGTTACCGCCGGTTCACCCAGAGCGGCGGCCGCGCCCGGGTCGCGCCAGGGGTCATCGGGTTCGTCTGGCTGGTTATTGTCGCCGTCGAGCGCGCCGGCATCGGTGGGATGACGCTGCAACGACTCGGCTCCGGGAAAGGGACGGCCGAAGGCCTCCGAAAGAACCGGGTCGGCCGGTTCATCGTGCGGGGTGAACTCTCCGGAGTTGCGGTACTTCGGCGGACGCACAGTTTCGGCGACAAACGAGCCCTGCACGCCGTCGGGACGGCTGAAGGCTTGGCGCGACGCGGCGTCGACGGGCGGCCGGGAAATGGGTCGCGGCGCCAGCCTGGGGGCGCCGTTCTTGTCTTGGTCGGAGCTCACGTCATCCTCTTCCGAGCGCTTGAAAACAGGCGCTATGGGCTATGAGCGCGGCGCTGTGCACCGGCTGGGCAAGTTGACACCCACCCTACCGAGGATCGCGCCGGTCAGGCGGGCTGCCGTCAGCTAAATGATCGGACAGCTCCGTCGGCCCGACTCGTCCCGACGAGCGGGTGGAAGTGCCGCCCTCTGCCGGCCTGCCCCCGCGTCGCTCCGTGCCGGGCGACCCCCACGGGCCACTCTGCGGGGGGCCCGCATCGTCGTCGGGGGGGCAGTGCGGAATCTGCGACAGCAATCCCAGCAGCGTGCTGGGGATCCTGATCGGATGGGAATCGCGCAGCGCGGCGCGGGCCCGGCGGTGACCGTCCACTTCTGCAGCGCATTCGGGGCAAAGCGAGATGTGATGCGCTGCGCGCAGGTGCGCGTTCATCCGCAGCTCACCGTCAACGAACGCCGCGATGGCCTCAATGGACAGATGCTCAGTGGAACCGAATTGTCGCGGCGCACCCACCGGCGCGTCGCTTTGCGAAGCGAATTGGGAGGGAAGCCAGGAGAACGCTCGGCGGAACACATGTCCCCGCTCGAACATCACCAACTCCTCTCCGTACCAGCGTTCGGTGCCCGGTAATCGGTAGCACTACCTCGAATGTAGCGCGCTGCCCGATACGGAACACCTAGGAACAGCGGATCAGGCGGCGTGTCTTAGTCCGTGACTTCCCGCGTGACGCCGGCGGCTGAATGCTTGGCGCCCTCGGAATGCGCCGCGAGATAGTCCCGCAGGGCCTGTCGGCCCCGGTGGATGCGGCTGCGGACGGTACCGAGCTTCACTCCCAGGGTGGCCCCGATCTCCTCGTAGGACAGTCCTTCGATGTCGCACAGCACCACCGCCGCGCGGAACTCGGGGGGCAGCGAATCCAACGCCGCCTGCAGGTCAGGGCCCAGCCGCGACTCGTGGTAGATCTGCTCGGGGTTGGGCTCGTCGGCGGGCACCCGGTCGTAATCGTCGGGTAACGCCTCCATCCGGACGCGGCCGCGGCGGCGCACCATGTCGAGGAACAGGTTCGTCGTGATGCGGTGCAGCCAGCCTTCGAAGGTTCCCGGCTGGTAGTTCTGTACCGACCGGAAAACCCGGATGAACGTCTCCTGGGTCAGGTCCTCCGCGTCGTGTTGGTTGCCGGAGAGCCGATAGGCCAACCGGTAGACCCGGTCGGCGTGCTGACGGACAAGCTCGTCCCACGACGGCATGGTTGCCTTGTCCCCGGTCGCGTCGAAGACCGCGGTGCCATAGGGCTCGTCGTCGGGCTCGACCCACTCCGCGTCGCGGTACCGCTCAGGGTGCGACATACTCGCGGGGCTCGTCAGTGTCGTGATGTTCAGGTCCTCCGGGTTCAGACTGCCGTCAAGGTTGGGCAATTCATCACCGCGCGCAACACGAAGACGCCGAGATGTATTCCCGGACCAGCGGCCTCCACGTTCCATGGGGGATACCGTCGCCTATCGGCGTGTGTGCGGTATGTGATCGCACTGTGCTTACCCTGAGAATGGGCGTTTAAACCCCGTTGCGCTGGTGATATTCACCAAATTGTGACCTTGATGCGGCCCGGCGTTCGGGCGCGTCGCGGTCCGTCGCACAACGTGCCCGGTTGCCCAGCTCTCCCCCGCAAGCGGGTAGGGGTCCCCCCACCCGCGCAGCGGCGAGGGCGCGTACCCCCACCTCGGGCCGTTCCGGCCCGCATCGTCACGGGACTGCGGCACCGGGCGCGCCTGTTAACACGCGGCATCGGTTGGACTTACGCTGCGGGCATGGCCACCACTGACCGCACACCGGGCCAGCCGGCTCCGCCGAGTCGGGCCGAATCGCTGTCCGCACACGCCGAGGGGTCGATCTCCGAAGACGCGGTTCTGTTGGCCGCCCGCGAGCGCGCGGTCGACATCGGCGCCGGCGCGGTCACCCCCGCGGTGGGAGCTTTACTCAGCCTGCTGGCCAAGCTCAGTGGCGGCAAAGCGGTCGTCGAGGTGGGCACCGGTGCGGGCGTCAGCAGCCTGTGGTTGTTGTCGGGGATGAGCGACGACGGCGTGCTCACCACGATCGACATCGAGCCCGAGCACCAGCTGATCGCCAAGCAGGCATTTTCCGACGCCGGGATCGGGCCGTCGCGGACTCGGCTGATTAGCGGTCGGGCCCAGGAGGTGCTGACCCGGCTCGCCGATGCGTCCTATGACCTGGTCTTCATCGATGCCGACCCGTGTGATCAGCCGGATTATGTCGTTGAGGGGGTGCGGCTGCTGCGCTCGGGCGGGGCCATCGTCGTCCATGGAGCCGCGTTGGGTGGCCGGGCCGGCGACCCGGCGGCCCGTGACGCCGAGGTCGCGGCGGTGCGCGAGGCGGCGCGCCTCATCGCCGAGAACGAGCTGCTCACCCCGGCGCTGGTGCCGCTCGGCGACGGCTTACTTGCCGCCGTCCGGGACTGACCCTGCCTTTTACGGATTTCTGACGGCGTTTCTGCTTGACGTTCGACTGAACGACTGTTTAATGTACTGAACATGCGTTCAGCCGACGATTTGACCGCCGCGGCCCGGATCCGCGACGCGGCGATCGAGCAGTTCGGCGCGCACGGCTTTGGCGTCGGGCTGCGATCGATCGCCGAAGCGGCGGGAGTGAGCGCGGCTCTTGTCATCCACCATTTCGGCTCGAAGGACGGACTGCGCAAGTCCTGCGACGACTACGTGGCCGAAGAGATCCGCAGCGGGAAGTCGGAGGCGATGCGCTCCAGCGATCCGGCGACGTGGTTCGCCGCGATGGCCGAGATCGAGGAGTACGCACCCTTGATGGCCTACTTGGTGCGCAGCATGCAATCCGGCGGCGAGCTGGCGAACACGTTGTGGCGCAAGATGATCGACAATGCCGAGGGCTATCTCGACGAAGGGGTGCGTACCGGCATCCTGAAATCCAGCCGGGATCCGGCTGCCCGGGCAAAGTATCTGGCGATCACCGGCGGCGGCGGTTTCCTGCTGTATCTGCAGATGCATGAAACGCCAACCGATTTACGCGCAGTACTGCGCGACTACGCCCGCGACATGATTCTGCCCGCCCTCGAGCTCTACACCGAAGGCCTGATGACCGACCACACCATGTACGACGCTTTCCTCGCCGAAGCCGAAGAAGGAGATTCAAATGCCAGCTGATAACTACGACAGTCACGTTGCGCCGATCCAGATCCATGGCTTGACGAAGAATTTCGGTGCGGTTCGGGCGCTGGACGGCCTGGAGTTGAGCGTGCACGAGGGCGAGGTGCATGGCTTCCTCGGACCCAACGGCGCCGGCAAGTCGACGACGATCCGCATACTGCTGGGGGTGGTGAAGGCCGACGGCGGAACGGCTCGGCTGCTCGGCGGCAACCCCTGGACGGACGCCGTCGAGCTGCACCGCCAGATCGCCTATGTTCCAGGCGATGTGACGCTGTGGCCCAATCTCACCGGCGGCGAGACCATCGACCTGCTGGCACGTATGCGCGGCGGCATCGACGAGCAACGGCGCGCCGAGCTGATCGAGCGTTTCGAGCTGGACCCGCACAAGAAGGCACGAACGTACTCGAAGGGAAACCGCCAGAAGGTCTCGTTGATTTCGGCGTTCTCGTCGCGGGCACGGCTCCTGTTGCTTGACGAGCCGAGCAGCGGTCTGGACCCACTGATGGAGAACATCTTTCAGCAATGCGTGGCAGAAGCGCGGGACCGGGGCGCGTCCGTCCTGCTGTCCAGCCACATCCTGGCCGAAACCGAGGCGCTGTGCGACCGGGTGACCATCATCCGCGCCGGTAAGACCGTCGAGAGCGGCTCGCTGGATTCGATGCGCCATCTCAGCCGCACGTCGATCAAGGCGGAATTGCTCGGAAATCCAGGTGATCTCACGCGAATCCGCGGCGTCGAAGATGTCAGCATCGACGGAACCACGCTCCGGGCCCACGTCGACAGCGAGAGCCTCGGCGAACTCATCCGGGTGCTCGGCGACATCGGCGTGCGCAGCCTGGTCAGCCAACCACCCACCCTGGAGGAACTGTTCCTACGTCATTACGGCGCCGAAGGCCGGCGCGACGTCAGCGGTCGAGAGGTTCGGGCATGACCCGCGCCGGCGACGATGCAGCGGGGGCACCCCCAGCCGCGCAGCGGCGAGGGGGACGAAGCGATGAGAAGGAGGGGCGCCAATGACCACAGCGACGCTGGATCGGCCCCAACATCCAGCACACGAGGCGCCGCAACGCGGTTCGGCGTTCACTGGCACGCTCGGGATGCTGCGGCTCTACTTGCGGCGCGACCGGGTGGTCCTGCCGCTGTGGACCCTTCTGCTGTCGCTACCACTGGCGACCGTCTATATCGGCAGCATCGAGAAGGTCTACCCCGACCAAGCGGCACGCGCCGGCTTCGCCGCCTCGATCATGGCCAGCCCGGCGCAGCGGGCGCTCTATGGACAGATCTACAACGACAGCCTTGGCGCGACCGGTATCTGGAAAGCCGGGATGTTCCACCTGCTGATCGCGGTGGCGGTCATTCTGACGGTCATCCGCCATACCCGCGCGGACGAAGAAACTGGTCGCGCCGAACTGATCGACTCCACCGCGGTGGGCCGATATGCCAGCCTGACCGCGGCCCTGCTGCTGTCGTTCGGGGCATCTGTGATCACCGGAGCCGTCGGGACGGCCGGCCTGCTCACCACCAGCGTCCCGCCGAGTGGCTCGCTGGCGTTCGGGGCAGCACTGGCCTGCTCAGGTCTGGTGTTCACCGCGGTGGCCGCGGTGGCCGCCCAGCTGTCATCCAGCGCCCGGTTCGCCCGCGGCGCGGCCTTCGCCGTGCTGGCCACCGCATTCACGCTGCGCGCCGTTGGTGATGCCGGTTCGGGCACCTTGTCGTGGCTTTCGCCGCTGGGCTGGTCATTGCAGGTTCGTCCGTACGCGGGTGACCGGTGGTGGGTGCTGCTGCTGCATCTCGCGACGACCATCCTGCTCACCGCGCTGGCTTACCGACTGCTGGCCGGTCGCGATGTCGGCGCAGGCTTGATCGCAGAACGTCCGGGCCCGGCCACCGCATCGCCGATGCTGCGCGACGCCTTGGGGTTGGCCTGGCGGCTGGACCGCGGCGCACTGCTGCTGTGGACCGTCGGGTTGTGCCTCTACGGCTTGCTGATCGGCAGCGTCGTACACGGCATCGGCGATGAGCTGGGCGGCGGCACGGCGCAAGACATTGTCGAGCGGATGGGCGGTACCGGTGCATTAGAGCAGGCCTTCGTCGCGGTGGCGTTCTGCATGCTGGGCATGATGGCGGCCGCATTCGCCATCTCGCTGACCCTGCGGGCCCACCAGGAGGAGGCCGGCCAGCGAGCCGAGACCGTGCTGGGCGGCGCAGTCGGCCGGAGCCGTTGGCTGGCAGGATATTTGGCGATCGCACTGGTCGGCTCCGCTGTCGCGATGTTGATCGCCGGAGCAGCGGCCGGGCTGACCTACGGTGTCGCTGCCCACGACATCGGCGGCAAGCTTTCGCTGGTCCTCGCGACCGCCGCGGTGCAGCTGCCCGCCGTGTGGCTCTCCGCCGCGGTGACCGTCGCCCTGTTCGGGCTTGCACCGAGGTTCAGCCCGGTGGCATGGGGGGTGCTGATCGGATTCGTCGCGCTGTACCTGATCGGGTCGCTGTCGGGCTTTCCGCAGTGGCTGCTCGACCTGGAACCGTTCGCGCACATTCCGCGGGTCACCGGCGGCGCGTTCACGCCGGTTCCACTGCTGTGGTTGTTGGTGATCGACGCCGCGTTAATCGCACTGGGAGTGGCGGCCTTCCGCCGTCGCGACGTGCAGACCTGAGGAGGCCCTCATGAAAACCCTTGTTAAAGGAGCAGTTTCAGCTGCCTTGGGCCTGGTGGCCTTCGGATTGATGCTATTCCTGCCGGCGGGGACGTTCCATTACTGGCAGGCATGGGTCTTCCTTGCGGTATTCGCGTTCTATACCTGGATCCCCAGCGTTTACTTGGTACGCAAGAACCCGGCCGCGCTGGAGCGGCGCATGCATGCCGGGCCGTTGGCGGAGACCCGAACGTTGCAGCAAATCGTCAGCACCGTCGTGTTCATCTGCTTTCCGGCCATGTTGGTGGTCAGCGCTTTGGACCATCGATTCGGCTGGTCGCCAGTGCCAACGACGGTCACCGTGCTCGGCGACATTCTGGTCGCGATCGGACTGGGCGTCGCCATGCTGGTGGTCGCCCAAAACGGTTATGCAGCAGCCAATATCACCGTCGAGTCGGGGCAGACGCTGGTCTCCACCGGACTGTACGGCCTGGTACGCCATCCGATGTATAGCGGCAGTGTCATCATGATGGTCGGCGTCCCGCTTGCGCTCGACTCGTATTGGGCACTTGTCTTCATCATCCCTGCGCTGCTCGCGCTCGCGCTTCGAATCCGCGATGAAGAAGAGTTGCTAGAGCAACAACTGAGCGGCTACCACGAGTACGAACGGCAGGTGCACTACCGCCTGGTTCCGTTCGTCTGGTAATGCTGTGGCGAGCAGGGCCCTAGATCCAGACGCCCTTGCCGACGGCGACAACGCCGCCGGCACTGATCGCGAAGCGCTCCCGGTCCTTCTCCAGATCCACCCCGACCATCTCGCCGGGTCCGACAACGACGTTCTTGTCCAGGATCGCGTGACGCACCACCGCCCCGCGGCCGACCCGGACGCCCGGGTTGATCACGCTGCCCTCCACGATCGCGCCGTCGTCGACGACGACGTTCGACGACAACACGGAGTTGCGCACCGAGGCAGCCGAGATGATGCTGCCCGCGCCGACCACCGACTCCTGCGCAGAGCCGCCGTTGACGAACTTCGCCGGCGCCAAGTTCTCCGACGCACCGTGGATCGGCCAGCGCTTGTTGTACAGGTTGAATATCGGATGCACCGACACCAGGTCCATGTGGGCGTCGTAAAACGCGTCTAGCGTTCCCACGTCACGCCAGTACGCCCGGTCGCGGTCGGTAGCGCCGGGCACCTCGTTGTCGGAGAAGTCGTAAACGCCCGCCAGCCCGTCGGAGACCAGCCGCGGAATGATGTCACCGCCCATGTCGTGATCGGAATTGTCGTCGTCGGCGTCGGCGCGGATCGCGTCAATGAGCACCTTGGTCGTGAAGATGTAGTTCCCCATCGATACGTAAGTGGAATCCGGGTCATCGGGGGTTCCCGGCGGCTCAGCCGGTTTCTCCAGGAACCTGCGGATGCGGCCGGACTCGTCGATGTCGATGCACCCGAACGCGGATGCCTCGGCGCGTGGCACCCGGATACCGGCCACTGTCGCCCCGGCCCCGGTGTCGATGTGGAACTGGACCATCTGCTCGGGGTCCATCCGGTAGACGTGGTCGGCGCCGAAAACCACGATGTAGTCCGGATCCTCATCGAAGATCAGGTTCAGCGACTGATAGATCGCGTCGGCCGAGCCGGTGTACCAGCGCGGGCCGAGCCGCTGCTGCGCCGGCACCGGGGTGATGTACTCACCGGCCAACCCCGACAACCGCCAGTTCTGCGAAATATGGCGGTCCAACGAATGCGACTTGTATTGGGTGAGAACGCAGATCCTCAGGTAACGGGCATTGACGAGATTGGAAAGCACGAAGTCGATCAGCCGATAGGCGCCGCCGAAGGGAACCGCGGGTTTGGCCCGGTCCGCGGTCAACGGATACAACCGCTTGCCCTCCCCCCCGGCCAGGACGATGCCCAGCACGTGTGGCGCTTCCCTCATGGGTCAAACCTATCGGCCGCTGTCAACCGCTGCCAGCTCATTCCTCTTAAATACCCACGCTGACGGACTGTCCATCAACCTATTTGGATCAACCCGGCGCCTGCGCCATCCGGACGCGACCACTACCGTGCCGGGTATGCGGGTGGCGATGATGACTCGGGAGTATCCGCCGGAGGTCTACGGCGGCGCGGGGGTACACGTAACCGAGCTCGTCACGCAACTGCGCAAGCTCTGCGAGGTCGATGTGCACTGCATGGGCGCGCCCCGAGCGGGCGCCTTCACCTATCAGCCGGACTCGCAACTCCGCGGCGCGAACCCGGCGCTATCGACGTTGTCGTCGGATCTGGTGATGGCCAACGCCGCCGCGGAGGCCAGCGTGGTGCACACCCACACCTGGTACACCGGGTTGGCCGGGCAGCTGGCGTCGTTGCTCTACGACGTCCCGCATGTGCTGACCGCGCATTCACTGGAGCCGTTGCGGCCGTGGAAGGCCGAACAGCTCGGCGGCGGCTACCGGATCTCGTCGTGGGTGGAACAGACGGCGGTGACCGCCGCGGACGCCGTCATCGCCGTCAGCTCGGGCATGCGCGACGACGTGTTGCGGGTCTATCCGACGCTGGATCCCGGCCGGGTACATGTCGTGCGCAACGGGATCGACACCGACGTCTGGTATCCGGCCGACCCGTTGGGATTCCTCCCGGAGGAGTCGGTGCTCGCCGACCTCGGCGTCGACCGCAGCCGGCCGATAGTGGCATTCGTCGGGCGGATCACCCGGCAGAAAGGCGTCGCACACCTGCTGGCGGCCGCGCACCAGTTCGGGCCCGACGTGCAGTTGGTGCTGTGCGCCGGAGCGCCCGACACGCCGGAAATCGCTGCCGAAGTCACCGCCGGGGTTGCCGAGCTGGCCCGCAGGCGCACCGGCGTGTTTTGGGTAAGGGAAATGCTCCCGATCGGAAAGATACGCGAGATACTCTCGGCTGCAAGAGTTTTCGTCTGCCCATCCGTGTATGAGCCGTTGGGCATTGTCAACCTGGAAGCGATGGCCTGCAGCACGGCGGTGGTGGCCTCCGACGTCGGTGGCATACCCGAGGTGGTCGCCGACGGGGTGACTGGTTCGCTGGTGCACTACGACCCCGACGACGCTGACGGTTATCAGACCAGGATCGCTGAGGCGGTCAACGCCCTGATCGCCGATCCCGAAAAGGCGGAGCGCTATGGCCAAGCGGGACGGCAGCGCTGCATCGCGGAATTCTCCTGGGCGCGCATTGCAGAACAGACGCTGGAGATCTACCGGAAGCTGGCTTAGCTGGTGACGCCTTTGAGTTCGTCGCCCAGTGCGGCGGCTTCGTCGGGTGTCAGCTCGACGACGAGTCGACCACCGCCCTCCAGCGGTACCCGCATCACGATGCCGCGCCCCTCCTTGGTCGCTTCCAGTGGACCGTCTCCGGTCCGGGGCTTCATCGCGGCCATCGAGTGCTCCCTCCAGGTTCGAGCTGGCCCGCCGTCACGGACCTGGTCAGCGCCGGGCATGCCCCGCCAGCGGAATTCCAGCCATCCCGGGCATTGAACTCCAAATTCACCCCTCCATTGTTCCCTATCCGGGCCGACAGGTGTACATGACCTCCACCTCGGCGTTTCAATCCGCTGCCGGGGCGGACTTCCTCATCGGGGCGAGGGGACCCAGCAGGTTCGCAAGTGGTCGTCGACCATCCCGGTCGCCTGCATCAATGCGTACGCCGTGGTAGGCCCGACGAATCGAAACCCGCGCCGTTTCAACTCGCGTGCCATGGCGGTGGATTCCGGTGTGACCGCAGGGACTTTGGAGATGTCGACGGGCCGGGGCCGCGGCGCGGGTGCGAACGACCACAGCAACTCGGAGAGGTCTTCGACGTCGGCGGCGGCACGCGCGTTGGAGATCGTCGCCTCGATCTTGGCGCGGTTGCGAACGATTCCCTCGTCGGCCATCAGCCGGGCCACGTCGACATCGCCGTAGCGGGCGACCGTTTCGATGTCGAAGTGGGCGAACGCGCGCCGGAAGTTCTCCCGCTTGCGCAGAATGATCAGCCAGGACAGGCCGCTTTGAAAGGCCTCCAAACTCATCCGCTCAAACAACGGCACCGGCCCGTGCAGGGGCCGGCCCCATTCCTGGTCGTGATAGTCGCGGTAAAGCGCGAAGTCCGGGCCAGGCCGACCTACGGCCCAGTCGCACCGGACCAGCCCGTCGTCGGGCAGCACGGTCATCTCGGCTCCTCGTCGTCCTGAGCGTGGGCGCCGACATCTCCGTCGTCGGCCTCCACTTCGGCGGCGGCCGCAGCATGCACCGATGACAGCTGGCCGCGCAGCAGGTCGAGCTCCTGGGCGAGCCGGTCCAGCACCCAGTCCACCTCGCTGGTCTTGTAGCCGCGCAGCGTCTGAGTGAACTTGAGGGCGTCGACGTCGGCGCCGGTGACACCGGAGGCGGGTAGCGCCGTCGGCGTGGTCCCGGTGGGCAGCGGCGGTAGTGGCTCACCGCGGCCGAACAGCAGACTGACCACACCGAACAACACGACCGCTACCAGGACCAGCACCACTACGTACAGCAACACCAACGCCACGTCACAGATATTGCCTTATCGGTGTGACAGCGGCGCTCACGCTCTCTGGTGGCGACCCGCTGCGCCCGGCTTCGCCGCGTTCATCGGCGGCCGGTCGGCCAGCGACACCGTCGAGGTGCGCGGGGTATAGCCGTCGCCGTCGACGAAGAACTGGGTCAAACCCACCCCGGAGTCGGGGATGCCACAGCGCGAGAGCAGCGTCGCGACGACCTGACGGCTCATCGGGCCCAACTCGGCCAGCGGCCGGTTGCGGTGCGCCCGCACACCGAGGTTGACCTGCGCGATCGCGTCCAGGCCCAACCGGTCATAGGTGTCCACCAATAGGCCGATCTCGACGCCGTAGCCGGGCGCAAAGGGCACCGACGTCAGCAGTTCGCGAGTGGCCGCATATTCGCCGCCCAACGGCTGCAGCACACAGCCCAGCTCGGGTCGCAGCGCCGCGAGCAGGGGGCGCGCCACCAGCTCCGTCACCCGGCCACCGCCGGTGGCCCCCTCTCGGTCGCTGGCATCACTCACGTTCAGTGGCCGGCGATAGAAGCTTTTGACCAGGTGAATGCCGTCGTCGGTGAGCAGCGGCCCGAGCAGCCGCGGCACGAACATCGGGTGCGGGTCGATCAGGTCGGAGTCGACGAACACCACGATGTCGCCATCGGTGGCGGCCAGCGAGCGCCATAACACCTCGCCTTTGCCGGGCCGCGGCGGGATGTGGGGTAGGGCTTGTTCTCTGGTGACGACACGCGCACCGGCGGCGATCGCCCGGATCTCGGTGTCGTCGGTGGAGCCAGAATCGAGCACGATCAGCTCGTCGACCAGCCCGCCGACCAGCGGTGAAATGCTCTCGATCACCGATTCGACGGTGTCTTCCTCGTTGAGGGCAGGCAGCACCACCGAGATGGTTCGTCCGGCCTTGGCCGCCACCAACTCGTCGACCGTCCAATGCGGACGGGTCCAACTGCGGGCGGACAACCAAATGTCGCCGGGAAGCGCGGTCAATGCCCCCTCAGCGGCGAGATCGACAAGCTCTGATGCCGTCATGCGAGTCCTCTCACCGTGCGCATGGGCGCCCGCTCCCCATTGATCGAGGCCACCATTTCTAGCACCCGCCGGGTGGGCCCGACTTCGTGCACGCGGAACATCCGCGCGCCGGCGGCGGCCGCGAGCGCGGTGGCTGCCAGGGTGCCCTCGAGCCGTTCGGTCAGATCCACGCCCAGAGTCTCCCCGACGAAGTCTTTGTTGCTCAACGCCATCAACACCGGCCACCCCGTGTTAACAAGATCTTCCACATGGCGCAACAGCGCCAGGCCGTGGAAGGTGTTCTTGCCGAAGTCGTGGGTCGGATCGACCAGCACGCGATCGGGGGCCACACCGACTGCGACGGCGTGCTGCGCCGCCGCGGTGACTTCGCGGATCACGTCATCCACCACACCGCGAGTGCTCGTCCCATAGTTGACCCGGAATGGCCGGGTGCGCGGCCGCACGCCCCCGGTGTGCGAGCAGACCAGGCCCGCTCCGAATTCGGCGGCCACCTCCGGGATCGCGGGGTCGAAGCCGCCCCAGGTGTCGTTGATCAGGTCCGCGCCCGCGCGACAGGCAGCCCGGGCTATCTCCGAACGCCAGGTGTCGATGCTGATCAGCTGGTCGGGATAGGTGTCGCGCAGCCACTCGATAAAGGGCACCACCCGAGCCGTCTCGGTTTCGGTGTCGATGATCTCCCCGGGGCCCGCCTTGACGCCCCCGACGTCGACGACATCGGCGCCTTCGGCGATGACGCGGTGTGCAGCATCCCGGGCCGCTTCGTCGCCGAAGGTGGCACCGCGGTCATAGAACGAGTCCGGGGTGCGGTTGACGATCGCCATGATCAGCGGGCGGTCGCCGGCCACCGGACGGCCACACAGTGTGGACTGCACCCGTCCATGGTGCCTGCCCCTGCCATTTAGGCGGCGCTCAGGGCGCACAGCTCAGCCTCACGAGACTCAACAGCCTCTACAGCCTCTGCAGTCTCTGTAAGAGGGATTAGTGCCTTCCTTAGTTCGACATCGCAGGTGATACCAAGGCCGACCGGCGACTCCGAGTGACATCGCACACGACATCGCTTCGCGGCAGTGTGTCATGCCCATCTGACGGTGCTGGTGTGGCTATTGAGAGCGAAGTGATCGCTCCTAGCCCTGCGGTCGCTTGCCGGCCGCGACCTCGTCCGGATATGCGTCGTAGAACGGCACATATCCCTCGTCGCGGCCGGCCAACACATACAGCGGGTCCTCGATGTCGGGGCCGTAAGCCTCGTC
>Ga0210398_10003450_pt1 | contig 15138 bp, 13 predicted proteins | sample IncBWC4OmetaG_FD_161047 | JGI IMG/M metagenome (GOLD analysis project Ga0210398, IMG submission 161047) | Forest soil microbial communities from Barre Woods Harvard Forest LTER site, Petersham, Massachusetts, United States - Inc-BW-C-4-O | ecosystem: Environmental > Terrestrial > Soil >...
CCGCAAAATCAATACCTGTGGCGCATGATGGGCCGCAGCGGCCTGCAGCCCAGCGAAGCCCCGCTGGTCACGAATCTGGAAAAGGCATTCGAGCAGGCAACCGCAGGCAAATGAACGGCCGGGGCAGTCATAAGGGACAGGCTTAATGCAGCGTGGGCGAAGCCCACTTGACATCTGATCCCACCTAATGATATCTTGTTGTCGTGCCGCCGTCCGCAGTCATCAAGAACCCCGATTTCCAGCTGGTTTCGGAGTTCGCTCAACCGGATGCCAAGAAGCGCCTGTCGCTGGGCGAGGCTCTCAGCGGCGCCACGGCCTACAACATCTACCGCAATCCTCTCGGCCAAATCGTTCTCGATCCGGTAAAGACAGTTCCTGCCAGTGAAACGTGGCTCTACGAGAATCCGCAGGCCCTCGCCAGCGTGAAAAGAGGTTTGAGGGAATCTGCGCAAGGGAAGAGCGTTTATCGCGGCTCGTTTGCCAGGCACGCCAAGGAGTAGGCGTGCGCCGAAAAATCAAGTTCACCCTGACGGCGGATGGGCAGTACTCGGATTTAGAAAATACTGCGTCGAAAGCGGGAACATTCGAGCAGGTTCGCAAGGCGATCGGTTACCTCGAAATAGACCCGCATCATCCCAGTCTCAATACCCACGAGTTCACTTCTCTTGCAGGCGCAAATGGGGAGAAGGTATTCGAAGCCTACGCCCAAAACAAAACGCCAGGTGCTTACCGCATTTTCTGGCATTACGGGCCCGACGAAACGAGGACTAAAAAACGAATCCCAGTCATCACCATCGTTGCGATCACGCCCCATCCCTAACAGCCGGGTAAAGGCGACCTCTTCAGAGCCTAACTCTTACTGCCGGCGATCATCAGTCCCGCTCCTACCACAACCAACACGATGCTCATGACCGGCGGAACCCTCTGGTCATCGTGCGTAGTGACGCCCACATGCGCGTCGCCTATGCTGACACCGTGATGTTCAGAATGGGGGAAGGGCACAAAAAAGGAAAGCACCCCCAGCACCAGCACTACCACCCCAACCAGCATCAGAGCTTTCAAGGAATGCCTCCAGAATCAGAATTTCCGGAAACGGACGAGCCGCTCCGGGCGCATACGATGCCGATCGTAGCGAAATGGCTGCAAAGAAAGCGCAAAGTTCTTAAGAAGCTCTAATTTTGATACACCTAATTCGCGAAACTCTTCACGAACTCAACCAGACTGCGCAACGCGATGCCTGAAGGGCCTTTCGCGATCCACGGCTTCTGATCTTCCATCCATGCCGTGCCCGCGATGTCGAGGTGAATCCAGGGCGTATCCTCGGCGAACTCCTTCAGGAACATGGCCGCGTTGATGGCGCCGCCCCAGCGTCCACCGGAGTTTACGATATCCGCGATGCTTGACTTGATGTTGTCTTTGTATTCGTCATCGAGCGGCAGACGCCACATTTTCTCGCCCGCCTCTTCATTGGCTTTGTGGAAGCGTTCGTACATCGCGTCGTCGTTGGCGAAGATTCCTGCATTGGCGTAGCCAAGCGCGACCACAACGGCGCCGGTGAGCGTGGCTGCGTCCACCAGATGAGTACAGCCGAGCTGGCGTGCGTAGACCAGGCCGTCCGCCAGGACGAGGCGGCCTTCGGCGTCAGTGTTGATGATCTCAATGCTTTTGCCCGACATGGCAATCTGCACGTCGCCGGGCTTCTGCGCTTTGCCGGAAGGCATGTTCTCGGTGGCGCACACAATGCCGATGACCTTCACTTTCGGCTTCAGCAGCGCAATGGCGCGCATCGCGCCGATCATTGTCGCCCCGCCGGCCATGTCGTATTTCATCTTCTCCATGCCATCGGCCGGCTTGATCGAGATGCCGCCAGTGTCGAACGTAATTCCTTTGCCCACAAGTCCCAGGACTGGTTTTTCCGGAGCGCCCGCGGGCTCATATTTCATGACGATCAACGCCGGAGGTTCGTCTGAACCTTGCGCCACGCCCCAGAATGCACCCATCTTCAATTCTTTGATCTTGTCGGCGCCGTACACTTCACACTTCAGACCAACTTCCTGACACATTTTCTTCGCGCGGTCGCCCAGAATAGTTGGCGTCATGCGGTTCGAAGGCTCATTCACCAGGTCGCGCGTGAAATTTTGCGACTCGCCAATGACCTGCGCTTCGTTCGCCGCTTTTTCGAGAGCGGCCTGGTTACCGGCGGCGAGGATCGTAAGTGCGTCAATCTTTTGATCCTTGCGGTCGCTGCGATAGTAGTCGGCATCGAAGTTGCCGACCAGCGCACCCTCGACGATCGCGCTCACCGCTTCTTCGGCGGAAATACTCGGCGGAGCGATGAAGGCGAAGCTGCGGATCCCGCGCGCCTTAAGCGTGCGCACAGCCGCTCCGGCGATGCGGCGCAAATCGTAAGTCGCAAACTTTTTCGCCGCTCCTCCACCGATGAGCAGCAGACGCTTCGCTTTCAACCCGCCAGGTTTGTGCAGCAAATTGATTTCGAATGGCTTGCCCGTCAACTCACCGCTGGCCAGCAGATCGGCGGCCGCAGACTGCACGGCCGGGTCGCCGGTGGCAAGCTTCAGCTGTGGCTTGGCGTCTTTGTTCTTGTCTTTTTGTGTTTGGTCTTTCTGCGTTTGATCAGTGTGGTCGAGCACAATGGCGACGAGAGATTCGGTTTCAAGTTGAGCGGGTGAAGAGAGAGAGATAGTCGTTTTCATAATGTCGTTTTGAAATTGTTCGCTGACCTTCCAGTATCGTCGGCAAACGGGGGCGAGCGCAAGCGCGAGAAGATATTTCAACCTGTTAAACTCTTCCCCATGTCGACGTTCGTCTTGGTTCACGGCGCTTGGCAGTCGGCTGCTACGTGGGACCGGTTGACTCCTTTGCTGGAGAAGCAAGGCCACAAGGTGATAACGTCGGTCCTCACCGGGCTTGGCACAGATCAAGGCCGTCTCTCTCCCGAGATCACGCTACGGCAACATATAGAGGACGTTTCACGCGATTTATCCAGGCTTGCGGGAGCCGTAATCCTTGTTGGTCACAGTTACGCAGGCATGATCGTCAGCGGTGTGGTCGAAACCATCCCGACTCGAGTCGAGCGTTTGGTTTTCCTGGATGCCTTCATTCCAGAAGATGGGCAGTGTGTGCTGCACTTGCTTCCGTATGAGATTGGCACGCATTTCCGAAAAGTCGCGCGAGAGCAAGGAGACGGCTGGCGGCTGCCGGGCGGGGAAGGCCAGCTCGATCTCTGGGGGTTGAAGCCAGGCGAGGCGCGAGATTTCGTGCGCGCGAGGCTCTGTGATTTCACTCTGCGTTGCTTCGAGGAGCCGCTTTCTCTTCCGGCCGATCGCAAAGCGAGCGTTCCAGCCACCTACGTTACCTGCGTCGCCGAAGGATATCCGGCGAGGCCGTTCTTCGCGCCATTTGCCGCAAAGGCTCGCGCTTCCGGCTGGAAGGTGGCAGAAGTGAAGACTGGCCACGACTGCCACGTCGAGCGTCCCGGCGAAGTCGCGGAAGTCTTGCTATCGGCGCCGGTGTCGCCGTGAAACAATCACGCCGATAGGGCGCTGGGGAAGCGGGTCTGGAAGTCGAGCAAGCCGACCCACTCCGGCACAATCGTGATCCGGACCATGCCTGGAATCATCGAGCTCAGTTGCTTAACCCAGGCCTTGCCCTGTTCCGGCCCGAAGTAGCGTTCGGCAGCCGTGGCATACTCCGGCACAATGCCGTCGACGAGTTCAAGGCGTGCGGTGCCGCGGACGAGAAGTACTTTGTGGGGAAAAGTATTGTCGTCGATGGTGAACGACACTTTAGGATTCTTGGCGAGCGCCTTCAGTTTCGGGGCCTTAGGCGGCGTTGCCATCACGAACTCGCGGCCGTTCCAGTGATACCAGATGGGGACCACGCGGGGCGTGCCGTCGGTCCACACATAGGCCAGGCGGGCCGGAATCTTCGAGCGCAACAGTTCCTGCGATGCGGGATGCTGCAGGAGCTCGAGGTCTCCCTGATGAACTGTTTTCATATTTCATCCTTTCTGCGGAACCATTCCTAGGAGGAGCAACTCCTCCAAATGGGGTCGAGAGCCTACTATCGCACGGATTGTGCGCCCGCCCCGGCAAATGGTCAACGGCGATGATGCCACTCGGCCGCCTGGGGTATGATTCGATCCCAAAGTGAAGAGAGAGCCGGTTTGCCGGAGGCTGGTTTCGATGAAGGTCCGGTGGTGGATTCTATTCTTCCCAGTAGTTTCAGTGATCGTGCTTTCCCTGCTGGTGAAGCAGCATGCGGCGAAGCCGCGAGACCACGCTGCGCCCTCTCCGGTGGCCGCGGGTTCCAAATAGTTCTCGGCTCACGCGGTTTTTGAGTTAAGTCTCACCTGAATTTTTTCCAGCAACGCGGCAGCGGCTTCGCCGGCATCGCTAGTGGAGAACTCGCTGCCCAGGTCGATGACCGGCAGTTTGGAGCACGCGGACTGGAAGGCTTGTTGCGTGGCCGGGGCTGCGGCAACGTCAGGGCCCATCAGCAGGAGATCGAAATGGGTGATGCGCATCAGGATCATCGCATCGCGCAGGTGGCTGCTGGTGTGGACATCGTAGCCTTCGCGGCGCAGCAGCTCGCGCAAGTAGGCGAGCACATCGGCATTGCTGTCGAGACACAGAACGCTGCGGCCGGTAGCGGCAGGCGCTTCGGCACGGGCCTGGGGAGCGTAAAACGAGGCGACTGCCTTCTCCTCCGAGTCATGCGTGTCGAATAACTTCGCCAAGTGAGACAGCTCGAGAACCTTGAGCACGTGCTCGGGGACATTGCAGAGCTTCAGGTCTCCGTGAACCTGGCGGGTGCTGGTGAGGGTGCGGACGATGGTGCCGAGTCCGCTGCTGTCGATGAATCCGACCTCGCCCAGATGCAGAACGATGGAGCGGCGGTCGCGCAACAGCCAGGCTACATGCGTACGCAAGGACTCGCTCTCGCCCCCGGCAACGATTCGTCCGTTGCAATGCACGATGGTGACTCGTCCAACATCGCGAGTATCAAGTGAAAGGCGCAATCGTTCTCCTTGCGGCCAAACTCAACCCGGCAGAGTCGCGACATTATACGCCGAGGAGGTGTCGTTCTCTTTTTACAGCAAGACGATCGTGATACCCCGGTTGCCTCGGCCGAGGTCGGAGTCGCTCTTCAGTTCGGGATGAGATTGCAGAAGCTTCCAAGCCGCGTCGTCTGATTTGGACCAGTTCTCGCCAAAGACGCAGCCACGAATCTGGCCGTTCTGGGTTATCTCGAGCAGACGCTTTTGCACTGCGATGCGAATCTCGCCGCCGGCGCCGCTCGAGCCGTAGCCGTGAACCAGCTTCAGCAACTTTGTCTTCTCCTGACTTGCCAGCGCAAGTTCGCGGTCGAGGCGCTCAAGGGCTTCGCGGACCAGGGGCATGTCGGACTTGAGGTTGACGGTCTTGATGGGGGCAATCCAGATCAAAAAAATTTCGGATGCTTGCGTTAAAATATATGGAATCAATGAGTTGCGGGGGAATGATCCGGTGGCGATCTGGATAAAATATTGGAAACAAACAACTTGCTCGCAAAATATTACAATCAAACGACTTAGCGAGAGCCGACTGCGGCAAATGCCCTAGAATCAAGGGTTGAATCTGCAAAATATTGCATCCGTTGAAGTTATCTCTGTGCTATTCGATTATCAAAGAACTAATGCGTATAGAAAATTGTTGCAGCATGGAGGATCGAAGTCAAGGGAATTTTATTTACGGCAGCTTCGCTTTGGTGCGGTGGTGAGTGCCAATCCCCCGTTTGCGACAACTGATCTACTGCAACTTTGCGTACTCGGCCTTGGCTTCCTTCAGGATGGGGATGTCGGGATCGGCGTCTTTCCAGAGGGCGAGGAAATCCTTGTAGGCGGCGAGAGCCCGGACGCGGGCGGCGTCGGCATCTGCTCCCTGTGAGGTTCTCGCCTGTAAGGCGTTGGCACGAGCCGCTCCCAGATGCGCCAGCGCTCCCGTCCAGCAGTTCCAGACGATGCCGCTGTGGTCGATAATCTTCTGAAACTCAACGGCGGCTTCTTTGCCTTGTCTCCCCGCTAAGTATGCTTCACCGCGAATGTAGGTCTGATAGAGGCAGGATAGATTGTTCACGAATGAAATTTGCCCCAGTTCAACGGCCGAAGCCGCTTGCAAAGTATTTAGGGCGAGAGCAGGATTCTTCCGATTGAGCGCAAGTTGCGCCCGAATCGCAGGCAGCCAGAACGACTGCATCTGCGTATCCAGCGGGAAACGCTTGTTCAAGTCTTGTGCCAGCGGCTCGGTTTCTGACGCATCACCCGCCATGGCAAAGGCTAGCGCGGCTTCGACCTGAACGCCTTGACTTGTTGGAACCAATTTCAAGCCTTCCTTTGCTGTGCGCCTGGCGTCCGTCAGATTGCCGAACGCGGCTTCGCGTAACGCGGCATTCTCCAGCCAAATGGCCCCATTTTCTTTGCTGTCGGCTTTGACGGCGGAATCTACAGACTGCTTAGTCAGTTCCTGTGCCTTGCGCAAGTGGCCTGCGTAGGCTTCCGTATCGGATGCAAGGGAAAGCTCAGCGTTCTCTTCGGGCTTGCCTGCGAACCACTGTTGCTGCTCTGCCATGGCTGAGGAATCCATCCTAAGAAAAGCGAGAGCGTAGAGAGCGTTATGAAGTATGAAATCGTCCAGCTTTCGCGAATGTGCTTGCTGGATTGTCTGCTGCACCTCGTCGAAACGCTGTGAGGCGAGCAGATCGTTCGTCAGATTGACGTATGGACCGACTTTGTCTGGAGCGAGCCGGAGGCTTTCGCTATCCGATGCCCTCGCCTTCTCGTACTCTCCCAGTTCTCCGTACACGTTTCCCAAATTGCCATGTGCCGCATAATCCCGCGGGTAGATCTCAACCCACTGCTCGTAGGTTTCTGCTGCTTTCGCCAGTTCACCGGTTACCCATTGGTAGTAAGTAGCCGTGATGAAGAGCTTTTCGCGCTCGCTGGCACGCTCGCGCAATTGGAACGCTTTGGCGAAATATTCGCTCGCGCGTCCCAGCTCCAACATGCCGGAGTAACTGCCGCCTGCTCCTTTGTATCCCATCGCAAAACCCGGATCGAGTTCAATGGCGCGTTGATAGTAAGGGAGGGCAGCAGACAGACTGTTCTGCGCGGCTTCCTTTTCCCCCAGGCTGTATGCTTTCAGGGCTTCGAGGGAGGATGTGGTTGCCTCGGAAAGCGGAACATCGAGCTTCTGCACGGTTGCGAGCGACTCACCTAATTCTCCGCGCAGTTTGGATGCCGCAGCACCCAGCGCATTGAGCACCTTTTCCCTGGACGCCGCGGTGACCTGCTCCTGCGCCAACAGAGCTCCACTCTGGCAATTAACGGCCTTCAACCCCAGAACATACTCAGTGCCGAGACTGGCTATCGCTCCGGTAAGGTAAGCTTTGCTGCCGGCTCGTTGGCACAGGTCGCGAGCCACCTCTGGCGTGATTTTCGTGCTGGCCGGGCGGCTCATTAATTGGAGCGTCCTGGCGACTTCGCCGTCGGAGAGCACATTCAAGAAAGGCGATTGCCGGATGGAAACATTGAGCGCAGTCTTGAGTGTGTCGTCGAAGATCGCATCGCCCGTGCTGTTGGCAAAGTCAGTGAGCACGATGGTGTCTTTATCGGTGAGTTGCTGGCTTTGCCGCGAATGATAGTAACGATAGTAAAGACCGCCCGCCACAAACAGGCAGGCGAGCAGGACAGGAACCGCAATTTTCCAGACGTTACCCACCCGAGCTGAAGGAGCCTTTGGCACTGCGACGGTGCCAGAGCTTGCCACAGGGCTGAGTCCGCTCTCGGTGTCTCGCTTCAGCCGTTGCAGGTCGGCTCGCATATCGGCTGCGCTCTGATAGCGCAAGTCGCGGTCCTTCTCCAAAGCTTTGCGGATGATCTCGTTGAACTGAAGAGGTAACTGGGGGTTCCACTGACTCGGTAATTCCACACCTTCGTACAGGATCGCCCCAAACGTTGCTCCAGTCGTTCCCCTTTCAAAGGGCAGACGACCGCTTGCCATCTCGTAAAGCGTCACGCCGAAGGAAAATAGATCGGTGCGTGCATCCAGAGGCTTGCCTGCGACCTGTTCGGGTGACATGTAGCTCACCGTGCCTAGAGCGATGTTTCTCGCAGTGAGGTCTTTTTCCCCAATCGTGGGATCGTCCGAGATCGAGTCGGATCGCTTCGCTCCCGGGTCGGTTTTTTTTGCCAGCCCGAAGTCGAGAACTTTGGCCAGTCCACGCTTGGTGATGAAGATGTTTCCCGGTTTTATATCCCGATGAATGATCCCTGCCAAATGAGCCGCATCGAGCGCGTCGGCGATCTCAATGGAAAGTGAGAGGAGTAGATCGGTTTCAAGCGGACGTCCCGCGATGCGGTGCTTCAGCATCACCCCGTCCAGAAACTCCATGACGATGAACGCTTGCCCGTTCTGCTCGCCGATGTCATGAATGGTGCAAATGTTGGGATGGTTCAGTGCAGAAGCAGCCTGCGCTTCGCGTTGGAAGCGAGCCAGCGTCTGTGGATCGCGAGCAACCTCATCCGGGAGGAATTTCAGCGCGACGAAGCGCTGCAGGCGAGTATCCTCGGCTTTGTAGACAACGCCCATCCCGCCGCCGCCCAGCTTCTCTACGATACGGTAGTGCGAGATGGCCTGGCCGATCATGGAGTGGAGCAAATGGTAGGCGCGACGCCAGGGTCACGTCAATGAAAGCGATAGGGTTGCCCTAGGCGACCTGGCGAACCGGTCCGGAGTTGGCGACCTCGCGGCAGGTCGTGAGACCGTGATCGCCTGATGCAACTCCTACCGGGGCAGTTATAATTCACGCCGATGGCCAGCGAACCCTTTCTTTCGTGGGCGAACCGGACGGTGCTTCGCCCGGGCCGCGAAGAGCCCTACCTGTCGATCCAGGACATTGTCGTTTTCGTCCGCGATCTGGAAGTGAGCAAGCCGTTCTACCTGCAACAATTGGGTTTCGAACTTATCACGGAGCAACGCCTTCCTACCGGCGAACGCTGGATCGAAGTGGCGCCTCCCGACGGTAGCGCGAATCTCGCGGTGGTGGAACCAAAGCCCGACGCGCCGGAATACAAACTGATTGGCGGCTACCGCTGGGTGCTGTTCATGACCGAGGATGTCCAGGCCAAGTACAAAGAATGGAGCGAACGGGGGGTTCGTTTCGTAACTCCTCCCGAGACGCCAGGCTGGGGCGGCACCTATGCGCGTTTCGAGGATCCGGACGGGAACGCGTTTGGACTGGAAGGGTTCGATGAGGTCAGGCAAAGCCTGGAGTTGCGCCGGCAGGCGCAGGCGGAGAAACTCGAATCCGAACGCCGCACCGCGCAGGAACTGGAAATAGCGCGGCAGGTGCAGGCGCGGTTGTTTCCGCAGATTCAGCCGGAGTTTAAAACGCTGGAGTACGCGGGTATCTGCCTGCAGGCGCGCCAAGTGGGAGGGGATTATTTCGATTTTCTGAATCTCGGGCCGCAGCGGCTGGGGTTGATCATCGGCGATGTTTCCGGCAAAGGAATCGCCGCGGCTCTGCTGATGGCGAATTTGCAGGCCAGCCTGCGAAGCCAGACGGCGCTAGCCTTCGATCAGCCCGAGGCGTTGCTCCGGTCTGTGAACCGCCTGTTCTATGACAACACCGGCGACAGTGCCTATGCCTCGCTTTTATTTGTCGAGTACGACGAGGAGAAGGGGCGGCTGCGCTACGTCAATTGCGGCCATTTGTCGGGTCTGCTGGTAAGAAGCGACGGCAAGGTCGATCGGCTCGATTCCACCAGCACGCTGCTTGGTCTGTTTCGAGACTGGGACTACTCGATGCGGGAGCATTGGCTCTCTCCCGGGGACGTGCTTGCGCTTTACACGGACGGCATCACCGAAGCCTATAACGAGCGAGGAGAGGAATTTGGCGAGCAGTGCCTGATTGAATCGCTCCAGCAACATCGGGACCTGCCGTGCCAGGCTTTGTTGAGCGCAATCGTGGATGGGGTTCGGCGATTTAGTACTCAGGAACAACACGACGACATCACGGCGATCGTGGCGAAGTTCAAGGCTGCGGGCTGACTCAGGCGTTCGAGGTGTTCGGGGGGAAGATGATTCCCCAGAATGTTTCGGCGCGTTCGCCTTGCTCGGTAAACTCGATTGCGTAGGTGGAAACACCCTCCAGGGCCGACAGTTGCGACACCACCCGGGCTGAGAGCGCAGCGCCCTGCTTATTGCTTACGGTGACGAAGGAGCCCACCAGAAGCTCACGACGGAGTTGAACGGCAGCGCCGTGCTTATTCAATTTCGTGGCCTTGGCCGGCATGGTAAAGGCAGTTTTCTGCCGATCTTCGCCGGACAGTCCGACGGTGGCGTGGAGCGCCATGCGATGGCTGCGGCGTTTTGAGATCTGGCTGCGGGTGGCGGTTGGGCTAGGAGCGAGGCCCGGACGGTGCGATTTCGAGTGGGGATGTGCAGGTTTCAGGTTCATGGTGATCGCGACATTAGAATGCGCTGTCGATCGCCGCAATGTGCCATTCGTCACCTCCCGATGTTACCCCGCAGAACTCGTTGATTCTTCAAAGTGCGCGGCGCGCTGGTTCACGGCAGGAAATAGGACATGTACCAGAACCGGCAGCTGAAGCCTGTAGGGCGTGGGTCGGGTACGTGCGGCAGGTCGATGAGTGTAAACTCCTGTTCTCAATAGTTGACTTCCGGTTTGCCCGTCGTCCTGACCAGAATCGATCCAACTGCGATATCGCTCCTACGAGCCGATTTTCCAGTTCTAGATGTCTGAAGTCTCGCTTCGATCAGCTGCGTTATCGCGAAGAGCATTAACTTGGCCGGATAAACTCTAATCGATTCCGAAGTCAATACACTAAACACTGTACATCTCTGTTACGAAGCTTGGCGGAAACGAATTATTCGATGTCACAGTCCTGATTGCAATATAGTCATTCTTGCTCAGGACGATGCTGGGATTACTCGCGAACGAGCCTGACGCGACAGGCTTCGTCGCAAAATCTGTTTTAATCAGAGATTTGCATCTGGAGATGGGGGAGAGTAGCGGTGGAAAACAGTAGCAGCTCGCACGAGACAAAAAATGCAGAGGCCAACGGTGAACCATGGTGCGGCCTTCTGGCTGGCGCTGCGCCGCGCGATCACATCGTCCAGCTTTATCAGGATCAGCAATTTCTTAATCGAGCCGTCTGTCGCTTTGCGGCTGCGGCGATTGCTAACGGCGAAGGGGTAATTCTAGTTCCGACGATCGCTCATTGGGACGCTTTTCGCCCCCGTCTGGAAACTGAGGGCGTGGATGTGAAAGCCGCGGAAAAGCGCGGTCAACTGACGGTTGTTGACGCGGACAATTTGCTGCCCACCTTCATGCGTGACGGAATGCCGGATTCGCCCGTTTTCCTAGGCTTAGCTGCAAACGTTGTTTCACAAGCTCGCGGAGACGGTCGTTATCCGAAAGTACGCTGGTGGGGTGAAATGGTTAACCTTCTTTGGGAGCGAGGGGATGTTGCCGCCAGCATGAACCTCGAAGATTTATTCGATAAACTCGCGCATGAGCAAGATATTGCGATCTTCTGCTCGTTCCTCATGGATAATTTCAACGGTGACGTGCACGCTCGCATGCTGCCGAGACTCAGCGAGAATCACTCCCATCTTATTCCCGTCGAAGATTACTCTCGACTTGAGCGGGCCGTGTCCGAAGCGCTTCGAGATGCCGTGGGCCCAGACGAGTCCCGGGTCCTAGAGGACCGGCTGCTGTCGCGCTATCCCGGTTCGTTCCACATGCCGCGCTCTCAAGCGTTGCTTTTGGCGTTGCGTCAGACTCTCCCACTTGTGGCTGATGATGTCCTGCAACGGAGTAACACGCTGTATCGTAATACTGGGTAAGAACAGAGATAATCTATGGCCCGGGATGACGAGTTCTCTCTAGCCGGTACTGTATCAGGCGACGCTCCGACTTTGGTGACAACCGCAAACGAGATCAGTGTGCTTGATGCTGTTGATGTTCCGATAATTGTGATCAGCCGGGAGTGCACGGTTGTCCGCATCAACCGGGCCGCCATGACGGTGTTTGGCCTGACGGCCTCGGATCTGGGTTGTTCTCTTGGCAATACTCTTGGGGGAGTGGAGGATCTCAATAGAATCTGCGGGCGGGTGATCTCTGATGGAGCACCACATCGGATCGAAACCCGCGATGGTGATAGACGTTTTCTTCTTCGAATCGCTCCCTACACCGGAAGCGATCGCAGCCAGATTCTGGGCGCGGTGATCGCATTCACGAATGTCACGGCCTTTCGAGCAAGTATTGAGCAAGCCATCTACGAACGGGAATACACGAAGGCGATCCTCAACACAGTAGTCGATCCCGTCGTCGTTATCGACGCCAAGTTGCAGGTACAGACGGCAAATCGGGCTTTCTACACCATATTTGGGGTTTCACGCGATGAGACGCAGGGCATTTCGATCCGCAAGCTTGGGAATAACGAGTGGGAAACCTCCGACGTGTGGGAATCTGTGGCAAGAGCTCTTTCTGGCCTTAGCGCATTTCAAGCTGTAGAGATCGACCGCGAATTCCCCATCGGTAGAAGGACGCTTGTGGTTGACGCACGCCGCTTGGAGGGAGTCGGGAATTCTCTGATCGTTCTCACGTTCCATGACATCACCGAGCGAAAGCAAGCAGAACGGACAACCTCACTGCTGGCTGCCATTGTTGATTCTTCAGATGATGCCATCATAAGTAAGAAGCTCGATGGGACAATAACCAGTTGGAATCAGAGCGCCGAGCAACTGTTCGGATATAAGGCAGAGGAAGCCGTCGGTCAGCATATTACGCTCATCGTCCCGTCGGAACGACGTTCAGAAGAAGAAGACATTCTCCGGCGTCTGGCAAGAGGCGAGCGGGTCGATCATTTCGAAACAGAGCGCAAACGCAAGGACGGCGCTACCGTGGATGTCTCACTCACGATTTCTCCCATCTGCGACGCGTCAGGCAGGGTCATCGGAGCATCAAACGTAGCCCGCGATATTACTGAACGCAGGCAGGCAGAGCGAGCACTCTCGGAGCAAGCTCGCCTGCTGGACCTGAGCAATGACGCAATCGTCGTTCGTGACGCCGGCGACCGCGTTATCTATTGGAACAAGGCTGCGACGGAACTCTATGGCTTCACCCGTGAGGAAGCGCTGGGCCGAGTAACCCACGAACTGCTGCAGACCCAATTTCCCGTGGATCTAGGAATGATCAACAAACAACTGCATCGCGATGAGCGCTGGAACGGCGAATTGGTTCACATAAGAAAGGATGGCACGAAAGTCATAGTCATTAGCCGGTGGGCGCTCGATCGGCAAGCCAATGGAAACGCGCTACGCATACTCGAAACCAACACTGACATCACGCAGCAAAAGCGAACCGAGAAGGCATTGCGCGAAAGCGAAGAGCGCTTTCGCGCCATTGTCGAAACCACGCCTGAGTGCGTCAAACTGATGTCGGCAGATGGTACGTTGTTGCATATGAATAAGCCCGGCCTGGAGATGGTTGGTGCTTGTTCCGCGGACGAAGTCGTTGGCAAGAGCGTTTATGACCTGATTGCGCCGGAGGATCGGGAGCGGTTCAAAGCTTTCAACGAGAGCATCTGCCGGGGCGGGCAAGGTTCACTACAGTTCGACATCGTTGGACTAGATGGTAAACGGCGGCACATGGAAACTCACGCCGCACCCTTGCGAAAGCCGGATGAAACCGTGTTGCATCTTGCTGTTACAGCCGACATTTCCGAACGCAAGCAGGCAGAGGAGTTGCTGCGCCGGAGCGAAGAGCGGTTCCGGGCACTGGTGAACGCCAGCTCTGACGTGGTTTATCGCATGAGTCCCGACTGGAGCGAGTTGGGCCAGCTCGATGGAAGGGGCTTCGTTGCGGATACGGGCGGACCGAGGAGCGATTGGCTGAACGAATATATTCATCCTGACGATCAGCCGCTTGTGTTGGATGCGATACGCGAAGCGGTGCGGACAAGGAACCCGTTCCAGCTTGAACATCGCGTCCGCCGGGCAGACGGAACGCTCGGCTGGACTTACTCGCGAGCGGTTCCGCTGCTCAACGGAAACGGCGAGATCCTGGAGTGGTTCGGTGCAGCCACCGACGTTACTGCTCGCAAAGAGGCAGAGGAAAATTTCCGCAAACTGGCTCAAACACTAGATGCAGAAGTGCGTGCTCGCACGCGAGAACTGGAGGAGCAGTCCAACCGTGTGCGCCAGCTTTCCTGGCGATTGCTGCGAAGCCAGGATGAAGAACGCCGGCATATCGCGCGCGAATTGCACGACAGCGTGGGTCAGACATTGACTGTACTTGACATAAACTTTGAACTATTCATGCAAGAGGCGGGTTACCAATCATCGGATGTTGCCTCGAAGATTGAGGAAATCCAGAAAACAGTTCAACAGTTGCACCGCGAGATACGCACGACTTCTTACCTGTTGCATCCGCCCTTGTTGGACGAGAACGGACTATATTCCGCGATCAGTTGGTATCTACAAGGGCTTCGGGAACGCAGCGGACTAGAAGTTCAGCTTGACATTCCTAAGGAGTTCGGCAGACTGCCGCGTGACATGGAACTCGTGATCTTTCGGCTGGTGCAGGAATGTTTGACGAACATTCACCGGCACTCCGAGAGTAAGACCGCTTCGATTCGGATTGCCTGTGAATCGAATCAAATTAACTTAGAAATCAAGGACCAGGGCAAGGGCATGTCCCCCGCACGTCTGGCCGAGATTCAATCGGGACGCTCAGGCGTCGGAATAAGCGGGATGCGGGAACGCCTCCATCAATTCGAAGGGACCATGCATATCGATTCCGATGGCGCAGGGACCCGCATCTTTGCGACCATCCCGGAGCCCAAAACTGCGTCACCGGAGGATCAGAGCCAGTCTGAGCCCTCGCAGGCAGCTGGGTCGGACTTTTCACTACAGTCCTCAAGTATCCGTATCCCAAGAGTGGGGCGGTAGCTGTTGCAAAATCGCGATTACACTCATTGACCCCGGTCGGCCATCCTCAATGAGTAAGTTGTTGGCTAACCACAGCTATCGGTGAGCATGTAAGCGATCG
>Ga0210398_10003452_pt1 | contig 15126 bp, 11 predicted proteins | sample IncBWC4OmetaG_FD_161047 | JGI IMG/M metagenome (GOLD analysis project Ga0210398, IMG submission 161047) | Forest soil microbial communities from Barre Woods Harvard Forest LTER site, Petersham, Massachusetts, United States - Inc-BW-C-4-O | ecosystem: Environmental > Terrestrial > Soil >...
GGTGAAGAGACCTGGCTCACGCAGAAAAATCGTGGCGTTACCGCTGAGGTCAACATAGAGGAGCGTGCTCGCCAACGCTAGTTCACTGGAAACATACCAGCCTTTGCCGTCGGCAGCCCAGTTGATGTGATTGAGGCTGTTCCAATACCCTTTGCGTCCACGTCGCGCTGCGAAGCGCCGAGCAGAGAGATCCGGATCCTCCCGGTAAACATATTTAAGGAGATGAAGGCGATACTTGTACCGTCAGGTGACAGGTCAAGATTCGGCGCTTCCACATCCGCATTGACCGGAAATGCGGAACTCACCAAGGATCCTGATGGCAGGGCAACCATGGGCGGCAACTCCGGAGGTTCCTGCGCCTTGATCATGGCCTGGTATCATCCCGAGCTATATCACCGTGTGCTCACCTATTCCGGAACATTCGTCAACCAGCAGTGGCCTTCCAACCCGCGAACGCCGCACGGTGCCTGGGAGTTTCACGAGCATCTCATCCCCGAAAACCCCGCCAAGCCGCTACGAATCTGGATGGAAGTGGGCGACCACGATCTGCTGAATCCGAACGTAATGCGCGATAACATGCACGATTGGGTTCTCGCCAACGAGCGTATGGCCAAAGTGCTCGCCGCCAAGGGCTACCACTACCAATTCGTATTCGCCCGCAATGCCGCCCACGTCGACCGTGCCGTGAGACAACAGACGCTTTCCGAAGCGCTGCAGTACATCTGGCAGGACTACACAGCTTCGACAGTCGGTCACTGATCCGCTCCTCGCGAAGCCGATGATTGGGGCATATTCGATGGGGGTTTGGAAAGTGATCTTCTGTTCGCGTTCCGGGTTGTTTCAGCAAAATGCGGCCGCCCAGGTCTGGGCGCAGGAAAAAAGGGCCACGATGTTTAGTTTTAGCGGGCAGCTTCCGCGCGGTGCTGAGATCACCCTCCGCCGAGATCTCCTTCTCGCATGTTCCACACACCTGGCGGAAGCATTCGGGTAGCTCCTGTGTGAAAAGAGCCGACTGCTCGAAGGCCGGCTCCCGGCGACGCTGCCAGCGCGGCAACCTGTCGCCTACCGAGGGAGTGGTCGTCATGACAGATCACAAACAGATCACGATAAGTTGGCTTCGATTACCTACGCGGTAATTGCGTTCGCCGAGCGCAACGGCGCAGAATCTCATCGCACCGTGACGCAGGCATTTCGAGCGCGACAGCGTTGGAGAATTCCGCATGGATCGAGGGTCGATGTGCAAGTCCGCAATGGTTGTCGCAGCCGGGGCTGTAGTTCCTTTGGCCGCGGGTCCCACTCTCGCGACGCTGTTGTTGTCGCTAGCAACTTGTTGAAATGGTTCCATTCAGCGATGACCTAAATCGCAATAGACCGCGACGTTAGTCATTTAGCGTTTAAGATTCGTGGGAGGGACGGTCTTCAAAGTATGAGCCGATCTTTGACCGCGATGTTTTGGCTTGCGGCCTGCCTGTGTCTGAGCGGATGCAACCGGGTGGAAAAGGAGGTCCACGTGGAAAGCCCAACCCCGGAACTGGAACGCACAATCACCGCTCTTCGCGGGGCGTACGCCGCATTCAATCGCGGGGATATCGAAGCCGCCGTGGAGCCGCTTGATGATCAGATCGAGTGGATCGAGCCAACGGAGTTTCCCGGTGGTGGCACATACCACGGACGCGACGGCGCGAAGCGCTATCTCACGCAGTCGCGGGCCGGCCTCGCAGAAGGAACCAGCGAACCTGAGAAATTCATCGCTGCGGGCAATCGGGTCGTCGTATTTGTTCACGCCCATGTCCGGCCCAAGGGCAGTGGCGAGTGGCTCGACATCGATCTTGCAGACGTCTATACCATTCGTGATGGCAGGATTGTTCAGATGCAGGCGTTTGCCAACCGTCAGGAAGCTCTGCGCTGGGCTGGAGCGGGAAAGGTAGCTCCGGCAGCAAGCAGCAAATGATAGGGAGTGCCTTAACAGTGATCAAACCGCGGGTTTTCTCTGCTGCGAATCCGCCTGGGCTGAAGCCCCTGCCGTGCGAGGCATCAGCTTCCCGCAAGCGATCCAAGGAACTCGTTCGAAAAGGTATCGTTCCGCGCGCGGAGAGCCCAGAACTCGTGGAGCGGCTATTGCGCCTTCTCACTACTCTTGCCAGACCGACTCGCCACCGGGCCTGGCTGACTTGGTGCTACGCCGTGGACCGCAGTCCTACCGGTCTGAGGAGCATCCGGTAGTCGAACCGCCGACCAGGTATAATTCGTGGAGCGAATGTTTTCTCCGTGCCAGTCATAAGCTCCGGCAACGCCGGGAATCTCAAATTTCCCGCTCATCTTCTCGCCGTCGAGCGTTCCTGTGAAAACAATCGTATAAGGCTTCGGACCAGCAAAATCGAGGCGCAGCGATATGTTCTGGCCATCGACATTGCCTGAGACTTTCGGAGAAGGCACTTTTCCTTCGAAACTGCCAGTAAGCTTCGCTTCAGTTTGCTGGAGCTCGAGCGTATCGCGTTCGGTTCCGACGCGTGCCTCCCATGAGATCTGCCACTTGCCGGTTACTTTTGCGGTCTTGGTCTGGGCTGCAAAAAGAACATGCGCCGCGAAGAACATCGTGAGAGCGAAAATAAGCTGTCGCATTTTCATCCAGTTGCTCGGATAACAAAGTCAGGCCGGCCAAGGCTTAAGAAGCCCCTGGCCGGTGGGTCGTCGGTTGTCGGCGCACTACTTCGCGGCACCCTTCAGCGCCACACTGGAGCTCGAGAAATTGAACGCGTCGAACAGGTCATCCAACGCCGGACTGTTGGTTGGAACGTAAGGATTCGACATCACCGTCGGGTTGGGGAAGTTATCCCGCGTGTTCGGCCCGATGGTCGGAAGACCCCAGTTGCGCTCAATGAATTTGATGATGGAAACATGGTCAGCATAGCTGTGATTCACCACGCCTCCGGTGGAGTAAGGCGAGACGATCAGCAGGGGAATGCGAGTACCATCGCCGAAGTAATCGACGGGTTGGATGTAGCCGGAATCATAGTAGCCACCGCCCTCGTCGAAGGTGATGAAAATCGCCGTGCTTGCCCACAAGGTGGGGTTCGACTGAACCTGGTTCACGATTTTGTTCACGAATCCTTCGAACAGGTCGAGCTTCGACGAAGATGGATGTCCGTCGAGGAAGCCATCCGGCTTGACGATCGAAACCGCCGGCAGATTCCCGGTTTGGATGTCTTCGTACAGTTGGGTCGTGTCCTGAATGTGGGCTTCGCGCTGCGCTGGAACAGTCATAATGTCAGACGCGTATTGGAAGGGGTTGCAAATCGTGCAGTAGCGATCGTACGGGTTGGCTTCGGCCGGATCAGTGACATAAAGATCCCACTGGGCACCGAAGTACGTATAGGACACGCCAGCTGCGCTCAGAACATCGCCGATGTGCGGCTGCGATGTCGGCGGAATTACGAACGGGGTTAGCGTGTTCAGGGTACCGTCGCCGTTGAAACCGGGGTCGTAGTTGTTTAGCAGGTAAAAAGCGCCGGCCGCGCAACGCGGGCTGATCGCAGGAGTTAAAGACTGCAGGTAGTTCACGATGGCGGGGACAGCAGGCTGCGTTATATCCGAACAGTTGGTGTAGCTGCCGCCCGAGTAGCCGTCCTGATCGTACCAGTTGTTGGTCCCAGCTGCTGGATCGGGATTCTCAATTTCGTTCAGGGGAGGAGTCAGCATCTTGCCGGCGCCGTCGCTATACCAAATTGCATCGGCGTAGCCGAACATGATGTGATTGGCTCCCGTACCGCCCATCACCGACTGGTGCATATTGTCACTCAAGGTGAAGTTGTCGGCGAGGTACTTCATGTATGGGGCGTCGCCGTTGTTGATGTCATACATCCCCATTGCGGTTGACCCTTCACCTGTGGTGAGGTTGGTGAATGGAGTGGGCCGAGCCTTTCCGTTACTGCCTGCGCCGATCGTGAGTTCGACCCACGAAAACAGATCACTCAAGCAGCCGCTGGGATTGCTGGCCGTAGCGGTCAGAGCGGAACAGTCGGTTTGTTGCCACATTTGATAGAAGCGATGCACCGGGCTGGCAGCGTAATCATCGTACTTTACGCCGGGGGTCAGCCGGAACACGCCATCGGGCAGGTCATTCACGTTCTTGACGCGCGTGTCGACTACGTCGTGCGGCAGAGCCGTGGCACCGGTGGTCAGATATTTGTAGTACTTGCCAAAAAGGTCAGGCTCGACGAGTTTTGCCAGCGCCAGGGTTTGAAATGGGGCGGGTTCGGCATCGCTCGCCGCGGTGGGTGCTCCAGCAGTGCCGGGAGGCGGAAGGGGAACTTCCGACGCTTTGCCCGGAGGGCTGAGCTGGAAGGTGGTCTCGTCGACCGCGCTGTTCTGTACAGCCAACGCAAAATTCGAACCAGGTTTGCCGGTCTTGGTCACAATGCCTTTAGAGAGCAGATTGGAGACACTCTGCCCAGCAGCCGGAACATAGGTCCCATACACGTGGTCGAAGCTGCGGTTTTCTCCGATGATGACGATTACGTGTTGAATCGGAGTTACTGGACTGGACCCGGTTTGGGCCCCAGCATTGAGTGGCGCACCCATATTGGCAAATAAAGCCACTAGGCTGATGCTGACCGTGGCGTGTTGTCTGACACTCGTCAGGACACTCGATGAAGACATAGATTTCCTCCAAGTCGCTGATGGTGCGAGTTACGAACCCCATTTATTGGCAGGACTTGAGGCAAAGGTAGTTACGTAAGATTACGGGTGAGTGACAGCAAGATGAACACTCGGAGAAAAAATCCACAGCTAACGATGAACCCATGACTTGCTCAACTGACTCGCGCCGCGCCCTGCCTTCAACCGTCTTGACCGGTCTTGATCCTAAGCGTATGTTTTACACGAGCATTTCCGGGGGTTCGCATGCGTTCTCGACCCTTCCTGCCCGCAGTTTGCTCGGTTGTCTTCTTGGTCATCGCCTTCGCTGGTGCTGGCGCTTCTGCGCAAGACATTTTTGTCACGCCTGTTGCCAACGCGCCATTCAAGGCCGTGGTCAACATAGAGCGTTCGATCATCCAGGAAGATGGATCTGTCATTCAACTCAAGAACATCCGTAACATCGGCCGCGACAGCCATGGTCGCATCCACAATGAACTAAGGGCGCCGGTCCCCGCTTCGAGTACACAAATACCGCAGCTTCTGCGCATCCATCTGTACGACCCGCAGACTCGCGTTTCGACATACATCGATGGCCGCAAGCCAATCTTCTGGACCGAGCTCATGAACCATCCGCCTTCCACCGAGCCACCCTCCATCCGCTTTGCCGCACCCGATGGCCAAGCTCCGCCAAACGACTTCGCCAGGCAAGAAGATCTGGGCACGCGTGAAATTGAGGGCGTGTCAGCTCATGGAGTTCGGGAAAGGCAGACCATCCCGGCCGATGCTAACGGCAAGGAGATCGTCATTACGGACGAGTACTGGTACTCAGCTGATCTGCGCATCAATCTTTTGATCAAGCACAGCGACCCGCGCACCGGCAGCAAGACGATGACGGTCAGTCAGATCACGAGGACGGAACCGGATCCAGCGTTCTTCGAAGTCCCTGAAGGCTACGATCGGAAGGGCAACTGACGAAAACCGCCGGGTCTATTGGGGCATGGTGCCCAGGGGTGACTCAAAACCCTCCCCGGTCCGGTGTGCCGGGAATCGCGTTGGAGGAAACTGGTCTGGTTATCACTGGCTGGCTATATCGTTGGGGCGGCTACACAGAGATCTGGTTTACCACTCCGCTCTGAGGGTACAACGGCTACGTGGACGGCTACTAAAGAGTCGCGAAAACTCGCAAATCGTGGCCAGTCAAACTAGGAAAATTTTGGGTCGATACTTAGGATCACTGGTTTAGCCTTTGTTCGCGTGGCGGCGGCGAATTTCTCCTTCTCCGCCACGCAGTCTTAACTGCAGAGAATTCCCGCCTTGAGTTCCCGCAGAGTGCGCGAAGCATACCCGTTTTTCATGATTCTTGTTTGATAAAGCGGACCGGAGAAAGCGGACAAGTCGGCAGTGAGGGATAGTTATGGTCAGGGTTTCTCTGGGACCGCAACGAGCAGTCCGACTTTCCGGAGTAGCCATGGCAAATCTAGATCTGGAGCGATAGCCAATCGAATCCGTGGGGAATGCGAACTTGACTTGCCGTCAAGACCCAGAGGCAATCCCGGAGAGATGCATCCTGGGCGTGTGGCGACGGGCGTCCGGCAGCCAAGCTTACCGAGCTGGGCAAGCCGCAGAGAAGCCCGGAACCCCAAAAAGGTCCGGGCTTCTCTGTCGTGGTAGACACCGATACGCAACACCTTGTTAAGGAGCCACTGTTATCGTAACCGGCGTGCTGTTGCTGAGTGATCCGGAAGTTCCGATCAACTTAATGCTAGTAGTTCCAGTTGGTGCTCGCCGGGAAGCGCTCCAAGTGATGGTCACGGTCGCGCTGCCGTTGGCTGGCGGAGTTACCGGGTTCGTCGAGGCCGTCGCTGATACTCCACTTGGGAATTCATTGACGCTCAACTGAACCGCAGAGTTGAATCCGTTCACGCTGGTAACGGTGAGGGTGGTCGACACGCTGCCTCTCTCATCGATCGTGAATGAAGAAGGAGACAACGACAGAGTGAAGTTCTTTGTCCCGGAAGAAGCATTCACCGTGAGGGCGATGGTTGTGCTGTGAGTGGTTGAACCGGAAGTTCCGGTGATTGTCACCGTGGCCGTACCGACCGTTGCCGCTGAGGACGCAGTCAGCGTAAGGGTTGAAGTTGCGCTGCCATTCGCCGTCGGGGTCACCGGGTTGGTGGAGAATGTTGCCGTGACGCCGCTGGGCAAACCGCTAGCACTCAGCGTAGTCGCGGAATTAAATCCACCCGTGCTGGTAATGGCAATCGTGCTGGTGCCGCTGCTTCCCTGCGTTACGGTCAGCGAGGAAGGCGACGCAGCGATGGTAAAGTTTGGTGACGACGCAGCGTTCACCGTGAGCGAAACAGTCGTGGTCGCCGTCAAGGTGCCAGACGTTCCCGTAATGGTGACCGTGGCATTTCCCGTAGTAGCCGTGCTGCTTGCAGTGAGAGTAAGCGTGCTGCTGGAGGTTGTGGGATTCGTACTGAAAGCAGCTGTCACACCGCTGGGCAGACCGGATGCGGCTAGAGTCACGCTGCCTGAGAACCCGCCCAGATCGCTCACCGTGATGGTACTGGTGCCGCTGCCGCCTCGTGTGACCGTTACGCTGCTCGGCGACGAGGCCAGAGTAAAGCTCGGCGAGGAAGATCCGGCAAGCGCGTTGAGCAGGCCGCTACCGTTCGGACTCCCCCAGCCGGTTGCCAGGTCGTAGCCGGTGGTTGCCGAGTCGCCGTTGCTGCCACTGGTGATGTCGTGGAAATCCGAGTCGTAGCTCGAAGCTTCGCCAATCGAATAGAGACTTGGATTGATGAACCCAAGCGTCTTGTTCCCATTGGCGACTGACTGCTGATTGACTAGGGCCAGATAACCTGCCCACATGGGCGCGGCAAAGCTGGTGCCCCCGAATTCGTTCGCGGTGCAGGTCGTCTGGTCGGCGCAAACGTAGAACGTGAAGTTCGCGTTGGCTGAGACATCGGGACCGTTGCGCAGGGTCTTCGAGCAGCTCGAACATCCCGCGGCCGCGGTTGTTTGCCAGGAAGGAATGGCAAAACGATCGGGCGAAACGCCGCCGCCGCCGTCGACCCAGGCAGTTTCCGAGGCCCATGGGCCAGCGGCACTGCTGGTTTCCAGATCCGTTCCGCCGACAGAAGTCACAAATACATCGTCCGACGGATAGATTTCCGAAGATGAGGTCCAATGCCCGCTGTCGCCCGCCGCCTGGAAAAGGTTTTGCCCCTGCGCCGCGAATTCCTCGAAATACGGATTATCGGTGCCAGGATCGGCCGGGCTCCACGTCCAGGATGAACTCAATTGTGCGTTCAGAGGGCTGGCCGTTGCCATCGCGTTAAAGATAGGCGCGTCACTTGAACCCACGTACATCACCAGGCTCGACAACCCCGGAGCCATGCCGAGGGCCTGAGTCATGTCGAGAGTCTGTTCGGTATCGTCGCATCCGCTGGACTCGGTGCAACTCGTGCTGGTTCCGTCAGTGGAAAGCAATGTGACGGGAACATCGTTGGTTTGACCGACGTTCTTGTAATACGTGCTCAGATCGGTTAAATCGGTTCCGGCGAATTCGAGCAGACCAAGCGATTGGTTGGTGCCCCTGAGGGTTCCACCGTAGTATGCCGCACGCATATCGCTGCCGAGGAAGGAAGCGCTCGGACCAGACCCGGTGGTGGCATTCGACTTCGTACGCGCGCTTTGGTGGACAACCGCGGGCTTGGGAACCGAGTAGTTGTCGAGCCCGGCGATACGCCACAGCCGCACCGAAACGTCAGGCATAGGTTCGCGATCGGGCGCGTAGAAAGTTCGATTCTCCGTTGGGTGTTGATACAACCCCAGCGTCACATGCAAGGCTCGCTCAACGCTCGCAACCGAACCGGAAACATCCAGATTCATGCGATTGCGGGAAGTGGCAAGCACTTTCAAGCCGCTGGCCTTCGCGAAGCGAATCACCGTGGCGTAGTCTTCTTGGGTGGGGCCAAACTTCTCAGTGAACTGTTCGACGGTGAGAAAGTTGCGGTACGACGAACTGGAAGGATCGTACAGCTCCTGCAAGAAACTATCCAACCCCTCCTGATTGCGGAGGGGCAGCACCAGAGTCAGGCGCATGATTTGCGTTTCGGGAAGACGCCCGACCAATGGAGCCTGGCCATTCAGCGTTACTTCACGCACGTGACGGGTCAGCAGTGTGGGAGACTGGGCATGGCAAATGCTAGTGGCGATCGACGCCAATACGACGATCGTTAGCAGGGATGTAGTGAATCTTCTCAGCATAACTTCTCCTTCGATTTTTCGGCTTTCCTTCTTGGCTCGGTACCTAGACTAAAAGTGGCTGTGAAGTCAAAACGGATGGATTGTACAACTGTTTTGTTATGTCGCCGCCGTGAAAAGGTTTTTGTCACAAAAACCGGAAAGTCGTCGGGCCCATGGGGTTAGTATGAGTCCTTGGTTTGCCTGGAGTACGGAACCGGACCAGTGGTTGCGGGTTGTCGTCGATCTGCAAGGGAGGTACCCGACCTCTGGTTAGTCGTAACCCCGGGCTTAGCGAGCCTCGTGAGCTAAGAAATAAGAAAGAGGACCGGGCCATACCATAATGTGGAGGCGTGGGCGTCTCATCCGGACCCGGCGAGGACCCCTGAGTCCGACTGTAAGCCCTTGAAAACGAGTGAGGGCGGCGAGAACGATTCATTTGCTAAACCGTTGTACGGGCTAACGCACCTGTACCGCGGGTTCGAATCGCTCCCTCTCCGCCACCACTCTGTAGTGCCGAGAATTCGGACCTCTATTTCCCACAGAATTTGCGAAACACCACCATTTTTTCGCGATGTCGGCTCGACAAAGCACCGTGGCAGCGTCTGGCATTAGCCTGGCCTTTATCTCCGAAGTGCTGGGTGGTGCGAATTGCACAAGTTTCGGGCGAACACCTGGCGATCACAAGCAACATGCACGGGGAAGGCAGACTGACTTTCCCGCTTTCAGCAGGTGTTTTCAGGTCTGGTGCTGACCCGGCAATTCCGGACTGGCCTGTTGCCCGTGAACTTCGCAGCCATGGTTTCATGGCCGTCCTCCTCGAAAATGACCTCCATCGAAGAACCTCGTGGCCTCTTGCTTCCCGCCGTTTGGACTGGTGCTTTCCAACAAAACGGACTAGGATCTCTGCGGTGCATCCTCCCCCTGCTGGCATGGCCGCGAGCTGCGCACCATAGCAGATATCTCTACTGGCCGTTTCATCGGCTTGTTTCGAGGTCCGATGACGCACATTCTCAATCGCTCAACGAGTAAGGCCCATCGGAGTGTGCTGCCGCCTGTCCTTTTTCGGTTTTCCATCTTGCTGCTGGCGCTATTTAGCGCATTATCGGCCGCCCAATCGCCGCCAGCCGATTCCGCGGAAACCCAGGCTTCAACGAACCAAACCCAGTCCGACAACAATTCCGCCGAGATTGTTTCTCACGAGGAGGCAGCGACTTTCAAGGTCAACGTCAATCTGGTGATGGTGCGTGTGGTTGTCCGCGATTCAAAAGGCAATCCTATCGGCAATCTTCACAAGGAGGATTTTGAGCTTTTCGACAACCGGAAGCTCCAGTTGATCAGCCAGTTTTCCGCCGAACAGCCGGGTGCCGCGGTGGCGGCCATGCGAATGCACCCGGAAAATCCTGCAGAGGAGCGGTCTGTCCCCACTCCGCCCCCGTCCATTCCGGAGCGCTACGTCGCGTATGTATTCGACGACATTCATATCCAATTTGGCGACTTGGCGCAAGTACGCAACGCCGCCGAGCGCCACATCGCGACCCTGCGCCCCACCGATCGAGCCGCTATTTTCTCCACCTCCGGCCAATCGGCCCTCGATTTCACAGATGACCGCGCCCAGTTACATAAGGCTCTCCTTAGCCTTACGCCGCGCCCGATTGCAGAGAGCGGGCGCAGCAGCCCCAATGATTGCTCCCACATCAGCTATTACTTGGCTGACTTGATTGAAAACCAACACGATCCTCAGGCGGTGCAGATCGCCACGCAAGACACGTTGCAGTGCACCTTCGCTGGCGACCCGAGATTTCTGTCGGTCGCCGCGCAAATCGCCGATGCAACTGCAAAACAGGTGCTGAATGAAGGCAGCCACGAAAGTCACGTCACGCTGACCGTTTTGAACGATATTGTTCGCCGCATGTCCGCCCTGCCTGGACAGCGCAGTGTAGTTCTGGTTTCTCCGGGATTTCTGACCCCACTGTTGGAATTCGAATACGGGCAAACGATCGACCGGGCGGTGCGCGCGCAGGTAACCATAGGGACTCTGGATGCCCGGGGCCTTTACGTGCCCGGGTTTGATCTAAGCCGGCCGGCGGCGCCAAGTCAGGCGTCCCAGGTTCTGCAGCAGCAGTATGACACTCAGGAAGCCGCCGCCGACTCCGATATTCTGGCCATACTCGCGGACGGTACGGGCGGAGTTTTTTTTAGAAACAGTAACGACTACGACGAAGGCTTCCGGCGTACCGCCTCGACTCCCGAATACTCCTACGTTCTCGGGTTCTCCCCTCAGAACCTGAAACTCGACGGCAGCTTCCATAATCTGAAAGTAACGTTGTTGAAGAGTCCGGAGAAGTTCGCGATACAGGCGCGGCGCGGCTACTTTGCCCCCAAGCACGCCGCTGATCCGGCGCAGCAGGGCAAGCAGGAGATTGAAGAAGCCGTCTTCTCCCAGGAAGAAGTCCACGGCCTCCCCGTTCAACTGCAGACGCAATTCTTCAAGTCCAGCGATCTCGAGGCGAAACTCACCGTGCTCGCGCGCATCGATGTCCGGCGCCTGCATTTGCGCAAAACGGAGGGGCGGAATTACGACGAGCTCACCGTGGTCTCGGCTCTCTTCAACGGGAATGGCAATCTGGTGCAGGGAATCGAAAAGAGGATCACGATGCACCTCAAGGATGAGACGCTCGAAAAGAAACTGAATTCAGGAATCACCTTGAAAACAAGTTTCGATGTAAAACCGGGAAGCTATCTCGTGCGCCTCGTAGTACGCGACTCCGAGGCGCAATTACTATCGGCAGAGAACGACGCTGTGCGAATTCCGTAGCCGGGAAAAAGGATTTTTAGAAACCGGGCAAAGGCACGGGAGATGGAAAAAAAGTAGAAAGTAGAAGGAGTACAGTATGCGAATTCGTCGACGAATTTGTAATCTTGCAATGCTGTTGACAATTGGTGCACTGATGGTGCCGACTCACGCTATCGCGCAGCAGCCCACTGAAGCGGCCCCCGGCGAAGTGCCAGTCATTAAAGCACAAACGCGCCTGGTCCTCGTCGACACTGTAGTCACCGACAAAAGTGGCAACTACATCCGCAATCTCACTGCGCAAGACTTCAAGCTGTGGGAAGACAACAAGGAACAGGCACTCACCAGCTTTTCCTTCGAAGACGAAACCGCCTCTTCCGCCGATTCCCAGAAGCGCTACCTGGTGTTGTTTTTCGACAACTCCACGATGGATAACGGCGATCAGCTCCGGGCCCGCGAAGCGGCCGCGAAATTCATCGACGCTAACTCCGCACCGAACCATCTCATGGCGATCATCAACTTCGGTGGGACCATCCAGATCGCTCAGAACTTCACTGCCGACGCTGAGCGCTTAAAGCAGGTCGTCAGCGGCATAAAAGTCTCAAACGTATCTCCCAACGCCCAGGCGCCCGTACAGGTTGCTTCGCTCGGTACGCCGCTGGGTATACCAGCGGGTGCGCCTAATCTCAGCAATGCCGAAGCGGATTTTGGAGTTCAGAGTGTCATGCTGGCCCTGCGGACGCTGGCCAAGGATCTTTCCACCGTTCCCGGCCGCAAGACCCTGATCATGCTGACGTCCGGTTTTCCGCTGACCTCCGAGTACACCGCAGAGCTGACTGCGGTCATCGATGCCTGCAACAAGGCCAACGTCGCCATATATCCCATTGACGTCCGCGGCCTCGTCGCTTCCGCGCCTGGTCGCGGTGCGGGAATGCGAATGCCCAACCAGGGGCAAGCTACATCGTACCTAGCGGCGGCCCTCAACCATAACAATTCTCCCAATTCGTCTCATCCCCGTCTTCTCTTCGTTTCTGCGGCTCTAGCTCCCGAACCCGCGCAACATGGCGGTGGTGGCGGCACGGGAGGTGGCGGTAGTGGCGGTGGTCATAGCGGAGGAGGGGGAACCGGCAGCGGTGGTGGGGGCAAGGGTAGCGGTGGTGGCGGCACAGGAGGAAGCGGCCATAGTGGCGGAGGAACAGGTGGTAGTGGAAGTAGCGGCGTCGGCGCGGCGGGTTACAACAGATCAGTGAACCCCTATACTCAACCTCGGCAAATCGTCCCTCAGTTCCCGACCAGCGCCTCAACCAATCAGCAAGTGCTTTATGAATTAGCCGATGGCACCGGCGGTTTCGTCATCGTTAATACCAACGATCTGCTGGGCGGCCTCGAAAAAATCGCGAAAGATCAATCTCAGTACTACAGTCTCGGCTACAAGCCGCCCGAGTCCGCTAAGGGAAGCTGCCACACCATCCGCGTGAAGGTAGGGCGCAGCGGCACCGAGGTTCGCGCCCGCAGCGGATACTGCGACGTCCGCCCCCTCGATCTGCTCGCCGGCAAGCCCATCGAAAAAGATCTGGAAGCTCGCGCTTCGAGCGAAATGCCGGCCAATGTCGGCATTTCTGCGCAGGTACCATTCTTCTACATGGCCCCCAACATCGCTCGCGTCAATCTCGTTATAGACATTCCTTCTTCGGCAATCAAGTTTGAAAAAGAAAAGGGCAAACCGCATTCTAGCGTGAACATGCTGGGCATCGCCTATCGTCCCGACAACTCGATCGCCGCCCGCTTCAGCGACACCGTCGATCTCGACTTCGAAGACAAAAAGGAACTGCAGAATTTCGAAAAAAAAGCCTTCCACTACGAAAATCAATTCGAGCTCGCATCCGGCCAATACAACTTGCGAGTCGTATTCAGCTCCGGCAGCGAAAGCTTCGGCAAGGTGGTGCTCCCGCTCACGATTGATTCCTACGACGGTAAAAAGTTCAGTCTAAGCTCGGTCGCCCTGAGCAATGACGTTCATCCCGCAACGGACTTGGCCACAGGACTCGACGCCGAGCTGCTCGAAGACCGCAAACCGCTCATCGTTCGCGGCATGCAGATCGTGCCTTCGGCTTCCGACCGCTTCAAGAAAACTGACAGCGCCGCAATGTACGTGGAACTGTATGCGCCGGCATTGCTCAATCCCAACCCACCAAAAGTGGGAGTCGAGATCATTGTGATCGATCGCACAAGCGGCCAGCAGAAGTTGCACATCGGTGTCGCCGACACGGCAAAAGATATCCAACCCGGCAATCCAGTTATGCCGCTGGGCCTTAAACTGCCAATGAACTCGCTGGCTGCCGGCTCTTACAAAGTAGAACTGCGGGGCGTAGATTCGATTGGCGGGGTAACCGAGTTTCGCTCGGCCGACTTCGAAGTTGAATAAACCGAAGCCTTGTCACGGTTCCGAGCGATTGGTCAGGTAACCGGATTACGAAACGGTTGCCCGTCATCCAGGAGGAACCCTGGATTGTGTGCTCCAGGCTCTCGATGACTGACTCGGCCGATTACGCACTCGTTGATGCGGCTTTCGCGAAATCCTTCTTACCCGAGCCTCTGCGGCCTACCTCGTCAAGGGTTATCATTAATAGCCTGGATCGCGCAATTACAACACCGGCTTGCCTTATCGCATGGCTTTTGTGCGCGGTATTGGTGTGCCTGGTAGTTCATCCGCCGCACTGCGACCTGTGCGATGGACCGCTTGGAATCTCTTCTTCGCCGCAAACTGTTGTCAACCAGCAGCAGTCCAACACCCCGGAGCATTGTAACGGCATCTGCTGGTGCTGTGGCTTTGACGGACTTCCCAATGCAAGTCCGGATCTGGATCCGGTGAATACCGTGACCTCAAATGTTCGTCCTGAACGGCTTTCGCCTGTTTTCGCGCCACACTCCGACATCTTTCGACCTCCGCCTACAAATGTCTCCTCTTAGCTTGTCCATTCCGTGCCTTTAGCGCGGACGCTGGAACGCACAACTCACTCTGGAGGAATCAATGAGTCTATACGTGTTCACGCTCACTGGAGCGTGCCTGTTTCTGTTTTTGTGTCCGCCTGCTCACGGGCAGACTTCTTCCAAGGCCCCCTCTGGCGATCCTCAAAAGGCCGCTGGGGACAAAGACACCATGGCCATTGTTGAGCTGGGCGCAACAACTAGCTGGAACCTCAGCGGGGGCGCAGCAACGTTCGCGCCGAATCTTGCAGCGGAGGTGACACCGATAGAGAACTGGCTGGAGCTTGAGGCAGGCGTGTCGCACTTCTACACTCGTAAGTCAACGGAATGGGACGCCGACCTACTTTTCAAGAAGCCGTGGACCATATCACGGAAGGCAGAGTTCATGGTGGGCGTCGGTCCCGAATGGGTCCACCTCAGACAGCATGAGAAAGTGACCAACTCCATCTCTGGAG
>Ga0210398_10003453_pt1 | contig 15124 bp, 13 predicted proteins | sample IncBWC4OmetaG_FD_161047 | JGI IMG/M metagenome (GOLD analysis project Ga0210398, IMG submission 161047) | Forest soil microbial communities from Barre Woods Harvard Forest LTER site, Petersham, Massachusetts, United States - Inc-BW-C-4-O | ecosystem: Environmental > Terrestrial > Soil >...
GGTGTCGGCATCGTCGCCCCGCGACACGGCATCGACCTCGTAGCCTTCGGCTTCGAGGTTATAACGCAACAGCGTGGTCAACGGCTCCTCGTCTTCCACGATCAGGATGTTGGCTCCCATCCCCGGTCTCCTATTTCTGCAGCACCGCTGCGCCAAAATTTGTCGGATCACCCTTGGGACGCTGGTCAGTGATAGGTCTGCCTTCGACCATGTAATACACGGTCTCGGCGATGTTGGTGGCATGATCGCCCATGCGCTCGATGTCCTTGGCGCAAAACATCAGGTGCATGCAGAAGGTGATCTCGCGCGGGTCCTCCATCATGTAGGTGAGGAGCTCGCGGAACAGCGAGGTGCACATGGCGTCGACTTCTTCGTCGCCCTTCCAGACCGTCATCGCGGACTGCAAATCGCGGCTGGCATAGGCGTCCAGCACCTGCTTAAGCTGCGTCAATACCAGTTCGGACATGTGTTCGACGCCGCGGATGAGCTTTTGCGGATAGAAGTCGCCGTCGAGCGCCACGACGCGCTTGCCGATATGCTTGGCATGGTCGCCGACCCGCTCCAGGTCGTTGGCGACCCGCATGGCGCCGACGATCTCGCGCAGATCGATGGCCATCGGCTGCCGCCGCGCGATGGTGAGGATGGCTTTTTCCTCGATCTCGCGCTGCAGGGCGTCGATGGCTGGGTCGGTCGCCATCACGCGCTCGCCGAGATCGAGATCGCGGTCGGCCAGCGCCTGAACGGCATCGCCGATCTGGCGCTCGACGAGGCCGCCCATCTCGGCGACCTTGCGGGTGATCTCCTGCAGGTCGCTGTCGAACGCCTTGTTGGTGTGGTCGACCCTGGTGGTGAATTCGGTCATTGTGTTTTCCTCGGCGCTTATCCAAAGCGGCCTGTGATATAATCCTGCGTGCGCTGATCTTGCGGCGCAGTGAACATTTTGCTCGTCGAATCGAATTCGATCAGCTCGCCGAGATACATGAAGGCGGTGAAATCGGACACGCGCGCCGCCTGCTGCATGTTGTGGGTGACGATCACGATCGTGTAGTCGTCGGTCAGTTCGTCGATCAGTTCCTCGATCTTGGCGGTCGAGATCGGATCGAGCGCCGAGCACGGCTCGTCGAACAGGATCACCTCGGGCCGCACCGCGACGGTGCGGGCGATGCACAAGCGCTGCTGCTGGCCGCCGGACAGGCTCAGTCCGTTGGTGCCGAGCTTGTCCTTGACCTCCTCCCACAGCGCCGCGCGCCGCAACGAGGTCTCGACCCTGCCGTCGAGCTCGGATTTAGGCAGCCGCTCATAGAGCCTGATGCCGAAGGCGATGTTCTCGTAGATCGTCATCGGGAACGGCGTCGGCTTTTGGAACACCATGCCGATGCGCGCGCGCAGCAGATTGAGATCCTGCTTCGGCGAAAGAATGTTGCCGCCGTCGAACACCACTTCGCCGGTGGCGCGCTGGTGCGGATAAAGATCGTACATGCGGTTGAGTACACGCAACAACGTCGACTTGCCGCAGCCGGACGGGCCGATGAAGGCGGTGACCTTGTTTTCGTAGAGCGACAGGCTGATCGATTTCAGCGCTCTGGAGTCACCATAGAAGAAATTGAGGTCGCGAATGGTGATCTTATCGGCCAGGCCGGCCCGATCTATGGCGGCGTGAGTAACGGAGGGAACTGAGACGGATGCGTCGTTCATGACTGTTTTCCCGTTGCCACAAGGGCGCGCGCGGTGATGCTCAGCGCCAGCACCGCAAGCGTGATGATAAGGGCGCCGGTCCAGGCCAATGACTGCCAATCCTTGTAGGGGCTAAGCGCGAATTGGAAGATGACGACCGGCAGGCTCGAGACCGGCGCGTTCAGGTTGGTGCTCCAGAACTGGTTGTTGAGCGAGGTGAATAGCAGCGGCGCGGTCTCGCCGCTGATGCGGGCGACGGCGAGCAGCACGCCGGTCACCATGCCGGCGCGTGCCGCGCGGTAGCAGATGCGCGTGATCGACAACGAGCGCGGCAGGCCGATGGAGGTCGCGGCCTCGCGCAACGCATTCGGCACCAGGGTCAACATGTCCTCGGTGGTACGCACGACCACCGGGATGACGAGGACGGCAAGGGCGACGCCGCCGGCATAGCCGGAGAAGTGTCCCATCGGCGCGACCATGACTTCATAGATGAACAGCCCCACGACGATGGAGGGCGCGCTGAGCAGAATGTCGTTGATGAACCGCACCACGCTGGTCAAGCGGTCATAGCGGCCGTATTCGGCCATATAGGTACCGGCAAGGATGCCGATCGGCGTGCCGATCAGGACGGCGATGATCGTGAGGATGAGGCTGCCGACGATCGGATTGAGCAGGCCGCCGGCGGCGCCGGGCGGCGGCGTCATCTCGGTGAAGACCGCGACCGACAAGCCGCTGAAACCTTTCCAGAATAGCGCGCCGAGAATCAGCACCAGCCAGCCTAGTCCGAGGGCGGTGGCCGCGAACGCCAATACCTTTGCGACGACGTCGTTGCGGCGGCGGCCGGAATAGCGAGAAGCTGATATTTGGTCCGGCATGGCGTCACCCGATCCGGCGTTCGATGCGCAGCAGCATGTAACGCGCAATGGCCAGGACGATAAAGGTAATGACGAACAGGATCAGGCCGAGCGCGATCAGCGCCGACGTGTAGAGATCGCCGACCGCCTCGGTGAATTCATTGGCGATGGTGGCGGAGATGGTGGTGCCGGGTGCCAGGATCGACGCCGAGATGCGATGCGCGTTGCCGATGACGAAGGTCACCGCCATGGTCTCGCCCAGCGCACGGCCCAGCCCGAGCATAATGCCGCCGATGACGCCGACCCGTGCATAGGGCAGCACCACGTTGCGCACCACTTCCCAGGTGGTGCAGCCCAGCCCATAAGCCGCTTCCTTGAGCACGCCGGGCACCGCCTCGAACACGTCGCGCGTGATCGAAGTCACGAACGGCAGCACCATGATGGCGAGGATCAGTCCCGCGGTCAGCATGCCGATGCCGTAGGGCGGCCCGGCGAACAGCGGCGCGATGCCGGGCACGTTGCCGAGCGTGTTGATCAGGAACGGCTGCAGCGTTTCCTGCAAAAATGGGGCAAACACGAACAGGCCCCAGATGCCGTAGATGATGCTCGGAATGCCGGCGAGCAGCTCGATGGCGATGCCGATCGGCCGCCGCAGCCATTGCGGGCACAGTTCGGTGAGAAAGAAAGCGATCATCAAGCCGACCGGAATCGCGATCAGCATCGCGATGAAGGATGTGACGACGGTTCCGTAAATCGCCGGAAGGGCGCCGAAATTGTCGGTGACCGGATTCCAACGCTCGCTGATCAGGAAGCCGAAGCCGAAAGTCCGCAGCGCCGGCAGCGAGCCCTTGATCAGAGAGAAAATGACGGCGCTGAGCAGCACCAGCACGCCGAACGCCGCGGCGCGCGTCAGGTGGCGAAACGCGGCATCGCCGAGACGGAGCCGGTCCAGCACTTTTGCTCGTGTGGTCGCCTCGGCTGTCACGGAAGCTCCGCCCTGTAATGCAAAGTCAACCACGGATTACCTCCACGCGAAACCCACTTGGCCGACTCTTGAAAACAATCGGCGAGAGGTCATTCACCCCGGCTTGTCGGCCGCCTGCCGCACGACTGCCCTCGCATCGGTGGCTTGCAAAAGCGACAAGGCACCTGGAACGGGTGCCTTGTCCTGTTGCATGGCCGTTTACTGCGATCGGAATTAGTTCGACGTGACGTGAAGCGGCTTACCGCTCGTGTCCGTGATCGACTTCGCCCACATGGCCTCGATTGTCGTGACAACCTTGCTGGGCATCGGCACGTAGTCGAGTTCCTCCGCCATCTTGGCGCCCTTGGCATAGGCCCAGGCGAAGAACTTGAGCGCTTCCGCAGTCGCGGCCGTATCCTGCGGCTGCTTCGGGATGAGGATGAACGTTGCCGCCGTCATCGGCCATGACGTGGCGCCGGCCTGATTGGCCAGGATCACGCCGTAGCCCGGGACAGAATTCCAGTCCGCATTCGCAGCCGCGGCCTGGAAGGCGTCGCTGGTCGGCGACACGGTCTTGCCGTCCTTGTTGATCATTTTCGTAAAGGTCATCTTGTTCTGCAGCGCATAGGCGTATTCGACGTAGCCGATCGCGCCGTTGGTCTGGCTGACGTTTTGGGAAACGCCCTCATTGCCCTTGGCGCCGATGCCGACTGGCCACTCGACCGACGTATTGGCGCCGACCTTGTCCTTCCAGTCGGGGCTGACCTGCGCCAGGTAATAGGCGAAGTTGAAGGTCGTGCCGGAACCGTCGGAACGGTGCACGACAGCGATCGCCTGCGACGGCAACTTCGCACTCGGATTGAGTTTCTTGATCGCCGGATCGTCCCAGGTCTTGATATTGCCAAGGAAGATATTGGCCAGTGTGGGCCCGTCGATGACCAGATCGCCGGGCTTGATTCCCGCGAGATTCACGACCGGCACGATGCCGCCCATGACCATCGGAAACTGCACCAGGCCGTTCTTGTCGAGGTCGTCGCCCTTGAGCGGCGCGTCGGTCGCGCCGAAGGTGACGGTCCTGGCCTCGATCTGCTTGATGCCGCCGCCCGAGCCGATCGATTGGTAATTGAGGCCGACGCCCGTCTCTTTCTTATAGGCGTCCGCCCATTTGGCGTAGATCGGATAGGGGAACGTGGCGCCGGCGCCGGAAATGTCCATTGCCAAGGCGGGAAGGACCGCCCCAGCCAGAATGCCAGCGACGGCTATCGTTCGCAGATGTTTCACGGGTTTATCTCCTGTTCGAGGAATTTCGGCGTGGTGGATCGTCGACCCACGACGGCTGACCGACCCTGATTGGGCGATTTTTCTGTTTAACGTCGTCTGCCGCGGCGAGTTGCGACTGGGTTATCCAGTCGAGGCTGACCCGCAGCGACGGAATGGTTAGGTTTGGCACGTCACTGTTGTATGTCTGCCAGATGACAATGAAATGACAGCGCAAGCCACCGGAAGGACACGGCTTTATGCTGTGGGCGCGGTTCCGGCGGTGGGCAGGTGCACGGTGAAAGTGGCGCCGGCGCCGGGCGCGCTGTCGATGGTCAGCCGACCGCGGTGACGATTGAGGATGTGCTTGACAAGGGCCAGACCGAGGCCGGTTCCGCCTTGGGCGCGGCTTTCGGTGACGTCGACGCGATAGAACCGTTCCGTCAGCCGCGGCAGATGTTCCGGCGCGATGCCTGGCCCGTAATCGCGCACGGCGACCTGCGCTTCCGGCTCGCCGTCGGCGGTCGTGCCGGGCGCGAGCCTGATATCGACGCGCTTGCCGGGCGCGCCGTATTTGAGCGCGTTCTCGACCAGGTTCTCGAACAGACGGACCAGCTCGTCGCGGTCGCCGAGGATCAACAGCGCATTCTCACCCTCGACATTGACGCCGACACCGCGGTCGCGCGACAGCGTCTCGAGACCGTCGACCACCTGGCGGACGATCGGCACCAGATCGACCGGCTTATCAGGGCGGCGGTGCGCGTTGAGCTCGATGCGCGACAGCGACAACAGGTCGTCGATCAGCCGCGCCATGCGGTGCGCCTGGTCCTGCATGATGGCGAGAAAGCGCTCGCGCGCCTTGGTGTCGTCGCGCGCCGGACCTTGCAGGGTCTCGATGAAGCCGGACAAGGCGGCAAGCGGCGTGCGCAATTCGTGGCTGGCATTGGCGACGAAGTCGGCGCGCATCTCCTCGACGCGCCGCAGCGGCGTGAGATCGTGGAAAGTCAGCAGCACCAGATCGGGCCGCTCCAAGCCGGCCTCGCGCTTGACCGGCATGACGATCGCCTCGAACCAGCGGTCGAGCGGGCCGCGCTGGGCATAGGCGACGCGCTGCTCTTCGCCGCGCGCCGCGGCGCGGCCGATCGCTTCGATCAACTCGGGCATGCGTAACGCCAAAGACACCGGCTCGCCCTGCCGGAGCGCCGGCGCCAGCGCGCGGGCGTGCTCGTTGAGTGCCAGCACCCGGCCGTCGCGGTCGAGCGCGATCACCGGATCGGGCAGGCCGGCGACCACGGCGCGGAGCGGGTCGTCGGCGCGCGCAGCAACCGCGACCGGCGGCGCCAGGCGATCGTCCTCGGCGCCGGCACGCAGCGCCAACAATGCGGCCGCCGCGACAATGGCGAAACTCGCGAGCGCGTAGACGGCGGCAAGCACTTTGCTCAGCGCCAGCACGGCAAAAACAATTGCCGCCGTGACGATGATAAGCCGAACGCCGCGCGATCGCCGTCTGACCGGCATCGCCCGATTTTCGGCAAGACTCATTGGGCAAGACTCATGACGCCGTCTCTTTGGCGCCGATGCGCCGTGCGGCGCGGCCAAGCAGCAATTCGCGGACGCCTAAGATCGCGAGCGAGATCACAAACGGAATAATGTAATAGAGCAGCCGGAACAGCAGCAGGCCGGCCAACAAATCCTCCTTGTCGAACTGCCAGAGCGCCACCATCATCGCGGCGTCGAACACGCCGAGCCCGCCGGGCGCGTGACTGGCGAAGCCGAGCAAGGTGGCGGCGACGAAGATCACTGCCACCGTGACGAAGCCGAGATTGGGCTCGTCGGGCACCAGCATGTACATCGCCGCCGCGCAGCAGCCGAGATCGACGATGCCGATCGCGATCTGTAAAAGCGTCAGCGGCCCGCCCGGCAGCGTCACCTGCCAGCCGTCGCGGCCGATGACGCGCGGCTTGACCCAGACCCAGGCCACATAGGCGCCGAGCATGGCGAGCACCACGAGCGCTAGCACGCGGTTGCACCACAACGGCAGTTGATCGATGGCGCGGGCGGCTTGCGGCGCGTGCAGCACGCCGAGCCCGAGCACGGTGGCGTTGCCGAGCCAGAAGGTCAGCCCGGCGACGAAGCAGATCTTGGTGACCTCGATGACGCTCAAGCCCCAGGCGGAGTAGATGCGGTAGCGCACGGCGCCGCCGGAGAACACGCTGGCGCCGACATTATGGCCGACCGCATAGCTGGTGAACCCTGACAGCGCTGCGATCCGGTACGGTATTTCGGTGCGCCCGATCGTTCGCAGCGCGAACAGGTCGTAGAAGGTCAGCGTCACATAGCCCAAGGCGACGAAGGCGCCGGCGATGATCAGCGTGCGCCAGTCGGTCGCCTCGATCGCGTCGAGCAGCGAGTCGGGGTCGATGTCGCGCAGGATGCGGTAGAGCACGACGACGGCGACGATGATGATGGTGAGGCTGAGCCCAACACCCAGGCGGCTCCAGCCGATGCGCCGGTCGAAAAAATGCGCGGCGTCGCGCAGGGTTTTCAGCATTTCCGGACCGGCTGTTGGCGCATCAATCGACCGATTTTAGCAACTCGGCCCCCACTAGCAGATGTCGTGTTTCGGCGCGAGGGTGGCGAGTGGCGCCGGCGCGTTGATTGGCCACACCCTGCCATGTTCCCGCGCAGCCTGCTATTCTCGCCGCCTTCAATGCGCCGGCGGCCCATCGTCCATAAACCCCGCCGGCAGGCGCACATTTCATAGGGAGATCGCCATGACGGATCATCCGGTCGCACGCCGCACCGTCATCAAGAGTGCGGGCTTGAGCATCGGCGCCGGGCTGGCCTCGGGGATCACGTCGGCGCATGCGCAAACCGCGGCTGCCGCGGCGCAAGAGATCTGGAGCGGCGAATATTGGGCCCACAAGGGCAACGTGAAGCTTGCCATGTTTCGCAAGCGGCTCACGGCGCCGGCGGCCAACGCCCCGCCGCAGCCGGTGCTGTTTCTGGTGCACGGCTCGTCGAACGCGGCGCGCAGCAGCTACGACCTGGGCGTGCCCGGCAAGGGCGAATATTCGATGATGAACGTGTTCGCCCGCTACGGCTACGACGTATGGACCATGGACCACGACGGCTACGGCAATTCCGACAGCTCCGGCAACAATTCGGATATCGCCAGCGGCGTCGAGGACTTGAAAGCGGCGATGCCGGTGGTGACGCAGGAAACCGGCCAGCAAAGAATTCACTTCTACGGCACGTCGTCCGGCGGCATCCGCGCCGCGGCCTACGCGCAGGCGCAACCCGAGCACGTCGATCGGCTGGTGCTCTCCGCCTTCACCTACAAGGGCGAAGGCGCGGAAGAGATCCAGCGGCGGCAGAAGAACATCGAGGCGTTGCGCGCCAATCCGCGGCGCAAGCGCGACGCCCACATGATCCACTCGATCTTCACCCGCGACGGGCATCCGGGAATTTACGACCCCGCGGTGCCCGAAGCGATCATCGCCGCCGAGATGAAATTCGGCGACACCATTCCGAGCGGCACCTATCTCGACATGGCGGCGAACCTGCCGGTGGTCGATCCGGCCAAGGTCATGTGTCCGGTGCTGATGGCGCGCGGCGAATGGGACGGCAACTCGACCAACGACGATCTGCTCGATTTCTTCCGCCAGCTGCCGAACGGCGACCGCCAATTCGTGATCTTGCCGCAGACCGCGCACAGCGCCGGTTTCAGCAAGAACCGCGATTTGTTGTGGTACGTGATGAAGAACTTTTTGGCCGCGCCGGCACCGATGGCGTCGTAGCCCGCGGGCATCCAAAGGAAACCCATGAAGCTCATCCAGGTCGACAAACCGGGTCCGCCCGGCGTCATGCAATTGCTCGATGTGGCGGTGCCCGAGCCGAAGCCGGGCGAGGTGTTGATCAAGGCGCACGCCATCGGCGTCGGCATGCCCGATTGCCTGATCCGCGCCGGCACCTATAGCTGGATGCCGCCGCTGCCGGCGACGCCCGGCACCGAGCTTGCCGGCACCATCGAGAAAGTCGGCGCCGGCGTGACGTCGCGCCACGTGGGCCAGTGCGTCTACACCACCGCGCGCGAACGGCCGCATCGCGGTGGGCATTACGCGGATTATGTCGCGACGCCCGCTGAGGCGACTTTTCTTCTTCCTGATAACGTCGCGTTCGATGCCGCGGCGGCGTTGGCCAATTATCAGGTCGCCTATCACATCTTCAACGATGCGCTGGCGCTGCGCCAAGGCCGGACCGTACTGATCTATGCGGCTGCCGGCGGCATGGGCAATGCGTTGATCGACTTGGCCAAGGTTGCACAGCTCAACGTGATCGGCGTGGTCTCGAGCGAAGCCAAGGCGCGCTTCGCCCGTGAGCTTGGCGCCGATCACGACATCGACCGCAAGACCGAAAAAATCGGCGAGCGCGTCAGCGCGATCACGGGCGGCCGCGGCGTCGACGCCATCATCGATCCGGTCGGTGGAGCGGGCATTCCGGGCAATCTCGCGCTCCTGGCGCCGTGTGGCACGCTGGTGGTCTATGGCGGGCTCGGCGGCAAGGCGGCGCTCGATCTGCAAACAACGATGCGGGCGAGCAAGAATTCGCCGGCGATCCGGCAATTCTCCATCCACACCTGGGATCATCTGGTCGAGGAGCGCCGCGCCGGCATGCGCGCGCTGATCGACATGCTGGCGGCCGGAAAACTCAAGCCGCGCATTCACGCCAAATTGCCGCTTGCCGAAGCGGCGCGCGCGCATGAGATGCTCGAGGGCGGCGAAGTGTTGGGCAGGTTGTTGCTGGTGCCCTAGCCGTTGCATGTCCTAGATCGGCAGCGCTTCCATCTCCTCGCCGACCGTCAGCGGATGCGCCATGGTTTCGTGCAATTTTTCCGCGTCGAGCTCGCCTTCCCAGCGGCTGATCACCACGGTGGCGACGCCGTTGCCGATGAGATTGGTCAGCGCGCGACATTCGCTCATGAACTTGTCGATGCCGAGGATGATGGCGATCGACTGAATCGGGATGTCCGGCACGATGGCGAGCGTGGCGGCGAGCGTGACGAAGCCGGCGCCGGTGACGCCGGACGCGCCCTTCGACGTCAGCATGGCGATCACCAAAATGCTCATCTCCTGGCCGAAGGTCAGCGGCGTGTTGGTCGCCTGCGCCAGGAACAGCGTCGCCAAGGTCATATAGATGTTGGTGCCGTCGAGATTGAAGCTGTAGCCGGTCGGGATCACCAGCCCCACGACCGATTTCGAGGCGCCGAGCCGCTCCATCTTCTGGATCATGTGCGGCAGCACGGTCTCCGACGAACTGGTGCCGAGCACGATCAGCAATTCGTCCTTGATGTAGCCGATGAAGCGCAGGATCGAGAAACCGGCAAGCCGCGCGATGGAGCCGAGCACGACGAGGACGAAGATCAGGCTGGTCAGATAGAATGTGCCGATCAGCTGCACCAAGTTGATCAGCGAGGCGATGCCATAGGCGCCGACGGTGAAGGCCATGGCGCCGAAGGCGCCGATCGGCGCGACGCGGACGATGATGCGGATGATGCCGAAAAACACCTTGGCGGCGCCGTCGATCACCGCATTGATCTTCTCGCCGAGCGCACCCAGGCGGGCGATGACGAAGCCGGACAAGATCGACACCAGCAGCACTTGCAGAATGTCGCCGCGCGCCAGCGCGCCGAAGAAGCTGTCGGGAATGATCGCGAGCAGATGGCCGACGACGCCTTCCGACTTGGCGGCGGTGACGTAGCTCGCCACCGCTTTGGGATCGAGCGTCGACGGATCGATGTTAAAGCCCTTGCCGGGCTGGATCACTTCGCCGACCAGGAGTCCGATGGCGAGCGCGACGGTGGACACGGTCTCGAAATAGAGCAGTGTCTTGACGCCGACCCGGCCGACCTTGGCAAGGTCGCGCATCGAGCCGATGCCGTGCACCACGGTGCAGAAGATCACCGGCGCGATCATCATCTTGATCAGCGCGATGAAGGCGTCGCCCAAGGGCTTCATCGCCACGCCGGTCTTCGGAAAATAATGTCCGATGACGATGCCGAGCGCGATGGCGATCAGCACCTGGATGTACAGCACGGTGTACCAGGGGTGCCGCTTCGGCGCGGCAACGGCGGCGGTACTCGACATGGTGATGGCCCCTTCGCGTTTCCTCTGGTCGCAGCTTAGCAGCTTGGCTCAGGCGCGGAAGAACTGCCGCAGCTCGCTGTACGTCTCCTCCGGCGCTTCCTCGGAAAGATAATGTCCGCACGGCAGCGCCTTGGCGCCACGAATGTCGGCGGCGTAGCGCTGCCAGATTTCGCCCGGGCTCGGCTTGGAATTGCGGCCGACGCCGCCGGTCGCGCCCCACAGCAGCAGTAGCGGGCAGGCGATCTTGCGCCCGGCCTCAAAATCTTTGGTGTCCATGTCGAAATCGATGCCGGCGCAGGCGCGATAATCCTCGCACATGGCATGCACCGTCGCCGGATCGCGGAAATACCGCTTGTACTCGGCGATCGCCGCCGGATCGAAGAAGCCCAATCCCTGTTTGGTCTTCGACAGCTTCTTCTCGATGAAGAAATCCGGATCGGCGCTCATCAGGTGCTCGGGGAACGGCTCTGGTTGGATCATGAAGAACCAGTGCCACGAAAACGTCGCCCAGGCCTTGTTCGGATGATTGAACACGTGATGCTGCGGAACGATGTCGAGGATGGCGGCGCGCAAAACCTTGTCGGGATGATCGAGGCACATGCGGTGCAGCACGCGGGCGCCGCGATCGTGGCCGGCACCGAAGAATTTTTGGTGGCCGAGCGCCGCCATCACCTCGATCTGGTCCTGCGCCATGGCGCGGAACGAATAGTTTTCGTGGTTGTCGCCGCCCGGCGGTTTTTCGGAATCGCCATAGCCGCGCAGATCGGTGGCGACCACGGTGAAGTCCTTGGCCAGCCGCGGTGCGAATTTCTGCCACGACAAATGGCTGAACGGATTGCCGTGCATGAGCAGCAGCGGCGGCCCGCTGCCGCCATGCACCGTGACGATGCGCGCGCCCGAGGTTTTGATCTCGGTGCGGGTAAAGCCTTCGAAGAACATGTTATCTCCTGCCGTCATTCCGGGGCGCGCCGAAGGCGCGAGCCCGGAATCCATACTCCCTGTGACGGAGATAATAGCGCGAACCTCTTGTGTCGTGGTTATGGATTCCGGGTTCGGCCCTTCGGGCCGCCCCGGAATGACGGCTGAGGCGGCCCGCGCTAAGCTCTGCGCACAGATCAGCCAAGGCAGGGATCGTCATGCGTCTGCACCGTATCCTTACGTCTATTGCCGGCGTAATCGTGGTGCTGGCGGTTGTCGCCGCCGCCCACGAAGTCCGCGCGCAAAGCAATTCCAATCAAACGTCCAACACGGGGAGTACGATGCCGTCCGATATCGATCCAAAATCCGGATTCCGTCTGCCGTTGCCGAAGCGCGAAGATTTGGACGACGTCGGCAAGCGCGCCTACGACCGCGCCGCGGCACCGGGCAAATCGCTGGTCGGCTTGCGCGGCCCGGGCGGCATCACGCTCTACAGCACCAAGACCGTGGAGGCGCGCGCCCAGTTCAGCAACCATCTGCGGTTCGACGTTTTTCCGCCGAATATTCGCGAAGTGGCGATCCTCGCCGTCGCCCGCGAGATGGACAGCCAGTTCGAATGGGCCGCGCACGAACCTGAAGCCTTGAAGGAAGGCGTGCCTGCCGATGTCGTCGACGTCATCAAGCGCCGCTTGAGCACGCAGGGCCTCGACGAGACTTACGCGGCGATCATCGAGCTCGGCCGGCAGACCTTTGGCGATCACAAAGTCACGGCGGAATGCTTTGCGCGGGTGAAGAAACTGTTCGAGCCGACCAAGCTGGTCGAACTGGTCATGCTGATGGGCAACTACGCCGCGACGGCAGCGTTGCTCACGGCGTTCGACATGCAATTGCCCGAAGGCCAGAAGCCGCTGTTGCCGGTGCCGTAAGGCTTGACCCGCGTCGTCCCCGCGAAAGCGGGGACCCATAATCACATTCGGAGCAATACTGGCGCGGCTCGTGGTTATGGATTCCCGCTTGCGCGGGAATGACGGGCTCACTGCTCGCGCCACTTTTTTCACCTCTCCCAGAGGGGAGAGCATAGGCGTCCTCCGGACGCCGTTCTTAGCCAAGAACGCCGATGCATAGCATCGGCTATGCGAACGAAGTGAGCGAGGGTGAGGGGGTTCGGAAGTCGAGGTTTTACTCCCACCTCCGAACCCCCTCACCCCAACCCTCTCCTCTCTGGGGAGAGGGAGCTCGCGTGCGCAAGCCCGATCGCGCGGACATATTCCCTATTTGGACTTCCTCTTATCCAACCCCAGCTCCCCCCAACGCTTCGTCACCGCGTCGATATCTTTCTGCTCCGGCCGCACCGTCGGCGGGAAGCGGGCGCCGCCGAGGTCGGGGTCGGGGTCGTAATCGAGATTGATGGTGGCGTCGATCAGCACGCGGTTCCATTTGCCGGTGCCGAATTGCGCGACGTTGCGGTCGCGCTTGCGCACCGACGGATCGAGGCCGGCGCCGAAGGTCGAGGGCATGATGACGATGTCGTCCTCGCCGGCATTGACGCGGAACGCGATCGCCCAATCGACCGCGGCGTAATCGTGGATGTCGATGTCGTCGTCGACCACGGTGACGTGCTTGTAGCGCACATGCGCCGCCGACGATCCCCACAGCGCGTTGGCCGCCTGCTTGGCGACGCCGCGATAGCTTTGCTTGACCTGCACGAGCACATTCACGCCGGCCTGCACTGGCGGGCACCACACGTCGGTGATGCCCGGCACGCCGGCGCGATCGAGCACGTCCCACGCCGTCGCCGCGCGCATCACCGACGAGGTGACGCTGTTCTCCGAATAGCTGCCCGGCATGGTGCCTTCGATGGTGCCGCGCAGGATCGGGTTTTTGCGGTGGGTGATGCAGGTGACGCGGATGGCGGATTTTGGCGAGCGGTCGCCGGCGATGTAGCCGGTGAATTCCGCATAAGGCCCTTCCGGCAAAAAGGTCGCCGGATCGAAGCTCATGAAACCTTCGATGACGATCTCGGCGCTGGCCGGCACATAGAGATCGACGGTCTCGCATTTGACGAGCTCCACCGGCGCGCCGCGGATGGCGCCGATGACGTCGTATTCGCTTAAGTTTTTCGGCACCGGTGCGCCGCCGACGAAATCGAGCGACGGCTCCCAGCCGATGGCGACCGCGATCGGCATCTCCTTGTGGCCGAGTTGCTGCCAGGCGGTGGCGTGATGGCCGATATGCTGCGCCCGCCAGGTCAGCATCGGGATCATGTTCTTGCCCGCCACCATGCCGCGATAGACGCCGACATTCATCACATTGGTGTTCGGGTCCTTGGTGACGACGCCGCCGTAAGTGAGAATGTAGCGGCCGCCGTCGGCGCGGTTCCATTGCGGCGCCGGAAAATCATTCAAGTCCACATCGTCGCCTTTGACGATGTTCTCCTTGACCGGCCCGGTCTTGACGATTTTCGGCTGGATCGCGCCGGTCAGCACGGTGCGGCCGAGCTTGACCAGTTCGCGCGGATGGGTGTCGGGCGGCAGCCCGAACATCATGGCGATGCGCCGATAGCTCGACAGCGCGCCGGCGAACACCTGCCGGCAGCGCGCGTTCTCGCCATAGTCGCGGATCTTGTTGAACAGCAGCGCCGGCCCGGTGCCGGGGCCTTGGGCGAGGCGCGCCACGGTGCCGAGCTCGATATTCCAATCGACCTCGGCGTCGATGGTTTGCAACTCGTCGGCGCCATCGAGCGCCTGCAACCAGCCGCGCAGATCGCCGAAGGCCACGGGTTTGCGTTCTACCGTCATGGTTATTTTTATTCCCGATCAATCTCAGCAAGAGGTTCTGCGCCGCGCCCATGCAGCGAGTCAATCTTTCCGCCTCCCCTGCAGGGGGAGGCTGCCGCGCGCAGCGCGGCAGGTGGGGCTGTGCAATGACACGCAAGCCTCACGGGATCGCACGACCCCACCCCGCGCACCTACGGTGCGCGACCCTCCCCCTGCAGGGAAGGGTGAAAAAGGCGATCCCGTTCTCGCGACGCGTCGGCGTCTAAGCTTGATGCCCGGCGAAGCGCGCGTGGGAATAACTCGGCCCCACTCATCGCCTTCACCCTTTGCTTTTCCCTTCCTTCAGAAAAGAAGAAAGGAGGCGGAACGCCGGCAAACGCTGATCCGTATCCTCCGCATCTTGCGATGCGGCTCGCGCCTTCATGAAGCGCGCTCATCTGACGGCGTTCCACCACGGCTCTCACCTAAGGGAATTATTCCATCCCAAAGGCTCAGCTTCAGGCCAGGCTTCCTGGGACGCGGTCTGAACGGGCG
>Ga0210398_10003454_pt1 | contig 15121 bp, 14 predicted proteins | sample IncBWC4OmetaG_FD_161047 | JGI IMG/M metagenome (GOLD analysis project Ga0210398, IMG submission 161047) | Forest soil microbial communities from Barre Woods Harvard Forest LTER site, Petersham, Massachusetts, United States - Inc-BW-C-4-O | ecosystem: Environmental > Terrestrial > Soil >...
TCCTGCTCAGATGAACCCGACGTTGCCGATCGCTTCGCGTGTGGTCTGCCACGCGCAACGGGCCTCCAGTGCATTAGAATCCACTAGTTCCGTCCGGAGTGTAGGCCTGCGGCACGAGGCCGTTTGTGCCAGCGGTAGAAGAACGGAATACCGAGAACAATCACTCCCAGCCCCAGGGAGGAACGCACCGGCCGGAGCATCCACAAGTTGACCGTTAAAGCCATGGCGGCGGCCAAAAAGATGACGGGCGTCCAGGGATATCCCCAGGCGCGGTAAGGCCGAACCAGGTTCGGCTCTTTTTGGCGTAAACGTATCAGGGCAATGGCCACTAACCCGAAAAAGATCCACACGGCAAACACAAACAGTGAATAGAGTTCCTCGAAGGTCCCGCTGAGCGCCAGCAGTGCAGCGATCGAGCCCAGGAAAACCAACGCGCCGGTGGGCGTACGAAGGGAAGGATGAAGGCGCTCCGCGAAACGGAAGAACAGAGCGTCGCGCGCCATGGCGTACGGGATGCGAGCACCGGTCAAGACCACGACGTGCAGCGCCCCAAGAGCCGACACGGCCATGGCGACAGTGAGCCAGGCTGCGCCGCGCGAACCACTCAACGATTGCACTACGTCCGACGCAACATGCGGGGACGCCGCCACCTGTGCGAAGGGCAACACATGAAAGTAGACAACATTCGCCGTCAAATACAGCCCACCCACAGTCAGCAGCCCAAAAATGATGGCTCGGGGGATATTCTTCTGCGGCTGGACAATCTCTTCCCCCAGATCGCCCAGATCGTTAAAGCCGTTGAACGCCCACATCGCAGGAACAAGCGCTGTCAACAAGGCGCCCATCGTTCCCCAGCTGAACGATGTTATCGCCGGCGCAGTGGAGCCGGCGTGTTTTGTTCCGAACACAGCTCCCCCGACCACAATGACCAGGATTGTGCCCACCTTGAGCGACGTCAGCAGCACCTGGATAGCGCCACTCATCCGCACACTGAAATAATTGACCGCGGTCACGATCACCACGATCAACGCGGCAATCGGCTGGGCCGTTGTGAAGGTGAATTCGTAACGCCCGATGTGACTGCTGAACAAAGGCGTGGCCACGATGGGAAACAAGAATCCCAGGAACCGCACGAAACCGGCCGCCAGCGTGGCCATAGCGACTGGCCGATCGAGAAACGAACTCATCCAGCCAAAGAGAAAACCCCAGAGAGGGCCGAGCCCCCGGCCAAGGTAGACGTAGGGGCCGCCGGCCTTCGGAAAAGCCGCACCGAGTTCGGCATAGCAGAAGGCGCCCAAAAGCACGATGAGCAAGCTGAGGATCCAGGCGATCAACACCAGTGAGGCGGAGCCCACGGCGCGCGCCATGTCGCTGGCGACAAGAAAAACCCCTGTCCCGATCGTATCGCCAATGACGATGGCGATCGCCGACCCAAGACCCAGGCCACGAAGCAAATCACTTCGCTCGGAATGTTCAGATGGATTGCTGGCAAACATCGCGGAAGTCAGAGCCTACTAGCTGCAATGAAGATGGTCAACGACCCGCCAGGCGGATCAGGTGGGTAGTAGGGTCCTTCTTCAGAGATTGCCCACTGCCCGCCCGGTGACTCAGTTCCAAGGCAAGAGTCAGTCGCCAAAGAAATGCTGCGAAGAAGGCAAACTCAGAATAACTGTAAAGCGGGCAAAGCATTCGGAAAGGCGCGAAGTGATCTCACCCATCGAAAGGGTCTGCCCGAGCCACGGCGCATCCGGACCGGTCCTGTCGTTTCGTCGCGGACGGGAAATGCACCGGCTATACCGGCTATAGCGCGGATTCAGGTTTGCGCGATATGATCGAAGGCGCGATGGCAGCGCATAAATTCATGCTGAGCGAGTTTCCCTGGGACGAACGTTACCGCGTGCCCGACATGGAAGACCTCCTTACTCCTGCGCTTGTGGTCTATCCGGAAATCGTGGCGTCAAACATTGCGCGGACTTTGCACCTGCTCGGGGGCGATCCGGATCGCTGGCGTGCGCACATCAAGACCGCGAAGCTGGCCTACACGCTTCGCATGCTTGTCGAGCGGGGTGTCCGGAGCTTCAAGTGCGCAACCACGCTCGAACTGCTGGTAGCTTGCCACAGCGGAGTAGCCGACGTCCTTCTTGCCTACCCGGTCGTGGGCGCAAATGCGCGCCGCGTGCTCGAAATAGCGAATCAGTTCCCGCGCGTCCGGATTTCTGTCCTGGTGGAGAACGAAGAACAGGTGCGGCCATGGCGGGGAAGTTCAGTCGGCGTGTTTGTCGACATAAATCCTGGCATGAATCGAACCGGAGTCGAACAGGGCCAGACCGAAAAAGTGGTTCGGCTGGTGCGTGCTGTTGAAGAAGCGGAGTTGCCATTCAGGGGCCTGCACTACTATGACGGCCAGTACGGGGGGCTCGACGAGCCCGAACGGACAGCAGCCGCGCATGCCGGCTACGATCGTTTGCTGAAACTTGTGATCGCGATCCAGGACAGTGGGATGAGCGTGCCGGAAGTCATCACCGCAGGGACGCCGACGTTCCCCTGCTCTCTTGCGTACAAAGGTTTTCAAGGCGCAGGGTTCACCCACCGCGTCTCGCCTGGAACAATTGTCTATTGCGATGCCACAAGTCTGGCACAACTGCCCGCTGAATACGGCTACGCGCCAGCGGCGCTGGTATTGACACGTGTGGTCAGCCGGCCACACGACGGAATTATCACCTGCGACGCGGGCCACAAAGCAGTCTCGGCCGATGCTGGCGTGCCCACGTGCGTGGTCGCCGGACATCCAGAACTGACGCCTCTCGCGCCCAGTGAAGAGCATCTTCCCATGGCATTGAACCGCGAAACCGCAGGTCCGCGGGTAGGCGAAGCGCTCTATCTCCTACCGCGCCACGTCTGCCCCACGGTGAACAACTTTGATTCCGCGCTCCTCGTGCGGGACGGCCAGATCGCATCAGTAGAGAAGGTTAGCGCCCGCGGACGCGAAGCGCCGTTGCTGCCCAGGTTAGCGTTGGCCACGTCCTCAGTGGGCCTCGCGGCTACCGAGCCAGTTTAGGCGGACAATCCAGGAAGAAATTTCGCGCCGCGCCCTCGTCGGGGCGGCCGGCTTTCTGGCGTTTTTTTTTGCGGCAGGGCGGGAATTTTATTAGTTCCGGCGGCTCGCCTTCTTCTTTGTCTTCTTCTTTGCCCCAGGCACTGGTCTCGGGCCCGTTTTCTCGACGCTGTACGCAACGCAGTCGATTTCGATCAGCATGCCTGGCGTGTGACCAAGATCGCTGCCTACCGTCGTGCGCGCCGGATACGGCGGCGAAAAACGTCGCGCGTAAACCGCGTTGTAGCGCGCGAACAAACCCGTATCACTCAGGTGCACATGGACCTTCACCACATCGCGAAGAGAAGCTCCGCCCGCCTCGAGAATGGCAACAATGTTATCAATGGTCTGCTCCGCCTGCTGCTCAATGCTGTCGCCGACCAGCCCGCCATGAACCGGGTCGATCGGACCCGTTCCGCTAACGAAGACGAAATCCCCGGCCCGCCATCCCTGGGAATAAGCTCCTCCCGGCGGTGCACCACGCTTAGCTTGAATCACGTATTTGGCCATCTTCTCGGGTCTCCCTAGCTCCTTCTATCGTGTCATCCCGCTGACTCCTGCCCTGATAGCGGCAGCTTCCCAGGAAACTATCACATAGTAACTCCCTGGAGTCATCGCAACTGGCTTTCCTTTGCAAACCGAATCACGGGTTCTAAGCCACAAAGGGTAGAGGTGGGGCCGGCGACCAAATTATTCCTGGCCAGAAGTCCTAGAAGTTGTATCAGAAGCGACCGAATTGAACCGATGCGAAGGCAGGTGGGCACCTGGCAGAGAGGCGTTGATGCTGACCCTCATTTCGCCGGTGGAGCGGGGCCAACCATGCGGATGGTGACCGGCCCGTCTCTGTCGTCGACGATCTTGTAATCGCTGGGAACCGTGAACAACGACGGATCCGGCTCGGAAGTGTTCACGTTGGTGAATTGCGTCTCCAATTCGCCGGCCCAAGGATCGGCGTGTTTGGTCATCACTGTCGCTTTCAGATCGGGGGAGTAGAAGCGCTCAGAGGTAACGACAATCGGCTTGTCGTTTCCCATCTTTCCGCTGGGAATGGTGGTGGTTATGCGTGTGCCGGTGGCGTGGATGCCATTGATCGTCTGATCGCCAAGACTTTCGGTGGCGGGCGCGGGTTCGTTGGAGTCCTGCCCTGCTCTTCTGAACGACATATTGTTCGAAAACGTCTGTCCTGCGGCGCCGCCCGCGCTCCGCATAATGAACACTTCTCCGCCTTTTGGCAGACCAGTGTCAGGAGCGCTCCCGAGCGGCGGAAGATTCACCTTATGGGCAACTTTATTTTCGCTGTCGAGCATGTAGCGCACACCTGCGACCGGATCGAGAATCGTGATCAACTTGGGAGCCGAGGCCTGCGGACCGGCTCCGAGAAGGTTCAGGCTGGTTTCGCGGCGAGTACGGCCTTCGCCATCACGGCAGACATTTGAAGTCTCGGCGGTATGAATGCGGTTGCCGTCGGCGAAGGATTGCGTGTGCTCGGTGGTAACGGCGGCGCAGAACGGCGCGCCTTTGACCGGAGTAACATCCATGTTGTCTTCCAGGTGCATACCGAGCATGGCGGCTTTAGGGGCAGGCATCGTGGCAGATGCCGCGACTGCGCCGGATTCCTGCGATCCCTGCGCGAGCACGGTTGCGCTCAGCGCGAGGCTTGCGATTGAGACGAAAGCGGTAAGCTTCAGGCACTTCATAGGATTTCTTTCCCTCCGGCAAACAGAAAGCTTTCACTGCACGACGCGAATCCCGCGAGCGATCCCGTCCGCGCCAACAAGTACGTCCGCATAAATCGCGCCGTCGGGTGATGCTGCAGCCGGCTCGAATGCAGCCGCCGAAGATGGTAATTGCACGCGGATCAGTTGCATGGCTCCTCCGCAACTCAGCGCGTCACAGTACATCAGGCTGCGAAAATCTTCGGAAGCTGGACTCTTCGTCGTCGGCAGTTGAGGAGTCCCTCGGGGTTGTCGAGCGGAACGCAGTCGCGTTTTCGGCGAGGAAACAGAGTTTGTCCAAGGAATTCTGTTCGCGCTTTTCTCGGAAATACGCGGCTGCGCCATTGGCGGCTGCGCCGACTCTGTCTTTAAGTTTGAAGTCTCCAGTCTCCGCGCGGGATGAAGAAAAACGGCCGCAAGAGCGAGCGCTGCGGTTGCTGCCGCGGTCCAGTAGACTCCCCTGAATCGGTGTGTCTTCGACCGCACAAGTCGAAGATCACCAGTGATCCGTCGCCGGTAATTCGCGAGAACAGCGGCCTCGAGCGCGGCAGAAGGTTCTGGGGCTGACTCGCGAACCAGACGCAGCCCGGCTCCGAGTTCGTGGCGGGCTTCGACGAGGCGTGCACATTCGGCACAGTGGGCGAGATGCTCGGCCTCGCAGGGGAACTTGGCATCCATGCGCAAGGGATCCTCAAAATACAGGCGAAGTTCGTGGCAGGTCATATGACGCACCCCTGGGGGCCAGCTGCTCCAATCGCCGGTTGCGGGCTGCAGTGCGGCCTTAATTTCTCCGCTAAAAGAGCATGCGCTCGACTCAGGCGAGACCGGATTGTTCCTATCGCGCAACCCAGGTGGGAAGCGGCTTCGGCATAGGAAAACTCACAGAGATCGCAGAGCACGACAACCTGACGATAGTGATCGGGGAGGGAGGCCACCGCAGCCTGCACGCGCCCGGCGAGTTCAGTGCGAATCAGCTGCGCGGGCAGCGCATCCGATTCGGAAATGAGTTTGCCAGACAATGTCGCGAGGGAGGTATCTTCTGGAAGTGCCTCGTAGGGCCGCTCGCGGCGCTCGATTCTCCGCACAAAATTGCGCGCGATGCCGAAGGCGAAGGCGCCGAGATCGCCGCGATCCTGCCGATAGTTGTGCGATTCTTTCAACAGAGTGATGAAAACCTCCTGCGTGACTTCCTCCGCGTTCACCTTCGAGTTGGTCATATAGAACGCATAGCGAAAAATCCCGGCCTTCAGCCTTCCATACAGTAGCAAGAAGGCTTGTTCTTCTCCAGCTACCGCGAGTCGCAACAATTCAGCGTCAGGGCGGGTCGAGAGATCGTGGGGGATTTCCATGTCTCTTCAGGTTCGATGCAGTGACCTTCATATTGTCTTCGCTGCGAACGGGAGAATAGTTCCAGAAAGTTTGTGGAAGAATGAGCTAGCGGGCGCAGAGGAGAGAAACGCAAGGTCCACCGTAAGTGTCAGAGCAACCAAACGGTTGACGGATCGAATCCGCAGCCGGCCTGACTTCGCCGACGCTTGACCTGAAAATTCTCAAACGACCAATCTTCGTTCTCGACTGGAACGGCCGGACTACGCAACCGTGCGGCTGCGTCGCTGGTTGCCGAGAGTGATCCGATGCTGAAGTCAGCGGGGGGACGATGCCGACATCGGGGCATCCGCAACTAGAACCCTCTTCGCCCCCTGAGGGATTTCAGTCGCGTGGGCGACGAGTTGGCTCACCTGCCACAGCTGAATGTCGCTTAGTTTGGTCTTGAAGGCGGGCATTCCGGACATACGGATGCCGTTGGCCGCTTTCCAATAGCTCTCTGCCACTGGATCATCGGTCACACCCTTACCGCGGAATAACTCAGTTGGCCTCGGAAACATCGTTGCTGCATAGTCGGACGGTGGCTGTTCCGGGAGTCCGTGGCAGGCCGCGCACTGCTGTTTGTACACAAGCGCTCCGGCAAGAAAATTAGCCTCGTCTGCGGGCACGAAAGGCTGGAGACTGCGTTGCTTCTCCATATGTGCACCGAGGGCCATGTTTGCAAGCTTCTCCTCAAACGGCATGGGTGGATCCCCCGTGGCAACTGGCGCCATGCCCGCCGCAAAATAGAGGAAAAAACCACCTGTTAAAATCGCTGTGGCCAGAAGAAAACCGATCACGATGCCCTTTAACATTTATCCCTCATGGTTTGTTTACCGCCGGTCTCAAACCGCCACGTAGCCGTAGCGCAGATTCGTCCGACATGGGCCGGACTGCAAATATTCTTCTCTCAGTGCTGCGAAGCGATCCATTTTCGACCAGCGAGCGGGAGACTTGTAATCGTAAAGGCGCGAGGAATTCCCGCTGAAGATTGCCGTCTTGACTTCCCCGTCAGCCGGGCCAAGAGGTTTGAATCCGAACCGCTTCTGCATTTCCTCCGGTATTTCGAGCCGCCTCAGTCCCTCGATTTGCCACTGCGGTGAACCGGTCCACAGAGCATCCGTCCCCCACACGACGTGATCGGTGCCCAGGCCCTGTATGAGACAGCCCACCAAGTAGGCTGCCAATTTCGGCTGAGCCACCGTGCTCGCAGCGAAGAGCTGGCCCAGATCGCCATACACGTTGGTGACGCCATACTTCTCAGGAATTTCTGCCAAATCTGTTACCCATTCATTTCGTCCGCTTTTCTCCACCATCGCCCAGGCTTCCGCGGCGTCCGAGCCGCCGACGCCTCCCACATTGCGATAGCCGGAGTGGTAGATGATGAAATTAAGTTGCGGCCAGTCCTTGGCCGCCTTGGCGACGTCACTAACATCCGCATAAGGGCGAAGGCTGGGAAACATTTTGTCCAGCGAAGGCGGAAAGAGGCCTTTGTGGACGCAAACGTTCCTGATGCCCGCCTTCTGCATCTTCTCGTAGCCGAGGTAGGCGACTTTCTCGTCGTCCATACGCCAGGGATAACGGGCGAGTTCCTTGTGAGTATTGTCCCCGATGGTATAACCCTTCACGGAGTCGGGCTTGAGAGCGAGTGCGCGGTCGAGATTATCGAGCCATCCGGGCTGGCCTGGCGTAAAAATGGCGTGGCACAACAAGCGCTTGGAGCCGGCAGCGGTGTTTACTTTGGTGCGGGCCGCCGCCATCATCTCATTGGTTAAGAACCAGTCGCGAGCTACATCGGACGGAGCGCTCGAGATCAGCGCCACTTTGGTGTCGCTGTCGAGGAAGATTTCCTTGTAATAATTGTTGTACTTCAAATCTTCGATGGTTTGCTTCTTGCCTTTCAGTGCAGGATTCCACCCCGCGTCACCCACGGCCTGACGCATTTTCACGAAGCCCGTGAGTTGTGTGTCGTCACGCAGAAAATGCGTGTGGCCGTCGAAGATAAACTGGTCTTGAAGAAATGCGGCCCGCTCATTGGCCATTTCCGGTGTAGCAGCCTCAGCGGGCGTCACGTCGAAGAGCCTGCCGTAGACCTGGTTCATGGCGAGAAATGCACTGGCCATGCCGGCTGCCGTGGTAAAAAACGACCTTCGGCTCATCCCCTGCTTGCGAGCCAGCTGCGTTCCCAATTCCTTCAGCTGCGCTTCAACCTCGCGCTGTGGTTTGTTCTGAGGCGGAGGGAAGAATTCGTCGCTCGAAACAATCTGCGTGGGAATCGGTGAGGCGAAGGACGACGTCTCCGCAGGTTCCAACGCCCTCAACTCTTCCGGGCTCAGAAAGCCGCTCATCGCCCTGCTTCCTGGCCGAGGACTAACAGCCTGAAGGTTCCAGGCACCATCGACGGCGGCCGATGGGGTTCGGTGGGTTGGGGGCCCAGGTCAGCCGTGACGGTGTAGATGCGGTGCGTTTTTTTATCGAGTTCCATAGTGCGAGCTCCGCGTTCGGTTTGGACATTGTCGATCATGGAGTACTTGTCTGGAGAATCCTCATGAATCACCGTCAATGTCCCGTCGCCGTTCGAGCTGAAGAGCAGTTGCGTGCGTGGATCGAAACGGGCAGCGTCCACGCCCTCGCCAATAGCTGGGGTTGCCACCACCCTGCCCGTGTCGGCGTCCATGACCACCATCATCCTGTTGTGGCATCCAATGAAGAGCCGCCGGTGCCTGAGGTCAATTGCCATAGCAGATGGGCTTTCCCCCGGTGCAAGGGGCCAGCGGTTCAGGATCTTGAGGGTCTTCGAATCGATCTCGACCACTTCGTTCTTGTCCTCGAGATTATTGTAGACGTGCCCTTGGCGGTCTGCCGCAGCAAACTCAGGGCTGCCGCCAAGATCGACCGTGCCGACGACACTTCCCGTAGCAGCGTCGATGGCGGTAGCGGTTCCGTCGTGTCCGTTGAAGGCGAATACGCGCTTTGAGCCAGGATCATAGATGATGGCATCCGGATTTTGGCCGGTTTTGGCGCTCCCAATTTTTTTCAAGGTTTGCAGATCGAAGATCGTAACCCGATTGGCCTCGTCCTCACTTATGAACCCGCGACCGAACTCACGGGCGATAGCAATGCCATGCACTCCTTCGATGCTTGAAATGTCGCCCACAATCTGGTAGCTGTCAGCATCAACCACCATTACGTGCGTCCAGCGGGAGATATAGAGCCGCCTTGCGCCGCCATCCATCGCCAGGTAATCCCAAAACCCTTCGCCACCAAGCGTCACCTTTGCCAGGGGGTGGTAACCAGAAGCTGTGGCGGCCATCGCCCTATGGCGGGTGGGCACCCACAACAGCGCCAAAATGGGCAGGACGACAAAAATCGGAAGAGCACACAATCTTGTATGCCAATCGGTTTTCACTCTCACGGTTCCTCCTTAACGACAACCACGCGCCGCCCCGAAAATCCGCGGAGACATTCGTATTCGGTCCAATCCAGCCAAGAGTGATGAACAATAAGCGCATTGAGGAGGTATTTTCTATTGGTTCGTCGTGAACCGCTGATTTTCCGGTGCAGGATGAGAGGAAGCTTGCGAGCAAGCCTTAGCGATGGCGATTTTGGAGAACGATCGAACGATCCACGCCGCCTCGGGGAATCGACCGACGGTTACTGAGGAACGGCCAATAGCGGAAAGACCCAAAGACGAAAAAGCCGGAACGCGGTTCCGGCTCTTCGTTTGGCGGCAAACGTTCTCGTCAGTGGAGCGCAATCACAAAGGGTTTGCCAGCGGCCGATGAGCCGCTGGCGACCTGAAACTCCCTCTCCAGTTTGGAGGCGGGAATGGTCATCCCCAAGCTGCTTGCGTCTCCCCATATCTCAGCCAGAAAGTACTGGTCACCGAGACGTTGGAACACCACTCTGGAGCTTGTGTCGCGAGGATATTCTGGCGCGGCAAGCGAGACCACGGCCGCTCCGGTCTCGCAGTTCCGGATCATGATCATGTTCTGCTCGTATAAGAAAGAGGTGATTGTGTAGCAGCCGCCCGGCAATTGCGCCTCTCCTACCTTGAAGGCGAACGGCACATTGACCTTCGCAACAGACTGAGCGTAGGCGCCGGTGGCATTGAGAAACAGGGACAGCACCACTAACGACAAGGCCCTGTTAACGACGCGTTTCATAAAATCCTCCTTGGGCTCCTTGCAGTGGGACCCAAATTGAAGTTGTCTCTCAAACTCCTCAGCACCTTCCCTGGAAGCTTGCCGTGACAATTGCACGATAAAACCATTGAGCAGGTGTGTCCTACGTGTTCGTCGCGAACTGCCAGTCTTCCGGTGCAGGATGGAGGGCGATGACATGAGGCTGCGAGGGAGTCGGGATTCAGCGGCTCATCTGATTGAAGAACGATCCACGAAAATTCCGGCTCAGTGTAAGCTCAGCACCGTTGGTAAGTTTCACGATGTAATCTCCGTGAAAAAGTGGGTGCAGTCCGCGTACAGCCGCCTTGCGAACCAGAATGGATCGGTGTATTCGAAGGAACTCCTTAGGATCGAGCGTGTCTTCTAGACTCTTGATTGTCTGTCTGGCGATGTGATTAAGGCTGCTGGTGTGAATGACGACGTACTTGTTGGCCGCCTCGATCCAAAGAATCTGTTCGACCGGTACAAAAACAATCCCATTCTCGTCTTTGATGGCCAGCCGGGAGAGCCAAGGATTCGATCCTGCCGTGCCTCCGGAAAGATTGCCTTGCGTGCCTAAGCGCCGCATGGCGCGTTCCAGCGAAATCGACAGCCGTTCTTTATCGAAGGGCTTGCAGAGATAATCGACCGCCTCTACTTCAAATGCTTTCACCGCGTATTCACTGTAGCCCGTAACAAAGATGAAGATCGGCCTCTTTTCGATCTCCACCTGTTGAATCATCTCAAATCCGCCGAGACCGGGCATCTGAATGTCTAGAAATGCGATATCCGGTGTGAGCTTCCGGATCAGGTCGACGCCTTCCACACCACTCTCGGCTTCACCGGCGATAACGACATCCTTTTCCCCACCAAGGAGCTCGCGCAGATAGCGACGCGCATGCGGCTCGTCATCGATGATCAGCGCGCGTATGGGTGTCGGCGGTGGCATACAGGTCCTCTGGTCGGTCTAGCCTCTCATTTTCGGCTCTCTTGTACGGAATGGAAATGTCAATTTGCACCCCGCCCTGCGGACGGTTCGTGTATTGGAACCTGAATTCGTCTTTGTAGTAGAGACGAAGCCGATCCTTCGTGTTCGTCAGTCCTACTCCGAACGGTGGCGGGCCCGATGACTCAGGGCGCACAGGTCCGTCGTTGTGGAGAGCAAGGTGCAACCTATCCCCCTCCCGACAGGCACGGAAGCGAATCTCGCAGGATTTCAGCATGCGTGCGGCCCCGTGGCGGACGGCGTTTTCAAACAGAGGCTGTAGTAAGAGTTCAGGCACCTCGGCGGACGTTGCCTCGGGCTCGATATCATAGTCAAGCACCAGGCGATCCCCCAGCCGGAGCTTTTCGATACCCAGGTAAAGGTCGGCGAATTCCAACTCTTCGGCCAAGCTTCGTACGGAACTACCGGGATCCTTCAAGGTGAGGCGAAGAAGATCGCCAAGTGCGATCACCATGCGACGTGCGGTCGCTGGTTGCTCGACGATCAGGCCAGCTATGGCGTGCAAGGTATTAAAGAGAAAGTGCGGGTGCAGTTGCATGCGCAGTGCGTCGAGACGAGAGACGGCGAGTTGCCGCTCCAGATCGGTCGCACGTGTGCGTTCCCCCTGGAAATCCAGCCACACTCGCCAGCCTTCGAGTGCGAGGACGAGCACCATCCCTATCAGAATGTCGGAGGGTAAGAACCGGCCCAGGCCGGATCTCAAAAATGACCAGAACGATGACGAGCGATACGGAAAGAAGGTTGAATACACGATCGCCCACTGGCTCAGCATGACTACAGATCCAAAAGCCGCGACGACCCCGAGCAGCGCGGCGGCGTTCCATACTTTTTTCCCACGGCCGAGCGGGAACTTGTGGGTACATTTTGAAAGGAGTGGCAATGCAAGGATCCACAGAGCGAAATGCACGGCGGTGGCGTAAAGAGCGAAGCCAAAAGACTTGTCGCCGCCAAGATCGCTCACCATCAGGACGGCAGTGAAGAATAGAGTTGCACCGGCCCAGCCAAGAATCACAAATTTTAGGTGAGCGGCGGTGAGCATATGCCTCCTAGCGTTGGCCTCAGGATAATACAAGTCAAAAGCAGTTCTCAGTGTGCCTACAACCTCTCATGTTCTTGGGGATAGAGGCAGTGTTCGCACGCGTTTTCCCGTAGCCGCAAAGATTGCGTTGGACACGGCCGGACCGATGGGAGGAACCACCGCCTCGCCGACCCCAGTCGGCGCTTCTGTGGAGGGTACGATATGTACTTCGACTTTAGGCATTTCGTCGATACGCAGCATGCGATAGTCGTCAAAGTTCGACTGCTCGACTTTACCGTTCTTCAAAGTGATCGCGCCATAGAGAATGGCGCTCAAGCCAAAGGCTACCCCGCCTTCCATCTGAGCGCGGATCACATCGGGATTAATCGCAACGCCGCAATCCACCGCACACACTACGCGGTCGACTTTGACCCCGCCATCCGAGCCAACCGTTATCTCCGCCACCTGCGCGACCGAAGTACGAAAGGAATAATGCACCGCCAGGCCCCGTCCCCTGCCGTGCGGGAGTGGCGTTCCCCAGCCGGATTTCTCTGCGGCCAGTTCAAGGACTCGGCGGTCCCGCGGAAACTTGGCGAACAGACTAGGCTTCATTCGATCAGGAGCGACGAGCTGCATCGGTTTGTCTCGCGGATCTTTCATCAGAAGAGCACGGCGAAACTGATACGGATCTCGACCCGCCGCACTGGCGACGTCGTCCAGGAATGTTTCGACCGCGAAAGCGTTGTGGCTGTTGCCGACGGAGCGCCACTTGTCTATCGGTACGCCGAGCACCGGCGAATGCAGGTCGACGAGAATGTTTGGGATGTCGTAGGGAATGGTGCTGGCGCCCGCGACCGAAGTGACATCGATGCCATTGATAATAAAATTCGGATCGCTGCCTAGGACAGATTGACCGACAATCCGGTGCTGCCAGGCGATGAGATTTCCCTGCTCGTCGAGTCCCGCATCGAGCTTGTGAAGATACATGGGCCGGTAAGCATCGCCCCGCATGTCATCTTCGCGTGTCCAGAACAATTTCACCGGAAAGCGGCCGCCTATTGCCTTGGCGACCTCAACGACCTCCGAGGCACCACTTCCGCGCCGGCCGAAGCTACCCCCTCCGTAGAGTGTATGGATGTGGACCTGTTGCACGGTCAGCGCGGTGACCCGGGCGGCGTCATCTTGCACGTCGGAAACGTCCCAATCACCCGTCCAGATGTCGCACTGATTTGCTGAAAGTCGAACCACCGCGCTGAGTGGCTCCATGGTCGCATGGGCTAGATAGGGAAACTCAAAGGTTGCAGTCAGAGTGCGTGCCGCATGAGCAAGTGCCTGGGCACAGTCACCGTCGCGGCGGGCCACAGCTCCTGGCTGTTCCAGCAACCTTCGGTATTCAGCCAGGAATTCAGGCGTTCCCCGATGCTCAGCTTTTGATTCGTCCCACTCGATACGCAATGCGTCTCGGCCTTGGTGCGCGGCGGGGAACGATTTTGCGATCACCGCCACTCCCGTCGAAATCTGGACCGCGTCGAGCACACCCGCCACCGCCCTGGTTTTTGAGGCGTCAAACGTTTTCACCCTGGCGCCAAAGAAAGGCGGCCGCGCGACCAGAGCAATCACCATGTCCGGAAGTGAGAAGTCGATTGCAAAAACTGCCTTCCCAGTTGTCTTTGCTCTGCTGTCGAGGCGGGGTAGGTGTTCAGCTCCGATCAATTTGAAATTCTTCGGGTCTTTGAGCGTGACTTGCGCAGGTATCGGCACGGATGCGGCCGCTTGGGCCAGCTTGCCGAAACTCGCTTGCCGTCGCGATGCCGCGTGTGTCACCAGCCCCTTTTCAACGGTGATTTCCCCGCTGGGGACTCTCCATCGGTCAGCCGCAGCCGCAACCAGCATGGCCCGCGCCGTAGCCCCTGCCCGACGATACTGTTCATACGAGTTGGCGATGGAGTTGCTTCCACCGGTGGTTTGGGAACCGAATTGTAAGTTCTTATAGAGATCCTGGTCCGCAGGCGCGGCCTCAACACGGACCTGAGACCAGTCAGCGTCAAGTTCCTCCGCGATGATCGTCGCCAGCCCGGTGTAGACGCCTTGTCCTCCTTCCGCGTGCTTGGAGACAACGGTCACGGTATTGTCCGGAGCGACCCGCAAGAAAGCATTCGGAGAGAAGACATTACCCCGGTTCCCTGCAAGCATCGTGGCGAAAAATCCGTCGCTCTTTGGCGCATAGAAACCAACCACCAGGCCCGTGGTCGCTGAAGCCCCGGCTGCGAGGAAACGGCGCCTGCTGACGGAGGCAAATTTGCTATGGTTCCGCATGAGTCAGCCCTTCCTCATCCGCGCCGCCTCGTGGATCGCTGCCCGGATCCGGACGTAAGTTCCGCAGCGGCAGATATTGCCGCTCATGGCATGGTCAATATCGAGATCGGTGGGACTCGGTTTCTGTTCAAGCAGCGCAATGGCGGACATGATTTGGCCTGATTGGCAATAGCCACACTGAACGACGTCCAGTTTTTCCCATGCTCTTTTGACCGCACGAGCTGTCACGCCTGAGGCGCCCTCGATGGTGATAACCGATTTTCCGGCAACAGAATTGACTGGCGTGATGCACGAGCGGATGGGTTCTCCGTCGAGGAGCACGGTGCAGGCACCGCACTGCGCGATGCCGCATCCGTACTTCGCACCAGTTAAATCGGCAGCTTCACGAATCGCCCAGAGAAGGGGTACGTCGGGAGCAACGTCCAGTTTGACTGTCCGGTTGTT
>Ga0210398_10003455_pt1 | contig 15119 bp, 15 predicted proteins | sample IncBWC4OmetaG_FD_161047 | JGI IMG/M metagenome (GOLD analysis project Ga0210398, IMG submission 161047) | Forest soil microbial communities from Barre Woods Harvard Forest LTER site, Petersham, Massachusetts, United States - Inc-BW-C-4-O | ecosystem: Environmental > Terrestrial > Soil >...
CGTACGGCGGCGACTCGTAGAGGAGCGGACCGCTCACGGTGTGAGTGATGGGGTCGATAAGCGAAAGGGTGGAGTTGCCGTCCTGGTTCTGCAGCGCCCAGACCACGCCGGTGACGGGATCGATCTTCAATCCGTCCACTGATCCGGCTATGGAGTACTGAAACTGAATTGCCCCGGTTCTCTGACTGTACTGCACGATGGTGCTGCTGCCGCCAGCACCGGTAGAGTCCGCGTTGTTCCCGTATTCAACCCATACAGAACCATTGCCGATCGTGACCGAATCGGGCGCGGTTCCGTTGACCGCGGCGCCTGTAGCGAAGACGGAGACATGAGTGATTTGCGGGGCAGCGTGTGCTGTCGAGCCGAACGCGGCGATCAGTGATGCGGCTACGATTGGTGCGAGCGTTTTCATTCTGGCATCCTCCCGATGAACGGACAATCCGGTCAGTATCACTGCCATTGGGCCACGACCTCGTTGCACGGATATGGCAGGCAATTGACAACATCAAGAATTGAAAGTCCTTGAAGCACTTTGCGGTTTGATGAGGCAACCCGAGCCCAAGCGTCGGGGAATCGGATTCACGGCGAAATTTGATTATTAGGAAGGCATACAAGCCAACAGTCCGCTGCCAACGGAGTGTCGTCCGTCTTAGGCCGGCCAACAGCAGGACCATCCGGCATCTCGGCAATTCGCTCCGAAGCAGACTCTCAACTCTCTGCGGATCGATTGCACACGACGACGCTACTCGAGCCCTGAGTTGACAGAGCTCGTCTTTCCGCTGTAGGTTCGCTCAAGGCTTGGTGCAGCCTGCCGCTTGCGCCCCGTTTCGGGGTATGGTGAATGCGTCCACACGGGAATCTTTGATCCTTAACCACCCGGCGAACGGATCAGTAATGCAAGCGCTGATCATCCGATGGTTCGCTGTGAATGGAGGATCAGGCAATGCTCACACAGAAAAGCGCCAAGACAATGGCGAAATCTCTTCGAGTCTCTCTCGTCGAACGAAACGTCTCGCTTTCCCACAGCACATGCCTGGAGATAGTCGCACGACAATTTGGTTTTGCGGATTGGAATGCTCTCTCGGCCAAACTGCCTGCCCAGGGAGAGCTCGAGATACCGCTGGGTATTCAGACTTACGCGGAGATGGCTGGAACCTCCCAGATGACCCGAACCGCCGAGCCGTGGAGCACTTGTTCTTTCTGCGGTAAGTCGCGGCACGAAGTGCGGTCCCTCGTTGGGGGCTGCGGGGGTTGGGAGGCTTTTCGCGCGAGCCGCGGGCCGGAGAGGAGTAACGTTTTCATCTGCGATGAATGCGCCACGTTTGCCGCGCAGCACTTTGCTAACAGCTTTGGTACCGTCAAAGAATCTCCGGAGATCTGAATCTCTCCGCTCGGACCGGCCTGCACGGTTTACCGGCACACAGGCTTTCTTGGCCTTGCGCTACAGGAGTTGGCTCTAGCCCTACGTTGCCCCTCATAACGCGAGAATTCGCACGCCGATCGCACGCGGGATCGCTTCCGGTGAACCGGGCGTTACTTCATGTCGAACTTGATCGCCAGCTGCGCGCAGCCGGACGCGGGCGGCCCATTCGGCGAAGTATCTGGCCGGTAGTAAGCAGAACCGGATGCTGCAATTCTTACCGCGGCCTGATCGAGAGATGCTATTCCCGAAGAGTGGACGATCGTCGGGTCCTGTTCGAGTTTTCCGGCTTCATCGACGCAGACATGCACAGTTACGTTGTTAGCCTGGGCACGGGAGTCATCCTGTTTCGCATTCGGCGTTATCTTCACCGGCGCGCCCCCGATCGGTTCAGACGCGCGACCTGCCCAACTCAAGGCAATCTGCTGCCACGAATCGATCGGATCGCCGTTGCCGAGCGTGGTTGCGGCCGCGAATCGAAGCTTGGAGACGCAGCTGATCGTCGCGGAATCCAGAACATTCGAACCCGAAGAGGACCTGATGGAGATGCGTGATGGGACCCCACTGATTGGGAGCCAGAAAACAACCACCGCCATGGTTCCCGCATCAGTGATCCGAAGGTCCGGACAGAGTGTTCTGGGATTGAATCCCAGAGCCGTTTGCGCCTGTAACGGATTTTCGGGAACGGGCGGCACCGGAGCGGCGTGGACGTCTACTGGAACGCTCAAAACCACGCATGTGAGAATCGCGCCAAGCCAATTATGCATCGGGACCGCCAATGTTCAGGCAGTGCCTGCGAAGAACTAACAGACAGCGCCGCCGCCGGTTGTAATTTTACCCGTACCTGCGCCTGTGTCTAGCACCCAAATCCATCAGCATACGGGCGAGCAGATAGACGCGCGGAACAATGCTCGACAAACCGCCAATGCCACCTGACCAGCGGCCCTCCAATTCGCTCAGATTCCTGATAGCGATGCTTTCAATGACGCTGCCTACGCCCCGCAGCTAAGGCCGCATCCGCGCCGCCCAGCGATACAACAGGAACACCGTCAGCGCGAACACGCCGCTCCCGATCCAAACAGCCGCATTATCGGCAAATTCATCGCCGACCAGGGCCAGCGGAAAATCCTTGCCCGAAAAGGCGACGAAGGCGGCGATGATAACGCCCACCAGGCCCTCGCCCACGATCATGCCCGACGCCAGCAGCACTCCGAGCCGCTTGGTGGCCTCGGGATTGGAGGCGCTCTTCGCGCGGCGATCGAAGTACCAGCCCACGATCGCTCCGACCACGACCATCAGTGTGCTCTGCGTCGGCAGGTAGATCCCTAAGCCCACGGCGAGCGGCGAGAGGTGCGCAGAAGTCGTAAAGCGGCGAAGGATTTCGTCGGCGGCGATCACCAGCACGCCGACGAGCGCACCGATCCGGATCAAGCTCCAGTCGACATTGTGCTGGATCACGCCTTGCGCAAGCGCCGAGATCAGGCCGGCCTGCGGCGCCGGCAATGGGTGCTCGTGGTGCGGTCCGGGAGCGCCGGCGAAACCGTAGGCATGGTTGAGCAGATCGAGGATCGGCGGGATGATCGCGGCGCCGGCAATGACACCAATGACGAGCGCCACCTGCTGCTTCCATGGCGTGGCATCGACAAGCTGGCCGGTCTTAAGATCCTGCAGGTTGTTGTTGGCGATGGCAGCCACAGTGAATACCACCGCGGTCACGAATAGCGCGTAGGCCACCAGTGCCGTATCGCCGCCGGCGGGTAGGCCAGACCGGATACCGGGCACCAGCAGGAGTGCGGCGCCGATCACCACCAAGATGCCGATGCCCGACAGCGGGCTGTTCGAGGAGCCGATGAGACCGGCCATGTAGCCGCAGACCGCGGAAACGAAGAAGCTCATCAGGGCGATGTAGACCAGGGCGCCAGCCACCATCGCGAACATGTGCCCGCCGAGGCCGCTGCCGGCGGAAAAGTTCGCGATCAGAGCGCCGATCGGCACCATGCAGACCAGGGAGACCAGGGCGACGTAGCCGATCGGGATGTCCTGCTCGGTGCGCGGCAGCAGTGCGGCGTTCCCAGCGGCGCGTGCCCTCGAGGCTGCCATGGCAGAGCTCAGGCCGGCGGCCACCGGTTTGATCAGCTTTGCCAGCGTCCATACCGCCGCCACCCCGATGGTGCCCGCGCCGACGAAGCGCACCTGGTGGCTCCAGGTATGCAAAGCCAGTTGCGCCATGGGTTCCGTGCTGGTCGCGAGCGCCGAGAAGTGTGGTACGCCCCAGGCCCAGCCGATCAGCGCACCAACGAACATTGCCATGCCGACCCACAGACCCACCAGGTGGCCGACGGCGAACAGGGCGAAGGACAGTAAGAAATCGAAGCCGGTCACGCCGCCCCGTTCACCGACGCGGAAATAGCGCACCACGTCGCTGGCGAAGATGCGCGTAGCCACGATGCAGGCAAAGGCCGCCGCAACGACCGCGCCCCAGATCACGGCCGCCAGGCCTGCTCGGCTATCCTCGACCGCCGCGGCATCCGCGTGTTCGCCGCCGCCGACCTTGAGCACCTCTGCGCAGGCGACGCCTTCGGGGTAGGGCAAATCGGACTGCGTCACCAGCGCGCGGCGCAGCGGGATGGAATACATCACGCCCAGGATGCCGCCCAGGGCGCAGATCGCGCAGGAAACCCAGTACGGAAAGCCGGTCCACCAGCCGATTATCACCATGCCTGCAGCACGAAGATGACCGAGGACAGGGTGCCGGCCGCCGAGGCGACGGTTTGTACGATGTTGTTCTCCTGCACGGTCATGCCCTTGAAGCCGCGCAGTATCGCCATGGAAATCACCGCGGCCGGGATCGACGTGGCGAAGGTGAGGCCCGCCTTGAGCCCGAAGTAGACGTTGGCCGCCGTGAACACCACGGTGATGAGTACGCCGAGAACCAGGCCGCGCAGCGTCAGTTCGACGCGTGGCATGGTGGCGAGCGGTGCGGGCCTAGGGCTGCTCATGTTTCGTCCCCTTTTCGTTTCTTGGTCTTGTCCTTGTCGCGCGCCGAGAGGCATGCGATCAGATTGCCCCCTTCATACCGCAGATACGTCGGAATCGCCATCACTGTCTGTCTTTAGCGTGGCGGGAACGGCGTATCTTTCCGGTTCTCCCAATTATGGCAATTAGAAATAGTGCCCGTGTCGGCCAGGACTTCTTTTTGTGGGCCGCGTTGACCTGCTCATTTATTGCGCTGATCGGATTTGGGCGAAGCTATTACCTGAAGGCGCTTTTTGAAACGCCGCCGCTTCCCACCTTGCTTCATCTGCATGCTGCCATCATGTCATCGTGGTGCCTGCTATTCGGCGCCCAAACCTACCTGGTTGCCACGCACCGCGTGCACCTGCACCGACGTCTAGGGATTTTCGGCGCGGTACTTGCAATTCTGGTGGTAGTGGTCGGTGCGTATGCGACCGTCGAGGCGACGGCGCGCGAAGTTCGCGATCACGTGGTTCATCAATTCCACTTTCTCTTTGGCCTGAATCTGGTCAATCTACTGATCTTCGCGATACTGGTTGTAACGGCGCTTGCATTACGGGTTCGACCGGACTTTCACAAACGACTTATGTTGCTGGCAACTGTGACCATGCTCGCACCCGCGATAGCCAGAATCGTGCTCCTATTCACGCACGTCGCCGCGGCGCAATTGCTGGCATTCGATTTTTGCATTCTGGCTTGCGTTGCGCTTGATACGGCTGTGCATCGGCGGCTACATCCGGCCTTCGGATGGGGCGCCGCGTTTGTCGTAGCGTCTTTCGACCTGACTTACGTCGCTGTGAGTGCGAAATGGTGGCTTCCATTTGTCGCATGGGTCTTCTCGTGAGCGACTATTCCGAAGGTCCGTTTGCGCGCGATTCTCGTGACCCGCCCCATTCTCCCGCTAGCTTGCGTTGGCGGGCCACGTAGCCGTGAATCGAGCGCCCCCCAAGGGCGACGCATCGACGATCACCCCGCCGCTATGCCACTCCATCACGCGCCTCACGATTGCGAGCCCCAGGCCAAAGCCCTGCTTCGCTTCACCGCTGCGTTGCAGCTGAACGAACGACTCGAATATTCGGCCACGATCTTCAATCGCTATCCCAGGACCGTCATCTTCCACCGTCAACCGATTGATCGAATCGCCTGCCTCGAACGTCACTCGAACATTGCGCTTGGCGAATCGCGTTGCATTATAGAGCAGGTTTTTGTAGGCCGATTCCAGTAAGTGGACGTCACAGACCACCTGACCCGAATTACCTTGAATGTCGGTGACTATATGGAGATCGTGGCCTGAGTTCGACCGGGCGGATTCTGCGATTGCAGGAATGAGTTCCGAGAAATCGTGCCGACCTATATTGAGTACGACGTCCGCGCGTTCGAGTATCGCGTACTCCATTGTCGCGTTCACTAGGTCATTGATGGCGCCGATATCGGCCTTGATCTGAGCCAAAGGCTCCCGTGCTTCCGACAGGTTGCTGGCCGCCTGCGCCAGTTCTATTTCAAATTGCATGCGGGACAGGGGGGTCCTGATCTCGTGCGAGACGGCGTTCGACATATCTCGGTGCGATGTAATCAGCCCATCGATCCTCGCCGCCATCTTTCGGAAAGTACCCGCCAAAGAATAGACAGGCGAGCGCGGTTTGACGGCGACGTTGAAATGCCAGCTGCGGTCGCCAAAGCGTCGAGCGGAGGCCTCGAGTGCGTGTAGGTCGCGAGTCAGGGGCCAGAGCCAGATCATGATGACAAACGCGATCGCCGCGTAGAACCCCGTGGTCAACAGCCAATCGAACGGTCCCCGTCGCGCGTCCGATTCGACGAATTTGAGAGCGAGTACGTGGCCGGCATCGAGTTGCTTCAATGTCCAGGACTGCCGTGTGGACCCTTGCATGTGTGTGATTTCGCCGCGCGCCAGCTTATCGAGCGTCTGCTGCCCGACAAGATCGGCGATCGAAAATAATTCCATATCGATTCCTGATCTGGCGGCAAGAGTCGCGAGTTCGGACTTCCACTGAGCCTCGGGCAATTCACTCAATCGGCCTTTGACAATTGAAAAGGCCAGCGACACGGGCGCGTCATCCATGACGTTGGGGCGGCTGTACAGCTGCAGAAGCGCGTCTTGCGCCCAACTGACCGCAGCCAGTGTCCCGGCAATCAATAGATAGAGTCCCAGAAACTGGCGCGCCATCTCACCACGCGCCGGCGACGAACAAATATCCCTGGCCCCAAATGGTCTTGATTCGCTCCGACGTGTCCCCGTCCTCTCCTAGCTTCTTTCGGAGATGCGAGATTCGAACGTCCAACGTCCGATCCAATCCATCATAGTCGCGTTTATATAGACGACGAAATAAGGCTTCTCGCGATTGAATCTCGCCGGCGTGGCTTGCGAGACAGGCAAGCAGCTCGAATTCGCTGCTGGATAGGGCAATCGGTTTATCGTTCAGGCGAACCGAGTGCGCCGCGCGATCGATCACCAGCGCGCCAAAGCGCAGCAGTCCGGATGGCGGTTCATCCTTGCTCCTGCCGCGACGGAGCAACGCGTTGATATGAGCTACCAGGACCCTGGGTTCGACCGGTTTGACGACATAGTCATCTGCACCCAGCTCCAATCCCAGAACGTGATCGATATCGTTATTGCGAGCTGTCAAAATCAAGATTGGGCTCGCATAGGCAGGCCGCAGCTGCTTGCAAATCATGAATCCATCATCCCCGGGCAATCCCAAATCGAGAATCACGAGGTCCGGCGCGAGTTCGAATACCTGGCTCGGGACGTGCCGGTCCAAATTGGCAACGGTCACGCGAAAGCCGCTACCCTCCAAGTAGCGGCTCACCAGCGCTGCCAATCGGACATCGTCTTCGATCAGCATGATTGAGGGGATCATTAAAAAATGTTCCAGGGGTCTCGACGCCGGTGCCGATAACGAATGGCTTCGCGAATGATGCGCAGGGCCTCGGAGGCGAGCACGGTCTCTAGCTGTGAATCCTTCAGCTCAAACAGCAGGTCGTCACTGAACACCAGTTCGATATTGTAGGTGCCCTGTGAGTAATGTTCCCAACAGTGTTTGACGTCGTAGCGGCCCAGAATGACCAAACAAAGGGACTCCTCCCTGGGTGAATGCCATTTGGCGTGCACGGTCGTGCTGCATTGTGTTTCGCCCGCGGCGAGTGTGCAGATCCGCGGACGAAGCTCCAGTTGAATCCCTGAGCCGGGCTCACCCATTCCCCCGGTCAACACGGCCGCGATGAGAATGGCCGCACACCGAGCGGCGCAAGATTCCACGCTAAAACGCATGAACGAATCCAAAAAATGACGTCACGACGTAGTTGTGCGCCACGATCGGGCTGTCGGCAATCGCGTTTGCTAAGTGCTCATATTGGGCGATGCCCTCGAGGCGCCAGCCTCTACCCAGCGGTCGCGTGTATCCCAGTTTGAGGAACGGGCGAAGTGCGCTGCCTGATTCATAGATGCGCGGCGCGCCATAATAGTAATTGACGATCGCCGCGCTTTGCCAGGTCAGACCGATCGTGGCACTGAGCGCGCTTGTCGACCGTCTCAAAGGGAATTCGATGGCTGTGCGCACCTCCTCGCCGTGGTCATGACCGGTGATCTCACGGAGCAAATCGAATTGACCGATGACGCCGTTGTATTTGAAATTCCACTCCGGTCCCGCCAAATAGGTGATTTGCCGAGAGCGCGGCGGGAACTGTACTGGGGGTGGAGGCGGGTTGGCGGGTGAAGCCGCCCCTAAAGTCACGAAAATATTCTGCAAGTCACTGCGATAAAAGAATATGCGGTCGTAGCCAGGACTCGCAATCAAGCTCAAGGTGTTCGTTTCACCGTCGACAGCCGTAAATCCAACGTCCAAGTTATCAATGTAGAACCGCTTTCCGTAGTAGCTGATCTGCGGCACAACCACCAATGGCAGATCCTGTCCATGCACCAACGGATTGGACCGCACGCCGGCTCCTAACGCGAGACTGACATTCCATTTTCCAACCACCACGCAATCCGGCGAATCGGCATCGCAATCGCCCACCGACGATGCGCATGCGGTATTTGCCATCGCGGTAGCGCCGAGAACATACGCGACGAGTAATTTCCACATCCCGGTCGGGATAGTCGCAGACCATGTGCGAACTAGCCACTTGCGATCTGTAACAAATTGTAAAAATGAGTGTCCGCGCGCGTGCAACTATGGCGGGTTCAAAAACAGCATTGCCATGGAAACCGGATGTGCTGCCGCGAGCATCGTACTGGCCGCGAGCGTCGGCGCCCCGCCGGTCCCGAGCGTGTAGCAGTTGATGCCGCCGCTACCGCCGCTGCCTCCGGTGCCAACATTCGACGTCAGGACACAGAGCCTGTCCTCGAACAAAGTTTGTGCCAGCGCCGTGGGGCCGAGGCTGAGTGTGGGCTGATTAGGCGTACTCAGTGCACCGGTGTTCCCCACGCTGAACTGCCAGAGTGCACCATTGCCGGTGTCGACACCCATGAAGTTGGTCAGTACATACGCATTGATGCCGTTTTGATCCGTTACCATCCCAATCGCGTCGTAGTGGTCACCCGTCATGACCGGTGCGCCGGCGGCGCTCAACTCCCCGCCGGCGCCCACGGCGAACTGCCTGATCGTACCGGTGCACTGCGCCCCCTCGCAGTCGCTCATGACAAAGGCCATGCCGAATGGCGCAATGGTCTGGTCTATTGCTACGGCTACGGGGCTCGTGCCTGCCGACAGGGCGGCCGGATTGAGTGGCGTGAGCGTGCCGTCAGCACCAATCGAGAATTGGGAAACGCTTCCCGACCCGGCCGGCACCAACCCTGCTGGCCCGCTTTCGCCCGAATTCGCCACGTAAAGGTGGCCGCCGCTCGGCCCTGCGGTCACGGCGATCGACACCGGTTCGATGCCCACGGCAACCGTCGCCGGCGTAAGCGGTGCCAACTGACCGCCGCTGCCAATGCTGAATTGCGATAGGGTGCCGTCGCCCGAATTCGCCACGTATAAGAAGCTCTCCGACGGGTCCGCGATCACGGCACTGGGTATGACGCCGAGCGTCTTCATCCCTGGATTGATGACCGTCGGCGGATTCATTGGGGTTAGTGAGTTGTCGGCCGCAATGTTGTACTGTGAAACGGTGCCGTCTCCCACATTGACGACATAGGCATGGCCGCTCACCACAACCACCGCGCCGGGGCCCACGCCGGCGCTGATCGATACCTGCGCCAGCGGTGAGACTGAGCCGTCGTTGAGGACGGCGTACTCGTAGACCGAACCGACATCACTGGCGGTGCTCGCTGCGTCGGTGACATAGGCAAAGCCGACAGGCGGGTTAGCAACAGGGGGTGGTGCAGCCGACCCCGGGCCTGCTCCGCAGCCATTCACCCCAACCAACACCGCGAACGGCAGCAGCGTGATCAAGCGCGCGAGTCGAAATTGCATGAAGGTTCTCCCTGTCGCTTCGACTGCCCGAACGATTGCAATCCTGACCGATCTTGAGATCGCAGATTATTGTAGGGCCAGCCGCACACTCAAAGCTGTATGGGCTTTGTAAAAACTTGTGCCGCCACGTCACGCTGCAACGCGCGATTGACCCCGCGGCACCCGCTTTGATACGTGTGGATACAATTCGTTACAAACTCGTACTCAGTTCCATCAGCATGCCGTAGGCGTGGGCCTCGGGAATGCGCGTTAAAGTTGCCCGCCGGCCGATGAGATAACCGCGATGCAGCGAGCGCTCATCGCACGTCAGAGGCTGCACTTCCCACTGTAGAGCCTGTCCGGTGGGCTCGTAAGCAAAGGGCGCTGAATGCGCCCTTTGCGTTGGGTTCCCTAGTTGAAATCAATTCTCCGGAAAGAACATGAATGATCCATAGACATTGTCCTTCCACACCTGCATCGCCGTGGGGCCGGTGTAGTTGTCGGTGGAAGCTGGGCCGACGATGGTGAAGTTCGCGGTTTGTAATGTGCCGTTCGTAATCGCATGACTCCACTGATTCGTCCACGTGAGATCGTCGGATACCGTCAACGTCGCTTTAAAGGCGTTTCCGTACGTTACAGAACCATCAATGGAAAAACCCAACTGGAATGTATTCTTTGCACCCTGTCCCAAGGTGCTGGTGCTGTTGTAGCTGGAAGTATATGTCTCTGTAGACGGCTGTTCGCCGGGTGCAGCGGGGATGTAGTTAAAAATTAGATCTTGAGGTGCCCCGTTGATCTCCGGGAATTCGAATCGGCCGCTAGTATCCGTGTTGGGATTGAAAGAAGGGTTATTCGCAAACGGGTCCGCACTCACAATTGATGCAAAGTCCGCTGAATTTAGTGCACCCAGCGTCGTATCCCAAGTCCTCTCCAATCTAGCTTGCAGATCCGACGGAATAGTTTGCGTTCCCTTCAATTGACCTATGGTTAGCGGAACGACATCCATGCCCGTCACAGTATCGCGCTGATCGTAAGCAAAGCCCTGGAAGTCGACTTCAGTCCCAGGAAAGACTGCGAACGACAGCTCCGGATTCAGCCAAACATATACAATATCGTAGTCATGATCGACCCCCGCCGCTGACGAAACCGGCCCCGGTACGATAATCCCGGATGAGTCTTGATCTTGGATCGATACCGCGGTGGAACTGTCAGTCTCTTGCGTCCAGCCGACGCTGTTTCCCCCTCCACCCCCTCCGCCGAGGCCTCCAGGATTGCTATAGGTCCCCTCCGCAGTGACTTTCACCGTCAGCGTATTTTGAAATGACTGAGAGACGGATTCGCTGGTGCCGTTCAGATAGCCCGAAGAATACGTCGTGGTGCTGTGCGTCCCAGGCGGCGCGTATATTAAGCCCAGCACTTGCCATTTAGGCCGCGTGTAACCCACGCCTCCATAGAAACCAGTAAATTTGACGAAATATCCTCGCTGAGTTCCATCGGGACAGAGATAGGGGTACCCCGGGTACGTTTCGACCGTAATGGTGAACGGGCCCCAAGCCACATTGCTGTTGAAATTTAGAATAGCGCATCCCGCCGGACCGCCGGAGTACGACGGATAACAAACACGCTCGCCTTGCACAACGTTCCCCGCATTTTGCGTTACAGGATCGGATCCCGGAAAGCAAGGGAGGGCGTGTGCTGCAATCGAGACCAAGCCGAAGACAGCGAACAATAATCTGGCCAAGACTGGACGGTGGCGTCGCACGTGTTTCGTGCTTGTAAACCTAATTCCGTTCGATGAAATTTCCGTTTCAAACCACATGACAAGTACTCCTTTTTGTTGACGAGACACGAAGAATTAGAGTTTCGGCCCCAGGTCCTTCAGGCCTTGGAAAGTTGATGTGTATTTTTTTGCTAGTGCTGGTGGTTCCTGCGCCGCTGTCGGCACGCGTGGGTAGCAGCACGCAATAATTTGCACGGACTAGCGGCCGGCGAAATGCCGGTAGCAAGCGCGTGCGTGAATGAGTCGCGAACGGGGAATGTTTTTCGCAATTCGGTCGCCGCGCGCGTTGAGCGCGACCGGATTTGTGAATTTGTCAGCCGCAAGCTGACAACCGGCTCATTGATTCCTTTCAAGTGGGAAATTCCATTTCCGCTTCCATAGACGACGAAATGATTATCTGAAAGAAAAAAGCGAGCGTCAAGTGCGCACCGTGTTTGCGTAACCTAAATACGCTCGACGACTATCAGATGATCCGTGCAACACCTTTGACACAAAACAGCAGGCGAGCGGCTCGACCCAAACTTGCTGGGGTCGCGCCCCCGCGAGCAACGCGGCAGAGAACAACAAGAAGGTGCAGACCTCGGCAGCCGTTCTGGACTGCGTTCGCGGTAGAATCGAAGTCTTCGAGTAGGCTCGTTGAGGGGAATCGAGTGGCGCTCGTCGTTTTACTCAGAGGAGTCAATGTCGGCGGCCACCGGACCTTTCGACCGACCCGGCTGGCCGAAGCGCTGAAGCACCTGGGCGCCGTCAATATTGGCGCGGCGGGCACGCTCGTCATTCGGGAGCCAATGACCCAGGCGCGGGTGCGCGCTGAAGTGGCGCGCAAACTGCCGTTTGTCGCCGAGGTCGTTGTTTGCGAGGGTCGCGACATTGCGGGTCTGATTTCGCAGGATCCTTTTGAGGGACAGTCGGTGCGACCAGGCGTCGTCCGCTTCGTGAGCGTGCTGTCTCAGCGCCCTCGCTTGACGCCGTCAACGCCAATGCGATTCCCGTCCCGTGGCCCCTGGCTGATGAAGATTCTCACGAGACAAAACCGATTCGTCATCGGAATGTACCGGCGTCACATGAAGGTGATCGGATTGCTCGGTGCCCTGGATCGGCTCTATGGTGTCCCAGTGACCACGCGCAACTGGAATACCATGGCAGCGATCGCCAGGGTGCTTGGTAACGACCCGCCGGATTGAGTTTTTATCTCTTTAAGTACTGATGCACAATTTCAATGAGTTCTTCTGCCGCCACCGCTTGAGGCGCTTCCCGTCCGGCACGTGGGTCGACCATGTGCTCGCGAATATGATCCTCGATGACCTCGGCGATGAATCCATCCAGCGCTCCGCGGCAGGCTGTCGCCTGCTGTAAGACATCCGCACATTCGTCATCGGCATGTAGAGCCCGCTCAATCGCTTCGATCTGGCCGCGCAATCGTTTGACGCGATTCAGGAGCTTCATCTTTTCTTTCGCAACGTGACCCATGCCTCAATTACCTCTTGCCCAACTATACCCCCGTAGGGTATCTTTCGGGAGGTATCACTAGATAGTGTCGGCATTTATTTATTCCTTGTGGATTTTACAGACCTTATGGACCCACCACCTACTATCCCCACCCTACCGACCGCGCGCTTCGGCGCCCTGTCGAGTTTGGCGGGAAGCTCGGCGGAGATTTTAGTAACGGAAGCGGTGCCTTGAACCGCTGATCTGTTGCCATCATCGCTCCCGGGCTTAAGCGAACCGCTTGAGCATGTCGAGGAGCAGCGATGGCCGCGATTTCCAATCACATTTCCCTATATTCCGCGGCCGCGCGGCGCGAGGCCGTGCCGCTCGCGCGTCGGCGTTCAATCTTCGGCCCGCAATTGCGCGAGGTCATGTCGAACGCTGTGCGTCTGTGCCAGGAAATCCTCTTGGCGCTATGGATGTTTGCGGTGCTCGCATTCTCACTATTGATCGCCGTAGGGTTCGTAGTTTGAGAGTCAACCATGGCGACATTTCATTCGACTTCGGAAGCTTCGTCATGCGCTTCGATTAGGAATCTGGCACTGATGACCCTCTTCGCAATGTTTCTGGCGCAAACGCCGTCTGTCTTAGCCGGCGATGAAACGGACGCAACTGCGGCGCCGAGCGCGCCAAGCGCCCCGAGTGCGCCGAGCGAGCAGTGGGCAGTGCACGGACAATTTACGTATGTGGAGCAGGACACCAACGCTTTCTCGGCGCCCTATGCCGGACGCAACAGCCTCACGCCGAGCCAGGGTCGCGAGACCACGGATGCGACGCTGTATTTGGGCGCGCGCCTATGGCGGAATGCGGAACTGTGGATTGCGCCCGAACTCGATCAAGGCTTTGGCCTCGATGATACGGTGGGCCTCGCGGGCTTTCCGAGCGGCGAGGCATACAAGGTGGGTAAGAATCAGCCCTATCTGCGCTTGCCCCGCGCATTCGTGCGTCAAACCATCAATTCCGATGACGACGTGGAGATGGTCGATGCCGACTCACTTCAGTTAGGCGGGTCCCGCGGCGCAAACCGCTGGGTGTTCACGCTCGGCAAATTCTCGGTGACCGATATCTTCGACACTAACCAGTACGCCCACGATCCGCGCAACGACTTCCTGAATTGGGCTGCGGTGGATGCCGGCTCTTTCGACTACGCCGCCGATGCATGGGGGTATACCGTCGGCGCCGCCGCCGAGTGGTATCGCGGCTCTTGGACTTGGCGCAGTGGATGGTTCGATCTCTCCGACGTCCCTAACAGCCCGCATCTGGACCCCGGCGGACACGAGTTTCAGCTTGTCGAGGAGGTAGAAAAGCGTTTCGCGATCGCGACTCGCCCTGGACGGTTACTGATCACCGTGTTCGATAGCCGGGGACGCATGGGGCTGCTCGATGCAGCGGTACAACGCGCTCAAGCGACTGGGGAACCCGTCGATATCACTGCGGTTCGCCAGTATCGAAGTCGCTTAGGGGCGAGTCTCGGTGTGGAACAACAACTCAGCGCAGACCTAGGCCTATTCGCGCGAATCGGCAAGGCCGCAGGCAACGTTGAGACTTATGAGTTTTCCGACATCGATCGCACCATATCGGCGGGTCTTTCGATCAAAGGATCGGCCTGGCATCGAGCGCAGGACACCATCGGTGCGGCAGCCATCGTCGATGGGATTTCCGCTGAGCGTGAGCAGTACTTAAATGCCGGCGGCCTCGGGATACTGGTGGGCGACGGCAAGCTGCCACATCCGGGGCCGGAGCAGATTGCGGAAACTTACTATCGGCTCGATGTGTTCTCGAACGCGCAGCTGAGTCTCGATTATCAGTGGGTCAGAAACCCGGCTTACAACACCGACCGCGGTCCTGTGTCGATCTTCGCTGTGCGAGTGCACGCGCAGTTTTAGCCAAAGAGTCTCAAGGAAATGACGTGATGACCTTAAACGAGAAAGCGCCGATTGGTGCGTCGGGCACGGAGAAGCAGCCCCCGCCGGCCGGCGCCCAGCTGGATTCCGAGCACGTCGGC
>Ga0210398_10003457_pt1 | contig 15117 bp, 16 predicted proteins | sample IncBWC4OmetaG_FD_161047 | JGI IMG/M metagenome (GOLD analysis project Ga0210398, IMG submission 161047) | Forest soil microbial communities from Barre Woods Harvard Forest LTER site, Petersham, Massachusetts, United States - Inc-BW-C-4-O | ecosystem: Environmental > Terrestrial > Soil >...
AGACCCCGGATCCATTGACAATCCAGCACGTGTGGCGATCATCGTCAGTCGGGTACTCGGCAGCAAATCCCCTCGAAACTGTAACCACACCAACGCTAACGACGCGGCAAGGATCACCAGCGACAGCAACCCCACCGTGAAAAGCGGTGGAGTCGGCGGCTTGTTTTCCTTGACTGGCGTCCCCATAGCAACTACACCGTGAGGTTGAAGTTCGGGTTAACGCCATAGATCGCCAACGACGCCAACAGGACCACGACGACGACGGCTATCAGCGACGCCCTCATCGACTTCCCGACTGCCTCGCCCACCCCGACCGGGCCGCCGCTCGCGTTATAGCCGAAGTAGCAATGGTTGATCATCACGATAACCGAGATGATGTCGGTCTGAATGAAGGAGAACATCACGTCATTGGGCCGCAGGAAGGTGCGGAAATAGTGCATATAGGTACCGATCGACTGCCCGTAGAACAACGTGGTGACGGCTTGCCCGGCAAGAAACGACATGACGATCGACAGTGCGAAAAGCGGCACGGCCACCAGGAATCCAGCCATGATCCGGGTGGAGACCAGATACGAAATCGATTTGATACCCATAACTTCCAGCGCGTCGATCTCCTCGCTGATCCGCATGGCGCCCAGCTGCGCCGTTGCCCCGGCGCCGACTGTCGCCGCCAGCGCGATGCCGGCGACAAGGGGTGCGACCACACGCACGTTGGCCAACGCCGCGAAGAATCCGGTGAACGCCTCTACCCCGATATTGCCGAGCGAAGCGAAACCCTGGATGGCGATCAGCGATCCGGCAGACAGGGTGACGAAGCCGACAATCGCGGCGCTACCACCGACCACCGCCATCGCTCCGGTACCAAGGCCTATCTCGGCGATCAGTCGTAATGTTTCTTTGCGGTAATTGCCCAGCGCATAGGCGATCTGGCGGATGGCTGTAAGAGCGAACCAGTCGACTGCCCCGACGCTGCGAACCAGCCGAACCGGCGCCGCGGCGACCTGGCCGGTCCGAGCGTATGTGCGGGGGTAGAGAGAGCGGAGAACGGTTACCGTCGACATGTCAACGGCCCGTGCCGAATCGGACGCCGATCGTGGTGAGTACCACGTTGATGGCAAACAGCGCGATGACGCACAACACCAGGGTCTCATTGACCGCGGTACCGACGCCCTTGGCGCCGCCGCCTACGGTCAGGCCCCGGTAACAGCCGACCAGACCTGCGATTAGCCCAAAAGCGGTCGATTTGACAATCGAAATCACGACCTCCGGGAGGCCGGTGACCAGCGTGAGAGTAGCCAGATATGCGCCGCCGGAGACGTTCTGGATGTAAACGCTGAAGATGTATCCACCCACCAGTCCGATGGTGATGACCGAGCCGTTGAGCAGAAACCCGACGAATGTTGAGGCGACCACCCGCGGCACCACCAGGCGGTGGATCGGATCAATACCGAGCACCTCCAGCGCATCGATCTCTTCGCGGATAGTCCGGGCGCCAAGATCGGCGCAGATCGCCGTCGAACCCGCGCCGGCGACCACCAGCACGGTGACCAGCGGTCCGAGCTGCGTGACGGCACCGAGCGCCGCGCCGGCGCCGGAGATGTCAGCGGCGCCGAATTCGCGAAGCAGAAGGTTGAGCGTGAAGATGACCAGCACGGTCATAGGAATGGCTACCGCAATAGTCGGCAGGAATGAGACCGTTACCAAAAACCAGCTCTGCGAGATAAATTCACGCCACTGGAAGGGGCGCAGCAGCGCCTTGGCGGTGAGCACGCACATGCGCGCGAACCCGCCGATGGCGCCCAGTGCCGGTATGGAAACGAAACTGGGGACCCGGGGCGACGCCGTCATCCGTTCACCCGAACGAGGTGGTCGACCGTAAAGGCCAACAGGGTGACCGCTATCGGTGGCAGCAGCGGCAATTCCCGCCAAGCGAATGATCGCCCCACTGCCGCCGCCACGGTTTGCGAGGCGAAGGCCGCGCCCACTGCACACGATTCCGGCATGGGTGCCCAACCCCTAGATAATGTAGGCCGCCTAAAGTTTCTATAAAGCCTGGGACAGTTAAGCACAGCCTCGCCTGCTTGTCATCAGGTTTGCCCGCGAAAGCATCACGTCGCCCGGATTGTCTGAGCCCGCATACGTCACGACCTTAAAAGTAGGGTGCACAAGATAATTGGCTTAAGGCCTTGGCGGCGATGCTCCAGTCCGGGTCCACGGTGAAGAACATGTCCCGGTGAGCATCAAGTACCCCGCGCGTGCATGTGCGCCTCCCCATAACCCTCCCGCACGTGGTTGGACACCGTGTCCAAACCCACACAACGTGTACTCCGCTCCGCTGCGGCGTGTCAACACCCGCAGCTGCGTGATTGTGGGTGGACCTCGACCCATGCCCGGCTTCGGCACCCGCCATCCTGCGGTCGCACCCAGTGTCCGCGCACCCGGTCTGGGCTCGCCGGTGTATGCTCTCGCCAACATGTCTTCTTGGTTGGCAGCGCATTCCCGTGCAGTGCTTACGAATTGGTGACGGACGGCCGCAGCTGCCGGTCGGCGTTTGCTGGATGCCCAAATGACGAGTGGGAATGCGCCACGCGATGAGCGGCGCCCGGAAGTCGAACGGCGACTCATCGCCGCGGTTTCGAAACTCTGCAGCGACCGCACGCCGTTCGCGGAGATCAGCATCTCACGACTGGTTCGTGAAGCCGGCCTCGCTCGGGCGACGTTCTATCTATACTTCCCCGACCGCTCGGCCTTTGTTCTCCGGCTCATCGACTACGTCCGCGACAGGCTGGCCTCAACCGTCGGTGCGCTGTGGGGCGCCACCACCCTAGAGGATCGCGAAGCACTCGAAGCAACACTGTTGGAGTTCGTAACGATCTTCAGCGCCGAGTACGCCGTCGTCGCGGCGGTGGTCGAAACGGCCGGTAACGACCCAGCGGTCGGCGCCTACTTCAATGCCAACATGCAGACGTTTGTCAGCGAGTCGGCCAAAGTTCTCAGGGCCGCCCAAGCCAAAGGCGTTGTCCGATCAGAACTGTCGGCGTACGAAACCGCCGCAGCATTCGTGTGGATGGTCGAGCGCGCTTGCTACCAGTTGGCCGACAGTGCGGACCGCAAAGCTCACCGCCGCCTGGCGCACACCTTGGCAACTATCGCATGGTACGGGTTGCACGCCGCCCCGGACTGAGGATAGACACGCTGTCTAACCTCGTGTTAGCGTGAGGCATGGTAACCACTCGCTTTCTGAACGAATCACGAGCGCGCAGTCGGTTCGACCCAATACTCGTGACTCACCTCAAAGAGGGCATCGAGCGGTCCGACACCACCGCGGACGCGATCGTCGCGGCGTTCAGCTCGCTGCCGGCTGGCGCGGGAATGCGTAACATTAGCGCGTGGCTGGCTGGAAAAACCGAGGACGTGCCCCCCGCGCTGGCCGAACTTTTGGAACCGATTGCGCAAGTCCCGGACTGGGTTGACTGGGAGCGAGTCGAAAGCGGGGCGACCGCGTACTGGCGCGGCGGCGTGCTCTCCGGTCTGACCCTGAACTGCGCATCGCTGGCGGCCGGCTACCAGTCCTCGGCAGCCGCCAAGCCGCTCATTTTCACCGGTGAGCTGGTGCATCGAGCCTATCGGCGGACGCAAGAAACCGGGCGCTGGATGCTCGCAGCGACGAGCCCAGGCGGAATGCGCCGCTACGCGCCAGGTTTCGCTGAAACTCTTCGGGTGCGGATCATGCATGCGGCCGTGAGACGACGCCTGCTGCGGTCGGGCGAGTGGCAGCCCGAGGCCTGGGGCCTACCCATCAACAACACCGACGTGGCGTACGGCATCGCGGGCGAATTCTCCACCATCCCCATCGCCGCCATGCGTGACGTCGGCATGCACTTCCGCCGCGACGAGCGCGAGGACATCCAACATTTGTGGCGCTACATCGGTCACGTATTGGGTGTGCCGGAGCCACTCCTGCCCGCGACCGAGGCGCGCGCGAAAGAGATGATCTCCATCAAACATCTGACCGACACACCCGCCGACGAGGATTCCCGCGCACTCATACGCGCTTTGATCGAGAACGGCGCCCCGCCCGAATTGCTGCTACCGCGGCCGCTGGTGCGCTTCGGGACCAAAGCCATCCCCGCGGTGCTGTACGGATTTACCCGACGCTGGGCCGGTGACGAAATCGCGGACCAGCTCGGCGTTCCCGACACCCCGCTCAAGCACCTTGGCGCGGTGATCCGCCCGGCCGTCAAAGTATGCGAATACGCGCGGCGTGCTGGCCTGCGCGACGGCCAGCGGTTAGCCGCCCGAAGTCGCGCCAACATTCTGAACATTCTCGAAGCTGGGCAGGCGCCCCCCACGATCGCAGTCGAACGAGAGGCTGCTGCGGTAACCGCCTGATACGACAGCAGCTTCTGTCGTGGTGAGCCGACTGGCTTCTGCTGCAGTTATCCTTAAGCACAACAGGATTGGCCGGCCGGTTCGACGAACCACTTCACCGAGAGCTATCTGGTACTGGAGGCCCGATTCAATGCCTGTAGTAGAAGTCGATGACTTGCCTACGACATCGCAAGAGCTCACACCCGCCTGGTTTAGCGAGGCACTCAACAATGAGGTCGAAGATGCCGTCATTGAGGAAATCATCTGGGGCACCGCCACAAAAGTGCTGGTGCGCTTACGCTACCGCGATCCGGACAGCCAGTTGCCTACGGCGGTGTGCGTCAAAGGGTGCTTCGATGAACGGCTAGCCGGCGCAAGCGACGCGTACCGCATCGAGGCCCGGTTTTTCGGAGACCTCGCCGAAAAGCTGCCAGTGGTGCTTCCGCGGACGTACTACGCGGCAGTCGCCCCCACTGCGTACCAAGGCATTGTGGTGATGGAGAACCTTTGCGTCAGCGGAGGCCGCTTTGGGGATCCGTGCGCGCCATTCACGCCCGACCAGGTTGCCTCAGGCCTGGAGATGCAGGCACGGTGGCATGCGGTAACTGCCGACGTGGCTGCCACATTGGCTCCGTGGCTGGGGGTAGGGTCGCCCGCCGTCCGGGCGGTAGCCAAAGTCCTGTTCAGCAGAGACTACTGGGACGCTTACTATGCCAAATCCGAATCGCCCTGCCTGCCAAGCTCACTCAACAACCGTGAGCGGATCCTGCGAGGGTTTGAAGCGCTCTGGGCCTACGAAGACGGTGCGGCGGGTTCCCTCGCCCATGGCGATGCCCACATCGGAAACACCTTCATCCGCGAAGACGGCGTGGTGGCTTTCCTGGACTGGCAGGGCGTCTGTGTGGCCCCATGGTCGTATGACGTCGCGTACTTCATCACGGGCGCTCTCAGCGTGGCCGACCGGCGCGCGCATGAGCGCGATCTAGTGAAACATTACCGGTCCGCGCTTGCTGGCGCCGGCGGCCCGGTACTCGACGCAGACGACTGTTGGACGGCCTATCGAAGACACGCGCTTCATGGATTCGTCTGGGCGGCAACGCCGCCCATCATGCAATCGATCGAGCGTGTGTGCGCCATGGCGGAACGCCATCTCGCGGCGATCGAAGACCTCGAATCACTTTCGCTACTAGGCGTCTGAGCCTCACATAGTTTTCCGTTGGCGGTGGGCGCGGACTCGATCCTTTGCCCGCAGGCCGTCGATTACGACGTCGGTCACCCGCTCGGCCAATTCCGCGTTGTAGGCCTCCATCGCCTGGCATCCGACCAGGATTGACTTCACCTCGCGCACGCCGATGTCGTGACGCGCGGTGCCCGCTTTCTGCGCGGCACGGAGCAAGTCGTCGAGCATGGCCAGAAATGCATCCTCGGCGTCGGGCGCGGCCTGCGCGATGTCGATGCCGAGACCGGCCAGCGCCTCGACCATGCCACGGTCCGTCGCGCCCCACTGCAGCACCATCGAGCGCAGAAAGCTGAAGATCGCCTCGCCGGGCCCGGCGGATTCCAGCAGCGCGTGCCCCTCGTCGATAAAACGTTGCATTCGGTCCGCGATGACCGCGTGGAACAGCGCCTCTTTGGTGGGGAAGTGACGGTAGACGGTTCCGGCGCCGACGCCAGCCCGGCGGGCGATCTCATCGATCGGCACCGACAAGCCCTCGGCCGCAAAGGTTTCGTAGGCGACTTCCAGCACGCGGGCGCGGTTCCGCGCCGCGTCGGCGCGCAGCCGGGGTATTGGTTGAGCCATCTCACATCACCTACTGGTTGACAAAGCGGGGCGCGCGTTCCGTATAGTGGAGATCAACCGGAGCGCTCGCCCCGTTTACCTTACAACTGAGGAGCCTCGCATGGCCAAGTGGACCACCGACGACATTCCCGACCAGACCGGTCGGGTCGCCGTCATCACCGGCGCCAACACCGGCCTCGGCTACGAGACCGCCCTGGCGCTCGCCGAGCACGGCGCCCACGTCGTGCTGGCCGTGCGCAACGTCGACAAGGGCAAAGACGCCGCCGCCCTCATCCACAAGAGCCGTCCCAACGCGGACCTGGCGCTGCAGGAACTCGACTTGACGTCGCTGGACTCGATCCGCGCCGCCGCGGAGCAACTCCGCGCCAGTCACGACCACATCGACCTGCTGATCAACAACGCCGGCGTGATGTACCCACCGAAGTCGACCACCAAGGACGGCTTCGAGTTGCAGTTCGGCACCAACCACCTGGGCCACTTCGCCTTCACCGGCCTGCTGCTGGATCGGCTCTTACCGGTCGCGGGTTCTCGGGTCGTGACGGTCAGCAGCATGGGCCACCGCATCCGCGCCGACATCCACTTCGACGATCTGCAGTGGGAACACAGCTACAACCGGGTCAAGGCCTACGGGCAGGCCAAGCTGTCCAACCTGCTGTTCACCTACGAACTGCAACGGCGGCTCGCTGCCCATGGCACGACGATCGCCGTGGCCGCGCACCCCGGCGGCTCGAACACCGAGCTGATGCGCCACCTACCCGGATGGGCTGCATCGGTCTACCCGGTGATCGCGCCAATCTTCCAGGACGCGGCCATGGGCGCCCTGCCGCAACTGCGTGCTGCCAGCGACCCGGCAGTGCTTGGTGGGCAGTACTACGGTCCCGGCGGCTTCGGCCAAACGCGGGGCTATCCCAAGATCGTGGGATCCAGCCGCAAGTCGCACGACGTCGACCGGCAGCGCCGGCTGTGGGCGGTGTCCGAGGAACTCACCGGGGTGACGTACCCCGTCGACTGATCCTGCTCAGGGCAAGTCGAGCAGCTGCTCGTAAAAACCGCCGAAGCCGCGGGCCTCGTTGATCAGATGGATCTCGAGGATCCAGTGACAACGGCGGCCGCTTGGGTCCGTGCGCCGCATCGGCTTGGGCGATCCGGGCATGATGTACCACTCAGTCGCCGTCCCGGCGATCTTCTTGTGCGGGAACTCCCCGACCAGGTGGCCCGCGATATGGCTGCCCCAGCCGAAGCCCTCGGCCCGAGCCGCCTCGACGGAGACGCCGAACAACTCGGCGCCGGTGACATCCGGGTGGCTCTCGAAATAGTCGCGGCCCGCCTGCCACACCCGTGGCAGCGCGTCGCGGACGGCATGTTTGTCTGGGTCGTCGCCCAGCACGAAGGTGCGCCCGAAATCGGCCTCCCACTCCTCGAAGATCGGACCGAAGTCGAGGAACACGATGTCGTCATCGACGATGACCCGGTCCGGTGGATGCTCACGGAAGGGCTGGAGGGTGTTCTCACCGGCGCGCACGATCCGGCGATGCCAATGACGTGTCACGCCGAACATTTCTCCGGCCAGGTCGTGAATCTCGTCCGACAATTCCTGCTCACCGACACCGGCGCGGATCATCGCGCGTCGCTCGATCGCGTCAAACAGTTGCGCCGCCTTATCCTGGGCGTCGAGAAGCTTTTCCGCGCGGGCACTTTCGTCGACGATCGGCTTCTGCACAGCTACGATGCTACGACCGTGGCCGCCTATCGCGCCTCGGCTGGGGTGGCGCGCAGGCCGTCGAAGACGACGGCGACCAGGCGTTCGGCTAACTCGCTGCTGTAGGTCTGCATCGCCTGGCACCCGATGATCAACCCTTTGACTTCCGCGGCACCGACGTCGGTCCGGACCGTCCCCGCCTGCTGGGCCGCCCGCAGCAATTCACCAAGAATGGCAAGAAAGGCATCTTCGGCGCCCTCGGTCTTGATCCTGATTTCCGAACCTGCGAAAGCCTTTTTCAGGCCGTGATTCGTGACACCCCAGTCCAGTACCAGCAAACGCAGGAAGCCAAACAACGCCTGATCCGGTTCGCCGGAATCCAAGAGCGCCTGGCCCTCGTCGACGATCAGCTTCAGCCGGTCGGCGAAGACCGCTTCGACCAAATCTTGCTTGGTCGGGAAATGCCGGCAGACGGTTCCCGTGCCTACCCCTGCTCGTCGGGCAATCTCCTCGACCGGCACCGAGAAGCCCTCCGCGGCGAATGTTTCGCAGGCGACTGCCAGCACGCGAGCACGGTTTCGGGCAGCGTCGGCGCGTAACGGCCGTGCCGGTTGAGCCATGTCGGACCACCAACCTCTTGACAAAGCGGGATACACGTTCCGTATAGTCGCGTTAAGCGGGACATATATCCCGTTTAGTATATTCTCGCGAGGAGTCTTTCATGGCCAAATGGACCGCCGCCGAGATCCCCGACCAGACAGGTCGCGTCGCTGTGATCACCGGAGCCAACACCGGCCTGGGCTACGAGACCGCATTGGCGCTCGCTGAGCACGGCGCTCATATCGTCCTGGCGGTCCGGAATCTCGACAAAGGCAAGGACGCTGCAAAGCTCATCGGCCGGCGCAGTCCCGGTCGCAGCGTGGGGCTGCAGGAACTCGACCTTACGTCGCTGGATTCCATCCGCGCCGCCGCCAACCAGCTGCGCTCGGATTACGACCGCATCGACCTGCTGATCAACAACGCCGGTGTGATGTTCACGCCGGAGGCAACCACCAAAGACGGCTTTGAATTGCAGTTCGGCACCAACCATCTCGGCCACTTCGCGCTTACCGGGTTGCTGCTGGATAGATTGCTGGCTGTCCCCGGTTCGAGAGTGGTCACGGTCAGCAGCACCGCGCATTTGACCGGCCGAATCCGCTTCGACGACCTGCAGTGGCAACACGGCTACAGCGCGGTCGGCGCTTACGCGCAGTCCAAGCTCGCCAATCTGTTGTTCACCCATGAACTACAACGACGGTTAACCGACGCTGACACGATCGCGGCGGCCGCCCATCCCGGCGTTTCCAAAACCGAGCTGGACCGCAACACGTCCGCCTGGCTTCGCCTTGTCACCAACACCTCTGGGCTGTTCGCCCAAACCGCGGCGATGGGCGCGCTGCCAACGCTGCGGGCAGCCACCGACCCCGCGGTTGCCGGCGGACAGTACTTCGGTCCGGGGGGCTTTGGACATGTCCGGGGCTATCCCACGACGGTCAGGGCCAGCGGCCGGTCCCACGACGCCCATGTGCAGCAGCGGCTTTGGGCGGTCTCCGAGGAGCTGACCGGGGTTAGATATGCCGTCGGCTGATCCGGCAGACTGGGCACGTGTCATTCGTGGTGCCGCCCTACCCGCCGCCCCGTTACACCGAGGACCAGCCGGAGGTCAGCGCATGGCTCAAACGATCTGACGAGCCGCCGGACTACGAATCCTTCGGCGTCAAGTACCACTACCTGGCGAACCAGCAAGCCACCGGCGGCGACTACGGCCTGTACCGGGTCGATTTCGCCCCCGCCGGAGGCGGGCCCGGTCCGCATTTCCACCGCGCCATGTCCGAGGCGTTCTTCGTGCTGTCGGGCACGATGAAGGTTTACGACGGCAACTGCTGGATCGACGCTCACCCGAACGACTTCCTCTACGTCCCGCCGGGCGGCATCCACGGTTTCCGCAACGAGGCCGACGAACCCGCTTCGGTCCTGATGCTGTTCGCACCGGGCGCCCCGCGGGAGGCCTACTTCGAAGGATTCTCAGCGCTGGCCGACATGACCGACGACGAGCGCCGCGAGTGGTTCATTCGCCACGACAACTTCTTCGTGTAGACGGCGTCAGCTCGAATTCATCTGCGCACAAGCCGATTTGCCCGCAGCGCCCTAAGGTGCGAGTGTACCTTATAGCGGCCTGAATAGACGCTAAGACACAGCTGACAAATCCGGCGATTGGGAGGCGTGCCGATGGTTGCTAACCCGGATAACCACGCGTTGGACACTCGAACGATGCGCCAGGCTGCTCGAGCCGCCACTCACGGTGGTGTCGGAGCACTGCTGGCGTTGGGTCTGTGCTCCGAACTGTTCACTGCGGCACAAGCTCACGCGGACATCGTCGACTCAATCCTCGACCCGGTCATCTCATCTACCGCGGATGCCGGAGTGGCTGCGAGCACCGCGCTCGACCTCGCCGACCTGGCAAGCAGCGCTTCCGCGCTGCCTGCCGATTCGTTCGGCAACGTCGACGCCGCGCTCGTCAGCGCGTTCGAGACGAACTTCGAAGACCCGGTGCTCGCAGCCGTGCAGGCCTACATCGCCAGCCCGACCGGCGTTTCCATCGATTCGATGCTCAATCAGCCCTTCGTCGAGCTGTTCGGGCGGGACTTGATCGGCAACGGCATCGACGACTACACCGGCGGTAACGACTCGTTGCTAGGCAGCTCCGGAATCTTCGGCGACCTTGGCGACGGCGGATTTCTGCTCGGCAACGGCGGCACCGGTGCCGACGGGGTAGCAGGCGTAGACGGCGGGATTGGTGCTGCCGGCGGGAACGCCGGACTCGTCGGTGACGGCGGCATGGGCGGCGCGGGCGTGGCCGGAGCTGCCGGCGGTGCGGGCGGCAACGGCGGGCTATTGCTCGGTGACGGCGGAGAGGGCGGTGGCGGCGCCGGCCTTTTCCACGTCGGAGGCGTTGCCGGCGCCGGCGGGGCCGGCGGTCACGCCGGACTGCTCGGCGCGGGAGGCGACGGCGGCCAGGGTGGCTTCACCTACTACCTCTCTGACAATCCCGCCTCTCCCTATACCCCGGGCTACGCCGGGGCCGGCGGGGCCGGCGGAGCTGGCGGACTACTCCTTGGCGACGGCGGAACGGGCGGGCTCGGCGGCCCGGGGTCCTACCAGGGCGTCGTCTTCGCGGTCGACCACGGCGGCGCCGGGGGCGCCGGCGGCGCGGGCGGGCTCGTCGGTGACGGCGGTGTCGGCGGGCAGGGCGGCTACGGCGGAGTCGGAGCCATCGGCGGCGCCGGTGGGGCCGGCGGGCTCGTGTTCGGCCATGGCGGGACCGGTGGCGGCGGCGGTTACGGAGACGTTGGAGGCGGCGCGGGCGGCTCCGGTGGCCCTGGCGGGCTCGTACTGGGTGATGGCGGCGACGGCGGCAACGGCGGTGCGGTGGCCCTTTTCAACTACACGCCGGGAGCCGGCGGACCTGGTGGCGCCGCGGGCATTGGCGGCCAAGCCGGATCGCCCGGCAGCAGCGGCTAGGCCTCGCAATCGGTTGGACGGGGCAGACTGGGGCCATGTCGCTCGTGGTGCCGCCGTATCCCGAACCCCGCTAGCGCAACGACCAACCGGAAGTCAGCGCCTGGATCAAGCGCGCCGACGACGCGCCGGACTACGAGATGTTCGGCGTGAAGTACCACTATCTCGCGAATCAGCAAGCCACGGCTGGCGACTACGGCCTGTACCGGTCGACATCGCGCCGGCCGGCGGCGGGCCCGATCCGCATTTCCACCGCGCCATGTCCGAGACCAACCCGCGTCGGTCCTGATGCTGTTCGCCCCGGGCGCCCCGCGCGAGGCCTACTTCGAAGGGTTCTCAGCGCTGGCCGACATGACCGACGACGAGCGCCGCGAGTGGTTCATCCGCCACGACAACTTCTTCGTGTAGACGCCTTCAGCCGTATTGCGCGAAGTACGGACGCCCCGGCTTGCTCTTCTCGACGAGGATGAACACCACACCCCACGGGTCGACGAACCACGTCGTGCGGACCCGTGCCACGTCGGCGATGCCGTCGACCAGGAAGCGCACGCCGTTTGCCTCGAGGTCAGCCCGGGCGGCGTCGATGTCCTCGCAAATCAACCCGACGTGCGACAGGCCGTGGTCGGTGAGCGCGGCGGCGTTGCGCTCACCGCCGCCGTCGACGCCGAGGTACTCGATCACCTCGAGCACCCGATCGCCGTCGTCGTCGAACCCGACGATGGCCGCCTTCATGGTCGGATCGGAGACCAGCTGGCCCATGTCCTCGCGAATCGCGTCGCCCTTCATCACGTAGGGCGGCGACAGCACCCGCATACCCAACACGTCGCGATAGAACGCGACCGCAGCTTCGCAGTCCGGCACGCATACCCCGCTATGAGCCAGTCCGGTAATCATCGATCTGACGATGTCAAACGTGCGGTCATCGCGCCAGGCCGGGATTGCCGCCGAGGGCGAGCGCCAGCGGCGTGGCTACGCTGCTGAGATGCCAGAACCACTGCAGGACAAGGTCGCGTTGGTGACAGGTGCGTCGTCGGGCCTGGGTGCTGAAACGGCCAAGTTGCTTTCTCGCCAGGGCGCAACGGTTTTCGGCATAGGTCGCGATACCGGGCGCTTGGCCGACGTGTTCGCGGGCGTGGAACGTGGTGCATACGCATCGGTCGACATCGGTTCGGCCAAGGCCTGCCGCGACGGCGTCGAACAGTGCGTCAGTGAGTTCGGCGGTCTGGACGTTCTGGTCAACGTCGCCGGGAGACACCAGATGCGCCGGACCGAGTCGATGACCGACGATGACTGGGCCCAAGATCTGGCGGTCAACCTGAACGGGCCGTTCCATCTGTGCCGGGCTGCGCTGCCGCACCTTTTGGAACGAGGCGGCAATATCGTCAACGTCGCCTCCATCGCCGGCGTCGAGGGCCAGGCGTACTCGGCAGGTTACTGCGCTGCCAAGCATGGGCTGATTGGGCTCACCCGTGCTTTGGCGGTGGAGTACACCGCGGATCGCCTGCGTGTCAACGCGATATGTCCGGGCGGCATGCTGACGCCACAAATCGAGCAGTTCAGCCCGCCCGATAACCCGAACTACGACCTGATCATGCGCACGGCATCACCACGCGGCATGATGCAGCCCCTCGATGTAGCGAACGTGGTCGCGTTCCTCGCCAGCGACGCCGCAGCAGCCATCCATGGCGCCGTCTATCGGGTCGACAACGGCAAAGGTGCCGGCTAGCTGTCAGCCCTCCAGGTCGCCATCGACATAACGCTGCAGGTTGGGGGCGATCGCGGCGATCGCGTCGTCATCCGTCATCGAAGCGATGGGCTCGATTTTCCAGACATAACGCATGAGCGCGAAGCCCATCATCTGCGACGAGATGAGTCCGCTGCGCACCAGGCGATCTCGTTCGTCGCTACCGAGTTCCGAGACGCCCATCAGGCTGCCCTCGACAATGCGCCGCAGCTTTTCACGGGTGGACGGTTCGTGCGCAGCAGTCTGCAGAACGGCCCGTAGGGTGGGCCCGATCTCGTCGTCCGCCCAGCTGGCCAGCAGCAACGTGATCAGCGCGACGCCGAGCTGGTCCATCGGCGTGGTCCAGACCTTGGCGATGCTCTCCAGCCACTTCTGCGGCGGGTTGGTCGCGGCGTCGAGCAGGCCTTCTTTCGAGCCGAAGTAGTGGTAGACCAGCGCGGGGTCGACATCGGCCGCGCGCGCCACCGCGCGCAGGGTGGTTCCGGCCCAGCCGTGCTCGGCGAACTCCTCGCGGGCGGCCGCCACGATTCGCGCGGCCAGCACCCCGCGTTCGTCACGCGGACCGGGTGTCATCGATCTCCTCGGCATAAGTTTCATCATAGCGTGAATTTCTTCTTGCGTTGAGACTAGTTTCAACGTAGCGTGAGATTAGTCTCAACGGACCGAGAAAAGGACCTCACGATGACCACCAACCAGAACCCCGATGTGATCGTTGTCGGAGCCGGGCCTGTCGGACTGGTCGCGGGCTGCGAACTCGCCCGCCACGGCGTCAGGGTGCGGGTGATCGACAAGTTGGCGCAACCCACCGACCAGTCCCGCGCAATCGCGGTGCACGCGCGCAGCCTGGACATGTTGGACCGGATGGGCATCGTCGACGAGATGCTCGGCACCGGAGTCAAGGCCATCGCGATGCAGATGTATGCGGGCGGCCGCAAGCTATTCCGCGTCCCACTCGGTGACGTCGATAGCGCCTTCCCGTTCACGCTGACCACCGCGCAGACCGAAACCGAGCGCGTGCTCGACGAGCACCTGCAGTCACTCGGGGTGACCGTCGACCGCGGTGCCGAGTTGGTCGCACTGAGCCAGGACGACGACGCAGTGCATCTCACCCTGCAGAAGGATGGGTCAACCGAACAGGTCAGTGCCTCGTGGGTCATCGGCGCCGACGGCGCGCACAGCGCGGTGCGAAAGCTGGTCGGCACCAAGCTCGCCGGTTCTTTTGTCGGTGAACGCTTCCTGCTCGCTGACGTCGTCGCGGAGCACAATCTGGACCGAGATTCCATGCACACCTTCTTCTCTCCCGATGGGCCAGTGATCGTGCTGCCGATGCGCGACGGTCGGATGCGGTTTCTCGCCGAGGTGCATAACGCTTCCGGTACCCCGTTGAACATGAACCCGACTCAAGACGAATTGCAGGCCATCCTCGATCGGCGAATCGGCGGGATTCGGGTGCTGCGCTCGCACTGGCTGACGAGTTTCGAGATTCGCCATGCGCGGGTTCCGGCCTACCGCTGGGGTCGGGTCTTCCTGGCCGGCGATGCCGCACACATCCATAGCCCGGCCGGCGGCCAGGGCATGAACACCGGCATGCAGGACGTGTTCAACCTCGCGTGGAAGCTGGCCGCCGTGATCAACGGTTACGCCGGTGACACGCTGCTTGACAGCTACCAGGCCGAGCGTGTCCCCGTGGCTGACAGCGTCATCACGTTCACCAACCGGCTGACCAAGGTCGGCACGCTATCCGGTACACCACGCCGAATCCGCGATGTGGTGGTGCGGATCGTTTCCCGCGTCCCCGCGGCGCGCCGAGTCATAGCCGAGACCGCCGAAGAGGTCAACGTCAATTACCAGGGCAGCCCGATCGCTGTGGGTCGAAGCCCGAGGCACGCCAAAGTTACTGCCGGCCAGCATGTTCCGCCCATTTCCGACGAGGCGGTGCAGAAG
>Ga0210398_10003460_pt1 | contig 15112 bp, 14 predicted proteins | sample IncBWC4OmetaG_FD_161047 | JGI IMG/M metagenome (GOLD analysis project Ga0210398, IMG submission 161047) | Forest soil microbial communities from Barre Woods Harvard Forest LTER site, Petersham, Massachusetts, United States - Inc-BW-C-4-O | ecosystem: Environmental > Terrestrial > Soil >...
CTCGCGACTGCGAATAGCAAAAGCGCGCTGGCTGTGCCGATCGCTCCTACGGCAACCAGTCGGTCCGCCCCAAGCGTTCTCTTGAATAACGGCAAGGCAACAGCGCCGCCCACGGCGCCTATGCCGATCGCGCCGAGCAAAATGCCGTAAAGTGCAGGGCCGCCCTTGACTTGATCGCGCGCAACCAGCGGCAATAGCGCCCAATACGCGCTTGCGAATACAAAAAATCCAACAGCTCTTATTTGTGTGGCGCGCAGATGCGGATTGTGCCGCGCATAGCGTAAGCCGGCACCGATTGCGAGAAAGAATCTTTCTGGCGGAGCATTGCGATTGGCGCCGGCATCCCGCGGCCTCCACCACAGCAGGGCTGCGATGACACCCACATTGCTGAGCGCGTTCAGCCAAAAAGGCGCGTCCATCCCCCAAGCGACGATGATAACGCCAGCAAGAGCGGGACCGATCGCCCGACTCACGTTAACACCGGCGCTGTTTAGCGCGACAGCAGACTGCAGCATCGGTCGAGGCACCAGTTCCGGAACGATCGACTGCCATACCGGCATGATCAGCGCAGCGGCACTGGTCGCAAGAAACAAGAAGGCGAGCAGAAGACTGGGTGTTACGACATCAAGCCTGATCAGGATAACGAAACCCATGACAAGCAACGTGACTATGATCTGAATAACGATTATGAGCTTACGGCGGTCGACGACATCGCCAAGTGCTCCCGCCGGTATAGCGAACAGGAACATCGGCAGAGAGGCCGCCACCTGAACCATTGAAACAGCAAATGGATCCGGATTGAGGCTGGTCATAAACCAGCCCGCCGCCGCGCTCTGCATCCAAGTACCGATATTGGCTACTACGGTGGCGATCCACAGAATAGCGAACGCTTGGTGACGAAACGGGCCGAGCGATTCATCGCGCTCTAGCGGAGTTGGTTCGCTAACAGCCGTTGTGCTCTCAGTTTCTCCCGTTTGCATTTTCGTATTTCCGGCTGCTCGGAATTGCCGCACTACAATCCGTACGCGAGTTGGACGCCGAGATAGTCACTGTTGCGTCCGCTGGCGTCCACCGGGCCTCTTGATCCGAACTCACTCGTGTCACACGGTGTCGCATAAGTACGCGGCCCCGATATTGGTCTATTTGCTGACCGAGGAATGAATCTCGGCGATGTAACCTCCAGGGAACGCGACCAGCGTCGCCTGGCGTCCGTCCGCGATATACGGGTCGACCAGGACCGTGGCACCCGACGCCTTTGCTTTGGCTAGAGTATCTGAAAGATTTGCAACCTCGTAGCCCGTTATTTCGCGTCCGTATGGATAAGGAAGATGTCCGTCCGTGGCCAACACGGTTGCTTTGCCGAACCCGGACTCGATCCGAACACGGCGATAGGTATCGTTCGGCCTGCCGATCTCGACGCCAGGCGCGTGTCCATCATCGGAAACGATCTTGCCGCCCGAGAAAGCCACGAAGTCGCGAACGAAAGCGTCAGCGCGGTCGATAGACACATAAACCCGGTTTTCGGGAACGGTTTGAAGCTTCGCGTAATTGGGCGCAGTCGTGTGCCAATAGAGTTGCATATGGACGCCGCCAGGCCATGCGATGATGACGTCTCGGCCGATGGGATCGGGAAAAGGCGCCACGACGATATCCGCGTCGTGGGCCTTGGCCGACCGGACGGCAGAATCCATATCTGTCACCAGATAGCCTGTCCGCTCCATGCCGAAGGGATAGGGGATCGGCGTCTTGAAGCCGAACACCGAAAAGGTGCCGACCGGCGTCAAAACAAATACAAATGTTGTCTCGCTGGGCGTGGGAGTCACAGAAAAGGTCGCAGGCTGAGACTTGGTGCCACCAAAAGTCGAAACCAAACTTGAGGTGAATGTGTCCAAGTCCGCAGGCGCGACGTAAACGTGAGTCGAATCGTATTGAGCACCAACTGCGATAGAGCCAGTCTCGACAGCCTTCTTATCTTTGGCCAAGAGCGTGCCGGTGGCGCCAGCGAAAAGGACGACAGCGGAGGCAAGGACTCGGATTATGCGCATCTTGCAGACTCCCTAGCGAGGTGCAGTCAATAAATCAGGCCCACGGTCTACCTCGCGCCTTCGGTCCGCAGGCACCAGCGCGACCAGCACAAAGACACCAGACTGCCGTACGACATTATATTCCGGTCGACGCAAAGGACATCTTCGGGAAGCCTATTGTTAGCTGACGTAGATGAGAGCAATCAGCACGAAGCCTCCAATGAGGCCGAGGTGCTCAAAGAAAGTGTTCGCTTGCGTAAGACGTTCCGCGCCCGACTTCGTCCAGAACTTATCGGCCTTGAGCATAGCGATCGCCGTCAGACACCCCAACGCACCGGCGCCTAGCCAAACTGCGTAGCCCGACAGGATGAGTGCTGAACCGCCGAGTTCGATCAATAGCGTTAGGGCTGCCCAGAGCCACCCCGGACGAAAGCCGAAGCGCTCCTGTTCAGCGATCGCCGCTGAAAAATTGAGGAGCTTAGTAAGCCCACCCAGCAGGTAAGCGGTGGTCAGCGCCAGCCGAGCCGCAACCAAGACCCACGGCCAATGTAGAATTTCGTGTACCCAGCCAGGATCCTGCTTGAGCCCGGGAAGCATCATACCGCCCAGCAGGCACAGCCAAGCACGCCCCAGAACGATTTCAGATCGTCGATCGGCAGCCGGCTCGACCAGGCGGCGGCGTGATCGTGGCCGTGGATATTGCAGGCACTGGCGCAAGCGCAGCTCATCGCGAGCTTGCGGCCGAGCTCTGACTTGCCGGCGCTCCTTTGATCGGCCCAGGCGCCATAGCCCCCGAATGTTCGCACCGGCGACCAATCCGGCATGGCCGGCGGCGGCTCACTCTTGTCGAGCGCGGCAAAATCGCCGGCGCCATAGACGATCTTGCCGCCGACCATGGTGAGGTCGGAAGTAATGCCGGAAATCTCATCCTCGGCGCAGGCGAAATAGTCGCGATCCGGGACCATGAGGTCGGCGAACTGGCCGGCCTGGATGCGGCCCTTCTTGCCCTCTTCGTTGGAGAACCAGGTGACGTTCTCGGTCCACATCCGCAGCGCCGTCTCGCGATCGAGACAATTGCGCTGCGGATAGATGCGCAAGCCTGCGACCGTCCTGCCCGTCACCAGCCACGCCAGCGCGACCCAGGGATTGTAAGAGGCAACGCGCGTGGCATCGGTGCCGGCCGAAATTTTCACGCCGGCCGCCATCATGCGCCGGATCGGTGGCGTCTCTTCGGCAGCGCCATGGCCATAACGCTCGACAAAATATTCGCCCTGATAGGCCATGCGATGCTGGATGGCGATGCCGCCGCCAAGCGAAGCGATGCGCTCGATCGATTGGTCCGAAATCGTCTCGGCATGATCGATGAACCAATTGAGGCCATCGAGCGGAATGTCCCGATTGACCTCTTCGAATACGTCGAGCGCGCGCGAAATGGTCTCGTCGTAAGTCGCGTGCATCCGCCACGGCCAGCGGTTCTGCGCCAGAATGCGCACCACTTCGTCGAGCTCGCCTTCCATTTCCGCCGGCATATCCGGGCGCGGCTGGCGGAAATCCTCGAAATCGGCGGCTGAGAACACCAGCATCTCACCAGCGCCGTTATGGCGAAAATAGTCGTCGCCTTGTTTATATTTCGTGGTCTTGGTCCAGTTGAGGAAGTCCGCCTTCTCGCCCTTCGGTTTTTGTGTGAACAGATTGTAGGCGAGCCGCACCGTGAGTTGGTTGTCCTTGGCGAGCTTGTCGATGACGGCATAATCCTCAGGGTAGTTCTGAGAGCCGCCGCCGGCATCGATAGCACCGGTCAGCCCGAGCCGGTTGAGCTCGCGCATGAAATGGCGTGTCGAATTGACCTGATAGTCGAACGGCAGCTTCGGCCCCTTGGCGAGCGTCGCATAGAGGATCGCGGCATTCGGTTTGGCCAAGAGAAGCCCGGTCGGATTGCCGGAGGCGTCGCGCACGATCTCCCCGGCAGGAGGTTCCGGCGTGTCCTTGGTATAGCCGGCGGCGCGTAATGCTGCGGCGTTGAGGATGGCGCGGTCGTAGAGATGCAGAATGAAAACAGGCGTGTCGGGCGCGGCCGCGTTGAGCTCCTCGATGGTCGGCAGTCGCTTCTCGGCGAATTGATGTTCGGTGAAGCCGCCGACCACGCGCACCCATTGCGGCGGCGGGGTGATCGCGACCTGGCGCTTGAGCATGGCCATGGCGTCGGCAAGGCTCGGAACGCCGTCCCAGCGCAACTCCATATTGAAGTTCAAGCCGCCGCGGATGATGTGCAGGTGGTTATCGATCAATCCCGGTAAAACGCGGCGCCCTTTGAGATCGATAACTCGCGTTTCGCGGCCAGCGAGCGGCAAGATATCACGCTCGCGGCCGACCTGAACAAAGCGACCGTCCTTGATGGCGATGGCAGTCGCGTCTGGATTGCTGGGATCCAATGTCGCAAACCGTCCCTGATGCAGGACGAGATCTGGGCCTTCGGAATTGCTCATGAAGTCCTCCTGGATCACTCAGGTCAAAAACCGACTGGTCAGATGTCGGCGAGCGGCTGGCCGCTATTTATGCAGCGCAGGAACCGGAACGACGTACTCCGGCAACTTTGTCGGTGGAGCGCCGTGTACCATTGTGTATGCGTACTCCACACCCATGCCATAAGCGCCGCAGTGGGTCTTCACGATGTTCATAACGGCGTCGTAGGTATCGAGATGCGCCCAATCGCGCTGCCACTCGAGCATCACCATAAGCGCGGTGACCGGCTTCGCGCCGGCCTGAATAATGCGCTTCATGGCGTTGTCATGACTAATCTGGCTGACATCGCCGCAGCAGTCCTCGACTACATAGACTTCGTAGTTGTCGTGTATCGCCTGGATGGTGGGCAGCGTAACGCAAGTTTCGGTCCAAAGGCCGGATAGCACGATCTTCTTACGTCCGGTTTTCTCGATTGCGGCGACGAATTTCGGATCGTCCCAAGAATTCATCGACGAGCGCTCGATAGGCTCTTGCTGCGGAAAGACCGCCCGAATCTGCGGCCACATGTAGCCGCTGAAGGATTTGGTCTCGACCGTCGACAGCACCACCGGCACGCCGAACACCTTTGCCGCTTTAGCCAACACAATATTGTTGTTGATGACCGACTGGCGATCGAAATTGGCTACACCAAACAGCATTTGCGGCTGGAGATCGATTATCGTGACGACGCAATTGTCTGGAGTCAGAAGTCCCTTCTCACTGCGCTTCGCGTGACTGGCTTGTTGTAGCATGATGTTCTCCTTTAGCTTCGAAAGAGTGTGCCGCTAGCACAACAGGCACGTTGCAGTGTCTCGCTGCCTAGACATAATGTTGTCCGTTACGCTGACTTTCTCCGATCGGCAGCCTCAGTGCTCGAGTGCTTCGATTTTGCCAAGGCGGCCGATGACGCCCCTTCGAGCGACAGTCCGTAGCCGACTTCCCGCACGATTCGGTCCTTCAATGGCTGAATGAAGTGAATACGCGTGTTCCGCCGCGTGACTTCCGGAGCACGTAAGTACAAATCGGCCAGCTCTCGAGCGCGTGCCACTGCCTTGCCGTTCGGCACTACTTCAGCAACCACTCCCCAATCGTATGCCTTGCGCGCTGGCAGCGGCTCTGGGTTAAGGAGGAATGCCTCGGCTCGACCTGCCCCGGCGCGATAGCTCCACGTTGTAAAGATTCCGTCCCCCGGCGTAACGCCGACCGCAAAATGCCCCACGTCTTCGAATGTCGCACCTTCAGCTGCCACAATGACATTGGCAAGAAGCGCATAGTCGGAGTGGATATGGGCGCGGCCCTCGATTGCCGCGATCACAGGAACCCGGATGTTTGCGATGTTCTCCAAGACCTGGGCGCCTTCGTCGTGAACTCTGCTCCAGACTCCCGGATCGGTTACATCTCCGAATGAAGACCAGTCTACGTCACTAATGAAGTTCCCACCCGCGCCTGTCATGATAACAATCTTGTTCGCTCGATCCTGTCCAATTCTAGCAAACGCATCAACAAACTCTGTGTGAGATTGCGCGGTCATTATGAAAAGGCCGCCGTCGGTATGGAACTCGGCAATCAGCACACCTTTGGCATCACGTGACAGCTTCAAATACCGATAAGCGGTGAAGTAGTCATCTTGATGTGTTTGCATAGCACTCTCCTTGGATTGCTTCGCTTTGCTCGTCATGACATTTCAGCCAGATCGGAATTCCAACCGCAGCGGAGTTCTGCTCCGCCGCTGCAATTGCCTATCCGCAGGTTGCGCACGCACTGCCGGTCGCATGGCTGACAGCGCTGCCGGCCGCCGCCGGAGCGGTACCGGCGGTAGCTGCCCCCAAGGCGCTGAGGACCTCATCAGCGGTGGGTGTCTCGCAAAACCACTTTCGGAGCACGTCGAGAGCGCGCGCGTGGGCCTCATCGCTATCGGCCTGGCATGCATCGGAGACGACGATCGTCCGGTATTGCAGATCGGATGCAATGCGTGCGGTGGATTCGACGGCAACGTCGGTCGCGATACCGACGAGCACGACTGTGTCGACGCCTGCCACGCGGAGAATGGTTTCGAGCGCGGTGCCGTCGAACCCGTTGGCCGCCTGTCCCCTGACGACCGGCTCATCGGGCCGGGGGGCGATATCGTCGATGACCTCAACAGCGGGAGTACCCTGCAGAAGGGTGGGGCTCTGGACGAGCGTGCGAAACAGCGGGGAGTTCGGCCTGACCCCGGGCAACCCCGGCTGGTAGGTGACCAAGGTGTAGACCACCTTTCCCTGCGCCCTGCGGAACCCGTCTAGCAAGCGTACCTGAACCCTGATGATCCCTGCCTTTTCGGCCCGCTCCCGAAAAAGCCGGTTGAAAGGGGTGTCCACTTGGCCAGCCACCCCCTTGGCCATGTGCACCACCAGAAGGGCCGTTCGTGCAGGATCAAGCCTCTCCATGGTTTGCCTTTTTACAGGAGGTCGATTCGCCGCGTGGACACCTGATTGTGAAGGCATCGTTGAGCCCAATCTGCCGTCGCGCGGCGCTGCTTGGCTCCCCGATAAGACGCTAAACCTCAGCCTCGAGTGCAATCTTTTGCGAAGTTGCTGAGATTTTCGTCCCACTAGCGCGTAGTGAAGCAGCGCGACTGCCCCTTTTTTTTGGCGCCGCTAGGCCCCATTCGTGTGCGCGAGCGAGCTGAACACTGGCGTCCCTTTCAACAACACGCTCTGAAGATAAACCTCGCGCTCAAGAACGCTCTGCATTGCCGCCATTGCCTGTCCACGTTCGCGGCGGCCGGTTGCGCGAGGCATAAATCTCGACATCAAGGGTGTCATTTCTGGCCTAAGCACTGCCGGGCCTCGGTCAGTAAAGTCAGAATTCCAGGCATTTACAAAATTCTACAAACATTAATTTGCTCGGGGACGAAGCCCGGGCAAATCTATGGTGGGTTGCTTTCGTCCTACTGCTGACCGCAGCGGCATTTCGAACTGGACTAAAATTTATTCAGTCGGCGTGCCTGCGCGGTTCGTTGGCCACGCTTACAACACAGGGAGGTCCTTAAATGAGTATGCTTGCAAAACTGCCCCTGGCCGCCCTTTTGATGCTCCCGGCTGCCGGGGTGGCATTCGCGCAACAGCCAGATCCCGCAGCGAAACAGGGCGATTATTACTCACCCTCAAAAGCGACTGGGGCAAACCCCACACCGCAGGACGCCAAACAGGCTAAGCAAGGCGACTACTACCCACCTGGTTATGCGTTTAAGATTTCGGACGAGCAGTACGCTGCGATCGAGCACTGCGCCAAGCTGTCTTTGGATAAATATCCCGACACCAACATCGAGACAGCCAGGAGTCGGCACTTTATCTACGAAGACTGCATGGCGAGAGCCGGCCTACAGCCGTAACGACACGAAAACGTTCTAGGCCGTGGCAACTCCGGTGGTTTGAACGCGCGCCGTGCCCCTGATGGACAGCGCAGGAATCGGCGCCAGCAAAGAAAGAGCAGCAACGCGGCGGCCACGATGGTCATCATTGCACTATCCTTTCGTACATTGCGTTTCCAATAACCGGTGAGATCCATTCTTGTATTTTGCGATCTTGATGGATCTGTCCCGCACGCAAGCGGACGGCTTTGAATGGCTGATATCTCACCATGCCGGTTCTTGCCGTTGGCGGCGAGAAATCATTCGGCCGATGCGCGTGGCGGCGACCATGTGACCGAGGCGAGCCTTCCCAATTCCGGTCGCTGGGTGACGGAAGAAAATCTGCAAGCCACCATCCAGCTCGTTGCCGGCTTTTCTCGCAAACAGCCGTATCCATGGCGCCAACCAATGACGCGAACGCAGTTCGACGAGCACGCAAATAGCTTCGTTTGGAGAACAAGCTCATGGACAGCAGGATAACAAAGCTGAGTATCGCCGGCGCCGCCTGCTACGCGATTTGGGGGTGCTTGCACATTAATGCTGGGTACAACGTGTTTATGCTCGGCGATTCGGTCGATCCCGGCATGGTGCGGGGGCGCCTGCATCAAGGCGGCTGGAATCTGTTTTTCTTCGGGGTGACCGCCATAGGCATTGCCCTGACGTTGAACATCCGCAACAACAAGTGGGGCTACTGGATCAATTTCGGCGTGTTGGCGCTGGCGGACACGGGCCTGATCTTCTTTGTCCTGATCCCCGGTTACTGGGCTTGGTGGCCAGGCCTTGCTGGACCGATTCTGTGGCTTGCCGGCCTTATCCTCACCACGCTAGCTTACCTCCGCGATGTCCCCGGCGGGGGAAAGTCGCGGCCATGAACCCTGACTGTAATAAAGGGGCATTCATGCGCGGATTAATTTGGGCATGTTTCATCGGCCTTTTGCCGGATGCGACGCATGCTACGGACCGACTGGACTGGGCATTCCCGGTTGCCGACAAGGTTCAGCCAGCGGCAAAAGACGACACCCAGCCAAAAACTCTCGCTGGCAGCACCAAGTCCTACACGCAACAACAGATCGACGATTTAAAAAATCCGCCGGACTGGTTTCCCGACATGCATCCGCCGATGCCGCCGGTCGTCGTCCACGGCACCAAAACTTTTGCTTGCGGCTCCTGTCATCTGCCGATCGGCACCGGCCACGATGAGTCTGCCTATCTGGCAGCACTTCCCGCGCAGTACATCGTCAGCCAGATGGCCGATTTCAAAAGTGGCGCAAGGAAGGGTTTCGGGATTATGCCGACGATCGCACAGGCGCTTGGCGACGACGATGTGCAATCAGCCGCCGCCTATTTCGCAGCGCTGCCAGCGCGGCCCTGGGTCCGCGTGGTCGAGACCGATACTGTGCCGAAGACCTATGTCAACGAAAGCAACATGCGGGTGAAGCTTCCGGCCGGCGGCTCAGAGCCAATTGGAAGCCGGGTCGTCGAATTAGCGGAGGATGAAGCGGCCGCGATCGCGCGCGATCCACGATCAGGGTTCGTCGCCTATGTGCCCACCGGTAGCATCGCCAAAGGCGAGACGCTGGTCACAACCGGCGGCGGCGAAACGACGGCCTGCAGGGTCTGCCATGGCGCCAACCTGAAGGGTCTCGGCACCACGCCTCCGATCGCGGGCCGGCATACAGGCTACATCGTCCGCCAGCTTTATTTTTTTCAAAACGGCAGCCGCTCCGGGCCATCGGAGGCGCTGATGCACAATGTCGTGGCGCGGCTTAACGACGACGACATGGTGGCGATCGCCGCCTACCTAGCGTCGGAGCAACCATAGCAACTGCCAGCATATGGAAAAGGCAGACATGATTATAAAAATGCTGGTCGTAGCCGCGATGATTGCGATTTCCGCGCGTGCAGCTGCGGCGCAGGATGTGGCGAAGGGCGAGAGCATATTTCACCAATGCATGATCTGCCACTCAATCGGCGGCAACGCCCAAAATAAGATCGGACCGGAACTCGACGGCCTCGACGGCCGCCATTCTGGGACGGCGCCGAACTACAATTATTCCGACGCCAACAAGAATTCGGGGATCGTGTGGAACGAAACGACCTTCAAACAATACATCGTCGATCCCAGGGCGATGATCCCAGGTACCAAGATGCCCTTTGCCGGCATAAAGGACCCCCAGCAGGTCAACGATCTGTGGGCCTATATCAAACGGTTCAATGCCGACGGCAGCATCAAGAAATGAAGCAGCTCGATAGGTGAAACCATGGCACGCTCCGCGAAAACTAGCGAATTAAATAAGCTCGAACAGGTGGCGGGCAATGGTCTCTTGCACCGGCGCGCCTTGCTGGGGCGCGGCGTGGCTTTCGCCGGCGCTCTGGGCACGGGCGTCGGGCTTAGCGCCACCAAGGCCGCCGCCGAACCGCTTGCCGAAGCACCATGGGGCCAGGAACCGGGTGATCCGGTGCCCGCTTATCAGACGCCCTCAAAGTTCGCGAAAAACGTGGTACGCGCACTCTCCAATCCCAATTTCGAACCGCGCACCTCTCAGTCGCGAGCGCCGCACCAGCTTCTCGACGGAATGATCACACCCAATGGCGTGTTTTTCACCATCGTTCACGACGGCGTTCCAGAGATCGATCCGAGCGTGCACCAACTTCTGATTCATGGCTTGGTCAAACGGCCGTTGATCTTCAGTTATGAAGCGCTACTGCGCCATCCGATGACCTCGCGCATCGCGTTCATCGAATGCGGCGGCAACAGCGCGGGCCTGTTTTCGCCGCAGCCGCTGCAGACGGACGTGCAGGGTTTGCACGGCCTTGTGTCTTGCGCCGAATGGACCGGCGTCAAGCTTTCGACCCTGCTCGAAGAGACAGGCATCGATCCGAAAGCAAAGTGGTTCATCGCCGAAGGCGCCGACGCAGCGCATGTGATGCGCAGCGTCCCGCTCGGCAAGGCCTTGGACGACGCCATGATCGCGCTCTACCAGAACGGCGAGCCGCTGATGCCGGGCAATGGCTATCCGATGCGTCTTTTGCTGCCCGGCTACGAAGGTAACATGAACATCAAATATGTACGACGCATCAAGCTCTTGCCGGAGCCGGCGATGAGCTACTGGGAATCGCAGGTCTACACGGAGCCACTACCGAACGGAAAGGCGTATCAGTTCTATTTCGTTAATGAGGTGAAATCGTTCATCACCAGTCCTTCACCAGGGCGCGACTTGCATGAGCCGGGATTCTACGAAATTTCTGGTCTGGCTTATTCTGGCAAGGGTGTGATTTCTAAAGTGCTGGTTTCAGCCGATGGTGGTCAAAGCTGGGGCGAGGCCGCGCTGCAGGACCCAGTGCTGAGCATGGCCTTCACGCGCTTTCGGATGCCGTGGCAATGGAACGGCGGTCCGGCAATTCTGCAGAGCCGCGCCTGGGACGTGGATGGTAACGCCCAACCGACGCGCACGGAGTTTGTTGCAGCGCGCGGTGAATTGCCTTCGGTGCCGCCGCTTCTGGCGTTCGAAAATCACCATTACAACGGAGTGACGAGCTGGGCCGTCGACCAGAAGGGACAGGTCAAACATGCATATGCATGAGATCCTCGTACTTTCCGCGCTGTGTTCCTTTACCTTTGGCGCTGATGCAGCGCTCGCACAAGGCGTCAATCTTGGCAAACCAATCAGTCAAACGGACCTTGCGCCTTGGGACATCGACATCGAACCCAGCGGGGCAGGTTTGCCTGCCGGCGGCGGGACATCCGATCAAGGTGCTTCGATCTTCGCTGACAATTGCGCCGCTTGCCATGGTGACGGCGGCAGGGGCGCGACGACGACGACAAGCGGTGCGCCGGCTGCGCCGCCTGTAGTCAGCGACATCAAGAGGAGCGGCATCGATGATACGACGTTGACCATCGCCAATTACTGGCCCTGCGCGACCACACTGTTTGATTACATCCGTCGCGCGATGCCGTGGACCTCGCCGCGAACCTTGACCGACGACCAGGTCTACGCGCTGACGGCCTATATTCTCGCTCAGAACAAATTGATCGACGTCAAGCAGGTCATCAACGCACAGACACTTCCGAAAGTGCAGATGCCGAACCGTAATGGGTTTATCCCTCGCTTCCCGGAAAGGATGCCACCCGGGTAGCATGAGCCATGTCGTTGTCGTTTGTACCATGCTCGGACAAAGAACCGGTTTGCAAAAGGGAGGAAACGGTAGCAAATGGGCTTCAAGTCACAGCGAATGGCGCATCGGCTGGCGTCGATGCCCCTTCCGTTACGCCGGTGCTGTGGGTGATCCGGGAAAAACTCAACTCATCGGCACGAAGTTTCGCTGCGCCGTAGGCCTCTGCGGCGCCCGGCGCATGTTTGACGGCAAGCGCGCATTTTCAGGCCAGATGCAGGTCTCGAATGTCGGCGGCGAAGAGGTGACGACCATCGAGGGTTTTTCGCCGGATTCCTCGCTTTCGATGCGCAGGATGTTGCCAAGCGGCGTCAGCAATAGCGCAAGAGGAGAGCGCATGCGCCAGATCTTTCAGCTCGGTCTCGCCATGGCCATTCTGGCACCGATGCTTGCAGGGCCTGTTCGGGCCCAGGGCGACGCGGTCTATCTCGCTACTTATATCGATGTTTTGCCGAACGCGGTTGTTTCCGGCGTGGCATTGCTCAAGCGATACCGTGATGCAAGCCGCAAGGAGCGCGGCAACCTACGCTTCGACGTGCTGCACGAGATCGCGCGTCCGGACCGCTTCGCGATCCTGGAAGTTTGGCAAGACAAAGCCGCGCTCGACGGCCATGACAAAGCCGTAAGCACTCTGCGCTTTCGCGACGAACTCAAGGAAGTGCAGAGTGCACCTTACGACGAGCGAGTGGGCAGTGGTACTTATGTCGAGCCGTTGGTGAGTAAAAGTCGGGCCGACACGATCTATGTTCTCACTCACGTCGACGTCACTCCCGACCACCTGGCTGATTGCCTGGCATTGCTTAAGACCATGAGTGAGGACACTTCTATGGATCACGGCAACATCGGCTATGAAGTGCTTCAGCAGGCAACTCGGCCGAACCACTTCACTGTCGTCGAAGAGTGGACGAGTAGGAAGGCGCTCGACTTCCACATCATAGCGGCGCACACACGCGCATTTCGACAGCGGCTGGCGCCTATGGCGGGCGCACTTTATGACCAGCGTTTCTACCAGGAGTTAGGCTGAGCGTTTGTAGAGAAGCCATGTCGTGAGCAAAAAAATTCAGTAACTCTCTCCAAAGATGGCCCTAACATTCTTTCAGGCGACGCGACGCTCGCCGAACAGTGTTCGTCTCAAATGCCGAAGGCGACTCTCTACGATGGCGGGCGGGCGAGAGGCTTACCAGGCGCCGGCAAAATACGCGCTTTGCGGATGCAGCCACGCCCGTATTGGCTTTGACGGGACTGAAGCGCCCCCCGGACGGCCCTCCAACGCAGTTGGTCACTCGGCAAGACGCGGAAAGCAGAGCGTCACAGTCGTTCCGGACGCCTTATGGAGTCGCTCGACACATCCATCGAGATCGGCTGCAAGAGCGTCAATCAGCTCGGTTCCAAGGCCGCGTTTTAAAGTTGTTGTGGGCGAGCCGTCGTCGCTCACGCGGCAAATGACATGCCCAGCCGCGGTCTTAACAGCGACCGAAATACGGCCTGCCTGGGAAACAAACGCATGACGTGAAGCGTTTGTGATAAGTTCCGAAACAATTAGTTCTGCTTGCCAACAACGCTTTGCATCGAGCAGAACAGGCTCTGTAATTTCGAGATTCAACTCAACACCACGTTGGGCAAGTCTGGACGAAGTCATAATGTGACAAAGCTGAGTCAGATTGGCACTGAGATCAGTGGGCGCGTTCGTCAAAGGCGGCCGCAAAATTTCATGTACGCTAGCCAGGGCGAGGAGCTGGTCGATGACTTGAGCAAGCGCAGCTTTAGTCTCTTTATTGGACGATCTTGTTGCGAGTCCGGTGGCAAGTGAGATTGCGCACGCGTATTCATTGTAAACCCGGTGCAAAAATTCGGCGAAAAAAAGAAGAAATCGATCCGCCGCGTGGACACTTGTTTGCGAAGACATGGTTGTGACTCGATCTGCCAACGTGCAGCGCTGTTTGTCGCTTGGACAAACATTAAGCCGCCGCCTCGAGCGCGATCTTTTAGGAATTTTCTGAGATTTTCGTGTCATTAGCGGATACTCAAGCTGCGGTTTTGCTGTCCGCGACTCCGGTCGTGCGATGTTAATTTAGGCTACGCGAAGGAGCTGCCCCCGATCGCGAGATCGAGGTAGCGCACGGGATATCGATCCACGATTTCCTCAAGCCAATGCCGACGATTTCGAGCTAGATGTCAGCGATGAGATTGGGGTCCGTCGCGTTCACGGTGCGTCTCCGAATTGTTTGTGGTGAGTGCCCGGTTGAAGCTCGCCGCTGGCAAGAACTACCCGTGTCGCGCGGATTTGAGATCAGCGACACTATCGATGGCAAGAAGGTAATTCCGGAATCGAGTTGCGGCCTTCGCGAAATTAGCGAAATATTGGCGTGATTGACTTCAAACACGGTCTGCCGACGGTGACTGACATCACGGTCGGCGGCTATGTCGGCGCTCCGACGCAGTTGACCCCTCGGGCAAGACCTACGATTGGCGAGACACTTACGCGCTGAAAGCTTAGAAGCCTATTGCTTTCCCCTGAGCTACGCTACGCGGCGAAAGCCGTCATTCCATGGGTATTTCTTGCGGGCATCCCCTGGTCGCAAAATGATGCGGTTGGCGGGAGGCCTTATGCGCGCAAACGCTTCAATTTTGCAAAAAGTGCTGCAATCTCCAAAAAGCACGAGCAGGCAAGTCTCTCTATGTCTGCCAGCAGCGGATTAAACTTCCGCGGTCGCTTTCGACCACGAAGGCGGCCGTATTGAGAACTTCAGCGCGAGAGGAGGTTACCGATGAAGGTTATCGGATTTGAGGAACACTACGGGCTTCCGGCTATATTCGAAGCGGCTCTGAAGGCGAACGATCCGTACGCGCAGGTGATGGAATCTATGAGAAAATCGGGGCGCTTCGCCGCCGACTCGAAAAGCGGATTCCCAGCAGGCATCTATGATCTGGGCGAGGGGCGGATCGCTGCTATGGACGACGCTGGTATCGATGTACAGATCCTCTCGTACCCTACGCCGAGCGCGGAGCGTCTTGAGCCGTC
>Ga0210398_10003461_pt1 | contig 15112 bp, 17 predicted proteins | sample IncBWC4OmetaG_FD_161047 | JGI IMG/M metagenome (GOLD analysis project Ga0210398, IMG submission 161047) | Forest soil microbial communities from Barre Woods Harvard Forest LTER site, Petersham, Massachusetts, United States - Inc-BW-C-4-O | ecosystem: Environmental > Terrestrial > Soil >...
TTGTATCTGGCCAATTCGAGCGCCGCCTGACGGACCAGATGGGCGGCACCGGCTTTGGCCGGCATGTAGGGCATGCCAACGATCGCTTCGCTCTTCATCGCCGCCACCGACGTCGTCACGATGATGCGACCGCCTTTGGCATTCTTCTTCATATGCGCGACGCTCGCCTTGATCGTCGAAAAGATCGACGTGAGATTCGTCTCCATCACGAGGTCCCAGCGCTCATCGGAAACGTTCTCGAAGGCGCCTTCGGGATTGCGCTTGCCGGTCATGCCGAGAAAACCGGGCGGTGAATCAATGCCGACATTGGCGAATACGACATCAAGCCTGCCGTAATGGTCCGCGGTCTTGTCGATGCTTGCACGCAGCGCCGGGCGGTCGGTGACGTCGACGGTCTGGCCCCGCACATCGCCGCCGCGTTCGGCGAGGCGACGCACGGCTTGGTCGAGCGATGCCGCGTCCCTGTCCATCAATGTCACGCGGGCGCCGTTGTCGGCCATCACCTCGGCGTAGGCGAGGCCTATGCCGCTGGCCGCTCCCGTCACGATCGTGGCCAAGCCGCCGACATCGAATAATTGCGCCGTCTTCATCTGTTTCCTCCATTGCCGTTTGTTTTCCAATTCGCACGGATAGCGGTCGGTGCGCGCAGCAAGTTCGCCGGCCCAGCCGGGATATCCGCGGGAGTTTCTCTGCTCTCTCACTGCGTGCCGAAAAAAATGACTGCGCCGCCAGCCAATTTTTAGTGCGTCAGCAGCCAAGTGCCGAGACCGCGCCCCGATTTCGCTCCTGATGATTTGTTGCTGCCAGCATCATTGTGCAGCAGATGGTGTCAACACTTGTTTGCTGCTCTCATCGGTCTGTTCGCTTAGCGAACGCCGCTCGACTCTGCCCAGTTTTGCGCCACGCGCGCTCGACAACGAGCACCAATTTGCAAACAATACTTTCGTTTACGCGAAGGCTGGTGATAAGGTCGGCCCTGCTTTTCGTGCACGATGGCAAGAGAACACATCGGGCAGCAAAAATGGGGAGGGAGTTTTTATGCGACGGATCACGTTGATCGTGCTGGGCTGCGTTGCCGGTGCGCTGGCATCGACGATAGCCACACTACCGGCAGCGGCCGCGGCGGCGCCGAAATGCGGATTGAATAACGGCAAAGCCGCGAGCGGCCAGCCGATCGAGATCGGCGCCATCGTCGGCAAGACCGGACCGGCCGACTTCAGCGGTTCGGCACAAGCCGCGGCAGCTTATTTTGCCTGCGTCAATGCCAACGGCGGCATCAACGGCCGTCCAATTCATTACAGCGTCGAAGACGATCAGTGGAATCCGGAAACGGCGGCGCAGCTCGCCGCCAAGCTGGTCAATGACACCAAGGTCGTCGGCATGGTTGGCAATTCCAGTTTCGTCGAGTGTGCCGCCAATGCCAAATTCTATGAGACCACGAATGTTCTGGTGATCGCGGGCGTCGGCGTGCCGCGCGACTGCTTCCACGCTAGAAATATCTCGCCGACCAATGCCGGCCCGCGAATGAGCAATATCGGCGCCGCGCAATACATGCACGACGATTTGAAGGTCAAGCGGCTGGTCTGTCTCAGCCTCAACATTCCCAACGTCGGCGATTGGTCATGTGACGGTATTGAAGCCTACGGCAAGAGCGTCGGCATGGAGGTAAAGACCATTCTGTTTGACCCGGCCTCGATGGACGCGACTTCGTTGATCCTGCAGGCGATGGCGTTCAAGCCCGATGCCATCGACTTCAATACGCCGAAGGAGGGTGGCATTCCGCTGTACGCCGCTGCCGAGCAGCAGGATCTGGGCGGCAAAGTCTATCTTACGGCGCCGACCTCGCACTACGACGCGAGCTTGCCCAAGGCGATCGGTCCCTATTGGGCGCAAGGCGGGCGGGTGTTCATCCAGCTTGAGCTTGAGCCGCTCGACAAACACGGCGGCGATATCGACAACTGGCACGCGGTGCTCGACACGTTCGGCAAGCCGAGCGATCAACGCAACACGTTTTCGCAAGCCGGCTATCTGGCAGCGCTCGCGGCAACGAATGCGCTCCTGAAGTTGGATCCGGCCAAGATCGATCGCGCCGCGGTCGCCGAAGCGTTCCGCAACATCAAGGACCTCAAGACCGACGTGTCTTGCAGCCCGTGGTATTTCGGTCCCGGCGATGAACACAACGCGGTTCATTCGGGTTCGGTGGCCGAGATCAAGGACGGCGCTTTCGTCACCCGCAAGTCGTGCTTCCAGGCGGTGGATCCCGACTTGGCCGGCATCCTGAAAATGGAAAAAGAGCTTCACCTCGCTGATTGAGTTGGGACTGCAAGTCACGGTAAGTCAGCAGTGATGCCTGACCTTGGTCCCTTCGTCATCGCAGGCCTCAGCACCGGCGCGGTTTATGTCCTCGCCGGTGTTGGTCTTGTGGTGCTCTACCGTGCTTCCGGAGTCCTCAATCTGGCGCAGGGCGCGCTCGGCGCGTTGAGTGCGCTGCTGGCGTGGCAGATTGCGGATTCCGGCTTTCCGCAATGGCTTGGCTGGATTGCCGCTGTTGCAGCTTCGACCGCCTTGGCACTGTTCTACGGACGCTTGATCGCGCCTCGGCTCGCGCACAGCGATCCGATCGTGCGGGCGGTGGCGACGCTCGGCTTCGCGCTGATCATTCTGGGCTTCTGCGAATTCATTTGGGGCGAGTGGCCGCGCAGCTTGCGCCTGCCGACCGACACCGTGAGCTTCGCACTTCTTGGCGTGCGCGTGACCGCGACCCGCGCCATCGCCTTTGGCCTGGGCATCGCAGTCGCGATCGGCATGATGCTGTTCCTCAATCTCACACGCCTTGGTCTGTCGATGCGGGCGCTCGCCAATGACCGCGAGATCAGCGGCCTGGTCGGGGTCCCGGTGCTGCGCGTCGATGCCTGGGCGTGGGTGATTTCCGGCGTGTTGTCCGGCGTCAGCGGCATCTTTCTGGGCAACATGGTGCGGCTTCAGGTGATCCCGCTGACCTACATGGTCATACCGGCGGTCGCCGCCGCAATCCTCGGTCGTTTGACGTCGCTGACCGCGGTGATCATCGGCGGTCTCGTGATCGGCGTGCTCGAGGCAATCGCATCGCCATTCCCCGAGGTTGCGGCGTACCGGTCCGCTACCCCGTTTGTCGTCGCCGGCCTCGCTTTGCTCTGGTACCAGCGTGGCGGCCTGACCTTGAGCCGCATGGATCAGTTTCGATCGGTGGCAACGAGCCATCAGCCGCCGAACTCGCTGTGGCAGGAGCTGCGCGTCGGCATCGTTCTGGCGATCATCGTCGCCATTGCCGTTCCATATCTGGCGTCGGCTTACTGGCTCAAGACATTCACCGGGGTCACCATCATTGCGCTCTGCAGCCTGAGCGTCGCGGTGCTTTATGCCCAGCTCGGCATGGTATCGCTCTGCCAGTACGCCTTGCTTGGCGTCGGCGGCTGGGTGGCGCTGCGCCTTTATCACGGCTTTCACATTCCGTTCGAGATCGATCTGTTGGCGGGAGGCCTCGCCGCGTCGGTGTTCGGTGTGATTTTCGGCCTGCCGGCGCTGCGCATGCGCGGGCTTTATTTTGCACTCATCACGCTAATGATCGCCGCCGCTTTTCAGGTGTTCATCAGCGCCATTGGGTTCCCCGACGGCGGTCCGGGCTGGAGCGGAAAGGTTTATGCGGGCGCGCGACAATACATGCCGCATCCGCCGCTGGCGCCGAGCGATGCCGCTTACTTCCGCTATGTCGTCGGCGTGGTCGCGATCGGCTTTGCGCTGGTGATGCTGGTCCAGCGCACCCGCGCCGGTCGCGCCTGGGCCTTGATCCGCCGCAGCGAGCCTGTTGCCGTGGCAATGGGCGTCAACATCGTCGCTTACAAGGTTGTCGCGTTCGCCATTGCCGGGTTCTTCGCCGGGGTCGCGGGCGCCCTGATGGCGGCCAATATCGGTCAGCTTGACGGCCGCGCTTTCCCGGCCAGCGACTCGATCATGATGTTCGCGCTGACGGTGATCGGCGGCGCCTTCCACTGGTCCGGTCCGATTTTCGCAGGCCTGTTGTTGCGCGCGGTCCCCGGCCTCCTGACCGACTGGCATATCGACGGCAACCTCGCGACCATGGTGTTCGGTGCCGGGCTTCTGCACGCGCTGATCACGGCGCCGCAGGGCGTTTCCGGCCAGGTCGTTGCGCTCGGGCGCACCATCGGCGCCAGGCTGTCGGCGGCAATGCCGAAATTGATGGAGCGGAAATTGTGATCGAGATCCGCAGCCTCACGGTCCAGTTCGGCGGCGTGCGCGGCTTGAACGATCTCACCGCCGACATCGGCGCCAAGATCACGGGACTTGTCGGGCCGAACGGCGCCGGCAAGACGACGCTCCTCAATGTCATGAGCGGCTTCGTCAAGCGTTCCGTCGGGACGGTGAAGGTTGACGGTGAAGATCTGTTGCGCATTGCCATGAACCTTCGCGCCGCGTTCGGCGTCCGGCGCACGTTCCAGACCGAGCAGGTGGTCGAGAATCTGTCGGTCTGGAACAACGTCGCCGCGGCGCTGGACAACGTGCCGACCGGGGGCCGCCCCCGCCGCGACGTCATCGCCGAAGCTTTGGATTATGTCGGCCTGGCGCGCCAAGCCGAGCGCGTTGGCGCTTCGCTCAATGCCAGCGAGCGCCGCCTTGTTGAAATCGCCCGCTGCGTTCTGGCGCGGCCGCGGCTGGTAATGATGGATGAACCCGGCGCCGGGCTGAGCGAGAGCGAAGCCGAGCACCTGCGCAAGGTGATCGTCGGCGTTCCGGATTTCTGCGGCGCGCAGGTCCTCCTGGTCGATCACGACGTCGATCTGATCTCCGCCACGTGCGAAGAAACCCTGGTGCTGGATTTCGGCAGCAAGATCGCGTTCGGCCGTACGGCCGAGGTGCTGAAAGATCCGAAAGTGCGTGCCGCTTATCTCGGCGAAGTCGTGGACGTCGCGGCATGACCAGCGGGCTTTCCGTCGCCGGCTTGGCGGTCGAACGCAGCGGCAAGCCGGTCATCCATGGCGTCGACATCGCGATCGCGCCGGGCCAGATCACGGCGCTTCTGGGCGCCAACGGCGCCGGCAAGAGCTCGCTGGTGCTGACCATTGCCGGCGCGCTGCCGGCGGCACGCGGCGAGATTTTGCTCGACGGCAAATCGATCAGCGGCATGCGGCCCGAAAACGTGCGCCGTCTTGGCGTCGTCGCGGTGCCCGAGGGACATCGTGTCCTTACCGATTTGACGGTCGAGGAAAATCTGAGAGTGGCCGGCACGGCTCTTGGCCGCCGCGAGCTGGACGGCGCCGTCGAGCAAGCCATGGAAACATTTCCCGAGCTGAAGCCGCGCTTTACGGTCCGCGCCGGCGCGTTGTCGGGAGGCCAGCAGCAGATGCTGGTGCTCGGGCAGGCGATCGTCAGCCAGCCGCGTTACATCCTTGCCGACGAGCTGTCGTTTGGACTAGCGCCGATGATCGTAGCGCGGCTGGTGCCGGTGCTGCAGGCGTTCGCCGCCAAGGGCATCGGCGTTCTGCTGATCGAGCAGTTCACGCATATCGCGCTGCGCATATCGCACCACGCTTATGTCATGGAGCGTGGCCGCATCCGCTTTTCCGGCGAGCCCGACGCGCTGCGGCAAAATCCCGACATCCTGCATAGCGCCTATCTCGCCGGATGAGTGAAGGGGAGGGGGCATGACCGGCCGCTTTGTAGATCGTGGCATTCTCGTCACCGGGGCCGGTTCCGGGATCGGCCGGGCGACCGCCCAGCTCTTCGCCAAGGAGGGCGGCCGGGTTGTCGTTGTGGACCTGAACGAGGCGGACGCCAAGGCAACGGTCGCGATGATCGAAGGCGACGGCGGCGAAGCGCTGGCCGTTGCCGCCGACGTCAGCCGCGAAGCCGATTGCCGCGGCATGGTCGAACGTGCGCTCGCGGCGTTCGGGCGGCTGCACGTCGCTTTCAACAATGCGGGCGTCGGGGCCAGCGGATTTGCCGTCGCCGATGAGGAGGAGGTTGCCTGGGACCGCCTCATCGACGTCAATCTCAAGGGCGTCTTCCTGTCGATGAAATACGAGATTCCGGCGATGCTTGCCGCCGGCGGCGGCGCCATCGTTAATACCGCTTCGGTCGCCGGCCTGGTTGGCGAGCGCGGCATCGGTGCCTATGCGGCGAGCAAGCACGGCGTGGTCGGCTTAACCCGCACTGCCGCGCTCGACTATATCGGCCAAGGAATTCGCATCAACGCGGTCTGTCCCGGCGCCACGCGTACGCGCATTCTCGCCGATTGGTTTCAGGATCCGAAAGTGGAGTCGTTCATTCTGTCACGGCATCCGATCGGCAGGATCGCCGAGCCGGAAGAGATCGGGCGTGCGGTGTTGTTTCTCGCCTCCGACGATGCGTCTTTTGTCGTCGGGCAGGCGCTGGCCGTCGATGGTGGCTTGACCACGCAATAGCCGCGGGCCCGATGCTAGGTAAAGTACCGTACTGCCGCGTCGAGCAACAACCCGGCAAACAGGATCAGACCGGCATCACGGTCGGATTTGAATAAAGTCAGGCAGCGATCGGGATCGCCGATGTCGAGCCGGACCACCTGCCATGCCAGGTGCGCCGCAAAGGCGAGAAGGCCGATCGCAAAAACCGGACCGGCGCCCGCCAGAAATCCCGCAATGCCGATGAGAATGACGGCAAGCGCGTAGAACAGCGACAGCATCGGCTTGGTACGGTCGCCGAACAATAGCGCCGTCGATTTGATGCCGATGAGCGCATCGTCATCGCGGTCCTGGTGAGCATAAATCGTGTCGTAGCCGATCACCCAGGCGATCGAGCCGGCGTAGAGCAAAATCGCCGGGGCATTGAGCCGACCGAAGGCAGCCGCCCAGCCCATCAGCGCTCCCCAGGAGAAAGCCAGCCCGAGCACGATTTGCGGCCAGTAGGTGATCCGCTTCATGAATGGATAGATCGCCACGATCGCAAGCGAGGCGATGCCGAGTGCGATGGTGAAGGTATTGAATGAGATCAACACCACCAAGCCGACCACGGCCTGCAGCACCAGGAAGGCGAAGGCTTGACCGACGGTGACCTGACCCGAAGGAATCGGCCGCGAGCGGGTCCGCTCGACGCTGCCATCGAGATCGCGGTCAACGATGTCGTTCCAGGTACAGCCGGCGCCGCGCATGGCGAACGCACCGACAAAAAACAACACGATATGAAGGAGGCTCGGCGCCGCTTGATGAGCGGCGATCGCGGCAAGCGCCAACGACCACCAGCACGGCAGCAGCAGAAGCCAGGACCCGATCGGACGATCGAGGCGCGCCAGCCGCAGGTAGGGGCGCGACCAGGCCGGTGCGAGGGTGTCGACCCAATTGCCGGTCGCGTCGGCGACCGAACCGGCCGCCGGGCTCATCTGGCCAGCGGATTTCCGTTCAACGAATCCAGCGTGCCGCGACCGGTCTTGGTATTGGCTCCAGTGTCAACCGATGGCGTACCGATGGCATCGCTGAGCGTCGGCACGCGCGGCTTGGCGGCAGGCGCCTCGGTGCAGGCCGCCGTGCGAAACTTCAAGGTGTGTTCGTGATTGTCCTTGGCCGCCTTGATGGCCTGATCGGGAATGCCACACCAGGTTTTGTTGTCTTCAAGGAATTTCACCACGGTGCTTTCCGCCGTGTAGTAGCGCTGCATCAGGGAGCAAATATCCTTGCGCTCCGCCTTGTTCTGCACGGCAGTGCGAACCGCAAGCGCCTTCTGCTGCGCTTCGTCCCGAAGCTTGACGAACGAATTGCAATCGACGCCCGATTGCGCCGATGCCGCTTGCGATACCGCGAAAATGGCCACGACCGCCAAAGCCGCCGCGACGCTCCGCTTCATGTTAGGTCCTTTCCCCGGTTGCCCCCTGACCCCTTGGGGGTTTCAGTCCTACGTGCCATTGATAAAGGCTCGTTGATTTCGGCGACAAGGCGGCAGAATCTGTGCTGGCGCCCACCTGCGACTCCGGCGCACCCGCCAAGGTGATACACGTAATCCGCGCTTTGCCGCAAATCCGCTCCCAGGCTCGCAATTTGCCATGGCCGGCTATGATTTCCGCAGTCCACACCTTTACGTCGAGGGGCCGCTGGCGGCGGGCGCGGATGTGGCCCTCGACCACGCCCAGGCGCATTATCTCGGCACCGTTCTGCGCCTCAAAGCGGGCAGCCGGGTCCTTGTTTTCAACGGCCGTGACGGCGAGTGGGCCGCTACCTTGGCGGGCGCCAAGCGAACTGCGACCCTGACCGTCGATGCCAAAACGCGGCCCCAAACCACGCCCTCCGATCTGCACTACCTGTTTACCCCCCTCAAGGCGGCACGGCTCGACTACATGGTGCAGAAAGCGGTCGAAATGGGTGTATCGCGGCTCCAGCCGGTGCTGACCCGCCATAGCCAGGTCGCCCGGGTGAACATGCCGCGCATGCGGGCGAACGCCATCGAAGCCGCGGAGCAATGCGGCATCCTCTCATTGCCGGAGATTGGCGAGCCGGTCACCTTGGCGCAGGCCCTGGCCGCGCAGGACGCGGGTCGGCGACTGGTCTTTTGCGACGAAGGCGCCGAAGCGGCCAATCCAGTCGCTGCGCTTGCCAGCCTCCCGCGCTCGCCGCTTGCCGTCCTGGTGGGGCCGGAAGGCGGCTTTGCCCATGACGAGCGGGCATCCTTACTGAAGTTGCCGAACGTGGTGCGGCTGTCGCTTGGTCCGCGGATTCTGCGCGCCGACACCGCCGCGGTCGCGGCCCTGGCACTGGTTCAGGCGCTGCTCGGCGATTGGAGCTTGCCGGCCTAGTGGATCATACCGGGGCGGTCGATGCAGACGAAGCCGATATAGTCGCCGTACCTGCGATGCTCGCTCGTGATGAAGGAAATCCGGCCCCAGCGTGCGCACCAATTGGCCGCCATCTCCCGGTAGGCGCCTCGCTCCAGGTCGGGCAAGTAAGCGATGATGCCGCCGGTATCATTGCCGGTCAGTCCTTTGCCGGGGCCAAGAAACACCGCGCCGGCGTGCGCCGCGCCGCACAAGCCAGACAGCAGCAAAGCCGACGCCACGCTGAAGGTGAAACCCCGACCCATTTGTCCTTCTCCCCCGCCCATATCGGCCCCGTGCAAGCTTAGGAGCTTGCCATGGGAATGAAAAGCCGGATGGCGATCACCATCGGCTGTGCCCGTCGAAGCGTGGCCTGCGGGTCACAGCATCGAATAGGCGCTGGCTACCATGCCGACCGGCCGCTTGTCGGCGGCGCCGAGCAGCATGACGCGGCCGAAGCTGGTGTTGCGCCCGATGCGCACCACCCGCGCGTCGGCGATGACGTCAAACGTCACCGGCCGGAGAAAGTGCGTGGTCTGGTCGATCGTGCTCATTGGCCGATAGCCGTTCCACGCCGCCGAACAGGCGACGACCATGGCGCTGTCCGCAAGCGCCATCAGCGCCTGGCTGGAGACGGTTTGCCCATCGCTGCAGATTTTCTTCGAAAACGGCATCCGCACCACCGCGCCCGGCTGCCAATCCGGCAGGGCGCCTGTCGGTCGAATGGCCTCGACGCTCTCCACCAACAGCGCCAAATCCTGCACCCACGGCGCAAAAATCTTGGTCACCAAGTGTCCGGCGGCCTGCAGACTAAAGGCCTCGGTCGCTACGAGTTGATGCACCTCGCCCATTGTCCAATTCCCCTGGAGAGCCATCCGTCCCCTCGACCGGATCGTCCAAGGCCCTCCCGCCCTGCGAACGCCGTCGAACCCCTTTGCCGCTGTCGCCTTTCATCCAGCGCTGGCGCTGATTGGCGACGAGACTCACAAGGACCAACGAACGCCCACATTTCCGACGAATCAGACACGACCCACACCTGACCGCCTATCATGATTGTGGCGGTTTGGTCGCGCCCGCTCGTTGAAAAAATCTATGTGAGGGCGCCCAGGGTGGCCCGGTCCTCAGTCGCACGCGGTCCGGTTCAAGTTGCCGGCCTCGCACAAGGCCCCAAACCGTGGCCGCTTTGTCACGGTTGGACGGCCAATGCGACTTCCCGGCATGCGGCCCTTGACCGCCAAACATGGGCGCGGCACGGTCGCCGCGGTGGATTGCAAGAGGGGCCGTAGGGGCTAAAGAGGCTATGGCAGGCCGGATCACCCGTCTCGCGCTGGGGATGGCGCTGAGCCTTGTTTTCGTTTCGCAGGTTTGGGCTGCGAACATTTTTGAGAAGAATTTTTGGCTGTCCGGGCCGCGCTATGACGGCGTAATGCCGGCCTGCGACTATCGCATGGCACTCGACCACATCATCAGCGATTTTCGCACCAAGGAGTCGCGGTTCTGGAACTCGCGGCTGCAGATCGTCGGCATCGAGAACATCCAGCAACTCGCCGTTTTGCCCTGGGCGGCGCAAGATATTCCGCGCCGCTTCTGCAGCGGGACAGCGCTGATAAACGACGGTGCCCGGCACGAGATCTTCTACTCGATCGCCGAGGATACCGGTCTCATCGGCGAGGGTTGGGGCGTCAATTTCTGTGTCGTCGGGCTCGATCGCAATTTGGCCTATGGCCCGGCCTGCCGCGCCGCGCGGCCCTAAGCTGCCGTCCTAATCGCCCGCGCCGTGCTCAGCGAACCCCCCGCCAAGGGTCGTATTGCTTGTCCGGCATGTTTTTGAGCGCCGCGTTGTAGGCCTTGTCGTTGGCTTTGACGGTCCCATCACCGCCGCCTTGTGCGCCCGCGTTCCCCGCATGTTGGCCGACGCGAGAGGCGTTGGTCATCTGGGTACTCTGGCTATTCACCTGAGCTTGAGCATCGGCCGTCATTGCCGCGACAGCCGCCACCAAGGTCAATCCCACAACCAATGGTTTCATCGTTCACCCCCGCGCTGGGCGAAATCGGCTGGCGCCATCATCCGCCCGTCCAGTCATTATAGCGCAAATCAAGTATGCATTAAAATCAGGCAATGTTTGGCCGGTTTTTTGCGCCCGTACCGAAGGTTCCGCGGTGCGTGCGCTCGGATGCCGCCTGAACAGGTCCCCCTACGCGTCGAAAGTTCGAACGTCGATTCGGGAGCAGCCCGGCTAGCGCTGAAAGGCCTCAAGCACCGATTGGCGCAGACGCACCGGGTCGCGTTCGCCGCGCTGGGCGAATTCAATGATCTTCTTGGCCACGGCGTTGGCCTGTAATTGGTCGCGATCCTGTAATCCGAGTTCACGGCAGACGTCGTCGTACGCACTCGACATTGTCGCGATTGTTTCGGGTTCGAAAGCCTTGTTTCTAAAAAGGCGGTAGACGGCCATGTCCGGTGTCCTCGCCTGCGGCGAACTTCAATCGCGGTCGACCCAATGCGTCAGCCGGAAAATCCAGGATCCGCTCGGCGAAGCGTACAACGATGGTTCCTCGCACTCAAGATAAGCGCGCGCATATGTGCTCGTCACGGACCGGCGTTTGAGTAACAAAATGATCGCGAAAGTGAACCGGAAAATAAACGATCGACGAGAAGAGGCTGCCCAACGCGCCCGCGATCCTGCAATGTTTTTCGCTCGCTCCACTGAGGCGCCAGATGGATCGTGGCCACAGATGCCACAGATATTGTAGCGATGGAGGTCACGACGACGGCTTTCCCGGTCGGGGAGCGAGCGCGTGGATGAATTTTGATAAGGCGCCTGACGATACCCGTGGGCGCCTAACATTTATGGCCGAATTGAATACCAATTCCCTTTTTGTTCTTGATCTGTCCGCGGTTGGGGATAACGTTGTTGCGCTGTTCGCCGGCCGGCTCGGGCTTGCCGGTCGATGTATTGGGCAGGTCTCGTTGGCAAGTCCCTGGGTCAAGCCTTTTGGGGGTCATCATGTCTGGGTTTGTGGTTCGTGCTGCCCTGGCGGTGTCGCTGCTTGTCGTCGCCGCCTCGGCGGCATCAGGCGAAGGGTCGGGACAGAATGAGCCCGGCCAGTTCGATTTCTATGTTCTATCGCTGTCGTGGTCGCCGTCGTTCTGTGCATCGGCCGAGGAGCGGGGCAACGGTCGGGCACCGACCATGCAATGCGGCGCGCGCCCTTATTCATTCGTCGTGCATGGTCTTTGGCCGCAATACGACAAAGGGTTTCCCGAATATTGTCAGGTGCCGGCGCCGCGGCTGAATCACGACATCGTCTCCTCGATGCTCGATCTGATGCCCGCGCCGCATCTGATTTTCAATGAATGGGACAAGCACGGGACCTGTTCCGGGCTTGCACCGCGGGCCTATTTCGAAACCGTGCGCAAGGCGCGCGCGGTCGTGAAAATCCCGCCCGAATATACCGGGCTGCAGGAGGCGCTCAGCGTCACGCCGACCGGCGTTGAGGACGCGTTCGTCAAGGCCAATCCGGGCCTCTCCGCAGGCGGGATGGCGGTGGAATGCGACAAGAAGCGGTTGACCGAAATCAGGATCTGCTTGTCGAAGGACTTGCAGTTCCGCGATTGTCCCGAGATAGCGCGACGGACCTGCCGGCGGGAGCAATTGTTGATGCCGCCGCTGCGTGGCGGGTGAGACTTCGCGCCTGAAAACATGTTTGGAAATTCGCGGCCCGCTGATTGCGCATTTCGGCTCGCCTGCCTTGGGCGCGAAATTCGTGTGACAATGCGCGACAGGCCTTGGCGGATTTTGCCATGAGGCCACCGAGCGGTTGATGAATTATCGCCACGCCTTTCATGCCGGCGGTTTTGCCGACGTTCACAAGCACAGTGTGCTCGCCCGCGTGCTGCTGCATCTGCGCCAAAAGCCCGCGGCCTTTCGCGTCATCGATACCCACGCCGGCGCCGGCCGCTATGACCTTTCCGGGCCCGAACCGAGCCGCGGCGGCGAATGGCGTCAGGGCATCGGGCGGGTATGGGCGGCGCGACGGCACGGGCCGCCGCATGAATTGCTGGCCCCCTATCTCGAGGCCGTTGCGGCGCTTAATCCGAACGGCCAACTGCGAAACTATCCCGGCTCGCCGCTGATCGTCCAAAACGTGATGCGGCCGCAGGACCGCCTGATCGCCTGCGAACGCGAGCCGGGGTCACTCGCGTTGCTCGCCGCCGCCTTGCACGGCGATCGTCGCGCCAAGGCGCTGGCGATCGACGGCTGGACGGCCGCCAGCGCCTATGTGCCGCCCAAGGAACGCCGCGGGCTCGTCCTGATCGATCCGCCTTTCGAGGACGCTGCCGATTTCACGCGATTGTCGAACGCGCTTGCTGCGGCGCATCGCAAATGGCCGACCGGCACCTACCTGCTTTGGTACCCGGTCAAGGACCGCGGCGCTCCCGATGCGCTTGCCAGGCGGCTTAGAAAGCTCAACGTGCCAAATATGCTGCGCTGCGAACTGACGATCGGGCTGCCGCGCACCGAAGGCGGCCTGGTCGGTTCCGGATTAATCGTGGCCAATCCCCCGTTCACGCTCGAGCAGGATTTACAGGTGCTTGTCCCGGCACTCGGCGAAATCCTTTCGCCCGAAGCCACCGGTCGGACCGACTGGCTTGTTCCCGAGCGGGCCTCCCGCAGCTCGGTTGCCGGTAGTCGCCCTTTTCCACACGCAAAAAATGTGTCTAACTGATCTGTTGCTGGCTTAGACGTTCCGCCTCCTGTTGGGGGGCCGGCGGAGTGACTTAGGCTGCATGTGCAGCCAAAGCCTTGCCCGTGTGGATGTCCAGCCAAGCCGTCGCGCCGTGGGGGCCGGCGGTGAAGCACCGACGGGGAAGGAGTTGCTCAATGGCAATGGCCGGTACGGTCAAATTCTTCAATGGCGAGCGCGGATACGGTTTCATAAAACCGGACGACGGGGGTCGTGACGTGTTCGTCCACATCACCGCGGTAGAACGTGCGGGGCTGAAGTCGCTGATCGAAGGCCAGCGCATCAGCTTCGATGTCGAGCCGGATAAGAAGGGCAAAGGTCCCAAGGCGGTCAATCTGGTCGTCACCGGCTAGAGCATGATCCGGAAAAATGAAAAACCATTTTTCCGCGAACATCATGCTTCACTAACGAGACGACGGAGTGACAGCGTCGCGTGGGAGTGCGGCACTGATCGAAAAGCAGGCGGTGGCAGGCCACCGCCTGCGAACGCCGTCTTTACGCCTCACTCGAGCGTCGATTTGGTTCGCTGGTTTAAGTCCTCACCAAGCAAGTCATCATGATGATTCTCCGTTCCGCCGCGCCTTCACCGTTTGGCCGCAAGGTGCAGATCGCGTTGTCCCTGCTCGGCTTTACCGACGTGACCGTCGACGCGACCGACACCATGGACGCGGGCAGCTCGTTGCGGCAGCAAAACCCGCTCGGCAAGATACCGGTGCTGATCACCGAGGACGGCAGCGCTTACTACGACTCGCGGGTGATCCTCGAATACCTCGACGATCGCGCCGGCGGCGGCAAGATCATTCCGCACGACTCCGCGGAGCGGTTCGCCGCATTGCGCTTGCAGGCGCTGTGTGACGGCATCCTCGATGCCTCGATCTTGACTGTTTACGAAGGCCGCTGGCGGCCGTCGGAAAAGCACGAGGCGAAATGGCTGAACCATCAGGCCGGCAAGGTCGAACGCGCGCTCGCCGTGCTCGAATCCGCGCCACCAAAGCTCCGCGCGAACCTCGCGCTGCTCCATGTCGGGCAGATCGCTCTCGCGTGCGCGTTGGGTTATCGCGACCTACGCTTCGGCGGACTCTGGCGCCGCGATCATCCGCACCTTGTTGCCTGGCTCGACGATTTCGCCGCGCGCGTTCCCGCATATGCCGCGACGGCGATGAAAGTTTGAAAGCCGACGCCAGCGAAGAAAAACCCCGGGGCCGGGCCCGGGGTTTGGTTGTTCGCGCGTTACGTCGCCGGACTTAGAAATGGTAGTTGACGCCGCCGCGGAACAGATTGGCGCTGAACGATACGTTGTCGATCGCCGCGCCGCAATTCAGTCCGCAATTGAACTTGCCAAGATTGACGTAGAGATATTCAGCCTTGGCGGACCAGTTGGGTGTGATGGCAAATTCGAGGCCGGCACCGACGGTCCAGCCGGCGTTGGTCGAGGTCGTCGTCAGACCCGCGGTCGTGGCTTGGATGTTGCCGAATGCGGCGCCGCCGGTGAGGTAGGGCAGGAACCGGTCGGCCCCATAGCCGACCCGCCCG
>Ga0210398_10003462_pt1 | contig 15110 bp, 15 predicted proteins | sample IncBWC4OmetaG_FD_161047 | JGI IMG/M metagenome (GOLD analysis project Ga0210398, IMG submission 161047) | Forest soil microbial communities from Barre Woods Harvard Forest LTER site, Petersham, Massachusetts, United States - Inc-BW-C-4-O | ecosystem: Environmental > Terrestrial > Soil >...
GGCCGAAGCCGCCGCGAAGGATTGCGCGACGCATAACGCGATAGCGCATGACGGCATGACGCCCTGAAACAGCAATCGATTCGCAAACATGAACACACCCCCGGGAGCCCACCCGAGTATAGCCCGGGGGTTGTTGCACTTTTGTAAAACCGCGGCAGTTACATCTGCTTGAACAGGTGCGCAAACTGACGGCTTACCGCGACTTCGTCGCCGCGGCCTTTGAACGTCAAAGTCAAATGTCCCAGCTCGTCACGCTTCGCGTGCGAGATGTGCTGTGAGTTGACCACGGTGCCTCGGTGCACTTGCCAGAAAATCGTATCGTCGAGCTGCTCCAACAGCTCCCTCAAGGGCATACGGATGATGCTGTCGCCTTGGCAGGTGGCCACGGTGATGTATTTGTCTTCGGCCTCGAACCAAAGCACCTCGCTCACCGGAATGAGCTTGACGGTGGTGCCCGCGCCCGCGCGCACGAAGCGCAGCTTCTCCTTGCGGTTCGGGCCATCGCCCAGCAGGGCGGCAATCCGGCTCGCCATCTCTCCGGCCGAAGCATCCTGCGTCCCGCGGCCCAGCTGGCTCGACAGGCGCTCGATGCACTTGGTCAGGCGCGCAATCTCGACCGGCTTGAGCAGATAGTCGATCGCGGCGGTCTCGAATGCATCCAAGGCATAAGCATCGTAGGCGGTCACGAACACGATGAGCGGTGGCTGCTCCTTCAGGCACAATTGCCGGGCCGCTTCGAGCCCGTCGAGTTGCGGCATGCGCACATCGAGAAACGCCACGTCGGGGCGGAACTCATCGGCCAGCTTCAGCGCTTCGGCCCCATTGGCGGCAATCGCGGCGCAGCGGGCCGACGGCCAGTGCTCGATCAATTGCTGCGCCAGCGCGCGGGCGAGCAGCGGCTCATCCTCGGCGATGATGTAGCTGTAGGAAGGGCTCATCCGGCAGGTCGGGAGAGCAGACTCAACGGCACTTCGATGGCCGCATGGGTGCCGCACGGCATGCCGGGTTCCAGAATCAATCGGGCCGAGCTGCCGAAGAGCGACTGCAGGCGGGCCCGAATATTCTGAATGCCCGCACCGGTGCCGGCGGTGTGCGCGTTGCCAAGACCGATGCCGGTGTCGTCAACCCATAATTTCAAGGTGTCGTTCGTACATTGCACGCTGACGCGGATGGTGCCGCCTTCACCCGCCGGTTCGATGCCGTGAGTGATGGCGTTTTCCACCAGCGGCTGCAGCAGCATGGCGGGAAATTTCAGCCGCAGGCAGTCCGGGTCGCAGTTGAATTCGGTGGTCAAGCGATTGGGCAGGCGCAGCGCCATGATGCCAAGGTAGGCCTTCAGCAGTTCGACCTCCGTCTGCAGCGTGGCAGCTTCGCTGCGTGCGTGCGTGAGCGCAGCCCGCAAATAGCGGATCAAGTTGGCCAGCAGGTTGCGGGCCTTGGCCGTATCCACCGCGATGAGCGCATCGAGGTTCGCCAGGGTATTGAACAGGAAATGCGGTTCGATCTGCGCCTGCAATGCCCGCAGTTGGGCTTCGATGGCCGCACGTTCGGCGCGCTCCACATCGCGCTTGCTTCGCGCCAGCTGAACCCAGCTGAAGTTGATGAAAAGTGCCATGCTGGCCGCGACCAGCGAGAATACGATCGCGACCACCCACACGTAGCTTTCCTGCAAGGGGTTCGATGACTGGCGCAAGAACACCTGGGAGAGCAGTTCGCCGATGATCGCGCCGGCCGTCACCAGCGCAAAGTAGATGACGAAGCGCAAGCTCATGCGGCCGCGAAACCGCTGCATCACGGTACAGCGTACCCCGGCGATCAGCGCCAGTATCGTGAGGCCGATGCAGTAAGCGACCACGAGATTCGGGATGACGGCATCCCAGGAGCGATACAGCAAGGCGATGAGCAGGGCGATCAGGGTATTGATCGCCAGCGTCAGGGGGAGGCGGCGCCTCAAGAAATCGATCACCGAGTCTTTGGTGTCGTCGAAGAAAGGCGAAAATTGCTCGCGCTCAATTTGCGGCTGGGGCTTCATTCACGTCCTGAGGTGGCGCTCGCCTTAAGTCTATCGCCCTTCCATCCCCAGTGCATGACCGGAATTTCAGGGCGTTTGCGGTGAGCATTTAGACCTTGGTGGCGACAAAATCATTCATTGCGATGACCGCGAAGGGCATCAATCCCAGGATGAAGGAGAGGGACAGGGTGGCGAGGTTGGTGAGGGTTTTCATGAGCATCTCCGTTTGAGTTTCAGACCGTGGAGACACTGTAAGTGCCGGCCTGCCGGCACAAAGGGGTTTGCGGCAAATGGGCCGCCCTGAGGCGCAGGCGGGGCTCCGGGGTCGCGAACGGCAACGCCCCGTGCGGCGACTCAAGACTCCGTCAGCGTTATGTCCATGTTCGCGGACAGGGACTCGCCGGCCTGAAGGATAAAAACGCCCGGTTTGTCTTTGAAATCGCCCGAAAACCCCTCCGGGTCGGCCATGCCATGCCAGGGTTCGATGCAAATGAAGGGTGCGCCCGGTTTCGTCCAGACGCCAAGATAGGGCGCGTCGGGGAAGCTGACTCTGATGCGCGGCCCGCCCTCGCTGCCGTAAAGCACCGAGCGGCTCTTGATTTGATCGAAGATCAGCACATCTTGCTCGAACAAAGAGTCGGCGAGTTCCAGCCGCCGGCCCGTGATCGGCGTCGGATGGCGTTCCGGGGTCAAGAGTCCGGCGGCGTCGATGCGTCTCGCCGGTGCGGTCTCGTCGGATTCGAACTCGATAAAATGCGTCGAACGCGCCTGACCGAAGGGCAGCGGCCACCGAAATCCCGGGTGGTAGCCGAAGCTCGCGGGCATCGGCGCGTGGCCTCTGTTAGATATCGAGGTGGTCACGGACAGCGTCGCACCCGTGATCTCATAGCGGACATCCAATTCAAATTCAAACGGGTAAATTTGCAAGCTCGCCTCGTCGGCGGCCAATTTGAATACCGCGGAAGCGCCGCTGGTACTTTCCACGGCAAACAGCTTGCCGCGCGCGAAGCCATGCCTGGAGAGCGGATACTTTCGCGAGCCCAATCGATAGGTCCCGCCCACCAGTGCGCCCACGATGGGGAACAGGAGCGGCGCACGGCCCGCCCACACCTGAGGATCGCCATGCCACAAAAGATCCAGCCGCGCGCGATGCTTCAGTGAGGATAATTGCGCCCCCAGAGGATCGATTTCGGCGGTGAGCGTGTCGGAGCTTATCGACACCCACGGAAGAGCTTGATCAGGGATTTTTGAAGTCATCAGTTGACCGCCAGTATAGAGAATTCTTCCATCAGCTGGCGATCGATGGGCTGGCTCGGCGAGCCCAAGTGGAAAACTTATGGGTTCCGCCATCAGGGCGGCTCAAACAAACCGCTTGGTTTATCGCTTGCGATTTTTGGCCGCTTTGACGTGCGGCCGGGGCGGCGGCGGTTCAGCCAATTTTGGCGGCATCGGCGGGCTCACCTCGCCGTGCAGCGACATGAGGGAGTCCAGCAGACCTTCGTCCGTGCTCGAGCACATGCCGAGCACCGTGGCCTCGTCGCAGCCTTCCGCCGTGACGTACGCGTGGCCCATGTTGCTGTCGAGGTAGATCGATTCGCCCACCCCGAGACTGACCGGATCATAGAATTCGGTCAGGACGTTGATGCCGCCCTTGAGGACATAGATGTATTCCTCGCCCGAATGGCGCACCAGATCGCCGAATTCTTGCGCACTCTTGGCGCGGATGCGCGTCAATATCGGGATCATGCGCTTCTTGCGCAACTCCGGGCAAAGATAGTAGTAGTCGTAGTTCTTGGTGTTGACGCGCACGGCATCATCGATCACGCCGATGCTGCGGCGGGCGGTCACGGCGGGTTCGACGCTATCGGCCGGATCGGCAAACAGCTCCGAGATGCGGATGTTGAGCCGTTGGCTGAGCTGCACCAGTTTGTCGTAAGTCAGGGTCAGTCGATCGTGTTCGACCTTCGACAGCGTCGAGACGGGGATGGCCGTGCGCTCGCTCATTTCTTTCAGCGTCCATCCGTTCCTGGCGCGCAGCGAGCGCAGCAGGCTGCCCAATGTGGGGTGGCGCGATTTCATGTCCATCTGGTCAAGGCAGCATACCTATGGGTTGTATCAGGTCAACCGCTGATCTTGGCGACTATACCGCTTCATCGGCTCTCAAATCCGCCGGGCGGGGCGGCGTAGCCAAAAGATCGCCCTGGGGCCTCTATACGCCTGTTTGGAGAACATCGTTGACAATTCTCTGTACAGGATTAGTCTGTCTCCGTTGCGACATCGGGATGGGTGCCAACCTCGGAGCCGTGCTCGGCGGGATCCGCCTGCAGGGAGCTTGGACGGATGCACATAAAAAAAGACAGGGGATGAAACATGAATACGACGCTCAAACTGGCGATTCTCACGGCGCTCGGCGTGGCCGGTCCTTTGCTGGTGCAGCCAAGCGCGGCGCTCGCCGCCGATCAGCCGTCCGACAACGATGCGCTGACGACCATCGTGGTCACCGCGGAAAAGAAAGAAGAGAAGCTCAAGGACGTGCCCATGAGCATCACCGCACTGGGCGGTAATGCACTGGACAACCTGCAGTACCGCAGTTTCAGCGACTACGCGGCCATGGTGCCGGGCCTGTCGCTGACCAGCAGCCAGCCGGGTCTCACCACCCTGACCCTGCGAGGCCAGAATGCCGGCGGCGTAGGTTCTACCGTCGCAGTCTATCTGGACGAGTCGCCCTTTGGTTCGAGCAGCGCCTTGCTCAACGGTTCCATCTTGAGCGGCGACTTCGATACCTGGGATCTGCAGCGCGTCGAAGTGCTGCGCGGGCCGCAGGGCACCCTGTACGGGGCAAACAGCGAAGGCGGCCTGCTTAAATTCGTCACGACACCGCCGCAGCTCGGCGTCTTTTCGGGCGCCGCCGAAGTGACCGGAGAGGTCGTCGATCACGGCGGCACAGGCGGCGATATCCGCTCCGTCGTGAACCTGCCGTTGGGCGATAAGGTGGCGTTGCGCGTCGGTGGATTCACTCAAGATGTCGCCGGCTATATCAGCGATGGTTCGCGCGGCCAGGTCGATCAGAACGACGGCCACAAGTACGGCGGGCGGGCTTCCTTGCTGGCCGAGCCGGTGGAGAGCCTCACCATCCGCCTGACCGTCACGTCGCAGCAGTCAAGATACAACGGAACCCCCGAGGTCGACGTCAACCCGCTCACGTTGCGACCCGTGCTGGGTGATCTGCAGCAGGAGCGGTTCTTCAATGAACCGAGCAGTTTCGACTACAAGAATTACAACGCAACCATCAACTGGGATGCCGGACCGTTCAGCATCCTGTCGACGACGAGCTACGGCAGGCTCAATTCGGATTTTGTCGTCGACGACAGCTCCGCCTTGGAGGCCCCGGGCGTCACCCTCGGCGACATTCTTTCCGGGGCGCTTGGACCGAATACCGGCGCCTATGTCGATGATCTTGCGGATCTGAACAAGTTCACGCAGGAGCTTCGCATCTCATCACCGACGACCAATTTTGTCGAGTGGCAGGTCGGCGGCTATTTCACGCACGAACAGGGCCATCTTTATCAGCACTTGAACGCCATCCAAACACCCGGCGGCGCCATCCTGCCCCTGCCCTCGCTGGAGTTCGTGGTGCTGGACTCCACTTACAAGGAGACGGCAGGGTTTGGCAACGTGACCGTCCACATCATTCCGCAGTTCGACATCCAAGCCGGCGGCCGCTATTCCAAGAATGAGCAGACGGCGACGGAAAGCCTCTCGGGCCTGCTCATCAACCCGCCGCAGGGTTTCAGCACGCCTTCGGAAAACCATGTCTACACGTATTCATTCGCGCCGCGTTGGCATGTGGACGCCAATACCATGGTCTACGCACGATTGGCGACCGGCTTTCGGCCGGGCGGTCCCAATGCATTGCCGCCGGCCGCTCCGCCGGACGTGCCGCGCCAGTACGGCGCGGATAAGACCACCAACGTTGAACTGGGGATCAAGTCGACCCTCCTCGAGGGGCTGCTATCCATCGACGCCTCGATCTACCACGTCGATTGGACCGACATTCAACTGCTCGAACGGGTTGACACCTTCGGCATCAACGGCAATGGCGGCAAGGCACGAAGCGAGGGCTTCGAATGGGCCTTAGGATATGTGCCCGTTCATGGTCTGACGTTGCAATGGACCGGGGCGTATACCGAGGCGAATCTGACCACGCCGGCACCCGCGGTCCATGGTAATACCGGTGACTCGCTGCCCTACGCCCCGAAGTGGGGTACCTCGTTCGATGGCGAATACGATGCGGCCGCGTGGGGAAACTGGAAATCCTTTGTCGGCGCCACGTGGAGCTTCGTGGGCACCCGGAAAACCGATTTCGGCAGCGACGTGTCGCTCACCGAACAGATGAGCTTGCCGAGCTACAATACGTACGGCGCTCGCGTCGGCCTCGATAACGATCACTGGCGCTGGACACTGTACGGCAAGAATCTGAGCGATTCTCGCGGCATTACCAGCTACGCCAGCAGCGGAGCGCCGGGATTAAACGGCGAGATTGCCGTCATTCAACCGCGAACGTTCGGCATCACACTGTCCACGAAGTTCTAAAGACCTGCGCAATTATTGAACACCAAACGCGAACTGCGCATGTCGGAGGCACGAATGTCGGAGGTGATGGACCTACCTCAACCGTATCTTTTGTTTCTGGGCGACACCACGGAGAAGGGCTACGCTAAAACCGCGTTCGGCCTGCGGGATTGGGCGAGGGATCGCTGCGTCGGCGAGTGGTCGAGCGGCGCCGCCACGGTCACCACCGGGCTGCCGCGGCTGACGCCGAAAGACGCCCGGGCGCGCGGCGCCAGAGCGCTGGTGATCGGCGTTGCCAACCCCGGCGGCGTCATCGGCGCGAGTTGGCTGCCCTCGCTCGTCGAGGCGCTGGAATCGGGGCTCGACATCATCAGCGGCATGCACGCCAAGCTTGGCGATGTGCCGCCATTGAAAGCGGCGGCGGAACACCATGGCCGCAGACTGATCGATGTGCGAACGCCGCCGCGAAATATTCCGATTGCCTCCGGCCTCAAGCGATCGGGCAAGCGCCTGCTCACCGTCGGCACCGATTGCGCCATTGGCAAGAAATACACCGCCCTTGCCCTGGCACGCGCTTTCAAGCAACGCGGTCTCGATGCCGATTTTCGCGCCACCGGGCAGACCGGCATCCTCATCGCCGGCAGCGGCATTCCCATGGATGCCGTGGTCTCGGATTTCGAAGCCGGCGCGGCTGAACTGCTGAGCCCGAATGCACCCGCGCAGCATTGGGATGTCATTGAAGGTCAGGGTTCCTTGTTTCATCCGGCCTATGCCGGGGTTTCGCTGGGCCTGCTGCACGGCAGTCAACCCGATGTGATCGTCGTCTGCCACGACCCCGATCGAAAATATCTGATCGGTCAAGGCTTCCCGCTGCCGGACATCGCCGAAACCATCGACCTGAATTTGCGGCTCGGCCGCCGCACCAACGCGGCGATCCGCTGCGCCGGCATCAGCCTGAACACCTCGAAACTCAGTTCAGCCGATGCGGATCGCTTGCTGGCCGAGCAGAGCGCGAAGTGGGGCTTACCGGTGGCGGATCCCATGGTCGCCGGCGCGGCCTTCGAGCGGCTCGTCGCCGCCTGTCTTGAAAATTAGAACCAACGACGACCCGCGCCGCAGAAATCGATGCGCTGAGCGCAATTCAACCGGAGCATGCATGAAAATTCTAGTCCTCGCGCCTTTGATGATTCTCTGCGCCACCGGCGCGCTCGCGGCTCCGCCCTCCGGCTTTGAAACCCGGGTTGAAAGCTTGCGCAAGGACATCGGAGTGCCCGGCATGGCGATTGCCATCGTCGAAAACGATACCGTGACGCTCGCCAAAGGATTCGGCGTCAAGCGCCTGGGCGCGCCCGATCCCGTCGATGCCGATACGATCTTCCCCACCGGCTCGACCGGCAAGGCTTTCACCGTGGCGGCGCTCGGCATCCTCGTCGATCAGGGCAAAATTCATTGGGACGACAAAGTGATCGATCGGTTGCCCGGCTTTCAAATGTACGACCCTTGGGTGACGCGCGAGATGACCATCCGCGATCTGCTCGTGCATCGCAGCGGCCTGGGGTTGGGCGCCGGCGATCTCTTGTTCGTGCCGCGTACCAACCTGAGCCGGGCCGAATCGGTGCGGCGGCTGCGCTACATCAAACCGGCCACGAGCTTTCGCAGTGCCTATGCCTACGACAACATCCTCTACATGGTTGCGGGTCAGCTGATCGAATCGGTCACCGGCGAGACATGGGAAAAATTTACCGCCGATCATGTGTTGAAAGCCGCCGGCATGCTGCATTCCACGACGGACAATGAGACACACTTTGCCAACGCCGATAGGGCTCAGCCGCATGCGCGCATGAACGGCGGACTGCGCGGCGTCGGTGATCAATCGGTTCTCAATGAGCGCGACAATCTGGGCAGTAATGCCTCGCCCGCCGGCGGCTTGGCCGTCAGCGCCAACGATATGGCGCGCTGGCTCATGATTCAGCTCGACGGCGGCGCGCTTCCGGGCAATGGCGGCCGGTTGTTCAGCGAGGCGGCGCACGACCAGATGTGGACACCGGTGGTGCTGCAGCCCGTTGCGCCGCGCTCCGGACCGATGGCGCCGACGCAACCGATGTTCAACACCTACGCGCTCGGCTGGGATGTCAGAGACTATCGAGGCACTAAAATAATCTGGCACGGCGGTGCAGTATTCGGATTCCAGACGGCGGTGGTGCTCATCCCCGACAAGCGAGTGGGTTTTTCAATCGAGATCAACAGCGAGGACGGCGAGATCATCATCGGACTGATGGACGAGTTGCTGGATCACTATCTCGGCCTGCCCGCGGATACGTGGCCGGAGAAAATCCGCGCGCAGAAAACTGAACGCGTACGCGAAGCGCTGAAGGCGTATCAGACGGCGGCCGCCAAGCCGGCCAAGGTGGGGCCATCACTGGCCCTCGATCATTACGTCGGCACGTACTCGGACCCGTGGTACGGCAATATTGAAGTTGCCCAGACGAAGAGCGGCCTCACGATCGATTTCAAATCGACGCCGCGCATGGGTGGCGCGCTCGAGCACTGGCAGTACGACACCTTCATTACCCGCTTCGACGACAAAACCATCGAGCCTGCGTACGTCAGTTTCGGTCTCGACGCCGACGGCAAGGTCGAGCGCGTCACGCTGAAGCCGGTCTCGCCGCTGGCCGATTTCAGTTACGACTATCGGGACCTCCTGTTCACCCCCGCGCACTGAATTAATGCGTGACGACGGGCGTGTCCTGGCCAACGAGCAGGCCGGCGGCAGGCCTGCGCGTGGAGAAAGGGTGCTCAGCCAACAACTTCTTCAGTTAATTTCGATAGTTACGCCGATTCCGTCGGAGATCGCCTACACGGAAAACCGGGAGACGTGAACGGAAGTATTCCCACTTAAGCCCCCACGAGGCGTTGCCACGCATTAGGATTGAGGTCCCTGTCGCCCACAAATCAACGAGATTCCCATGGTCAGCCTGAACCGCAAGTCCCCGGGGCAGCCGAACGATGTGCGAGCGGCGCTGGCGCGCCGGTATGGCGATGTGCGGGCGGCCACGGCCGCGTTGGCGCTCCCGTTGTCGGACGCGGATGCCACCGTGCAGTCGATGCCGGATGCGAGTCCCGCCAAGTGGCACTTGGCACACACCAGCTGGTTCTTCGAGGCGATGGTGCTCGCGCCCAATGTTCCAAATTATCGAGTTTTCGACGAGCGGTATGGCTTTCTCTTTAACTCATATTATGAATCGGTCGGGGCGCGCCAGCCGCGGGCGTTGCGCGGTTTGCTCACGCGGCCGGCGCTCGAGGACGTTCTAAGGTTTCGCGAGCATGTGGACAGCGCGATGGCCGAACTACTGAAGCGAGAGCCGGCGGAAGAGGTCCTCGGCGTCATCGAATTGGGCTGTCACCACGAACAACAGCACCAGGAACTGCTGTTGACCGATATCCTGCATTTGTTTGCGCAGAATCCACTGCGCCCCGCGTATAAAGACTCCGTCCCCTTGCCGGTCGAGTTCATGCCGAGGGTCGAGCCGGCCTACCGGAGCTTCCCCGGCGGTCTATTTGATGTCGGGCACGACGGATCGGGATTTGCATTCGACAGCGAGGGACCGCGGCATTCCGTGCAGATCGATCCCTTTCGGCTTGCGGATCGGTTGGTCACGAACGGAGAGTGGGCCGAATTCATCTCCGACGGCGGGTATCGCAACCCGCTGCTGTGGCTGTCCGACGGCTGGGGCAAGGTGCGCGATGAGGGATGGACGGCACCACTGTATTGGGAGGCGCGCGATGGCGAATTTTGGACCATGACCCTGCGAGGCGCGCAGCCCCTGGATGTCGACGCGCCGGTTACCCACGTGAGCTACTTCGAGGCGGATGCCTTTGCCACCTGGGCAAAGCGCCGTCTGCCGACGGAGGCCGAGTGGGAAGTTGCCGCGCAGATGCTGCCGGTGAACGGCAACCTGCTCGATTCCGGGCGCCTGCGGCCCAAGCCGGCGCCCGCGGCCACCGGCGAATTGCGGCAAATGTTTGGTGATTGTTGGGAGTGGACCCGCAGCGCTTTCATGCCCTATCCGCGCTTCCGTCCGGTGGAGGGTGCCTTGGGCGAGTACAACGGCAAGTTCATGTCCGGGCAATTCGTGTTGCGCGGCGGCTCCTGCGTGACGCCGCAAGATCATGTGCGGGCGACCTACAGAAACTTCTTTGCTCCGCATGCGCGGTGGCAATTTTCCGGACTGCGCCTGGCGGAGGATGCGTGATGCTCGCGACGGCAGATTATCGGCTGTCGCAGCCGGAATTATTTCGCCAGGATGTTCTCGCCGGACTGTCCGGTCATCGCAAAACTTTGCCCTGCCGTTGGCTGTACGACGAACGAGGATCGGAACTCTTCGAACAGATCACGCAGCTGGAGGAATACTACCCCACGCGGGTGGAGACGGGCATTTTGCGGTTGAATGCGGGCGAGATCGCAGGATTCATCGGCAAGGGCGCGACCCTGATCGAATATGGTGCCGGGGCGGGACTCAAGACTGAAATATTGATCGCCGCGCTGGAAGCGCCGCGACTGTATGTGCCGGTGGATATTTCCGGCGATTTTCTCGATCAGGCCGTGATCTCTCTTCGGCATCGCTTTCCGACCATCGGAATCTGGCCCATCGTCGCGGATTTCACCGAGGATTTTGAAATTCCGGCCGGCATCCCGCTGAGAGGGCGCTCGGCCTTCTTCCCGGGATCGACCATCGGCAACCTGGATCACGCCGAGACGATATCATTTCTTCGCCGCGTGCATCGGCACGTGGGCGCCAGGGGAACCGCGGTGATCGGAGCGGACCTCACGCGGGATGTTCGAACCCTGATTGCCGCCTACAACGACGGGCAAGGCGTCACGGCCGCATTCAACTTGAACCTTCTCGCGCGCATCAATCGTGAACTCGATGGGAATTTCAGGCTGGAACGTTTCGCCCACGAAGCGCGCTGGAACAGGGCCAACTCCGCGGTGGAAATGCACTTGGTGAGCTTGGAAAATCAGACCGTGTCCGTTGCCGGTCAACGCTTTGACTTCGACGCGGGCGAGTCGATTCATACCGAGACCTCGCGTAAATACACCATACCCATCGTGTCGGCGCTGGTCGAAAGCGCCGGATGGTACATCGATGAGATGTGGACCGATCCACGCCAATCGTTTGGCGTGTTTGGCCTGGCGTCTCTGTCGTGAATCAGAGGCGTCTACGGCGCCCATTCAATAGGTAGGCAACGACCAGCACGGCAACGATGAGTCCGATGGGCCCGATGCCCCATCCGGCGCCCATTCCCCAGTACAAGCCGCCGCCGCCGCCGAAGAGCAGCAGCAAAAGTATCAAAATCAGTACCATGTCCATGGGATCATCCTTATAGTGTAATGCTTGAATCCCGCCCAACGAGCGCCGCCACTTCTCGACTAGCGGCGCAACATTCCCATCAATGATTTCTGGGGCGCGGCGATATAGCCGGCCAAGAACCCCAGCGATGCGGCCACTCCGGCAATCACGCCGATGGCAATCCACGGATTGTCGCGCACGTAATCGTCGGCCGAGCTGGCGACTTGCTTCAGTTTATCCAGCGAGGCTTGCTGCGAATTATCCATGATGAACCCCATGCCTGTTCGGTGACCGTGAGGCATGGTGTTGCATGGCGAGGCATCTGTCTGTAGGCGGACACGCTCAAGTCGCGGTGTGAAATCTCACACGGGGAGCTCGAGGGGGCGTACGGTCGCGATCCGCTCAACCCACGCCGCCAGCAAGGCAAGGCCGATATACATCGCGAAAGCGGTTGCGGCCATGGCATTCGTCGAGGACGGCGGTGGACCGAAATTCGCGTACACCTGGATGACCGCCAAGAAAATCACGAAGCCCCCAAACGCATATCGACCCCGGACGCCCGCGAACGTTACCTTTCGCACATATAGCCATGCGCCGAGGCCGAGCAGGGTCAGTTCGAGCGGGAAACTCACGATGACGTGCCGCCACAGACCGAGGCCGATTTTGTTCGAATTCGCGAAGAGCGGCAGGTCAGGCACATGCACGATGAGATCGAGGATCCAATGCGAGAACGAGGCCGCCGCCACGAGCAGCAGGGTCCTTGCGCGATGTCCCGGGAAGCAGCCCGCCATCACCGCACCTAAAGCGACCGAAAGGGCAATCGATCCGGGCAAGCCGTGTGTGTAGGGCATGTAGTAGAGATCCAACGCGTTGGCCTGCGTGAAGTCAGGGACGATGCGCAACTTCTCAATGCCGAAAAACACGAGGACCGACCGGCCCCCCACTTAAGGGTCGATGACTCCGCGATCAATGAGCGCTCGCGTCGTCTCATCAATGCCTTGGACACGCACGGCCTGCATGCCAAAACGGTTGGCGGCCTCGATGTTGAGCGTATTGTCATCGAGAAAAAGCACCTGCTCCGGCCTGCAGTTCAGCGATGCCACCACGTGCTCGAACGCATCCGCGTCAGGCTTGATGCGCCCGGTCAAATGCGACGCGAAATGGTGGTCGAACGCAGGCCCGAGTTGCATGTCATCGATCACCCGCGTCCAATGCAATACGTTGCTATTGGAGAGCAGCGCGCGCCGATAAGAGTTCGGTATGCGTGCCAGCATCTCCAGGGTGCCCGGGAAGAGCCCCGTCGGCCAACCGGTGAACGATGTCAAAAACTGCTGTCTCCCAACCGGCAGCCGGAATTCCTCGATTACACCTGCCGCGAATTCGTCGGCCGCCACGCGGCCCGTCTCGAAATCTCGTACCGATTTCGATTGCAGCCACATCCGCCAGAGCTCATCGGTGGTGATGGCGCCACCGAGCCAGCCGAGAATGGTTTCCACACCGCTGAGCTCAACCAGCACGCCGCCCACGTCAAACAGCAACACAGAGGTTTCCGTCGCAGCACCATTTGTCTTCATGGGCGGATCTTTACACATCACGTCTGCATATCTCCAGCGCGCAATTCGTGACATATTTGGCTTCCATGACCGACCTCATGCCGCAAGTACCGGGATTCGAGGCGCAAACCTTGAGTTTCGACGGTATTTCCCGCGGGGTCTATCGTGCTGGTTCCGGTCCCGCCGTCATTGTCATGTCGGAGATTCCCGGGATCACGCCGGCGGTGGCCGGCTTCGCGCAACGCCTGGTCGATGCGGGATATTCCGTGTTCATGCCGCTTCTCTTCGGGGTACCCATGCGGCCGCCCGAGCGCGGCTACGCGCTGCGCGTGATTCTCAAAGCCTGCATCAGCCGTGAATTCCATGTTCTTGCATCGAGTCAGTCGAGCCCCATCGTGGACTGGCTGCGTGCACTCGCGCGCCATGCGCATGCCGAGTGCGGCGGCCGCGGTGTGGGAGCCATCGGAATGTGCTTCACGGGTAACTTTGCGCTGGCGATGATGCTGGACGCCCCTGTGCTGGCGCCGGTCCTGGCGCAGCCGTCGCTGCCCTTTGGCATCACCAAATCCAGGCGCGGCGCATTGCATGCCTCGCCCGAGGAATTGCGGGCGGCGCATGAGAAAATCGACCATGAGGGCGCCCGCATTCTGGCGCTGCGATTTATCCAAGACCCCATGTGCCCGGGCGAGCGCTTCGCGCGGCTGCGCAGCGAATTTGGCAGTGCGTTGGAGACCATCGAACTCGACGCGAAACATGCCAATCCCCGCGGACCGAAGCCGGCGCACAGCATGTTGACCAACCACCTGATCGATGAGGCCGGACAGCCGACCCGGGAAGCCCTCGATCGGACGCTGGGTTTTTTGAGGGAGCAGCTTGGGAGCGCGGCGTCCCGGGCTGCGCATTGATCGGAACGCGCTATGTCCTTCCGCGCACCGTGAACGCGGCTCTCGAGCAGGTGTTCGCAGAGCCCGTAGATGGTGTCATCGTGATCGAGAATTCTCTGTATGCGCGAGCCCACTTGGGCATGACCGCCACCACGCGCCCCAACCGTATCCTGCTCGCGATCAGCGGCGCTGAATTTGTCGAGAATCCTGATCTGCTGTTGCACGAATACTGCCATGTGATACGTCAATGGCGGACTGGATACCTGACGCGATGGCGATACTTGCGCGAGTTTGCTCACCGTGGTTACTGGGCGAATCGCTACGAGCGCGAAGCGCGCGACTTTGCCGCCCGCGCCGCGCCGCGATACCGTCGATGCCTGCAAGAGCTTTCTCAGTGAATGCGCCGAGCGAGCCAATCACTCATCGTGGCAGTCACGAGGTCGGATGCGTCCTGTTGCACGAAGTGGCCCGCTCCGGGGATGGTCACCAGCGTGAAATCCTTCTCCACCAGATCCCAGGTGCCGCTGAGCGCACCGGGCAGCAGGGCCTGATCGCCGAGGCCATGGAACTCGAGTACGGCAACGGTGACTTTGGGTAGGGCCGCGGGCGGCGGGGCGGCCGGGTCTTGGTCGGGACGCGGGTAGTTGGCCCGGTAGTAGTTGAGCATCGCCTGAAAATCCGAGCGGTTGAATGCCTCGATATAGTGCGCGCGGGCGGCGTCATCCTTCACCCACCCTGC
>Ga0210398_10003464_pt1 | contig 15103 bp, 13 predicted proteins | sample IncBWC4OmetaG_FD_161047 | JGI IMG/M metagenome (GOLD analysis project Ga0210398, IMG submission 161047) | Forest soil microbial communities from Barre Woods Harvard Forest LTER site, Petersham, Massachusetts, United States - Inc-BW-C-4-O | ecosystem: Environmental > Terrestrial > Soil >...
AGCTCCCACTTTCAGCGAATGCAAAGCAGGCGAACAGCTAGAGCTCCAGAGTCGGGATGCCCGGAAACGAACTCTTGGGCAGCGGCTTGACGTGTATATTTCTCCATTCATTTGAGATATGGTTCAATACCCATGCTGTTCGGAGGTGTCGATGAATTGCTTGGCGGGCTCGGTACTGATTTTGTTCCTGCTGGTCTCTTCCGCTTTTGGCCAGAAAGCGGCACCCACCCCGGCCTCCTGCGCTGCCCTGACCACGCTGAACCTGCCGAACACAAAAATTATTCATGCTGAGCAGGTCGAAGCCGGCAAACTCACTCCGCCTCGGAAGCCGTACGACCCTGCGGAGGCCCGGATCTATCCAAGCCTCCCTGCATTTTGCCGGGTCGTAGCTCAAGTCGCGCCCACTCCCGACTCCGACATCAAAATAGAAGTCTGGATGCCGGCGAGTGGCTGGAACGGAAAGTTCCGCGGCCAGGGCAACGGCGGTTTCGCCGGAGAAATTGACTATGGCGGCCTCGCCTTGGCCGTGAGCCTCGGTTATGCGAGTGCCGGCACTGACACCGGCCACGCCGCTTTCGCAGGCGACGCCTCCTGGGCGCTCGGACACCCGGAAAAAGTCATCGACTATGGTTATCGAGGCATCCATGAGATGACGCTGCAATCAAGGGCGATTGTGCAGGCCTACTACAGCAATGCTCCCCGCCGCTCATATTTTGCCGCCTGCTCCGACGGCGGCCGCGAGGCCCTCATGGAGGCCCAGCGTTACCCCGCCGACTACGACGGAATCCTTGCCGGAGCGCCGGCAAACAATTGGACCAACCTGCTCACCACCGCGGTGCACAACGTCCAGGCGCTTATCCTCGATCCCGCAAGCTACATCCCTGCCTCCAAACTGCCCGCCATCAGCTCTGCCGTACTGGCTGCCTGCGATGCCTCCGACGGCGTCAAAGACGGCATTCTCAACGACCCTCGCCAATGCCACTTCGACCCCGCAGTCATGCTCTGCAAGGCATCTGACTCTGACCAGTGCCTGACCGCGCCGCAGGTGACTGCCTTGAAAGCGCTCTATGCCGGAGCTTATGACTCCGCTGGAAAGCAGGTTTTCCCCGGCTATCTTCCGGGCAGTGAAACCGGCGGCAACGGATGGGGTTTGTGGATCACCGGCCCCGCTCCCGGTAAGAGCCTGATGTTTGTCTTTGTCTTTGGCTACTTCTCGAACATGGTGTACGAAAAATCCGATTGGGACTACAAGACCTTTAACGTGGACGATGGCTTGAGGGCGGCCGTCGAAAAGACTGCATCCGTGTTGAATGCCACCAACCCAGACCTGAGGACCTTCGGCCAGCGCGGCGGCAAACTGATCCTCTATCACGGCTGGAACGACCCCGCCATCTCAGCACTGAGCACCGTCGATTACTACAACCAAATGACCGCCGCTACCGGCCAGAAGAACGCGCAGTCATTTGTCCGCCTCTTCATGGCTCCCGGAGTACAGCATTGCGCTGGCGGTCCAGGTCCCGACAGCTTTGGGCAGGGAGGATGGGAGCCAGAGATGGGTCCGGACGATCCCCAGCACGACCTCTACCTCGCCCTCGAGCAGTGGGTCGAGAAGGGTACGGCTCCGGAACAGGTGATCGCCACAAAGTATCCCCGCGAAGGCTCTGCGTCTCAGCAAAAGATGACTCGGCCCCTGTGCGCTTATCCGCAGCAGGCGAAATACAAAGGCTCAGGCGACACCTCCGACGCCGCTAACTTTGTCTGCGCCCCAGGCCCGAAATAAACCAGGCCCGAAATAAACCAGGCCCGAAATAGAGACATCACCGCTGAGGCTGGTTTTCAACCGTGCGCAGCAGCTCGACGATCTTGGGCGCCGCAATCGTCTGATAGTCGGTCGATAGCAGGCCAAAAGTCTCGAGCGTGTCGTATTTTCGACCCACGCCGCTCGATTGCGTCCCGTTCAGCGGCCAGTAACTCCACGCCAGATCGTTCTCTTTCAAATAGCGCACAAACAGCTTGAACCAGTCAGAGTTCGCCCCGCAGTCCAGCGTCTGGCAGGTCCCGAACTCGCTCACCCACAGCGGAACGCCCGGCTCCACATGCAGCAGAAATCCGGCCCGCGCGTCATAGACCTGCTGCAATTCCTCGTAGCTCGAAAACACATGGTCCTTCGGAGCATACGCGTGCGGCGAATACACCAGCCGATCCGCCACCTTCAGCCGCACCGGCAGCTTGTCGAACCCCGCAAAGTTGGTCGAGTATTCCGGGCTCTCCACCATAATCAGCAGACGCGGATTCACCCCGAGCACCGCATCCCCGCCGCGCTCCGCCGCCGCATGCCAGTCGAGCTTAGCGTCGCTTCCGCCCCACGCTGCCCCGCTGCGCAGTTCGTTGCGCAGGTCCGCTCCGATCACCCATCGCTCGTGTTTGTAGCGGCCCACGATCGTCCGCCAGTCCGCCAGCCACTTGCTCTCCGGATACTCATCGTTGTACCAGAGCCCGTTGCCATCCTTTTCGTCGCAGCACCAGTCGGCCTGGCTCATATGGTTGTCCAGGATGACCATGATGTGCGCCTTCGCGAGCGCATCGACGACCGCGTCCATGATCTCCATCGCCCGCTTGCCTTTGAATTGGGGATTCGCCTTGACCGCGTAGTCCGGCACGACTGGATTATGCTCCAGCGTCTCGTTTGCCCAGGGCAGCCGCACCGAGTTCACGCCCAGAGCGACAATTTCCCCGACAATCGTGCCCAGCGGAGCGTGATCGAGCCCGCCGGCAACATATTCCTTCTGATCGAAGCCGTACCAGTTGACTGAAGTCAGCCTTAGGCTATGGCCGGAGGCATCCAGGATCTGGTGCCCGTTGGTATGTAATGGAGGCGCAACGCCGGACACTTGCCCGCGAGCAGCCACGCTGGCGATTGCAAGAGAAAAAGCGAAAAACAGGAAAGTACGGGAGCGCAGGTTGCGAATCATCCACAACAGCATACGCTCCCGCTTTTTAGTGACGACTCAGTCAGTAGCGTCCTTGACTGCTGTGGCAGTTTTCTCAGCGCCCTTGCCGGTGTACTTCACCGTCACTGTGGCACCCTTCTTTCCCGCAAGATAGGTCTCCGTCGCAGCCTTGCCGACGCCTTTGCCGGCGTCCTTGGAACCCTCAACCACGGTCTTATCCGTGTATTTGATGGTCTCCTCCGTGCCGTCGGCGCTCTTGATCACCACCGTTTTCGTTCCCTTGTCCACGTGCTTCACAACGCCGGAAAAAATATGAACCACATCATCCTGAGCGGCCGCGCCCTGCCACGCAAAGACAGCGAATACGGCGAAGACGGCAGCCAGCAGTGCACTGCGCCATTTTAAACTTCCAATCATTCCGTTCTCCTTTTGAATCCGGTCCGTAGAATTCGCGGAATTCCCGTAGAACGCCCCAGGACCGGTACAACCCTGATGAAAAAATGGTAACGAAAATCTAGCGTTTTCCGCCAGCAATCTGAGATCCGGCGCGAATCCTCAGCAGTATCCCAGAATCGAAAGTACCTCGCTGGCCTCCGCCAGCCGGAAAGCATCCGTTCCGTGGCATCGCGGACACACCGCGCTGACATCCATCAAACGCGCAACGGGCGCCAGCAGCTCCGGCTTTGACGCGATCGCGGCCCGTAACTCCCTGGCCGTCTCGGCAAAGCTCGCGGTACACTCCGGCTTCCTGTGTTCCTGCCAAACATTCTCGATCTCGTCGGACTTCACTAGATCCAACATCCTCACAAAATCCTTCGCATATTTCGGATCGACCCTCTTGCCCTCAAGCAGGTCCCAACAAACGGCCGCATGCGCCGCCTCCACATCCTCCAGCGACAGTATTCTCAGAGGAATTTCACTCACCTCAACCGGGGATACACGCTCCATTTCCAATCCGTAAGCGCGTATCACGTCCACGCGCATTGCCAATTCCTCGTCAACCGCCTGCAGCAGCGTCTTGCCCGGCGGATCGCCCGGATGCACATGCCGCAACAGCATCTCGCTTCCCAATGTTTCAGGAATACGATCAAAAGAGTCAGCCACAAAATCGATGTCGTGCAGGCGCCGCGTTCCTGCCGACCCGCTGCGCAGCAGGATGTGAATCTCGATCGCCAGGCCGCCTGTCAGCGCCCAGCCGGAGATGTCATGACCGCCAAGTTTGCGCAGCATCCGTATCGCGCGCGAGGCGTCCAGCGGATTGAGGAACTGCTCGAATTCCATCGTTCCTCATACTAACTTGGGCTGGCATGCAATCCGCTCGTCAGCCGGCACTCCGGCGAACCCATATTCTCGGACGCGGGTTTATGCTGTGGCGATGAAGCGTCTTCTGCCTCTCGTCCTCTTCCTTGCAGCCCCCCTCCTGCACTCCGCCGAGCCTGCTGAGTCATCCGCCTGGAAGGCGAAGGTAGCCGAGACCATGCCTCTCTTTGGCCACCGCAACTGGATTCTCATCGTTGACTCGGCCTATCCTCTCCAGACCTCGCCTGGCATCGAGACCATCGAGACGAACGCCGGGCAGGAGGAGGTCGTGGAATCCGTCCTCGACGCCATCAACCACTCCATTCACGTCCGGCCCGACATTTTCATGGATGCGGAACTGCCCTTTGTGCCCGACCAGGACGCCGCCGGAGCCTCGGCCTACCGCGCCCGTATCGGCGATCTTCTGCGCGGCTACAAAGTGGACTCTCTCACGCACGAGAAGATCATCGCCCGCATCGACGAGGCAGGAAAGACCTTCCACATACTCGTCCTCAAAACGAACATGACCATTCCCTATACCTCGGTCTTTATCCAGCTCAACTGCAAATACTGGAGCGATGCCGCCGAAGCTCGTCTGCGCGCGAAGATGAACGCCGTCGGCAACCGATAGACCGGGAGGTCCTTCCGATAACCGGCTTTCGCCTGAACTGCCGACAAACAGAAAAATCCCTGCCCAGGCCAGAACAGTCCCGCAAACTGCTGGTCCCACGCAGGGTTTTCGCTACTCGCTTTTTAGCGATCCGGACTTCAACTGGCCGCTTCTTAGCTGCCCGGTTTCAGCTGTTTACGATGCCATGCCTCTCAGTTCCTGCTCGGCACGCAGCCAGTCGTGCTCTGCGTAGCCATCCTGCCAACCCCGCTCTGCCCAGTACTTCCGCGCAAGCTGCGCGATTTCCTCGCGAGACGGTGTCGCCGCCGCTGCTGCCACTTCAACAACTGTCTCTTTCTTCGTTGCTGTCTTCCGTGGCTTTGCGGGCGCCTTGGTCTTCTTCACTGTCTCTGCCATTACAAGATCTCCTTCGGTGGTGTGGCCCCAGCGTGCGGGGCATCCACTCTAGGATACCGAAACTGGTTACTTTATAGGAACCCCAGACCGGGTCCGGCGTACCTTTTTTCTAAACTTTTGGTGCCAGAGGGCACCAGATTTTAATATTCCTCTCATCGAATGTAGCCATGGGCAATTCAGCACCAGCCCGCACCAATTCAACGCCGCAAGCCTGCACAAAGCGGTAGACTTGCACCCCGGCCTTTAAGCCAATACACTTGCCCGGCGGGTTCGTCGCGCTTTCTATTACTCTTCACTGCACTGCACCATCGATTCAGCTGGAGGCATACCATGCGAGTCGGCTTATTCACCCGGGAATTTCCCCCACAGGTCTATGGGGGCGCGGGAGTCCACGTCGATTACCTGAGCCGCGAACTCGCCCGCGAGATCGAAGTCGAAGTGCATTGCTGGGGACCCCAGCATTCCGATGAGGGAAATCTCCACGTCCGCGGCGCGGAGCCCTGGGCCGAGATCACCAACGGCACCGAGGGCAAATTCAAGGGCGCGCTCGAAGCCTTCAGCCTCAATCTCATCCAGATCAAGGCGTTGGCCGGCATTGACGTGGTCCACACCCACACCTGGTATGTGTCGATGGCCGGTTTCCTCGCCAAAAAGCTCTACGGCGTGCCCTTTGTCCTCACGACCCATTCGCTGGAGCCGCTTCGCGCCTGGAAATCCGAGCAGCTCGGCAGCGGCTACGCCATGAGCTCCTGGATGGAGCGCACCGCCATCCTCGACGCCGACGCGATCGTCGCCGTCTCCCAGGGCACCAGGGAAGACATCCTTCGCGCCTACCCTGACGTCGACCCCGCTCGCATCCACGTCATCTACAACGGCATCGATCTCACCGAATATCAGAAGACCCCCGAAACCAAAGCCCTCGCCGACTACGGAGTCGACCTCGAAGTTCCCTACGTGCTCTTCGTCGGCCGCATCACGCGCCAGAAGGGCGTCACCCATCTCGTCGACGCCGTCCGCTACCTGCCGTCCGACATTCAGCTCGTGCTCTGCGCCGGCGCGCCCGACACCCCGGAAATCGCCGCCGAGCTCCGCCAGAAAGTCTCCGAGGCTCGCATTCACCACCCGCGCATTGTCTGGATCGAAAAAATGGTCACCAAACAGGAGGCCATCCAGCTCTACAGCAATTGCCGCGTCTTCTGCTGCCCCTCCGTCTACGAGCCTTTCGGAATCATCAACCTCGAAGCCATGGCCTGCCGCGCGCCCGTCGTCGCCAGTGCTACCGGCGGCATCAAAGAGGTCGTGGTCGATGGCGAAACCGGCTATCTCGTTCCGTTCGATCAGGACTCGGTCACCAGCTTCCCCACCGATCCCGCAAAGTTCGCCCGCGATCTCGCCGGCGCGATCAACCGCCTGCTTCAAGACCCGGAAAGATGCAGGCTCTTCGGTGACGCGGGACGCCGCCGTGTCGAGCAAATCTTCAGCTGGACAGCCATCGCCCAGCAGACCATCCGCCTTTACCGGCAATTGATCGAGCAAAGAAGACAGGCGCTTAGACTCAATACATACACAGAGCGGCCATGAAGAAACTGACTGAATCCGACGGACGCAAGCGCGTCGTCATTGAAGCGGTTTATCCCGAAATCGACGCCGGGCGCTTCCCCGCAAAGCGCACCATCGGCGACCAGGTCCACGTCGAAGCCGACATCTTCACCGACGGCCATGACTCGATCTCGGCTGCGCTGCTCGCTCACCGCGAAGGCTCCGACGAGTGGACCGAGATCCCCATGCGCCCTCTGGATAACGACCGCTGGACCGCCTCCTTTCGAGTTGGCGAGCTGGGCCGTTACGGCTTCAAGGTCCAGGGCTGGGTCGACCACTTCGAAACCTGGCGGCGCGACCTGCTCAAGCGCATCAAGGCTGAAACCGACGCCCCCGTTGACTACCTCATCGGCGCCAACCTCATCGACGAAGCCGCCTCCCGCGCCGTTGGCCCCGACTCCGACTGGCTCCGCCATCGCGCCACCGTCCTGCGCTCCGGCAAAGACCCCAAAGATCCCAAAGACCTCCGCATCCACGCCACCGACCCCACCCTCCACGAGCTCGTCCTCCGCTATCCCGACAAGCGTTTCGCCACCGACGCCGACCGCGAGTTCGCCATCGTCGTCGACCCCGTCCGTGCGCGATTCAGCTCCTGGTATGAGTTCTTTCCCCGCTCCACCTCTCCCGAGCCCGGACGCCACGGCACCTTCGCCGACTGCGAAAAGCGCCTGCCCTACATCTCCGAGATGGGCTTCAACGTCGTCTATCTGCCGCCCATCCATCCCATCGGCCTCAACTTCCGCAAGGGCCGCAACAACAATCCCCAGGCTCAGGCCGGAGACTACGGCAGTCCTTGGGCCATTGGCTCCGCCGAAGGCGGCCACAAGAGCATTCACCCCGAGCTCGGCACCCTCGAAGACTTTCGCCGCTTCGTCAGCAAAGTCAAAAGTCTCGACATGTCCCTGGCCCTCGACATCGCCTTCCAGGCCGCGCCCGATCACCCTTACGTCCGCGAGCACGAGAACTGGTTCCGCAAGCGCCCCGACGGCACCATCCAGTACGCTGAAAACCCTCCCAAGAAATACCAGGACATCTACCCCTTCGACTTTGAGAGCGAAGACTGGACCGGCATGTGGGAAGAGCTCAAGAGCGTCTTCCTCTACTGGATCGACCAGGGCGTCACCATCTTCCGCGTCGACAACCCCCACACCAAGGCCTTTCCTTTCTGGGAGTGGCTGATCACCGAAATCAAGCGCGACCACCCCGAAACCCTCTTCCTCGCCGAGGCCTTCACGCGCCCCAAGATCATGTACCGCCTCGGCAAGCTGGGATTCAGCCAGTCCTACACCTATTTCCCCTGGCGCAACGCCAAGGCCGAGCTCACCGCCTATCTCACCGAGCTCACCCAGCCGCCGGTGCGCGACTTCTTCCGTCCCAACCAGTGGCCCAACACGCCCGACATCCTGACCGAATTCCTCCAGATCGGCGGCCGCGCCGTCTTTACCATCCGCTTTCTGCTGGCCGCCACCCTCGGCGCAAACTACGGCATCTACGGCCCCGCCTTCGAGCTCATGGAGCACCGCGCCATCCGCCACGGCAGCGAAGAATATCTTGATTCGGAAAAGTACGAAATCCGCCGCTGGGATCTCGAGCGCAGCGACAGCCTGCACCACCTGATCTCCAACGTCAACGCCATCCGCAATGAGAATGAGGCGCTGCAAAGCGACTGGTCCCTCAAATTCCACCCTGTCGAGAACGACCAGCTCATCTGCTACAGCAAGGAGTCCGACGACCGCTCCAATCTGATCCTCGTCGTGGTTAATCTCGATCCGCACTATACCCAGTCCGGCTTCGTCACCCTCCCCCTCGACGATCTGCAGATTCCCGCCGACCGCGCCTATGAAGCCGAAGACTTGCTCACCGGCGAGCGCTACCTCTGGCACGGAGCCCGCAACTATGTCGAGCTCAATCCCGCCTCACTCTCCGGACACATCCTGAAGATCCACCGCCGCATGAAGGTCGAAACCGACTTCGAATACTTCCTCTAAGTCCCGGATTACAAACGCATTGCTTTTTTTTGAGCCTGATCCGCCCGCATCGTCGTCTTATGTTCAAGGTTTTCCTGACGATGAGCCTCAAGCATTGCCTGTATTTCCTTATTCTCTCGGTCTTTGCCACCGGAGCAGCGGTAGCCCAGCAGATCTCCGCACCCCAACAACAGTCTGGAACCATCATCGGTACCGTGATCGATGTGAATAATGGCACTGTTCCCGGCGCGACCGTCGTTCTTGAAGGCCCTTCGCTCCCCGATCGCCAGCGCGTTGTAGCCAACGATAACGGGTTCTTTCAGCTCAGCCATCTCAATCCGGGAATACCCTACCGTCTCACCGTCAGCGCCAAAGGATTCGCAGACTGGACCTCGCCCGCACTCATCCTCAAGCCAGGCCAATACCTTGATCTGGCCAACGTCCGGCTCCAGATTGCGGAAGTGGTCACCACGGTGAGCGCAGCCCTTTCTGCCGAGGAGATCGCCACCCAGCAGGTCAAGTTGGAGGAGCAGCAGCGCGTCCTCGGCTTCATCCCCAACTTCTACGTGGTCTACGATCACAACGCCGTGCCGCTCACCCCGAAGCTGAAGTTCAGGCTCGCTCTCAAGACCATGACGGACCCCGTCACTTTCCTTGGCTCCGCTTTCGTGGCCGGCATCGATCAGGCCGCCGACACCCCCAACTACCAGCAGGGTTTGAAGGGCTATGGCCAGCGTTTCGGCGCCAATTATGCCAATGGTTTGACCGACATCATGGTCGGCGGAGCCATCCTGCCCTCCCTCCTGCATCAGGATCCGCGCTACTTCTATCAGGGCACAGGCACAAATAAGTCGCGCGTGCTCCACGCCCTCTCTTCGCCCTTCATCTGCAAGGGAGACAACGGACGCTGGCAGCCGAACTATTCAGGCCTGGGAGGCTATCTGGCCGCCGGCGCCATCGCCAACACCTATTATCCTGAGCCGAATCGCGGCCCGGGCTTGGTGTTTTCGACCTTTGGCATCGATGTCGCCGCCGACATGGCCAACGGCGTCATCCAGGAGTTCCTCCTGCGCAAGCTCACCCCCAGCGCCAAAAACCAGCCGTGACCTGATTCCTGTTCAAAAACTACGATGTCATCCTGAGCGAAGCACGCGTAGCGTGCGCAGTCGAAGGACCTGCTTTTCCTGTTCAAAAACCACGATGTCATCCTGAGCGAAGCACGCGCAGCGTGCGGAGTCGAAGGACCTGCTTTTCCTGTTCAAAAACCACGATGTCATCCTGAGCGAAGCACGCGCAGCGTGCGCAGTCGAAGGACCTGCTTTTCCTGTTCAAAACCACGATGTCATCCTGAGCGGAGCACGCGCAGCGTGCGCAGTCGAAGGATCTGCTTCTAACGATCTTTCAGAAAGCTCCTGCCCCAATCCTCGCTCAAGTCCTGCCACGTCGGATTCTCGCGCTCAATCAGCGCGATTTTCTTCGCCCGCGTCCACCGCTTTAATTGCTTCTCACGCGCAATCGCTCGCGAAGGAGAGACATACCGCTCAAACCACACCAGCCTATGCGCTCGATATCTGCTCGTGAAACCAGGCGCTTCCGCAGCCCGATGCTGCAACACGCGACAAGACATATCCCCGGTCACTCCAATATAGAGCGTGCGTGATCGGCTCGCGACAATGTATGTGCAATAGAAACGCTCCCGCATCTCCCTGCAGCGTAGAACGACCGCGGCCCCAAATCACAAAATCATGAACGCTCTCGCCAATCGAAAGTAACCCGGCACTGGACGTCATCCTGAGCGTCACAGAAAACCACGACGTCATCCTGAGCGAAGCCGAAGGATCTGCTTTTCCTACCCAAACCCGGACGTCATCCTGAGCGAAGCACGCGCAGCGTGCGCAGTCGAAGGACCTGCTTCTTCCACCCAAACCCGGATGTCATCCTGAGCGGAGCACGCGCAGCGTGCGTAGTCGAAGGACCTGCTTCTTCCACCCAAACCACGGATGTCATCCTGAGCGCAGCGCGAAGCGCGGAGTCGAAGGACCTGCTTTTCCTACCCAAACCACGGACGTCATCCTGAGCGAAGCACGCGTAGCGTGCGTAGCCGAAGGACCTGCTTTTCCTACCCAAACCCGGACGTCATCCTGAGCGCAGCGCGAAGCGCGTAGTCGAAGGACCTGCTTCTTCCACCCAAACCCGGACGTCATCCTGAGCGGAGCACGCCCAGTGTGCGGAGTCGAAGGACCTGCTGTTCCACCCAAACCCGGATGTCATCCTGAGCGAAGCACGCGTAGCGTGCGAGTCGAAGGATCTGCTTCTCCCAATCAAAACCCGGACGTCATCCTGAGCGAAGCACGCGCAGCGTGCGTAGTCGAAGGACCTGCTGTTCCACCCAAACCCGGATGTCATCCTGAGCGGAGCACGCGCAGCGTGCGTAGTCGAAGGACCTGCTTCTTCCACCCAAACCACGCACGTCATCCTGAGCGGAGCGCGAAGCGCGCAGTCGAAGGACCTGCTGTTCCTACCCAAACCACGACGTCATCCTGAGCGGAGCGCGAAGCGCGGAGTCGAAGGATCTGCTTCTTCCACCCAAACCACGGACGTCATCCTGAGCGGAGCGCGAAGCGCGCAGTCGAAGGACCTGCTGTTCCTACCCAAACCACGGACGTCATCCTGAGCGGAGAGCGAAGCGCGCAGTCGAAGGACCTGCTGTTCCTACCCAAACCACGACGTCATCCTGAGCGAAGCGCGTTGCGTGCGTAGTCGAAGGACCTGCTGTTCCTACCAAAAACCAAGATTGTCATCCTGAGCGAAGCACGCGCAGCGTGCGTAGTCGAAGGATCTGCTGTTCCTACCCAAAACCAAGATTGTCATCCTGAGCGAAGCACGCGCAGCGTGCGTAGTCGAAGGATCTGCTGTTCCTACCCAAAACCAAGATTGTCATCCTGAGCGAAGCACGCGCAGCGTGCGTAGTCGAAGAGCTTGTCCTGAGCGAAGCCGAAGGAATCTGCTGTTCCTACCCAAAACCAAGATTGTCATCCTAAGCGAAGCACGCGCAGCGTGCGGAGTCGAAGGACCTGCTTTTCCTACCCAAACCACGTCCGTCATCCTGAGCGAAGCAGGCGCAGGGTGCGGAATCGAGGGATGTGTTTCTCCTACCCAAGAACCTAAGGATGGTCTTCCTGAGCAAAAGCGTGCGAAGTCGAAGGACCTGCCTTCTTCTGCGTGAAGTTTACGAAGTGACTCTGGGTCTTTAGACTGACAATGTCACTAATTCAGGAAATTCGTCATAGGTCTCTCCGTCAAGAGTCCGTCCATTTTTTGATTTCTTGACGCCGCCCCACTGCTTGAAAAAGAAGCGCACTCTTTGATTTCGAGCCTGTTCTCGAAGCAGTCGTACCCAATCGGCACTCATCGGCCTAGCACCTGCACCACTCTCGCCGCCAACAATCATCCAATGAATACCGGTAAGGTCCAAATCTCCTAGATCTTCGAGTAAAGGCTCTATCGATAGAAATCTCACTTGGGCGCTAGCAGATCTCAGGTGTTCTATTCTGGGTAGCCCATACCTCCGGTCTTCTACGCTAACCCCCCACCAAATATGTGGGGCGGTAGCTGCAAAGCCTAGCTTGCTATTCAGTAGATCGCGAAGACGTTCTGACCGTTTGGTCAGGACTTGATATGTATGCCAATGAGCTTCCATCATCATCTCTGCCACGCGGACAATGTAGTCGTCAGGCACATTAGGATGGAATAGATCGCTCATCGAATTCACAAAAATCATCTTTGGCTGTTTCCAATACAGGGGAACGTTAAGCTTCTCGGGCACCAGCCGCAGGTCAAAGCCTTGCTCATAGGGATGGCCTTTAACACCCCGAAATCGCTCAGCGAACGTTTCGGCGTAGCAATGCTTACAACCAGGGCTAATTTTTGTGCAGCCCCGCACCGGATTCCATGTTGCGTCAGTCCACTCGATTGACGATTGCTCTGCCATCACTTCTCTCCCGCGTGCTCATAATTCTTGAAAATATCGGTCACTATGTTCGCAGCCACAGGTCGTTGCGCTGCGAAAAATAGGTAATAGACTATCGCTCCATTACTATTGCGCATCGGTATCGGCTCGGGCACGTATTTGAAGCCGGCAACTTCTTTGAGACGTTTACGATATGCAACAGCAACCTCCTCGTTGGAGAGCTTTTCTGGATGTCCGAATAGGTTCCCGGCCCCTGAGTATGCCGCACTATGCCATGATTCGTCTCCCCAGAAGCGGGTCATCCTGTCCCTTTGAACTGGGTCAACCTTTTCGTGATCGTGCCAAAGTACGTTCCGGTTGATATCCATCACTGGGAAATTCAGGAATATTTCTAAAGTTTCTAAAGCCCCCGCCGCTTTGATCACCGACCAATCAAGGTCCAAACCATAGGGGTCAAGGATGCAGAGTCCACGCCTGTACTGGTCAAATTGAACTTGAGGAAACACACCCTGCGGCAGGATGACATTAGCATCCCCTGATAAATCTTGACATTGCCGCGTCCGGCGGAGAGACGTGCCAACTCTTCAGTTCGGCTCTCGTCCATATCAACGAAATGCAGCAGCTCAAATGGTGGATTAACCTCCAGTGCCCGCACCGGACTTCCTTTGATCAATTGCCCGCTGTTTTTAGAAATGTGGTGCCCTGCGCCCGCGAAAGCATCGACATAGACCGGATGCAGCTTGTTTGCGCGAAGGATCGTGTTATAGGGCTTGGCGTAGTCATTAAGTATGGACAGCTTCACTTCCGACCAATAGCCGATCTCATCGAACTGCAACGTGCGTTTTCCCATCGTCCTGATAGCTTCGCTGTCTATTCGCCCTGGGTCAAGCAGCATCTGATCGGAAGGGGTGTCGTTGATATGCACGCTACGGTACCAGAGTTCTCCAGCGGTCTGCTCCGATCACTGAAAGGCTTGACTTCTCTCCTCCCTCATCGTTAGGCAAAGCTCCGCCTCGATTTCGTCACATTCCTCCTGCCAACCCACCCTCCCATCCGCTATCCTTCTCCCGCTATGCCAAACCCTATCGTTCACTTTGAAATCCCCGCAGACGACGTCCCCCGCGCCATCAAGTTCTACGAGCAGGCCCTCGGATGGAAGATCTCCGATCCCTGGAAGATGAATTACTGGCTCGTCGAAACCAAAGACGGAGACACTGGCATCAACGGCGGACTCATGCCCCGCCGGAACCCCGGCCAGCCCTTCATGAACTACATCCAGGTCGACTCCATCGACGACGCTGTGGCAAAAGTCGAAGCCGCCGGAGGCATCGTCGTCCTCCCTAAAACCGAAATCGGACCGGGCATGGGCTGGATCGCAGCATTTAAAGACACCGAAGGAAACATCCTCGGCTTCCACCAGTCCCCAAAGAAGCCCGCATGATGTGGTCCGAGGGGCTCGCCCTCGTCTTTGGCGGGGACGGGCTTTAGCCCGTCCGTTCAGACCTACCTTCAAATGCGGCTTTAGCCGCTGAGGGATCGCTTCGGCCGCCAGAAATACCTGGCCGATAATTACCGGTCTGCACGATAAAATAGAACTAGAAACGAAAAGGCCCGGCCGCCCCACGCAGCCGGGCTTTCTTGTCTATCTCCCAAATTGGGAAATCGCCTTGCGCAATCCAATTTGGCTGTCGTTAAGTCGTTTGTTTTCTTCGTAGCGCTCGTAACCCATTGATTCTTTGGTAGCTGCGACCGACGTATCCCTTAAGTCCAATTGAATCAAACGGTAACAAAATCTAAGGGGAGGGGGGGTGGGTACCCCGGCCGCACCGTAACATTACCCCGAATTCGCGCTAAACTGAAGGCTCATGAGCACCGCGGTCAGCCTTCCTCCCGACATTCTCGCGAAATACGAACCCGTCATCGGACTCGAAGTCCATGTCCAGCTCCTCACCGAGACCAAGGCATTCTGCGGCTGCGCCAACCGCTTCGGCGCCGAGCCGAATACCAACACCTGTCCCACTTGCCTCGGCCTGCCCGGAGCCTTGCCCGTCCTCAACCAGCGCGCCGTTGAGTTCGCCACGCTGGCCTCGCTCGCACTTAACTGCCAGGTCCGCGAGCGCTCCATCTTTGCCCGCAAGAACTACTTCTACCCCGATCTGCCCAAGGGCTACCAGATCTCCCAGTTCGACAAGCCTCTCGCTGAGCACGGCTATATCGACGTGCCCACGCCCAACGGCACCAAGCGTATCGGCATCACCCGCCTTCACATGGAAGAGGACGCCGGCAAGAG
>Ga0210398_10003467_pt1 | contig 15092 bp, 9 predicted proteins | sample IncBWC4OmetaG_FD_161047 | JGI IMG/M metagenome (GOLD analysis project Ga0210398, IMG submission 161047) | Forest soil microbial communities from Barre Woods Harvard Forest LTER site, Petersham, Massachusetts, United States - Inc-BW-C-4-O | ecosystem: Environmental > Terrestrial > Soil >...
TGCATCAGCCGCCGCATCAGCCGAGCGTCGTAAGCTTTTCCTAGTTTCTCTTCTTCGTGGATATTGCTCATGCCCGTTCGAGTTCTTCTTCCAGCAACTGTTTTTGATACAGGTCAGCGTAATAACCGCCGCGCGCGAGAAGTTCGTCGTGCGTGCCGCGCTCGGTGATGCGGCCGTCGCGCAGAACGACGATTTGATCCGCGTCGCGAACCGTCGAAGTGCGGTGAGCGATCAGGATCGTTGTGCGGTCGCGCATGATGCGGCGCAGGCGGCCGAGAATGCGCTCTTCCGTCTGCGTATCGACGCTCGAAAGTGAATCGTCAAGGATCAAGATGCGCGGATCTCTCACAATTGCGCGCGCCAGAGCGGTGCGCTGTTTTTGCCCGCCGGAGAGCGTGATGCCTCGCTCGCCGACCATGGTGTCGTACTTCGCGGGAAATTCCTGGACGTCGCCGTCGAGGCTGGCCACCTCGGCGGCTTCGCGCACGCGCTCGAGGTCAAATTTAGGGATACCAAAGGCAATGTTTTCGCCGACGGTTTCGCTGAAGAGATAGGTGTCTTGCGGCACGTAGCCGATGGCGCGGCGCAACGTATCGAGCGGCCATTCGCGGATAGAGCGGCCGTCGATGAGCACCGCGCCATCAGGCGCCTCCCACAGGCGCGCGACGAGCGCGGCCAAGGTGGTCTTGCCGCTACCCGTGGGTCCCACAATCGCGAGCGTCGATCCCGCAGGAACTCGTAGGTTGATGTCGCGCAAGACTGCCTCAGCGGCGGGGCGGTTCCCGTTTCCGTCGGCGTTTCGACTGCCTCCGGCCATCGTCGTCGGATAAGCAAATGTGAGATTGCGAAATTCGATTTCGCCTACGACCTTTTGTTCCGCGGACGCCGTCGCGGCGCGATCATCGATCTGCGGCTGCGCTGCGAGAATGTAGTTGAGCCTGCCCATGGAGGCCGCGCCGCGCTGGAAAATATTGGTGACCCAGCCGAGCGCAATCATCGGCCAGACCAGGATACCGAGATAGCTGTAGAAGGCGATTAAAGCGCCCAAAGAAATCCGCCCGCGAAGAACTAAGTGTCCGCCAACACACAGGACAATCAGAAACGTGATGCCGATGAGAGCCTGGAGCGACGGCATGAACATGCTCCAAGTGCGAATCAGCTTGACGTTGCGCGCGACGTACTCCCGGTTGGGCTCGTCAAAGCCGCGGATTTCGGCTTGTTCCTGCACGTAGGCGCGCACCACGCGCACCCCGGCAAGATTTTCCTGCACTTTTGCGGAAAGGGTCGCAAGGGAGGCTTGAATTTTTTCGTAAAGCTCGTGGATCACCTTGCCGAAATGTTGCACGACGACAGCGACAACGGGCACTGGGAGAAGAACCCAAAGAGTAAGTGCGCCCGAGAGTTGGGACATGACGATGATCGCAAGCGCCATGCCGATGATGGTTTGCCCGCTGTACATGATCCCGGGACCCAAAACCATACGCACGGCGTTGAGGTCGTTGGTCGCGCGGGACATCAGCTCGCCAGTGCGGTTGCGCACGTAGAATTCCGGCTCCATGAGCAACAAGCGGTTCAGCAGATCGCCCCGGATGTCAAACTCAATGTCGCGCGAAACGCCGATGAGCACCCAGCGCGTCATGAACGAAAGCACCGCGCGCAGTGAGACGAGAGCAATAAGCAGCAGGCAATAGATGCCCAACGACTGGCGTCCGTGCGGCGAATAGTACGGAATCATGCGGCTCAGCCAGGAGCTGGCGAGCAACTGGCCTTGGGCGCTTCTTTCAAACGGATGGGCGCTTCCCGCGAGAATGTCCGTGAGGACACCGGTGGCCAGGGGGATCACGTTTTGCGCCACGCTCGCAACGACCAGCGCAAACATGCCGAGCGCCGTCGCGCCACGATAGCGCGAGAGATACGGAAATAAACCGACGAGATTTTTCCACGAGGATGATTTCGGCGGTTTTTTTGCCGCCGTGGTTGTGCCAACCGTGGTTGCCGCCGCGCTCATCGGAGCACCGACCTGGCCGTATCCAAAGTTGGCTTCTCCATCAGGAAATGCTGATAGCTGAGGTCCAGCGATTGGTACCGTTTTGTCGCAGGATTCCATGCGATGCCAATAGGCAAAACATGCGGATCGGCGGGACCCTTGATTGGCGTGAAGTACAACTGGATTCCCTTGATGGGGTCTTGATCGAACTGGACTTTCCAGCCTGCTACGGCAGCTAAAGGTGTCAGGGCAAGATAGCCTTTGGCATTCTTCAGGTATTCATCACAGCGCAGTAACTCCGACCATTTTCCGTCTGTTTCCTCGGCGAGTACAGCGCGCGTCACGATGATTCCCGGTATGTCATTTTTTGGCGTCTTGGGGACGACGTTCGCGGCGAGAAACTGTTGCTTGCCGGTTTTTGCCAGATCTCCGAATACCAGGACTTGCGTCTCTTTTCCAAGCAGATTTTGCGCCGCGGCCTGCATTTCTTCGGGCACGGCGGCCTCTGCTGGTTTAGCCGGCGTTTCTGCGGCGGGCTTTGGTGCGGGCTCTTCGCCACAGCCGGACAGGAGCAACGCGGCAATAGCGAGAGAGCCTCCTGCCATGGTCAGAAAACTTCGCCGAATTCGGGAGACATCGGCCAGTTGTTTCTTCGTCTCGATGGACGCGGGAGAGCAGCGCGCTTCAGCCGAACGATCCGAGATTGTTTGTGATTCATGCATCAGTGACTTGCCGCCGTCTCGGCGATACCCACTATACGCCCGGCGTGCCATCCTTTTCCGGCGTGTTCAGCAGCTTCATTCCGTCGAGAACGTTCCGCGCCTCGGAGCCAGATATCGAATCTAACGATTCTAACTGTTGCCAGCCCTTCGTGGAAGCATCCAACGGAAGGCGGTTCCTTCGGAATCACAGTCGTGTCTAACGCGGTATCAGAATGGCGTCCAGCCGTGCTTCAAAATTTTGTTCGCCTTCCGACCACAGCTGGTTGCGCTCGACCGGCAGAGCCTGCTCGATCGACTCGACCCAGCTGAATAACTGTTGGATGTTGGCCCGGGTCTTTGCGTGATATTCCTTCAAGTTGCCGGGGACCGACATCCATTGTCGGAACGTATGTTCCAGCGGATGGTCGGACGATTCAAAGGGATTCGAAGCCGCGCCGGGAGCGAGCAGCCCGCCATGTCCCGTAAAAAAGTGTTCGAATCCCAAATCCGCCGTGAAGTGTCCTTCGGAAGTGGCGATTCCGCCGTCAAATTGGGGACCGTGGCAGGTGAGCATCAGCGGCTCAGGCCTATGCATCCATTTAAGACTCTCGACGTCAAAACTCCAGAGATCCCATTTGGCGGTGGCGATGTAGGCGCTGTCCGGATGAAGGTGCTGGACCGCCAGGGCCGCTACTTCCGCCGCTCCATATCCCAGGTCCTTCAGGTCCCACTCGGCCAGCGAAAGTTCGGTGGCATCGATGGGCTGGACGACCAGTTCCTTGAAGGCGTTTTCCGAGGCGGAAAGAGGCGCGGTCGCGAGAAATCTCGCGAACTGGGCAATCAAGGTGCTTTCAGAGAAGTCGCGCGTCCACACGCGCAGATAAGCTCGGTTCGCCATAGTTGGTCTAGATCTCTGATTATACGGGTGTTGGAGGCTAGAGGCGAATCGCGGACAGTGCACTGAAATTTCGCGGCATGCCCGCTCGCGCCGCCTCAGAAGGCAGGCTCTGCCTTTAGTTGCGGAGAGCTGGAATCGTTGAAGGAGCTAATGTTCGCTGCCGCCGGCGGTTTCTGAGCGGCTCAAGGACGCCTCTGGAATCGTCAAATTCGCTGCAATCTGCTGCAAGCGATCACGCAGCGTCTCGCCAACACCTGCAAAAACCTGCTCGCAGGTCTCGCGAAGTGTTTCCTCGGTTTTGGCGGCGATGCCTCGGACGGCGGCACGCGATTGATGGTCCAAGCTTGTTACGGTGACGAGCATCCACTGATTCGAAACGTTTTCCAGCCGGCTGCGATGCACCTCGGCAGCCTGATTGCTAAGTTCGGCGTAAACGCCGCGCATTTCCGTTCGATGCGCTTCCACTGTCGACTGCCAGGACTCGAGCAACGGCGACATTCCGGCTTTCACTCTTGCGTTTGCGTCGGCAACGCCCCGTTCCACGGCGCTGCTCATGCTGGTCTGGAACTGCCGCAAAAATGCCTCCTGCTCCGCGGTGACTTTCAACGTCAACTCCGCGCGGGCGGCGTCAAGTTGCGTGCGGGTTTCGCCCACTGAGCGCTGCGTCTCTTGGCCAAAACCATCGAGCTCCTGGCGCGCCTGGCGCTGGATTTCATCTGTGAAGGCCGCCGTGGTGGTTTCTGCCGCTTCGGCAAACAAGGCGCGGGCGTTATCGAAGGCCTCCCGCACGACCTCTTCCATCTGCGTCTGCGTATGAGCGATGAAGCTGCGGCTTGAGTGGTCGAGTTCGCTGGCGAAGACGCTGGAAACTTCGCCGGCCTTTTCTCGGAATTGGTTCTCCGATTGCTCGACGGTCTTTTCGGTGAGACTCTGGATCTGGGTCTGTGCTTTTTTCTCATACCACTCGGCGGACTTTATCAGGTCGTCGACCGTTTGGCGCTTCAGGTCGGACGCTCTGGTTTCGAACTCGGTGAGATTGCGCGCCGCGACCGTTTGCGCTGCCTCCTCGAGAATCTGATCCACGCCGCCCAGATTTTCGTGGAAGCGAGCGAGAGACTCCGCGAACGCTTCATCTGCCGAATTGCGAATACGGTCCTGCTGCAAGGTCAGCGCGGCGTCGAGGAGAGAGCGGCCGCCGGCAAGACGGTGAATCGCTTCTTCCGTTCTGGAGATGTGCGGTTGGACCATGGAGTCAATCTGCTGATCAAACTGCGATATCGCCAGCCGGCAACTCTCTTCAAACGTGGTGCGGATGCGCGCGTTGAGGTCTTCGAAGAGGGTCTCCGACTGGCGGTGCAATTCATAGCGATGCACACCGAACACGTCGTCTATCTGTGACTTAAAACTCAGAAGAGCTTGGCTTTGTGCCGTTTCGACTTGCGTTGAGAAGTGTTCCAATCGCTCGCTGGATTCGGCGGCCCGCCCCAGGGCGGCCTCCAGCCACTGCGACTGCTGTTCGAAAGAGTTGCGCACCCCGGCGATGCGTTGCTCGCCCTCGGCTGCGGCGCCGCGGATGGATTCATAAACTGCCGCCGTCTGCCGTTCGGCTTGCTCTTCGAAAGAGTTGTGCAGCCTGGCGGTGCGCTGCTCAGCCGCGGCCGCAGCGCTGGCCATGAAATCCTGAACCGCTGAAGTGTGTCGGGCGGCGCCCTCCTCGAAAGCGTTGCGTAACTCCGCGACACGTTTTTCGGTTTCGGCTGCGCCGTTACTCATGGATTCACGAGCCGCGGCAATTTGCCGGCCGGTTTCTTCCTGCACCTGGGACACGAGAGATCGGACATGTTCGTCGAACCCGGCTGCGGCCTTCTCCTGAGCTGCCGCCAGCGTGCTTTCCAGAGTTGAATGCCAACGCTCGTGCGCCGCCTTCACTTCGTTATCGAGATGGGTCTGCCAGGAGGACTGCGCAGCGGAAAGTGACGCTGCGGCCTGCTGGCGAATCTCGTCAGCCGCCGCGCTCATCGCTTCGCGGTGCGCGTCGGCGGCTACTTCGCGTTGCCGCGCCGCATCGTCCATTTCGCGCACCGCCTCGGAAGCGCGATTTGCTATTTGGGTTTCTGCTTGTTGGGCTTCGGCGCGGAGCCGAGCGGCTGATTCCTCCGCTTGTTGACAAAGCGTGCCGAGCGATTCCACGGCGTTCGCGAGATGTTGCGTTTGCTCGGTGCGCTCGGCGGTGCCCCGGTCGGAAATCCGTTGCGTCAGCTCGCGCGTGAGCTCTTCGAGTTGCGGCGCGATCCACTGTGGGAGTTCTGTTTGTAATGCTTCCGCGGCCGCAGCGTGCGCAACGCGCGAGCGAGTATCGGATTCTTCTTGAATTCTTGCGATGGCTCCTGAAACTTGTTGCGCCAGCTGTTCCCGTGCAATCGAGAATTTCTTTTCCCACTCCTCCATCGATACGCGGTGCTCATTGGCGACCGCTTGTGCGGCCACCTCGCGGGCGGCGGCTTGGATCTGCTGTTTTGCGTCGGCCATCAGGCGGGCCATGTGCCGCGCCAGTTGCAGCGAAGCGTCGGTCGCGCTTGCTGGAGCAGGGAAGACGCGCAGATTATCCTGGGCGGGCATGGCTGCGGATTCCGGTTCCGTCAACGGCAGGTGAATGTCCGCGGTGTCCGAGACTTCCGGAGCCGCGTCGGCACTGCCCGGGTAGGCACCCGAAACCCCTATTGACTCCGAGGACGAAAACCAATCCGGCGGGGGAAACGCGATCCCCCAGGTGTTACCGGGAGTTTCCAATTCGAGCGCCACTTGGAAAAGCTGCCGCACGGTCCGCGGCCGTTGGATCCAGGCTACGCGCCCACGCACCGTTCTGGGAGCTTGCCCAGCTTCCGGGCGCGGCACTTCGAGAGTCACCCACATGTTCTTCAAAACATAGTGCTTCGATTGGAACCTGCAACCGTGGCAGTTGATAATTAAGGTCGACGTGCGCTCCGTGAAGGGGCGTCCCAGCGCGTCCACACCAGAGACCGACAGCGGCACCGCCTGCATGATTCGCGTGCTGCGGCGTTTCCGCAATTCCTCGTTTTGGTGGGCAACCGTTTCGGACATCATTTCCGTCGTTTCGTTGGCAAGATTGCCATTCTGCTCGTCCATGGACACCGTCGCCGTTCCTAGAGTTTGGGCCGAACTCCCAGATCGCTTACGACTGCTTCGTTGTTGTACCTTCCGAGGTCGTCGTATGGTGCGTTCCCGTGAGGAACTCCCATGCTTCCTTTGCGACCCAGATTGGTCCTACGAGTAAATAAATTGGTCCCTGAAAAAACGCCGGATGATTTCCCTCGATCTTGTGTCCTAGCAAGAGAAAAATCCAGCCGCCGAAAAAAAAACTCGCTCCCCAAATCCACTTCATGAGCACCAAAAGGAGTAACCCCAGAAAAATCATGGGGATTCCAAGGCCATGGAGAAGCTTATTCCAGCCGGAAGAGTGCTCGTGATCGTACTGCGCCATGTAGTGCGCCAAGCCTGGCATAGCGCACCTCCTTGCGGTGGGGGACAACTCCGCGGGAATCAGACTCTATACCCAAACTGGTCCGTTGGCTAGAGGCGGCCATACGTACTAGGACGCCGGGCAGGGTGTTCCAAGATGCCGTTGACATGGGTCGGTTTTCCATCGCACTCGCAGTTTTGGACAGAACTTTGAACCCTTGGGGCAGAAGAGGCGGGAGTTAGAGGTCGCGACGACCCTCGAGCGCCTTGAGCATGGTTACTTCATCGGCATATTCCAAATCCGCTCCAACAGGAATTCCTACACCGATGCGCGTCACGCGCACTCCGAGCGGTTTCAGCAATTTCGAAAGATAAACAGCCGTAGCTTCGCCTTCTGCCGTCGGATTCGTGGCGATGATGATCTCCTCGACGGTCCCGCCCTTCAGCCGCTCGATGAGAGACTTAATCCGCAGTTGCTCGGGGCCCCGTCCAGACAGCGGCGAAAGCGCTCCACCCAGTACGTGATACATGCCGCTGTAGGTGCGGGTCTTTTCAATGGCCATAATGTTGTGCGCTTCTTCCACCACGCAGATCATCTTCTTATCGCGATTCGCACCCGTGCAGAAGTGACACGGGTCCGCGTCCGTAATATTGCTGCACACCGAGCACTCGCGGATCTTTTCTTTGGCGTCGCGAATGGCGTCGGCCAGCCCCAGTGCTTCTTCCGGCGGACAGCGCAGCAGAAAAAATGCCAGCCGCTGAGCGGTTTTCTGTCCGATTCCCGGGAGGTGTTTTAGTTCATCGATAAGTCGTTCTACAGGAGCGGCAAAATCGGGCATGCATGATGTGTAGCACAGCCGCGCGTCTCTCTGCAAACCAGTCAGAGAAACTCGCCAGCCGAGACAGTCTGCTAGAGTTAAAAGGGCGCTTTTCGTCGCTACCCGATTCGGGCCTCCTTCTAAACCAGCCGCTTCCCGGAGTGCTTCATAACTCTCTAAAAATACGCCATTTAACGGATCTATCGTTACTACCTCGGAGGCCTCCCCGAACATAGTGCAAGATTCCCGCGCACGCCCGTTCTACCATCAGAACTAACCGAGCGGTATGTCCGAGGAAAGCCCATGCCCCTTCTCTACCTCTTGTTTGGTCTCTATGCGTTGGTACTGCTCGCCACGCCCTTTTTGGCCATTGGCCTGTATGTCAGACATGCCGGGCTTCGGAAACAACTGAACGAACTCGCTGAAGAAAACGCGAAACAGCTTACGAGACTCCAGCGTGCCGTCGGTGAACTTCAAACTAAGGTGGCTGTAACAGCACCCCCTGCTACCCCAGGCCCCGAAAGGGCGTCCAGCCCCGAAGCTCGCCAGCCAGTGCCCGTTCCGCGATCCTTTCCGCACGTCCAGATTCCTCCCCCTCTCACGGTCTCTCCGCGCGTCGAAGTGCCGCCGCCCGGCAAGCCGCAGCCAACGCAGTCGATTCCCGTCAGGGAGAAAGAGCCCGAGGCTCGGGCGGAGCAAAAGCCGGTCGTACCGACACCGGCCGCGCCCGTTCCGCCTGCAATCGTCACAGGGCCGGTCATCCCCGCTGCACCGCTAGTTACCGTATCACCACACAAGCCGCCAGCGCCCGCCGTACCTTCTGAATCCAAACCGGCTGAACCTAGGCCCGCAGCGCCCGCCACCCAGGTGCCGCTTCCCGAGGCAAAGCCAACTTTTCCGCCCGTGCTTCCAAAAGTTCCTCCGCCGCCGGCAGTTCCGCACTCGCCTGCGATTCCCCCTTCTGCGCCAACAGCGATTCCTCCTGCCGCGGCGGCGCGCATCTCTACAGCGCCACTCATCTCCCCGCTGCCCGTTCCAGCGCCAAAATCAACGCGCGAACAGCGCATGAAATCCGCTTCCGCCATCGAAGAAGCCCTCGGCGCCAACTGGTTTGCGAAGCTCGGGGTAGGTATGACCGTGATTGGCGTGGCGCTGCTCGGCATGCTCGTGATTCAAAACCTCAATCCCGCCGGGAGAGCACTCATCGTGTTCGGCGTGGCCGCGGTTCTTCTCGCCGGCGGCATTTTTCTAGAGAAGCGAGAGAAGTATCGCCTCCTGGGTCGTGGCGGAATTGGCGGCGGCTGGGCGCTTCTGTTTTTCACCGCGTACGGCATCCATCACGTCGCTACCATGCGCGTCCTCGATTCGCTCGTGCTGGACTGCGTTCTCATGCTCGCCGTGGCGCTCGGTATGGCCGCGCACACACTGCGCTACAAGTCCCAGTTCGTCACCGGCTTCGCCTTTCTGCTCGGTTACGTAACAGTGACACTGAGTTTCAGCGATGTTCGGCCGCTAGCTTCGGCAGGGACCAGTGAGAGCACCGTTTACGGATTATTCGCCGGAGTGATTCTGGCGATTGGTCTGGTCACAATCGTTTTAAAAATGGGCTGGTTCGAGCTGGAAGTCTTCGGCATTCTCTCCAGCTATCTCAATCATCTTTATTGGCTTTACAAACTACTTGGCATCGACGGCGCGCACGGCCGCGCGTTCCCCGAATATCACGCCAGCCTGGCCATGCTGTTCTTCTACTGGTTGACCTTCCGTATCTCCTACGTCGTCCGCGGCACCAAGACCGATTTCGAGGAGCACGTTTCCACCGTTTCCGCTCTTCTCAATACGCTCCTTCTTCTTGGCGTGTTGAGGTTTCAATCCGTTCAGCCCGATCTCGCTTACATCGCATTGCTCATACTCGGCGCGCTGGAATTTATGTTCGCCCAGCTTCCCGTCACAAGACGCCGCCGCCGCGCGTTCATTATTCTCAGCCTGCTGGGCGCGGCCCTCATGATTGTGTCCATTCCATCACACTTCTCCGGCAACCCCGTCGCCTACCTCTGGCTAGTCGGCGCCGAAGTTTTTCTTTTCGCAGGGATTATTTTCGAAGAGGTCGTCTTCCTCCGCGTTGGCTTGTTCACCGGCCTACTAGTCGGCATCGACCTCATTGGCTTCAACTTCCGTCCGCTCATTGTGTTGCGGGCCAAAACAGAAGACCTCGCCTCGGAGTCCGGCATCCTCTTCGCGGTCTGCGGAGTTGCGCTCTATCTCAACGCGTTGTACGTCGCTTCGCGATGGAAGGAATCCTTCCGCGGCTCACTCAATCGCCGGCTGCTTGACATTCATTCGTATTTCGGCGCGTTCGCAACCGCAACTGCCGCCTGGGCTCTCTTTGCCAATGATTGGACAGCACTGGCTTTCGCGGCCATCATGCTCGCGATAGCCTTCCTCGGACGCCGCCTCGAGAAGCGCCATCTTCAGATCCAATACGCTTTGCTCGGTGCACTCACTCTCTATCGCGCATTGGTCTTCAATCTGCATATCGACACTCCGGCGCATATGCACATCACGACGCGCCTGATCACTCTTCCCATCCTTGGCGCAATTTTCTATCTCACCGCCAAACTCGCCGCCCTCTCCGACGACCAGGAGCAACGCGCCTTCCGCAGCCTCTTCGCGTTCGCAGGTACGGCGCTTTTCGCAGCCCTCCTGTGGTTCGAGGTGCCCGAGCTTTGGCAGCCACTTCTGTTCATCGCGTTCGCCGTTGCTCTTTCTGAAAACGCACGCGCTCTGCGCTACCACCTTCTTGCCTTTCATGCGCATGGCATCGCGCTCATGGCCGTTTTCACCGCTCTCACCGCGGACCACTACAATGTCCACCTCTGGCATACCATCCCAGTGCACGCGTTCGGCGCGCTACCCGTTGTGGCGGGCTGCTACTGGATTGCCAAAGGCCTCGGCGCGGAAAACGCGCGCCATCTGGAAATTGCCCGCGTCGCTTACAGCTGGATCGCCGCGGGTGTAATGGTTTGGATCCTCGAAGAAGCGCTGCGCGCTCCGTGGATTGCCGTCGGATGGGTCGCCTTCGCCGTTGCCATCGCGCTCGCAACCCGCTGGATTCACTACCGCCAGCTCGCCTGGCAGGCCAACGTCGTCGCGTTCGCCGCTTTCCTGCGCACCTATACTTGCAACCTCAATCTCGACCAGCCACTCTGGCGCGGCGTTTCTCTGCGTCTTCTAACGGTGGGCCTCGTCATTGCTGGCGCCTACGTCCTCGCCAAAATCTCCGCCGAAGCTCTCGAAGAATTTCAATATGTTGTCCGCAACGCATACACCTGGTCCGCCGCGCTTTTCGTGGGTCTTCTCATTTTTGGCGAAGCGCCGCATAACTGGATGGCGGTCTTCTTCCTCGCCGCCGGAATCATTCTCGCGCTGGTCGGCCGCCGCTGGAATCTTCCGCATCTCGGCTTCGAGGAGCATCTCTTTGCCATCGCCGCCGTCGCACGCACGTTCGACTACAACTATCACTTAACAACCTACTACGGAAATTTTAGCGTCCGCATCCTCACGGTTTCGATTGTCGCCGCCGGCCTCTACGCAATTGCACGCAAGGCCACCGCTCCGGACGCTCCTTACGCGCTCTCCTCAGCGTATCTGCACACTACCGCCGCCACATCGCTCCTCGCTCTTTTGATGTGGTACGAAGCTTCCACTGGCTGGCTCGCCGCTTTCTGGGCGCTTTTCGCGTTCGCACTTGCGGCAGTCGATGGGCGCTTCAAGCTCGACGATCTGCGCTGGCAGGCTCATGGTCTTGCTGCGCTCACGATGATCCGGAGCTTCAGCATCAACATGTACGTCGAGGACACCTGGCACGGCCTCAGCGTCCGCCTCCTCTCGCTTTCGATCGTAGCCGTGGTCTTCTATGCCATGTCGCGCTTCATCCGCATGCCCGAACCGTGGCGCGCCCGCGACTTCCATCACATCTATTCCTGGTCTGCGTCCTTGATTGTCTCCCTGCTTCTCTGGCACGAGTTGAAGCCTGTCAGCATCGCCGTCGGTCTGGCCGCTTTTGGTCTCGTCCTTTTTGAGTACGGCCTGCTGCGCAAGGTTGCGCAATTTCGCTATCAGTCCTATGTCGCCTTCGCCGCCGCTTTCGTCCGCATTTTCTTCGCCAACCTCACGGCGGACGATCCCGGCGTATTCTGGGGACAGCGGATGTTCACTGTTGGTCCGCTCGTTTTGATTTTCTTTTTCGTTTACGCGCAGCTTCCCGAAAAAGAAGAAAACACAGCCCGTGATGGGCGCTTCCGATTCGACGCGTTTATGGCCTATCTCGGAACGGCCACGGTTGTGGCGCTTTTCTACTTCCAGTTCCAACCCGAATGGGTGGTTACCGCGTACGCAGCCATGGCGTTTGCTCTGTTTGCCGCCGCGTTGTTGCTGGATCGCCCCATTTTTCTGCACCAGGGTATTCTTCTCACTCTGGGAACGTTGGCCCGCGGCATGGCCCACAATCTTTTCGGCTCGGGCTATTTTACCGACAGCGCTTGGAAGGGCCGTTTTCTCGTGGTTGGCTCTGCCGTGGCGATCTTGCTGGCCACGCTCGCCTTTGCGTTTCCTCTTCGCGGGCGCTATGCCGCTCCGCCGAACGCCAGCCGCTGGAGAAAAGTGGCGTCAGCCCTGGTGGCCCGCCCGGAACAACTGCAATTCTTCGCTCCCATCATTCTGCTGGCCATCACACTCGCTTTGAAGATGAAGGAGAGCATGGTCACTGTTTCCTGGGGAATTGAAGGCCTGTTCATCATTGTCCTTGCACTGGCCTTCCGGGAACGCAGTTTCCTCCGCGCAGGTTTCGCCATTCTCCTGCTCTCCGTGGCAAAAGTCTTTGCCATGGACATGTGGCGTCTCGACCTTCTCCACGGCACAATCACATTCATCGGCGTCGGCTTGGCGGTGACTGCCGTTTCATTTCTATATATACGGTTCAGCCCCAACCTTCGGCGATACCTATGAAGCGCGCCGTGGTATTCGTCATTTTCTTTGCGATTCTAGGAATCTCGCTCGCTGGCCTCTATTGGAGCCAACGCCAAGCCAAATCTCCGCCTGTTTCGGCAAACGCCATTCTTAATATTGCGGCCGACGCCCAGCGAGACGTGGCCCGCCTGCCCCTGCATTTCACGAGGCTCTCCGATGAGCAGGAGATCAGGGTCGGCCGCCAGTTAGCGGCCGACTATTCGGTTCAAGCGATGAAGCTGAGTCCGGAAGACGAAGCACTAGAAAAATACGTCCGCCGCGTGGGAGGTACGGTTTCCGCGCACGCCCACCGGCATCTTGACTACAACTTCCACGTGATTCCCAATCACAACATGATCAACGCCTTTTCGTTGCCGGGCGGTCCTGTCTATGTTGGAGAAGGGATGCTGGATCTGATGGAAACGGAAGACGAACTGGCCAGCATTCTCGCGCATGAAGTCGAGCACATCGATCACTATCACTCGGTTGAGCGCGTGCAGATTGAAGCCAAGCTCAAGAACTTGGATCTTGACGTGGTCGGACAGTTTCTCGAAATCCCGCTGGAATTTTGGCAGGCGGGCTATCACAAAGACGAGGAATTCGAAGCCGACCGTGAAGGTGTGCGTCTTGCCGTCGCAGCGGGTTACTCCCCGTATGGAGCAGTCAGCATTCTTACCCGGCTAGCCAAGCTCTCGAATGAATTCGTCATGCACGCCGAAAGTCCCCAAGAAGAATTGTCCGAACTCGCGATCGAGAGTCTCACCGGATATTTTCGCTCGCACCCGCTCGCTTCCGAGCGTCTCGACCAAGTCAATCGCCTTATCACCGAGGAGCATTGGGAAGATCAGAAAGCGCAGAAACAGTTCCATGTGGAATACGTAAAATGAGAGTGTGGATGGCGAGAGTGCCAGGCAGTCGAGGAAAACGCAGCGAGTGAGACTTTCAAATCGCGGCGCGGCTTAAGACTTAAAACAAACCGGGGATTTTCATTCCCGCAATTCCGGGAATGCCGCCAGCGAGATTCTTCATCTGGCTGGCGAGTTCTTCATCGACGCGTCGTGAAGCTTCGTTAACTGCGGCGCGCACCAGATCCTGCAACATCTCCTGGTCTTTGCTTGCAAAAACTTCCGGCTCGATCCGCAGGTCCACGATTTGCTTCTGGCCGTTCATCTTTACCGTGACCATGCCGCCGCCGGCCGAAGTTTCAACGGCCACGGCGTTTACTTGCTGCTGCAGATCTTCCTGAACCTGCCGCAACCTCGAGAGCATCTGCTGGATAGCGTTCACTTCCATCAGGATTCCTCTTGGCGCCATTTTACCTCGGAGATTTTTCCTCCGAAGCGTTGCAGCATCGACCGCACCATCGGATCTCGTTCGAACTGTTCGCGCAACTCCTGCGTGCCGGACGTTCCGCGCGGCGCAGCGGCTGCAACTGCTTCTACTTTAGCACACACGCGCACCGGACGGCCCAGCACTTTGCTCGAAGAGGTACGGACCTTCTCGAGCGAGTCGCGTCCTTCCATCATCTCCTTGAACGCGCGCTTTTCCGCCGAAAAATAAATTCTCAGTTCCGCGCCTTCCAGTTCCCACCGGCTGCCCTGCTGCACGATCTCGCCGAGAAACTTCTGCTGCGCTTGAATCGCCGCTTTGATTTCGGCAACTTGTTCCGGTGTGATTCCCTCCGCTCGCGTCTCGGCAGCGGCCTCGATCTGTGGTTCAGATTCGGGCGCGGCTGTCGCCGGAGGCGCCGCTGCGGGAGCAAGCATTGTTTCCGCGCGCGCCGGCGCTGTTGCCGTAGCGGCAAAACTCGGCGTAGAGGTGCGTGATGGCGGAGCCCACGAGGTTTCAGGCACGGTCGAAAAACTCCGCGCTGGTGGTGTGGGCGGCACAGCCCCAGCAGCTGTCGGGACTCGACTGCTGCCCGTAGCACCTGATCTGGCTGCACCTGCGGCAGTGCCAGACGAAGTTCCGCTGCGAAGCTCCGCCAGCAACTCTTCCATCGGCGCGAGCCGCTGAGCGTTGATCAGCCTGAGCAGCCCCATCTCCAGATGCACGCGAGGATCTGGTTTGTGCCGCAAATCACCATCCGTCTGTAAGAGAATCTGAAAAAATCGCGTAAGGTCCTCTTCGGTGAATTGCGCCGCAGCTTTGGCGAGCGCCGGACGCTGATCCGCTGTGGCCGCAATCAAATCCGAATCCGCGCC
>Ga0210398_10003469_pt1 | contig 15086 bp, 10 predicted proteins | sample IncBWC4OmetaG_FD_161047 | JGI IMG/M metagenome (GOLD analysis project Ga0210398, IMG submission 161047) | Forest soil microbial communities from Barre Woods Harvard Forest LTER site, Petersham, Massachusetts, United States - Inc-BW-C-4-O | ecosystem: Environmental > Terrestrial > Soil >...
CGGCCAGTAGTGAGCGAACCAGGTTCCGAGGCGCGCCCACGACAGCAGGTGCAGGTTGCCCAGGAGGAAGATAATACCGAGGACGATCAGTACGAACGGTCCGGCAATCGAGCGGCGGAGACGCCGTGGGGGAACTGGAGCCTGCACTGGAGTCTGAAGGGGGCTAGACATGGCGCACCTCCCCGGAGGGGGTTGCGTCCGGATCGGGAGATGCAGGGGGGGGTGGTGGAGTGGCGGGTGGCGGTGGTCCAGGCGGCAGCGGGCCGATGTGTCCGGCCGAGGATGCATTGTTCTGCAGCAGTTTCACGATGCCGATCACCAGCAGGATTGCGGGCCAGGTGCGTTCGAAGCCGGCGACCCCGAAACTTTGGAGCAGGAACAGCGTGCCCAGTGTCACCAGCATGGCTGGGCCCATGATTTTGCGCATACGGCAGCGATCGCACTGACAACCTAGGCGGTGACTGGCGACCAAACCCCACTGCCTGGCGAACATCCATGCCCCCAGGCCGACCAGAATGAGCGGCCACAAGCGGTCCATGCCGACCTCCCAGATGTTCATGGTGTGGAGCAGGAAGAGCACGCCGAGTCCAATCAGGATGATCGCGACGGTGGGAATGTTCTTGGTCTCGCTTTTTTCTCCCAGGCTGAAAACCTGCGCAAGGCCGAATGGATCTGGCGCAGGTTGGCCTTCCTGCAGAGCGCGGGCGGTGCGCACAGCGTCGATGATCTGATAGACGTAGAAAAACGCGATGCCGATACCGAACAGAGCGTCCCAACTTCCAGCGTGATCCGAGGCAAAGACAAGCAACCCGAAGATGAGCAGGTGAGCCAGTCCCTTGGCGTATTGGGAGCAATAGACGGCCCCGACGCCGAAGGGAAAGAATCCGGCCAGAATGCCGGCGACTGTAGGGTTAGGCCCGGAGCCCACATGCCGGGAGGCCGGTGGAGTACCAATCGGCAAATAGGCAGGTTGCGGAGGGACGAATCCGGCTGCCGGAGCTGTGCTTTCCAGACGGGCGGCGAGGCAGGGCTCACAATAGACGACTCCGCGAACGTCGCGGGTGCAATTGGCGCAGAGTGGCTTGCCGCAGGTGCGGCAGAACGCCACAGCAGCCGTATCGTTGTGCGCGGCGCAGTTCATACGAACCTCCTGTACGTGGTCACCGACACTACAGGCAGATCGTTTACCGATGGACCCAGAGGAGCGCAGGCCAGAACCAGATGATTTTCCCTCTGGCTGTAATTGCGCTCCTGCTGCTGTTCGGGCTGTTGCGTTGTGTCGTTCTTGTGATCTTTCTTTTCCGGAGCGGGCTCGGCGGGCGTGACGTTGCGCTTGAGTTCACGCACCCGCGATTCCACCTCATACACGAACCGGATATTTTCGTAATACCGCACTACGCGGGCTTGCGTATTGTAGTACGTGTGCCGTAGGGCGGCGGGACGCAAACTCACCTGGCGCAGGTCGGCGGGTTTTACGCCGAGTACGCTCAAGGCCACCGACAGCGAGAAGAATGCCATGCCGAACGACATGGCAAACCGCGGCTGCCGCACCGTGTCCCAGATGGGGTTGATCGCCTGAAAAGCCCATGCCTGCGCCTTCTCGACCCATGTAACGCGAGGCTGCGGCGCAGATACGTTCACCCGCAGGCGTTGGGTGTCAACGCCCGTGGTGGATGCCAGAATGTTCGTAACCAGACTGACTGGAGGCTCCACCTCCGTGAGATCCTTCAGCCAGTTGCGGCCCGCCTGGACTTCGGCGAACAGCGGCCCGCAGGCGGAACAAGTCCGCGCGTGGGCCTGGAAGCGGTCGAGTTGAAGGCCGGTCAGGACGCCATCGAGGGCGTCGCTGAGCAGGCCGTCAAACTCCTGACACTGCATTCCGTTGCTGGTGGAGTCTGGCATCACATCACCTGCCTATAGGTACGTTGCAGAAGGCGCGCAAGTTCCGCCCGCCCACGATTTATTCGACTTTTCACAGTGCCCTCCGGAACCTTCAAAACGGTAGCTATTTCGCGGTAGTCCATATCCTGTAAGTCCCTTAGAATCACAGCCTCGCGAAGCTCAGGCGAGAGTTTGCCGAGGGCTGCATGAACGGTTTCTCCGACCTCGCGACTGCGTACGCGCTGGTCGGGTGGAGCAGATTGGTCCTGAATTTGCTCACTGAGCGGCTGGGCATCCTCGTGAGCAGAAGATGTGGCGTCGAGCGAGTCGGTGATCCGGTCCTGCTTAGTTTTGCGGAAATGATCGACCAGCAGGTTGCGGGTGATGGTGGTAACCCAAGTGACGAAGGCACCTTTCGAGCTGTCGTAGCTTGAAAGGGTGCGGTACATCTTGATGAAAACCTCCTGCGCGAGGTCCTCGGCGTCATCGGCCGATCCGGCGAAGCGGTAGCAGATGTTATAGATACGGCGGTTGTAGGTCTGGACGATTTCTTCCCAGGCAGCGGCGTCGCCAGCTACACAGCGGCGGACCAGCATCGCGACCACCTGGACATCTTCCAAACCGAACTCCCCGGAAAGCTAGACTCGCCGAACCCCTGCTGATCGAGCCGGACTTGACTGCCTGGGATATTGAGACAGCACAGCACCCCAGCACCCTACAAGACAGTACGCGGATGTAGAGCTGTAAGTTCGGCAACCCAAAGGTGCCGACGTGTGTTGTTCGAAACAGGGCATTGTAACAGTGCAATTATTCTGCGCCGCAGGGCCTGGCGCTATTGCGTTTTACGCCCCATTCGCTGCGAGGTTAGCCACAACGGTATGTTGGTTGGGATCAGCCGAAACTGAGTTATAATCCTGCGCCAGTCGCGCCGGGGCATTCCTTCCATGCATTTTCAGGGCAACGCAAAACGATGTCAGGTGGCTCTTGCGCTGCTATCGGCTTGCTTCGCCTTATTTCCGGCGGGACGCGCGGGGGCGCAGCAAGGGCTGCGTCCGGCGCCGCTTGCCATGGGTGGGTTCGACCTATCGCGGCTGGATATGGCGATGGAGGTCGAGGACCGCAACCGCCGTCAGCCCTCGCTCGAAAGTCTTTCTGGTCCGGTCTCCAAGTTGGACCTTAAAGCGCCCGCCGCCGCGCGGCGAGAGTTTGCGAAAGGCGTTCAACTTCTCGGGCGCAAAAATTTCGGCGATGCGGCGGATCATCTGAAGAAAGCGATTTCGATTTATCCCGCTTTTGTGGCGGCGCACAACGGGTTGGGATCGGCGTACCTGTACCTGGGCCAGAGCGAGCAGGCAGAAACCGAATTTTCGCAGGCGGTTGCCCTGGATGACCACCTGCCGTATTCCTATCTGAATCTCGGTTGGGCTCAACTTGCGCGCAGCAATTTTTCGCGAGCCCAGGAGTCCATTCAGAGGGCATCCGGGCTGGCGCCGCTCGATTTGCATCTGCTTACCGCGCTAAGCTATGCGCAGCTGTTGAATCATGACTACGGGGCGGCGATTACCACGGCGCACCTGGTCCACAGCCGCAAGCATGATGACGCGGCCATCGTGCATTACTTTGCCGCAGCCGCCTGGCAGGGACAGGACAATCTGCCGGAAACTCGGAACGAATTGCAGTTTTTTCTGGACGAGGCACCGCAGTCTCCCTCGGCCGATGCGGCTCGACAGGTGATGGAGCAGATCAAACAGTGGCAGGACCACCCGCGACCGGCGGTGGAGATTGCTTTCAATGCCGCGCCCCTCGATGCGAACGCCACCACCGGAGTTCCGACTGCAGCCCGAAGGGTGCTGCAGCAGATCGAACAGCAGAAGCAGCTGGCGGAAGTGGAATCAGTTTGTGATACCTGCCCGGAAACGAGTTCTTCTGAGCCCCTGGGTGATGGCAACGGGCGCGGCACGTCGTTGTCCGGAGCCGAACACGCCGGCTTGAATATTTCTCCTTACGCATTGCGCAGCACGGTGAACGAGGTTGCCGTATTCTTTGCCGCCACGGATCACGGGAAGTCGGTGGCGGATCTCAGCCGACAAGACATCGTCATTCGAGATGCCGGCAGGCCGCCGGCAACGATTACCCAATTTCGCAGCGAGTCGCAGCTGCCACTGCGGCTTGGGCTGGTGATCGATACCAGCAACTCGATTACGAAACGATTTGCCTTCGAGCAAAAGGTGGCCGGGTCATTCTTAAGACAATCTCTGAAGGACAAAAACGATCAGGCTTTCCTGGTGGGCTTTTCCAACACGGTGCTGCTGGTTACGGACTTCACGAGTGACGGCGCAAAAATCTCCCAGGGTATCGATCAACTCGCTCCCGGAGGAGGAACCGCTCTTTGGGATGCGGTGAGATTCGCCTCTGAGAAGCTTGCCAGGGTTGCGGAACAACGGCCCGTTGCCAAGATTCTGGTGGTGATCAGCGACGGCGAAGAGAACTCCAGCAGCGTCACTTTGAAAGATGCAATCGAAAGTGCTGAACGCGGGGAAGTGACGGTTTACACCGTAAGCACGCGAGAGGTCGCGGCGGAAGATCCGAGTGAGTTTTTGGCAGACCGCGCGATGAAGGCACTGGCGGAGCGCACCGGGGGCGCTTCATTTTTGTCAGCCTCTTTAGGAAAGCTGGATCGTCGGCTTTCCGATCTGCAAGAGGTGATCCGCAGCCGGTATCTGATTTCCTACAAGCCGGCGGGTTTTGAGGCGGATGGTCGTTACCGCCCCATCGCACTGGTGGCGCAGAAGTCGGGGCATAAGCTTCGTGTCTACGCGCGACACGGATATTACGCGCCGAACGGAGCGGGCGCAGCAGGCCAGAGTCAAGCGAAAAGCTACTCGCCGGTGAAATAGTCCACCGCAGTGGGAGAAGGTGCCGGACCCGGTCCTACCATTCACCGGATGGACTGACTCGTGAGCGCAGGAAGTATCTCATAAATAAATTTCAGCCGGTTTGCTCACCTTCGGCAAAATTACCGGGTAGCCAGGCAGCCGTGCGGCCGCCTGGCCCTCTCAGAACCTGGCGCGAGGGCTTCCTGCAATTGTGAATTCATTGCTCGTTTCCGGGGCATCCTGTGGTCCTCAATCATTTGTGGTCGGCAGCGCGGTGGAGCTGCTGTGGCCACGGAGGCCTATTCGCGATAGCGGATCACCGCATCGGCCAAAGCGTCCTCGAGCGGTCCGAGCCAGGGTTCGTAGTTCCGCCACTGGAAGAGCCCCTCGCGGACAATCGGCTGGCGGACCTGCTCTGAGCTTGCCGTGTGGACGCTGCGCTCTAGCTTGTAGAACTCGAGGCAGGCCGGTTCAAATTCCAGCCCGCAGAATTCCAGGACGCGCCGCACATTTCCCGCCAGATCCTCCACGACGTCCTCGTACCAGACCCGCAGTACCCGCCGGGGAAGCACGGCGTCCCAGTGCCGCATCAGTTCGAGATAGTTCCTGTAGTAGCGAGCGATATCCTCGATGCTGTAGGTGAACTCCTGCCCGCTCGCAAACAGTTGCTTCAGGTTGCTAAAGCAGCACGCCATGGGCTCGCGCCGCACGTCGATGATTTTGGCCTTCGGCAGCATGAGGTGGATCAGCCCAATGTGGCGGAAGTTATTTGGCATCTTGTCGATAAAGAACGGCTTATCCCCGCGATAAGCGCGCGTGTCAGTCAGGTAGCGTTCGCCGAGCCTGCGGAAATCTTCGGGCGCAAGGTCGGCCAGCATCCCGGGATAGCGTGGATTATCAGGATCTGATCTGGGCCCCTCCGTCGCGCCCCGCTCCATCCGGCGAACCACGCGCAGGATGTCGGCGAGCTCCTGCGTGCCTTCGACCTGAGAATGCGAGGCGAGGATCTGCTCAACCAGCGTCGATCCGGAGCGCGGCAGCCCGAGAATGAAAATCGGATCAGGATCCGGCACCCCGACACCCGCACGCGCCGAGAAGAACTCCTCCGTACACACCTCGATCTGCTTGCGCGTTCTGGTTTCGGCAATCTCCGGTCGGTAGCGGCTTTCGGCGCGCTTGAGGGCGTTGCCACGCTCGTAGAAACGCCAGGATTCCGCGTACTCGTGCAGGTCTTCATAGGCTTTGCCAAGCGCGAAGCACATGTGGTAGCGGTCGACGCGGTCCGCGTCCCCTGCCGCCTCCTCGGTACGCATGTGCACTATCTCGTCGTTTGAGAAGCGATAGGTCTTGAGATTGGCGAGGCTCCAATAGGCGTCGCCGAAGTCTGGTCTGACGGCTGCCGCCTTTCGGTAGGACGCGATGGCCTTCTCGCGCTCGCCTACGCTCTTAAGGGAGTGGCCGAGCGCCAGATGCAGATTGAAGGAGGCTGGCGACGCGGCGAGCAGCTGGCGATACAACTCAATCGCCGGCTCATGTCGTCCGAGGCCGACGCACGCGGCAGCGTACAGTGCAAGAAGATCTCTGTGCCCAGGTTCGAGCCCCAGCATGGTGCTGATCACCTCATGCGCCTGCAGATATTTCTGCTGTGCGAGCAGAATGCGGACGTAGTCCAAACGTGCGGCCCAGTAGTTTGGTGCGAGCCTCAGCACAGCATCGAGCCGCTGTTCTGCGTCCTCGAGCTCGTTGGTTTGGTGCTCGATTCTGGCGAGCAGCCGCAAGGCCTCAACGTGGTTACCGCCGTTAAGCAGATACCCCCGAAGAAGGTTGTCTGCCGCGGACAGTTCCGAGTCCGAGAACAGGCTCCCGGCCCGCACAACTTCGGGCGGAAGTTCGCCGAGGATGGAGACTTGCTCGGAGGCCATCGCCGCGCCTTTGGTCTGCCCAGTTAGGCGATAAAGACGTTCCAGCATGGTCCAGCTTGTCAGCAACGCCGGGTTGAGGTCCACGGCTTGTAAAAAGGCTTCGATCGCGTGCGGCCGATCCCGCAGGGTCATGGAGCAATAGCCGCGCTCCTGGTACAGAAGACTGAACCGCGGGTGCTGTTGTTCGAGCTCCTGCAAGGTTCGCAGCGCCTCGGTTATCCGGTTCAGGCATCGCTGGTTGGTGGCGACCAGGTACAGGGCATTGCGGTTCCGGGGTGCTCGAACGGCAAGCGCTTGGGCCGCGGCGAGCGCTTCAACGTGCCGGCCACTCTGGCTTAACTCACGGATGCGGCTCACCTCCAATTCGATCGGCGACAGTGGGGAGGGGCTTGGCACGGTTCCCGATTATAGAGAGGCTTGAGCATCGAGCCCGCAGCCAGGACTGAATATGCCAGTCCTCGGAAAAAGGAGTGCCACTTTTCCACATGCTGAAGACGGGTTACGAGCTCGCGGCATCCATCTGAAGCAGCATCCCCACATGCATAAGGGCGAGCTCCAGCGATGCTTTATAAAACGGTTGCAACAGTTTGGTCGAAAGGTCACCTTCGCCCCGCTGTTCCGGGCCTACATCCCCCTGGTTTTCCTTCTCTGAGGAGAAATGCCGGGCTGGCCTGGCGGTCTGTGACACGGCGGCAGACAGTTTTTTAACAGTCCATTCATGATCGAGTAACCCGCTTGTCATCCGCAATTCATCGTAGCGTCATCTGCTCGCGCTAGCATCCTGTTCCTGAAAGATAGCCGCACCAGGTTCCAAGCGGCGTAAGTGCGAACACGGGTCTCCGAACCGTGCACAATCTTGAGCGACAGGAGGTTGCTTATGAGCAATACCAATCGGCGTACGTTCTTGCAGTTGCTGGGGCTCACCGGCGCGGCCACGCTAACCACGATGAAGGCAAACATCGCCAAGGCGCTCGGCATCGCGGCAAATTCCCGTACCGGGACAATTCAGGATGTCGAGCACGTCGTTATCCTGATGCAGGAGAACCGCCCGTTTGACCATCACTTCGGCACACTTCGCGGTGTGCGCGGCTACAACGACCCGCGCGCGATAAAGATCAATCTCCCGATGAAGGATGGCACCGGCACCACCCCAGTGTCGGTCTTTTTACAGCCGGCGGGAGCGGCCAATATAGCCGCCGGCTTCGCGGTTGCGCCTGACTATGGCAACTTGGGTGGCCCGGCGAACGGAGTGGACGTGATTCCGCCGTTTCGTGTAAATCCCAACGGCGCTAACCCGGGTCTCACCTATCTTCCGGGAACGGATCATAGTTGGCAGGCCACACACGATTGCTGGAACCAGGGCCAGTATGACCGCTGGCCGATCACCAATGGTCCGATGGTAATGTCGTACAACACGCGCGAGGATCTCCCCTACCATTACGCTCTGGCGGATGCCTTCACCGTCGGCGACGCCTACCACTGCTCGATCATGGGGCCGACCAACCCGAATCGCATGTACCTGTGGTCGGGCTGCATCGGCAATGTGAATTACCTGGGCAGCGGTGGTACCGACGGCCACGGTGCCGGGCCAGCCACTTACAACGGCCTGAGCATCAACAATGAATACTGGGTCTGGAATACGTTCCCCGAGGTACTGCAGGCGGCCGGCGTGAGCTGGAAGATTTACCAGGACCTGGCCGGGCAGACATTCGCCCCCGATTTCGGAGACGGCACCAACAATTCCTTCGCCGGGAACTTCACCGACAATCCGGTGCTGTACTTCAATCAGTACCTCAATTCCCCGCCTGGTACGCCGCTGTTCGACAAGGCCTGTAAAGGCACTGAGATCATAAACCTCATTCCGGCTGCGAGCACACCCGAGCGGGAGTGGTTGACTTGGGCCGAACACCTGTTCGACGAATTCCGAACTGACGTCGCAAGCGGAAAACTTCCGCAGGTTTCCTGGATCGTTGGCCCCGCCGGTTATACCGAACACGCGGATTGGCCGGTCGACTACGGTGCGTGGTACATGTCACAAATCTTCGACATCCTGGTGTCGAACCCCGACGTTTTCAGCAAGACCGTCTTCATCGTCAACTACGACGAGGCCGACGGAAGTTTCGACCATGTCCTGCCGCCAACCCCACCGCACACGCGAGCTTACGGGGCCTCGACTGTCAGCATCGAAAACGAAATCGTGACCACGTCGACGCCGCGGGACCCGATTGGTCTCGGCCAGCGGGTTCCGTTCCTGGTGATCTCGCCGTGGAGTAAGGGAGGGTATGTCAATTCGCAGGTCTTCGATCACACCTCCGTGATCCAGTTTATCGAGCAGCGTTTTGGTGTGCTCGAGGCCAATATCTCGCCTTGGCGGCGTGCGGTGGCGGGTGACTTGACGTCGATGTTTAACTTTGCCAACCCGAATGGCCAAACCATCCGTCTGCCGAAAACCGACGCCTTCCTGCCCCCGGTTGACGAGCTCGCGGGAGGAAACGTGCAAACGTTCATACCCTCTCTTGGCAGTGTGATCGTCGGCATTCCGCCCCAGGAAAAAGGGGTGCGGCCGGCCCGGGCCCTGCCTTATGAATTGAATGTTTATGCGGTGGTCGATGCTTCGGCGGGTACCGTCCTGCTGACGTTCGTCAACACCGGCGGTGCGGCGGTGGTGTTCCAGGTACGCTCTGGCAACCCTGCGGATCTGGTGCGAACCTACACCGTAGAATCAGGCAAACAGCTGGCGGCCACCTGGAAAGTAACCTCGTCCTACGCTCTCTCGGTGTATGGGCCCAACGGCTTCGTGCGTTATTTCACCGGCAGCATCGGGTCTGGCGCGGCAGCACTCGATGTTTCCTCCACATATAATACGGGCGGTACGGGCTCAATCGCGTGGAGCGTCACCAATGTCGCCACCAGTCCAGTCGTAGTGAATGTGCTTGATGCCTACACCGGCGACTTTGTCGAGCAAATACTCCAAGCGGGTGAGAGCTTTGAGAATGAGTTGTCGCTGAAACAGTTCTATGGCTGGTATGACCTGATCGTGACGGCTGCCGAAGACTCGACGTTCAATTACCGGCTTGCGGGTCACGTTGAAACCGGGAGGGACAGCTTCTCGGATCCGGCGCTTGGCGGTCTTGTGAACCTCAAGGGCTGATGGGTGTAGTCAGTTCATGGCGGGGTCTGCGCATAACCCGATTATCCTTTAGGCATGCGCAGACCTTCCCGACATGGGGCAATCGCTTCTTTGTTTATACTCAGCCAAACCCAGATGGGCCAAAGTGTCGTCGGTCGGTAATCCGCGGTTGTGAGGCTGGCTGTCACTCGTCCAAGAGTCGCGCGTAACCCCCCTCCGTTCGATCTCTCGGTGAGCGATTTGTCGATTTTGCGCCAACTGAGAATGCCGCTGCGAGATTGCCGGAATATCAGCCTATTCCGCTCGCAAGGCTTGCATCGGATCGAGGCGCGATGCCCGCCACGCGGGAACCATACATGCCGCCGCGGCCACCGCCAGCAGCGTAGCGGCAACTGCGGCATAAACCGACGTATCGAGCGGCTTGATCTCATAGAGCAAGTCGCGCATCAATTGGCCGGCTTCGAGGCTGGCTGCCAGTCCCACGACAAGACCGAAGACTGCGGGCCGCATTCCATCGAGCAACATCTTCCGCATCACGTGTTCGCGCTTTGCGCCTAGAGCGATGCGGACGCCGATTTCGGTCGTCCGCTGGGCTGCGATGTAGGACATCACGCCGAACAGGCCCACCGCGGCAAGAAGCAGCGACAGCGTGGCAAAAGCGACGAGCAGCGCTGTGTTGGAGCTTTGGTTCAGGGTCGATTTGCCCAGTAACTGGTTCATGGTGAGCACGTCGGAGACCGGCAAATCGCGGTCCATCTCCGAGACGATGCGCTGCACCGGAAGAGCGAACTGCTCCAGGTCATGGCGGGAGCGAACCACCAGCGTGCCGACGTTCTCGATGCCGGCATCGAGCGGGTAGTATTGCACCGGCCGGGGGATTTCGCCGATGGCATAGCGGGTGTCGCCGACAATCCCCACAATGACAGCATTTTGCCCGCGTACGCGGAGGTGCCGGCCCAGCGGATCCTCGCCGGGAAAGTACTGGCTGGCGAAGGATTGGCTGATGACGACTTCGTTGGCGGCATCCAAACGCTTCGCGGCGTCGAAGGTGCGTCCGCGCAACATGGGAATGCCCATCGCGCGGAAGTACTGCCCATCGGCCCAGCGCCTTAGGGCAGCCTGACCGTTGCCTTGCGGCAAGGCCGGATGCTCCACGATGGTGAAGGCCCAATCCGGTCCATCGCCCTGCCCAGGGGCAACCGTCACAAAGCCCGCCGCGTCCACTCCGGGCAGAGCGCGTACCCGATCGAGCAGCGTGTCGTAGAAATTAGCTCGCAGGGCGGGGGTCGGGTAGCGGGCGTCGGGAAGGCCCAGGTGCATGGTGATCACGTCTTGCGTGCTGCAACCCATGTCGGCGGAGCGCAGCCGTTCATAGCTTTTGAGCAGCAGTCCAGCGCCAATGAGCAGGATCACAGTCAGTCCGACTTCGAGCGTAAGCAGCATTTTGCGCAGCCAGGCCCGCGCGCCGCCCCCGCTCACCGCACGCGATGTCTCATGCAGCACGCCGAGAATGCGCTTGTCGCGGATGCTGAAGGCAGCGATGATTCCAGAAAATAGTGCGCACAGCACGATGACCCCGACCGTAAACGCCGCCACCACGCCATCAATGTGGATGGACTCGACGCGGCTCATGTCGTGGCGAGTTTGCGTGAGCCAGTGAAGCGCGGCGAAGGCAAGCAGAAGTCCCAGAACGCCGCCGGAGGTCGAAAGCAGCAGGCACTCCATGAGCCGCTCGCCCATCAGGCGCAGCCACCCCCCGCCCAGTGCGCTGCGGATCGCCAGTTCTTTGCGCCGTGCCGCCGCGCGCGCCACCAGCAGATTGGCCACATTGAGGCAGGCGATCAGCAGCAGGCAGCAGGTCGCCTCCAGTAATAGGTAGAGTGGCTTCTTGATTTCGCCCACGATGTAATCCAGCAGAGGACGGCTGCTGGCGCTTCGAAATACGAATGGGTCGTTGAGGTGTTCATTGTGGATGCGCTGGGAGATGACGCTCAAATCGGCCACGCTCTGCGACGCGCTGACTCCCGGCTTCAGCCTCCCCGCAACCCGAAACATGTGATTGCTGAAAGAGGTCATCGTGTCTTCGGGCTTGTCGTGGTAAACCGGTGTCCATAGCTGCGTGGACGGGTCGGGAAAATCGAACCCGGCGGGCATAACACCGATCACGGTGTAGGGCTGGGCGTCCAGATCGATCGCCTGGTTCAGGATGGCAGGGTCAGCGCCGAAGCGACGCTTCCACAGGCCCCAGCTCAGCAAGACCGTGCCATTGGCTCCGGGGCTGTCATCCGCCTGCGTAAAATCGCGGCCCAGCGCGGGTTCGACGCCCAGGGTGCGAAGCATATCCCAGGAAAACAAAGCACTGTTCAGCTTCTCCGGTAATTGCCCGCCCGAAGCGGAAAGCCCGACCCGGATACTCTGCGCGAGCGCGAGATTGCTGTAGCTGCGGTTCTGGTTCTTCCACTCGGCGTACATGCCGCCGGAGACCAGGTTCAAGCCAGCCGTGTCGTCCTGATGAAGGTCCGCCTCATAGAGCATCACCAGGCGATCCGGATCATAGAACGGCAAGGGCTTGAGCAAAACGCCACGCACCACCGTGAACAGGGCGACGTTGGCGCCTATGCCCAGCGCCATCACTAAGATGGCGATGACGGTAAAACCGGGCGTGCGACGAAGCGCGCGCAGACTAAAGCGCAGATCGCGGGCGAGGGATTCGAGCCAGTTCCAGGACCAGATGGCGCTAGTCTGTTCACGAATAAGAGTAGGATTGCCAAAGGCGCGCAAGGCCGCGTAGCGAGCCTCGTCTTCCGAAATGCCAGCCTCCCGTTGCTCCTCTTCCTCCAATTCCAGGTCGGAGCGCAGCTCCCGCTCGAGGTCTGCGTCTCTGTTCTTGATCTGCCACCAGTTCATGTCAGTTTTCCTCGGCGGCGGGCCACATCACACGCGCTACAGCTTCAGCCATTTGCTTCCACTGCGATTCTTCGGCCAGGAGCTGCTTCCTGCCTTTCTCAGTTAAGCGGTAGTATTTGAATTCCCTGTTTCGGTCCGGCGCAGTCTCCCATTTCGAGACGACCCATCCTCTTCGCTCCAACCGATGCAGCGCGGGGTAGAGCGAGCCGTGCTGCATCTGCAAGAATTCATTCGTAGTCCTCTGAATGTGTTTCCCGATCTGGTGGCCGTGAGCCGGTCCGTAGAGAAGCGTCCTCAAGATGAGCATGTCGAGCGTTCCCTGGAGGACCCCGACCCGTTGCTGCGCTTGCTTCGCCATAGAAGACATTCTACCCTCAATCCGGCAACCATGGTAGACATTCGACTGTCGGTTCAACACAAGGAGGTAACCGCGACTCGCGGTCTGTTCAGCGGCGACTCAGGCTAGGGCACGCACTGCACCGGTCTCCTTTCGGGGAAAGGCTGCCATCAATGATGTTGGCTTGCTTGTGCAGTACAGAGTTGCGGCGCGGCTTGCAGTTGAATCATCAGCTCCTTAGCTTTTTGATTATCTGGCGAAAAAGCGATCACCCGATTGAGGGCTTGTATTGCAGAGTTCGGATCGCCGAGCATGCATTCGCCGAGCGCAAGATTGTAGCCGGCCCCGGTTTGCGCCGGATCTTCTTGAGCCACAACGCGCCAGAGCTGGACTGCCGCCGGTAACTGGCGATCCTTGGCTCGAATCACAGCGAGATTGGCAGCGGCAATGCTATCGGACGGATCCACGGCGAGCTCATATTCCCGTGCGGCCGCTGAAATGTCTCCCGAGACCAGCTCCAGGTAACCCAGCTTGGCGTGCAGATCGGCGTCCTGCGGAGGTCGATCTTGCGGTGCTCCAGGGTTCTTGTACTCCTGCTTCTCGGCTTTTTCCAACAGTTCCCGGCCGCGAACTGAGGCAGAAACATCACCTTCAATCGCGGATTGTGCGTATGCGAGGCCGAGGTCGCGGTCACTCGCCTCGGCTCCGCCTACAGCAACCAACTCCTCCTCGTGTGAGGTTTGGGTTGCGAGCCATGCCGAGGGCCGCTTCACGATGAAGTGATCGGTCACCTGCTCATGTGCAACATTCTCAGTTTTCTCCCGTGCCATGTGGCAGAGCGTGCAGTCCGGCTGCTGCCGGTGATGCTGTGTGACGAAGGCCGGACTGCCATGGCAGGTCAGGCACTTGCTGCGAAAGTATTGGACGCGCTCTTGCGGCGGGGGATCGCTGTGCGGATCGTGGCAGGTCGTGCAGGTCATGCGACCGGCACTCTTGCGATAGCAGGCGCTCTGCAGCAGCGCCTCCCATTGGCTGGTCGCACGTCTACCGGAGCCAATCCCGCCCTGGTGAACGAAGAACCGGACATCCTCAAATAGGTCATCGCCGGGTCGGTAGCTGTTCAGAGATCTTCCCGGCTGATTCACGGCTACCTCGGCTTCGAGGTGGCACTGCAGACAGATCGAATCGCGGCGGCTGCCGGTGAGGGCGGCAGGATTTAGGATAGGCCCTCGGCCATTCTGCGCCAGATGCGCCGAGGCGTTGCCATGGCACGACTCGCATGTGATGCCACCCTCTGCGAAAGGCGCACCCGCAAAGTGATTGCGACTACCCGGCAACGACATGGCCGCGCCGCTGGTATGGCAGTGAAGGCAGGTAGAATCCACCTGCAGGGTGAACGGCATTTCCTTCGCGTCGAGCGACTTGGGATTCATGTCCCAGCGATGTGCTTTCGAGTACCAGTTCACCGGGCTCTCGAACCAGAAGCCGTTTCGCTCGAAGAGATATGTACGACCGCGATGGCCAGACCCTATGTAGTAGACAAGACGCTGCTCACCAGCGAGATTCATCGCCCCTTTGCCCTGCGGCCGATCGTACGAGAGCCACACTTCCTGGTCGCGCAGAAACAGCCGATACTCTATGCCCGACGCCTGGTGAAGAAACTCGCCAGGAAGGAATCCCTCGGTTGCTTCTCCACTGGCGCGCGCCATGGGGGTTCGTTTGTAGCTGTCATAGATTTGCTCATGGCATTTTCTGCAGACGGAGTCGGGAGACTCCTGAGCTCCTGCGCGAGAAACGATGAGCAAGAGAATTGAAACTGACAGCAACTCGCACAGACGGCCTGTCATGCAAAGCTGCGGTCGCGAAACGAACTCACATCTGACGGAGGAACCCAACCGAGAACAGCGCTTCCTGAGCAGCATACAACGCACTTAATCAAGGATGCAGCCGCAAGCCGTGGGAGATTGCCGCGTTCCCCGATCATACGCTTTCCGTGGCATCGCATGCTCTAGCTGTTGCGGGCAGGATCAGGG